>FTAG01002015.1_pt1 | contig 11864 bp, 9 predicted proteins | sample 1638911 | NCBI WGS metagenome assembly FTAG01 (sample SAMEA3914813, study PRJEB12502) | metagenome | biome: forest; material: soil | place: Canada | collected 2011-07-07 | depth 0.3 m
CAGTTCGCCATCCACTTCGAGAACAACGGCCGCAGCGTGGTCTATGAAGGCCCGCTGGGCTATGCGGCGCCGGCCAGCTTGCACAGCGCGCTGGCGCACCATCCCGAGGTGGACACTGTGGTGCTCGACAGCGTGGGCGGCTGGATGGTCTCGGGTCGCGGCCTGGTGCGCGTGCTGCGCGAGGCGCACATCCGCACCGTGGTGGCGCGGCACCTCTGCGCCAGCGCCTGCATCCTCGCCTTCGAGAACGCGCCGCGCCGTGTGCTGGAGTCGGACGCCGTGCTCGGCTTCCATTCCGAGTCCAACCAGTTCGCCTGGGCCGCGAGCGGCAACGACAACGACAGCTTCGTCGAAGTGTTCGCCGCGCATGACGTGCCGCAGGCTTTCGTCGACAAGGCCATCGCCACGCCGCCCAACAGCCTGTGGCGGCCGGGCGTGGGCGAACTGTTCGCCAACCACCTGATCGACAGCGTGCGCCTCGACGGCCAGGACTTGCCGCGGGAGGAATACTTCCTCGCCGTGGTCGACAGGTATTTCGAGGCGCCGGATTTCGCGCCGCTGGCGCGCGGCCTGCGCGAGTTCGCGCCGGAGCACCTGCGCCGGCTGCGCGAGGACGTGGCGGCCAAGCTGCAGCAGGGCGCGGCGGGCGAGCGCGCCGACGAAGCCACCCTGCGCGCCATCGACGCCGACGAGCAGCTGGCGTTGCAGCGCGCCGACGATCCGGCCCAGCTGGAGCGCGCCGCCATGCTCGAAGACCTGCTGGCCGATTTCAGCGAGCGCGCGCCGGCGCTGTGCTATTCCATCTGGACCGGCGACAACCCCGGTGCGATCAGCGCCGGCTTCAGCCCGGCGCAGCAGCGCGCCTACACCCGCGTCATGGGCGACATGCTGGTGTCCGCCGCGATTGATCCGCGCCCGCCGCCGAGCGATGAGGATGGCGCCGACCTGATGGGCCGCGCCGTGCGCCCGGCCTATCTCAAGTACGGTCGTGTGGTGTTCGACGTGCCGGCGGCGCGCAAGGAGGGCCGCATCGGCGACGACGCCGTCTGCGACATGGCCCTGGACACCTATCGTCAGATCCACGCCATGCGCCCCAGCGAGGCCGGTGCCGCGATGCGCTGGCTGGCCCACGGCAATCATCCCGGCGGCGAATGAGCCGACGCGCTAGCTCGCGCTTTCGCCCAGCTTCTTCCACTCGGTGTTGCTGATCAGGGTGGAGCGGGCGATGCCCAGGCGCGCGCCGCCTTCGATGCTGCGCAGCAGGCGCTTGACCCGGTCGGCCAGGGCGGGATGCATCCAGGGGCTGAGCGTGATGCGGCGGATGCTGGCCAGCGGGATGTCGATATCGAGTTTCGGCAGCTTGTCGCTGCCCGATTCGTAGATCAGGCGGAATTCCTTCTCGTGCTGGAAGGCATAGCGCTTGCGGAACGGCAAGTCCTGCACTGCGATGCGGCTGCTGCGGATGCGGGTCAGCGTCATGTAGTCCACCGCCTCGGCCCGGATCCCCGCCTGCTTGCGCACCGCGGCCAGCAGCGTGTCCTTTTTGAACTGGATGCAGATGCCGCTGGAGCTGCCGGCGAATACGCGCCAGTGGTGATAGGTTTCGCCGGCCTGGGTGAAGCACAGCGCCAGCACCGTCTCCAGCTTCTTCTTCTCGCGGTACAGGTCGAGGTAGTGCGAGTCGTTGCTGTCGTCCCAGAAGCGCGGGTCGAGCAGGCTCAGCTTGCGCTCGCTCAACAGGTAGATCAGCGCCGGCAGATCGGTATAGCGGCGCAGCACGTCCTCGGCCACGGGCGGACTCCTTTCCAGTTCAATAGATTGTAGGCTAGACGAAATATCCAGCCGCAGGGGAGGAGACGCACATGGAAATCAACGGCATCGCCCACGTCATGCTCACTGCGGCGGACTTCCAGCGCTCGCGCGCTTTTTACCAGCAGCTGCTGCCCTTCCTCGGCATGCGCCCGGTGATCGACACCGCCGGCTGGTACTACTGCGTCGGCGGCCGCACCGCCTTCGGCATCCGCGAGTGCGCGCCGGAGCATCGTGGCGAGCGCTTCGTGCAGCAGCGCGTCGGCCTGCACCACGTCTGCTTCCGCGCCCGCGAGCGCGCCGATGTCGATGCGCTGCACGGCAAGCTGCTCGAACTCGGCGCCCTGGTGGTCCATCCGCCGCAGGAGGACGGTTTCGCCCCGGGCTACTACTCCGTGCTGTTCGAGGACCCGGACGGCGTGCGCCTGGAAATGAACCATGTCCCGGGCAAGGGCCTGCTGGCCGAGCCGGGCGTCGAGGGGTCCATTCGGGACGCCATCCCGTGACATCCCCGCTGAAGTCCCTGCTCGGACCGCGCGGCTCCGACGCCATCAGCCCCACCGCCCACTACACCGGCTACGTCTGGTACCACCACGGCCTGTCCCATGCGGGCCTGGTGACGCCGCAGGGCCGGGCGCTGTACCACGCCGCGCGCCCGCTCAACGCCGGCTCCCGCACCGTCGGCGGCCCGACGCTCGAAGGCTTCCTGCTGGCTCGCCACCGCGCCATCGACTCCCTGCTCGACCAGGCCATCGAGGACGGCCGCGTCAGCCAGGTGATCGAAGTTGCCGCCGGCCTGTCGCCGCGCGGCTGGGACTTCTGCCGTCGCTACGGCAGGAAGCTGCGCTATATCGAAGCCGACCTGCCCGACATGGCCCGGCGCAAGCGCGAGCGCCTCGCCGCCGCCGGCCTGGAGACGCCGCGTCACAGCGTAGTGGCGCTGGACGCGCTCGCCGACGGCGGCGCCCTGTCGCTGGCCGCGCTGTCGAAGAAGCTCGACAGGAAAAAAGGGCTAGCCATCATCACCGAGGGCCTGCTCAACTACTTCGACACCGATTCCGTGCTCGGCATGTGGCGCCGCTTCGCCGGCGTGCTCGGGCAATTCCCGGCCGGCGTCTACTATTCCGACCTGCATGTCGCGTCGGAAAATCGCGGCGCCGGCAACCGCGCCTTCGGCCAGATGCTCGGCCGCTTCGTGCGCGGCAAGGTCTACCTGCATTTCGGCTCGGTGGCGGAGGCCGAGGCGGCTTTAAAGCACAGCGGCTTCAAGTCGGCCCGGCTCATCACGCCGCCGCCGCAGTCAGTGAAGGACGGCACCGTCGACGTCAAGGGCGCGAAGCTGGTCCGTGTCGTCGACGCCATGACCTGAAAGCGCCGGGGCTCAGCGGGTCGCCGACACCATGATCTGGCAAACGGCCTGTTTGACCCGTTCGGTGATGTCGGTGGTGGGCGTGGGTGTCGCAGGTTTGACGCCGATGCCCCCCAGAAGCACATCCGCGTATTCGGACTTGACGGCCCAATTGACGTTTTGCGGCAGATTGCCGCCCGTTGCCTTGGCGAAATAGGCGACCGCCGCCGAGGCCGCAACGATTCCGATCACCCGCCCATGCGAGTCCACTACCGGGCCGCCCGAATTGCCGGGTTGTATCGGAATCGACATCTGCATGTAGGTCGGTTCGTCCCGCATTCCGGACAGCGAGGCCACGGATCCTTCCGAGTACTTCGGGCTGAAGCCCAGGACATCGGGTGTCGGGAAGCCGATGGTGAATATCCTGTCGCCGAGCTTGGCGGTCGACGAAGGGACCAGTTGCAGCCAGGCGGGCGGAGAGGCGTCGACCTTCAGCAGCGCGATATCCGTAACCGAGCTCGCGGTCAGTATCCTGGCATCATGCCGCGAGCCGTCGGGGAAATATACGGCGATGGCGTCCGCGCCCGCCACGACGTGCGCGCTGGTGACAATGGTGCCGTCGGATGAAACGGCAAAGCCGGTACCGGCTACGGTGACCTTGCCTTCTTCCTTGGGTGCTGCATTCTGGGCGACATTGTTGCCTTGCGGGGCTCCGTAGGTTTCCGCTTCGGCCCGCGCCAGCTTCTCCTCCAGTTCGGCCGCGAAGTTGCCGTAGCCGCTGGCTCTCATGCGGCGGATGATCTCGAGCGTGCGCGGCCGCACCGAGTCCAGCGAGGCCGGGTTCCTGGTCGCCTCATCCAGCCGCAGACCCCATACCGCACAGGCTTCCTCCATGCCGGCGATACCGATGCTGCGGAGGTCGGTTGCGCCGAACTTGCAGTCGTATTCGATCCCGCCAAGCTGGCTGCTCATCGGCACCTGGCCTTTGAGCTGGGCGATGACGCCGGTGCAAGCCTCACGATCGCCATCGTTCAGGGCGGCAATCAAGTCCCGATAAAGCCGCTTGGGCGCATCGATGTCATGGCATTCCAGGGGCAAGGTCCTGACGCTCTCGCCGCGCTGTATCGACAAGCTGACCATGTCGCCCACGGCGTGCTTCGCTGTGGCGTCCAGAAAGCCAACTTGGTCTTCAACTGGCTGCGAGTCCACGCGCAGGACGCGATCGCCCGGCCGCAGGCCGCCATGCAGGGCCTGGTCGTCCACCGTCATCACCGTATCGTCGTGACGGACGGCGACGCCAAGGGCGCATGCCCGGTTCCAGTACCCGGAACGCTGTAAGGCGGCGTCGAACGCACTGGCGTCGTTCTTCAACACGGTGTTCGCGCCGTGGTATGCAGGCCCCTTGCCGCAGCCGCTCGCCAACATCACGATCGCGGCACCAAGCAGTACCCGTAACCCTCGCATGCGGCCCCCCGTTTCAAGCGAAGAAATCCCCGAGGGCAATGTAGCGCATGCGCCGGCGGGCCGGTAGATGCCTAGCCGGGTTTGCGCAGCTGCCGGGTACTTTGAACACCGAACTGCTTCCCAGCATCCCGGATCAGTTCGACGAACTCGCGGATATACGCCATCTCTGCCAGCCGCGCCGTGGTTGCGCCGAATAGCGCGCAGCGTAGCCCTTTGCGCCCGATCGGCTTGGCCAGCACGTAGCCGCGTTCAAGATAGGGCGCCACGCTCCAGGCGGGCAGGGCGGCGATGCCGCGGCCGCTGGCCACCAGCTGGATGATCGCCACCGTAAGTTCGGCGCGGCGCTTGGCCTTGGGCTGCACGCCGGCGGGCAGCAGCAGGTGCTTCATCACGTCCAGCATCTCGTCCGCCACCGGGTAGGTGATCAGCGTCTCCTGACCGAAGTCCTTGGCGTCGAGCCGCGCGCGGCCGGCGAGGCGATGGTCCTTCGCCACCAGGGCGACCGTCTCGTACTCGAACAGCGGCTCGAACACGATGCCCTTGCGCGGCGCCGGCGCGTCGTGGATCACGGCGAAGTCGGCCTGGTCCTTGAGCAGCATCGGCAGGGGATCGGTCTGGAAGCCGGACACCAGGTCCAGCTCCACTTCGGGCCAGCGCGGGCGGAACGCGTCCATCGCCGGCATCAGCCAGTCGAAGCAGGTGTGGCACTCCACCGCCACGCGCAGGCTGCCGGCGCGGCCTTCGAGCAGGCGCGCCAGGTCGCGCTCCGCGTCCGCCACCTGCGGCAGCAGGCTGCGCGCCAGTGCCAGCAGGCGCTGGCCGGCGGGGGTGAAGCGCATCGGTTTCGATTCGCGCTCCACCAGCTCGACGCCATAGGCGCCCTCCAGTCCCTTGAGCTGGTGCGACAGCGCCGACTGCGTCACGAACATGCGCTCGGCGGCGCGGGTCAGGTTGCCGCTGTCGGCGATGGCCTGGAGCATGGCGAGGTGGCGGACGTCGACGCGCGGCTGCGGCATGAGCAATCCTCATGAAAGGCGTGAAAAAGATGAGATTGAATACTAAGCCTCCGGCGCGCACTCTGCACGCACCTCCCCCGAACGCCACCTGATCGCCCCGCCATGACCACCACCCACGTCCTCGGCTTCCCCCGCATCGGCGCCCGCCGCGAACTGAAGAACGCGCTCGAGTCGCACTGGAAGGGGCACACCCAGGAGGACACCCTCCGCGCCATCGGCCACGCCCTGCGCCAGCGTCACTGGCGCGAGCAGCGCGAGGCCGGACTGGACTACGTCACGGTCGGCGACTTCGCCTGGTACGACCAGGTCCACAATCACACTGCGCTGTTCGGAGCGATGCCGCCGCGCTTCGGCGCCGGGCCGGTGAGCCTGGCCGACTACTTCCGCATGGCGCGCGGCGATGCCCGCCAGCCGGCGCTGGAAATGACCAAGTGGTTCGATACCAACTATCACTACCTGGTGCCCGAGCTGGGCCGCGACACCGTGTTCCGCCTCAATCCCGAGTGGCTGCTGCCGGAAGTGGAGGAGGCGCGCGCCGAAGGCCATAAGGTCAAGGTGGTGGTGCTCGGCCCGATCTCCTACCTTTACCTGTCGAAGACGCGCGGCGCGGCGTTCGAGCGCCTGTCCCTGCTGCCGCTGCTGCTCAACTCCTACTGGGCCCTGCTGCAGAAGCTGGCCGCGCTGGGCGTGGAATGGGTGCAGCTGGACGAGCCGGTGCTGTGCCTGGACCTGCCGCGGGCCTGGCTCGACGCCTACCTTGGCTGCTACACCGAACTGGCGAGCGCCGGCCCGCGCCTGCTGCTCACCACTTATTTCGGTTCGGTCGAGGCGCATGCGCCCCTGCTCAAGTCGCTGCCGCTGCACGGCCTGCACCTGGACCTGGTGCGTGCCCCGCGGCAGCTCGCCGCCTTCCTGCAAGACTGGCCGGAGAACCGCGTCCTCTCCGCCGGCGTGGTCGACGGCCGCAACATCTGGCGCAACCATCTGGCCCACTCGCTCGACCTGGTGCGTCCCGCCCACCAGCAGCTGGGCGAGCGCCTGTGGCTGGCGCCGAGCTGCTCGCTGCTGCACGTGCCGCATGAGCTCTCCGCCGAATCCTCCATCGACCCGCAGGTGCGCGAATGGCTGGCCTTCGCCCGCGAGAAACTGCGCGAGACCGCGGTGCTGGCGCGCGCCCTCGACCAGGGCGAGGACGCGGTCTGGCGCCAGCTCCAGGCCAGCGCCACCGCCGCGGCCGCGCGCGCCGGCTCGCCGCTGACGCGCAACCCGCAGCTGCGGCAGCGCATGGCCGCTCTGACCCCGGCCGACGAGCAGCGCCGCGCGCCGTTCGCCGCGCGCATCGAACGGCAGCAGGCGGTGCTTGACTTGCCGCTGTACCCCACCACCACCATCGGCTCCTTCCCGCAGACCGCCGAGATCCGCCAGGCGCGGGCGCGCCACCGCGCCGGCATGCTCGGCGCCGAGGACTACGCCGCCGCGATGCGCGCCGAGATCGCCCATGCCGTGAACGAACAGGAAAGCCTGGGCCTGGACGTGCTGGTGCACGGCGAGGCGGAGCGCAATGACATGGTGGAATACTTCGCCGAGCTGCTGCGCGGCTTCGCCGTGACCCAGAACGGCTGGGTGCAGAGCTACGGCTCGCGCTGCGTCAAGCCGCCCATCCTCTACGGCGATGTGGTCCGCGCCGCGCCGATGACGGTGGAGTGGACCCGCTACGCGCAGTCGCTGACGCGCAAGCCGATGAAGGGCATGCTCACCGGCCCGGTGACCCTGCTGCAATGGGCCTTCGTGCGCGACGACCAGCCGCGCGCCGACAGCGCGCTGCAACTGGCCCTGGCGGTGCGCGACGAGGTGGCCGACCTGGAAGCCGCGGGCATCCGCGTCATCCAGATCGACGAGCCGGCGATCCGCGAGGGCCTGCCGCTGCGCCGCGCCGACTGGGACGAGTACCTGGCCTGGGCGGTGCGCGTGTTCCGCGTCAGCAGCGCCGGCGTCGACGACACCACGCAGATCCACACCCACATGTGCTACTCCGAGTTCAACGACATCCTGCCCAGCATCGCCGCGATGGACGCCGACGTCATCACCATCGAAACCTCGCGCTCGGACATGGAGCTGCTGGAAGCCTTCGGCCAGTTCCGCTACCCCAACGACATCGGTCCCGGCGTCTACGACATCCACTCGCCGCGCGTGCCGGCGCTGGACGAGATGACGCGCCTGCTCGACAAAGCGGCCCAGGTGATCCCGCCGCGCCGCCTGTGGGTCAACCCGGACTGCGGCCTCAAGACGCGCGGCTGGCCGGAGACCCGCGCCGCCCTGGCGCTGATGGTGGAGGCGGCGCGGCAGATGCGCGGCGCCGCGGCCGCGGCCGCAGCCTAGCGCCGGTTCCGGCGGCTTCGAGGCAACTTTTCCGGCGTTCCAGGGCACTCACCGAATGGACAAGCCATCGGGGAGAAGACCATGCCTTGGAATCGTTTGCCGATGTGCGCAATCGCCGGCGTCACCTGCATCGCGGCGCTTGCCGGTTGCGGCTCCAGCCAGAATGCGATGGACCCGGGGCCCATGGCCCCGCCGGGCAACACCAGTGCGTACCGGGTGACCAGCCTGGTGTCGGACGGCGCTGTTCCGGCCAACACCGTCGATGCCCATCTGAAGAATCCCTGGGGCGTGGTGTTCAACGGTGGCGGCCTCAACGGCGGCGGCGGCGTCCTGGCCCCGGTGTGGGTCGCCAACAACGGCACCAACACGGCCACGCTCTATGACGGCACCGGTGCCCCGTTTCCGCTGGCGGCGCTGCCTTTCGTCTTTCCCGTCCCGGCCGGCAGCAACGGCCCGGCCAACCCCACCGGCATCGTCTTCAACAAGACCAGTGATTTCCAGATCAACGCCGGCACCGGCCTGGGATTGCCGGCCTCGTTCATTTTCTCCGGCGAGGGCGGCACCATCGCCGCCTTCAACAACGCCACGTTGCAGGGCGAAGTTACGGTGTTCGACTCAGGTGCGGCCGCCGCGGTCTACAAAGGGCTGGCTCTAGCCAGCAACGGCAGCGCGAATTTCCTATACGCCACCGATTTCCACAACAACCGGATCGATGTCTTTGACAAAGGCTTCCAGAAAGTCGCGGCGGCCGGCGGTTTCTCGGACCCCGCCTTGCCGCAGGGGTATGCGCCGTTCGGCATCCAGGCCATCGGCAACAGCATCTATGTGAGCTACGCGCCGCAGAAAGCGCCAGAAAATCACGACGAGATGGATGGCCCGGGCCTGGGCCTGGTCGATGTGTACGATGCCGACGGGCATTTGCTCAAGCGACTGGTCACTGGCGGCCGGCTGAACGCGCCCTGGGGCATGGCGCTGGCGCCCGCCGATTTTGGACAGTTCAGCAATGCCCTGCTGGTCGGCAATTTCGGCGACGGCACCATCAATGCCTTCGATCCGGCCAGCGGCGCCTTCCTCGGTACGGTCTCCAATGCGAACGGCAAGGCCATCGCCTATCCGGGCTTGTGGGGGATCGTCTTCGGCAACGACATTCAGCAGCAGCCGCACAACACCTTGTTCTTCGCCGCCGGCATAAACGGCGAGGCCGACGGCCTGTACGGCCGCATCGACCTGGTTCCGGCGGGCGGCGGATAGCCCCGTCCGTTCCGGGCGGCGCGGCCCTATCTGCGGTGCTGCTTCTCCGCCTGCTGCTTGATCCCGGCCGTCATGCCGGCAAAGCCGCTCTGCAGCTTTGCGCCGAGCATGCCGCTGACCAGGGGCTGCATCCAGCCGGCCAGCTCGAAGTGCGAGTCGTAGCGGCAGCGGCCCGGCCCGAGTGAGGTCACCGTGTGCGAGCGCCGGCTGCGCAGCGCGCCCGCCGGAGCCGGCTTCATGCGGTAGCTGAACTCCTTGCCCGGCGTGTGCGTCAGCATCCATTCGCGCTGCGGCCGCGGCCCACCGGCGAACAGCTTCACCTGTAGGTCGATCGGGTCGCCTGGCTTGAGCGTGGTGCGGCATTCGCTGATGAAGGGGTTCCACTCGGCATAGCGCGGAAAGTCGGTGATCACCTGCCACACCACCTCGGCGGGGGCGTCGATTTCGAGGGTCGCGTCGATGACGTAGGCCATGCGGGTATTCCTGAAAGGCGAGGGTGCTGGGGCCATCCTAGCCGGGGTGATCCGCCCGGACCTACGCCAAAGGGGCGAGAACCCGCCTCCTTGTCGCCCCCGGTCAAGCGTTGATTGCCGGTTCGTTCTAGGGTGGGCGATACAAGACCAATACCGTATTGCCGCTCCGGGGAGTTTCATGAAGCCTGCGCAATCCATCGCCGCCGTCCTGCTCTGCGCCGCCCTGGCCGCCTGCGGCAACTCCAGCACGCCGCAGGACGTGGGGGCGGGGGCTAGTCCCGCGTTCACCCTGCCGCTCAACCACGCCGGCCGCTGGATCACCGATGCGCAGGGCAAGGTGGTGATCCTGCACGGCCTCAACATGGTCTACAAGCTGCCGCCCTACGCGCCGGACGCCGTCGGCTTCGGCGACGACGATGCGGCCTTCCTTGCCGCCGAAGGCTACGACACGGTGCGGCTCGGCATCATCTACAAGGGCCTGGAGCCCGGCATCGGTGTCTACGACGAGACCTACCTGTCGCGCATCGCCGCCACCGCCGACCTGCTCGGGCGCCACGGCATCGTTTCCCTGCTCGACTTCCACCAGGACCTGTACAACGAGAAGTTCGGCGGCGAGGGCCTGCCCGACTGGGCGGTGGAGGACGACGGCCTGCCCAACCAGCCCCAGCTCAATTTCACCCTCGACTACTTCCTCGAGCCCGGCCTCAACGCCGCCTTCGGCAATTTCTGGAACAACGCCGCCGCGCCGGACGGAGTCGGCCTGCAGGACCGCTATGCCGCGGCCTGGCAGCATGTTGCCGCGCATTTCCGCGACGATCCCAACGTGCTCGGCTACGACCTGTTCAACGAGCCCTGGCCGGGCTTGCAGGCCGCGACTTGCCTCACGCCGCTGGGTTGTCCGCTGTTCGACGCCACGCTCAGCAGCTTCGTGCAGCGCAATGTCGCGGCGATCCGCCAGGCCGATCCGCTCACCCTGATCTGGTACGAGCCGAACGTGATCTTCAACAACGGCGCCGCCACCTACGTCGGCAATGCCGGCGACGCCCATGCCGGCTTCTCCTTCCACGACTATTGCCTGACCGAGCCCTTCGTCAGCAGCAATACCGGCTGCGACACGTTCGACAACCTGGTGTTCGCCAACGCGCTGAGCCACGTCGCCTCGACCGGCGACGCCCTGTTGATGACCGAGTTCGGTGCCTCCAATGACACCTCCAACCTGGAGGCCATGGTCGACCGCGCCGACGCCAGCATGGTCGGCTGGCAGGAATGGGCCTACTGTTACTGCGGTGATCCCACCACCAGCGGCTCCGGCAACGCCGAGGCCATCGTCATCGACCCGTCCAAGCCGCCGGTCGGTGCCAACCTGGTGCCGGGCACGCTGCAGGTGCTGTCGCGGCCCTATCCGCAGGCGATCGCCGGTACGCCGAAGAGTTACGGGTTCGATTCCGGCAGCGGTACTTTCAGCCTGGACTACGGTACCGCGCGTGCCGATGGCACGGGTGTGTTTGCTGATGGCGCGGAAACCGTTGTGGTGCTGCCGGCGCGGCAGTACCCGCAGGGCTATGCCGTTACGGTGCATGGTGCGACCATCGCTTCCGGCCCTGGCGATCTGATGCTGCGGCTGCAATCCTGCCTGGGTGTTTCCGAGATCACGGTGAGCGTCAGCCGCAGTGGTTCCACTCAGCAGAGCTGTACCTGAGCGGTTTTTGTCATCCTGAGCGTAGCGAAGGATCTGGTGCCGTCACTCTCCCAACTAACGTCGTCATTCCCGCGAAAGCGGGAATCCAGCGCCATCTGAAATCGCGCTGAACTTGCCAGCCCTTGTAGGCTGGGATGAGCGCAGCGAATCCCAGCATCACACCTTCATCACGCGCCGCACCGCCTTCGCAGAATGAACCCGTGGATTTTCGCCTACAGGCGAGTTACTTTTTGGCAGCAGCGCCAAAAAGTAACCAAAAAGCGCCGCCACCCGGGAACTGCGCCCCTCTCATTGCAGAAGAAGAAGCGCAATGAGAGGGGTGCCCTTGCGCTTCTCGCCTGCGTCGGGGTCCAGCGACAGGCCTTGCGCGGCTGCGCTTCCTGCTCCGCCGGCAAGCCGGGGCAGGCCATCCTGGCCTGCCCGTC
>FTAG01000377.1_pt1 | contig 11845 bp, 7 predicted proteins | sample 1638911 | NCBI WGS metagenome assembly FTAG01 (sample SAMEA3914813, study PRJEB12502) | metagenome | biome: forest; material: soil | place: Canada | collected 2011-07-07 | depth 0.3 m
CCTACACTTCGGCGGCGGCGACCAACGGCAGCGCCTTCGCCGGGCTGAACGCCGACACGCCGTTCTACAACACCACCCTCGCCGTCGCGATGGTGATCGGCCGCTTCGGGGTGATCGTCCCGGTGCTGGCCCTGGCCGGCGCCGTCGCCTCCAAGCCCCGCATGCCGGCCTCGGCCGGAACCATGCCCACCGACAACGGCCTGTTCGTCGGCCTCTTGATCGGCGTCATCCTGATCATGGGGGCGCTGATCTACTTCCCGGCCCTGACCCTGGCCCCGATCCTGGAGCATGTGTCGCCGCGGACGGGGTGACTCGGCGCCGAACCCAGCGCGAGGTCTTGGCTTCCTCCCGGGCAAGGATAACCGCGGAGACCGCAGAGGGAAGCGCGGAGCGCGCAGAGTCCGATTGATGACGCGTCCGCCCGCGGCCAAAGCCCGGATTCCCCTCTGCGCGCTCCGCGCTTCCCTCTGCGGCCTCTGCGGTAGACCCTTCAGCCCATAGGCCCCCCGGGGCTTCCGTCGTCGAAGCAGGCGCCCCTACCCCGCGCGCGTCATGCTGACGATCGGCACCGGCGGGCTCAGCATCTGGCCCTTCATCGCCGCCGTCTCCGCCTTGCCGTGGGTCGGCAGGGCCAGGATGGTCCGCACCACCTCCATGCCCTGCACAACCTGGCCGAAGGCGGCGAAGCCCTGGTTGTCGCCGGGCGCGCCCGGATGGGCGTCGAGGAAGGGTTCGGCGCTGGCGCAGATGAAGAAGTCGCCGGTCGCAGTGCCGGGCGCATTGCGGGCCAGCGAGATGGTCCCGGCCTTGTGCTTGAGGCCGGTCATCCGCGTGCTCTCGTGCGGGATCGGCGGAAAGCGGCGCACATAGTCCGAGGGTCCGCCCTCGATCGTGCCGTCGTGCGGCGCCCCGACGTCGCGGGAGGCGCGATAGATGGTCCCGCCGTCATAGCGATGGGCGTCGACATAGCGCAGGAAGTTGGCCGAGGTGATCGGCGCCTTGGTCGCCTCCAGCTCCACCACGATCACGCCCCGGCCGGTTTGGATCGTCACCCGGGGCTTGGCGGTCGCCGCGGCGGCATGGCCTGAGCCGGCCAGCAACAGCCCTGCAGCCCCGATCAGGCGCCGGCGTGCGATGCGTGCGCTATCCATGATCGCTTCCTCCTCCCGTCCTCCGTCGCGCATAGCCGGCCGATGCGTCAAGCCGGCGCCCCCTCAGTCGGGCTTGCCGGCGAGGTGAAGACGGGTCTGCGCCTCAAGCTCGGCGCAGGTGGCGCCGGCGACGGGATCGTCCTCCGAGCGCAGCCCTTCGCGCGCCGCCGCCTTGATCGCGTCGATGTGGGCGACCGCCAGCTTGTGCGGGGCCGCGCTCGCGCCCTCCAGCAGCGTACAGAGCGAGCCGGCGATGCGTGAGATCATCGGATAGCCGAACGCCGATCCCGAGCTGCGCAGCTGGCGCGCGCAGCGCAGGGCGGCCTCCGCCTGCGCCTTGCCGGCGCCGCCGAGCTCGGTGATCGCCTTCTCGGCCCGCACGATGTCGTCGTGCAGCCAGTCGCCGAACATCTCGGAGACCTTGGCCAGCGCCTGTTCCGCCCGTCTCACCAGGGCGGCGGTGAAGACCCGCGCCCTGGGGCCGATCCGGTCGGCGAGGGTATTGGGACGCACGATGAACTCGGCCTGCGACATGCCTGAATTGTGGCGCCGTTCGGCCTTAGCGGCAATCGGCGCCCGGAGCGCGATCATGCTCGCCCGAAGGTAGACAATTCTGGCCATTGTTAACTCGGCGTCAGGTGTATCCGTGCGACCCTAAGCTGTTCAGGGAAGGGCCGACGCCGATGTCGCTTCATCCATTGCAGTCCAGAGACACGCGATTCGGGCCCGCCTATCCGATGCTTTCGATCCAGCTCGGGCGAAACCTGGTCGTCCAGGCGCTCGGCTCCGCCATGGTCATCATCGTCGGGCTGACCCTGCTTCCGTGGCGGCCCGTCCTGATCTGGGCGCTGATGATCGCCTCCGTCGTCATCGTCGAGGATCGCTGCCTGCGCATCGCGGCGCGCGAGGGCCGCTACCGCGTATTGGCCCGGCGCGCCGCACCCGTGCTCCGCGTCGCCGCCACCTCGGTCTACGCCCTCGCCGCCCTGACCCTGATCGCCCGTGGGAGCCCCGGCGACAAGCTGTTCGCCTTCGCCCTGATCAGCGCCTCGGTGGTGCACGTGCTGATGCGCTACTATCGTTCGCCGCTGATCCTAGGCGTGAGCCTTTCGCCCTATTTGCTGATCCTGGGCCTGATCGCCTTCGGCCTGGCCCACCAGGCCCTGCAGCAGGGGCGCGTGGTCAGCGCCATCACCGCCAGCTTCACCATCGCCATGCTCGCGATCCAGTTCTGGGCCGCGCGGGCCCAGCTCTCCAGCGCCTGGATGGAGCTGGTGGAGGCCCGGCGCGCCGCCGAGGAGCGCGAGCAGGCCGCCGAGGCCGCCAACCGTGCGAAATCCCAGTTCCTGACCACCATGAGTCACGAACTCCGCACCCCCCTGAACGGCGTGCTGGGCATGGCCCAGGCCCTGACCCGAGACCAGCTCAGCGACATCCAATACGAGCGGGTCAAGATCATCCGGCGCTCGAGCGAGAGCCTGCTGGCGGTGCTGAACGACCTGCTCGACTTGTCGAAGATCGAAGCCCACGCCCTGGAGCTGGAGATGGTCGAGTTCGACCTCGGACACCTCATCCGCGGCGTGGCGGCCGTCTTCCGCCCCCTGGCCGAGAAGAAGGGCCTGACGTTCGACTTCAGCGCCGACGAAGACGTGCTGGGACGCTATCGCGGGGACTCCACGCGCATCCGCCGGATCCTGCACAGCCTGTGCGAAAACGCGGTGAAGTTCACCCAGCGCGGATCTGTGGTGCTCCGGGTCGAGCGGGCGGCCGATCAGGTCGTCTTCCACGTGACCGACACCGGCATCGGCATCAGCGCCGACGACCTGCCCCACCTGTTCGAGGGCTTCTTCCAGGCCGACGGAAGCCTGACGCGCCGATACGGCGGCGCCGGCGTCGGGCTGGCCGTCTCGCACGAGCTGGCGGCGCTGATGCAGGGGTCGCTCGCCGTCTCGAGCGTGCTCGGCGAGGGCTCGACCTTCACCTTCAGCCTGGCCCTGGAACCCGCCGCAGCGTCGGCCGAGCCGCAGACCGCTGCGCCGCCCGCCGCCGACTCCGAGGCGAGCGCACAGGGGATCGAACTCAGGGTGCTGGCCGCTGAGGACAACGCGACCAATCAGCTGGTGCTCAAGGCCCTCCTGGCGCAGGCGGGGATCGAACCGGTGGTGGTCGAGCACGGCGGCGCGGCGGTGACCGCCTGGGAGGACGGATCCTGGGACCTGATCCTGATGGACATCCAGATGCCCGAGATGAACGGCATCGACGCCACGCGCGCGATCCGGCTCCGCGAGCGCGAGACCGGCCGCCCGCGCACGCCGATCCTGGCGGTCACCGCCAACGCCATGACCCACCAGGTCGCCGAATACGCCGAGGCGGGCATGGACGGCGTGGTCTCGAAGCCGATCGAAATCACCAGCCTGTTCAACGCCATGGAGCAGGCCCTGGCGGCGGCCCAGCCCGCGCCGTCCGAAGCCGCCACCGCGGCGGCCTAAAAGCTGCCCCCGGGTGGCTTCCGCTTGAACACGAGTCGATGCGAGCAAAAGGCTTTGCCCTCTCCCCTCGTGGGAAGCTGGAGGGATTTGCGAGGTAACCGGATCGCTGTCGCCGTAAGAGCGCGGGTTTCTGGCCGCATCGGGCGCCGGGGACAACTTATGCGACCAGACGACGCGCACAGCGTTAGCAATATCTCCATAGCACAGGCCCAATCTGGCCACCTTGGAAACCTCCGGGATGCGGAATTGAGACGCGCTGACATTGGCCAAGAGCTCTCCCGCGCGCGATCGCGCAGCGGCAGGGTCTGTGCGCCTGCCGGCGTCTCGGAAACGGCGGCGGCCTAGCATGCCCCCTCCGACGCACGCCGCGACCGTCCTTTCGGAGGAGCGCTCCATCCGCTCCACCGACGCCCGGGATGTTCTGGCGGACCTGGAGCTTCGCGGCCTGCTGGCCGAAGGCAAGGCGCACCTGGTGTCGGTCGAAGCCATCCGCCTGGCGTTCGGCGGGCGCTGGAGCGAGCGCCGGCATCTGGTCTGGGACATGACCGAGGCTCAGATCAACCGGCGGATCGGATCGCAGGACTTCTCCGCGCGGCTGACCGAGGACGACTTCCTGATCATCACGCCGCTGCTCGCGGCCGCGGCGGCCCAGCTGTTGGCGGTCCGCGTCCTGCGCGATGTCCTGACCCACTTCCTGGGCGATTCCCGCCCTGCCGACATCGCCATCAAGCTGGTGTCCGGCTTCGCTGCGGGCGAGCTGACGTGCAGCGCGCTCTCGACCCACGAAATTGCGGCGATCCTGACCGCCGACTCGGAGCGCCCTCAGGCCGACCGCGCGCCGCCGCCGCCGGCGCCGCCGGCGCCCGACGCCGAGGGCGACACCACGACGCTCGCCGGCCGACGTCTCCGTTTCTCCTCCAACGTCGACCCGATCATCGATCTCAATCACTTCGCCATCGCCGGCCACCGGATCGAGCCCAAGATCCAGTTCGACGATTCCCGGCTTTCCCTTTCTTCAGCCGAGCGGGGTCGGCTTCTGCCCCGCGATGTGCAGATCATCGACCTTTCGACCCTCAAACACGGACTGATGCGCCTCTCCTCGGGCGCGAGCTCGACCAGCAAGCCGTCGCTCATCATGACGATCTCGTTCCTCAGCCTTTCGAACACCCGGGCGAGGACCGCCCTCCTCGCGGAAGCCAACCGGGCCAGGGCGCTCATGACCCAGGCGGTGATCTGGGAGATCACCGACTTCGAGGAAGGGCTTCCTTCGAGCCGGCTCGAAGAAGGCGTCGCCCTGCTCAAACCCTTCTGCCGGTCGGTGTTTGCGCGGCGTTCGACGTCGGGCGCCACGCTCAGGTCGCCAAAATCCCTGGGCCTGTCCGGACTGGTGGTGCAGGCGCCCCTGGTGCTGGCGCGCGAGGAAGACTTCGCCGTTTGGCTGCTCGGCATGTCACGCTCTGTGGAAGGACAGGCGCCGACCCTGCTCGCCACCAACCTGCCGTCGACCGGGCTCCTGCCCGTCGCCGCCGCCGCCGGATTCACCCACGCCACCGTTCGCGCCTGACCGCCTGTGGCGCCGGCAGGGCGATCGCTTTTGGCGCGCCAGCGCAGAAGATAATTAACCACAAAGAACACCAAGAACACCAAGTTGCCGCGAACCCCACCTGCGGCGAGGCCGTCCTATTCTTCTTGGTGACCTTGGTGCTCTTGGTGGTAAATCTATACAGGCGCTGACGCGCCATAAGCGATTGCCCTGGCGGCGCCGGCGGCGAGGCTGCTGTTGACGTCCGCCTCCGGCGAACTCTAGCTTGGCCCCATCACGGCCCGGGGGACTGACGGATGGACGCGCTCGACATCACCCGGCGTGGATCGCTGGCCCTGGCCCTCGGCGGCGCCTGGGCGACGGCGGCCAGGGCTGCGGACGCGCCGTCCGCATGGGCGGCGGTCGACGCGGCGGCGAACACGCTGATCGCGGACCAGGCCTCGCCCGGCGTCTCGATCAGCGTGTCGAAGAACGGCCGCCTGATCTATTCCAAGGGCTTCGGCTTCGCCAACCTGGAGACGGCGACGCCCGCCGCGCCCAAATCCGCCTACAAGATCGGCTCGATCACCAAACAGTTCACCGCCGCCGCCCTGATGCAGCTGGCCGAAGAGGGCAAGCTCTCGATCGACGATCCCCTGGCGCGGTTCTACCCCAGCTTTCCGCGGGCGGGCGAGATCACCCTGCGCCAGATGCTGACCCACACTTCCGGGCTCGGCAACTACACCAACACCGAAAGCCGCGACGCCTTCATCCAGGAGGCGCGGCTCGACTACGACAACGACGCCCTCTACCGGCTGATGCTGGGGACCAAGCCGCTCTACGCCCACGAACCCGGGACCGTCTGGGACTACAGCAACACCGCCTATGTGCTGCTGGGCATGATCGCGCAGAAAGTCGGCGGCGAACCCTACCCCGTGCTCTACAAGCGCCGGCTGTTCGACCGCGCCGGGCTGGCCGACACGGCGGTGGACGACGCCGCCGCGGTGGTCGTCGGCCGGGCCTCCGGCTACACGCCGCACGCCGGCGGGGCCGGGTTCGACAACGCCTCCTTCATCGCCATGAGCATCCCCGGCGGCGCGGGCTTCCTGCGCTCGACCAGCGAGGACCTGTGCCGCTGGCACACCGCCCTGTTCGGCGGCAAGGTGGTCGGCGCCGACAGCCTGAAGCAGATGACCACGCCGCACCGGCTGAAGGACGGCGCCCTGCCCAAGGCGGCGCAGGGCCCGGACGCCAAGGGCGAGGCCCGGACGGTGCAGTATGGCTTCGGCCTGCAGACCGACACCGTCGAGGGCCGCCGCGCCGTCGGCCACGGCGGCGGCATCAACGGCTTCGCCTCGATGCTGCAGACCTTCCCGGCCGAGGGGATCAGTTCTGCCGTGCTGATCAACTGCGACGGCGGCGCCAAGCTGGGACCGGACTCCCTGGCGCTCCGCACCGCCGTGGCCAAGGCCGCCCTCGCCGCCTGAGGTCCCCTGATCCGGATCGGGGGCAGAGCGATCGCATTTGGCGCGTCAGCGCAAAAAATAATTCACCACCAAGAGCACCAAGAACACCAAGTTGTCGCGGATCCCACCTGCGGCGAGACCGTCCTATTCTTCTTGGTGACCTTGGTGCTCTTGGTGGTGAATCTATACAGGCGCTGACGCGCCACAGGGGCGCCCGCCGACGCGTGGCGCCGATCGCCGCAGGGTTTATGCTCGCGGCCTGACCCGACAGTCCGATTCGGTGGGAGCCATGGCGCCGATGCCCGGTCCAACCCGACCTGCACCCGCCGCCTCGGACGTCGCCGCGGGCGCTCATGAAACCGGCTGGGCCGGACATGCCCAGCGGCTGCGGGCCGCGGTCGAGCGCTACACCGGCCGGCCGGCCTTTCCGTGGCTGACGGCGGCGATCACCGCCCTGGCGGCGGCCGACTTCGCCGGCGGGATCGCCGAGGCCCGGGCCGCCGTGGCCTGCGATCCCGGCTGCGCCCTGGCCTGGCGGCTGATCGGCCTCTGCCACGAGGGCCAGGGCGGCTCCATCCCGGCGCTCGAGGCCTACCAGGCCGCCCAGGCCCTGGCCCCGGACGACCAGGACATACTGTCGGACCTGGGCCGGCTGGCCATGACCCTGGGCCTGCCCAAGGTCGCCGCGGAATTCTTCGCCAAGGCGCTGATCCTCGACGCCGGCTCGGCCCACCTGGCCAGCCAGCTCTCGGCCGCACTCCGCGACAGCCACGAGTACGACACCGCGGTCGGGGTGCTGCGGACCGCGATCCAGGCTGACACCGGCGATCCCCTGCTGTGGAACGCCCTGGGCTCGGTGATCCTGCAGCAAGGCGACGCCGACCGGGCCGTGATCTTCCTCGACCAGGCCGCCGCCCTGGCCCCGGACTGGCCCGAACCCGTCTACAACCGGGCCATCGCCCGGCTGGAGCTTGGCGAGGTCCGCGGCGCGGAGGCCGACTGCGACCAGGTGCTGGCCCGGGTGCGCCCGGACCAGCGGCCGGGGGTGACCTTCGTGCGCGCCCAGGCCCGGCTGGTGGGCGGCGACCTGGCCGGCGGCTGGGCCGACTACGCCGCCCGCCTCGATCCGGACTACCCCAAGTCGCCCACCTTCGCCTGTCCGGGCGCACGGTGGCGGCCGACCGACGACCTCCTGGGCCGGCGCCTGCTGGTGATCGGCGAACAGGGGCTCGGCGACGAGATCATGTTCGCCAACATGATCCCCCGCTTGCTGCAGACGCTGGGCGGCGACGGACGGCTGACCCTGGCCGTGACCCCGCGGCTGGTCCCGCTGTTCGCGCGCTCGTTCCCGGACGCGGCGGTCCGGGCCTATCAGACCCGTTCCGTGGACGGGCGCACCGAGATATCGGCGCCGGCGACCTTGGGAGCCATCGACCTGTGGGCCCCGATCGGCGCCCTGGCGGAGCGGTTCGCCGCAGACCTGCCCAGCCTGGCCGAACCCGGCGGCGCCTATCTGAAGCCGGATCCCGAACGGGTCTCGCACTGGCGGACGATGTTGCACGCCGGCGACGCGCGCGCCAAGGTCGGCCTGACCTGGAAGAGCCGCATGACCGACGGCCACCGGTTGAAACAGTATCCGCCGTTCGACGCCTTCGCGCCGCTGCTGCGCCGGCCGGGCCTGCGGTTCGTCAACCTGCAGTACGGCGACTGCGCGGCCGAGCTGGCGCAGGCCCGGGCCTGGGGCGCGGAGATCTGGGACGGCTCGGCGCTGGACCTGACCGACGACATCGACGGCGCGGCGGCCCTCAGCGCGGCGCTCGACCTGGTGATCGGCGTCGGCAACGCCTCGACCAACCTGGCCGCCGCGGTCGGCGTCCCCGCCTGGTTCATCGCCCCCCGCGCCGCGTCGTGGCCCCGGCTGGGGACCGACCGCCACCCGTGGTTTCCACACACCCGGGTGTTCGCGGCGGAGACCTTCAACGACTGGGACGGGGTGTTCGCGCGGCTGGCGGAGGCGCTGGGGGAAATTCCAACGGCGGCCTCTACCTGGAGCGGCCTCTAACCGGCGCTAAATACTACGCCCTTCCCAACGGCCTCCAATATTTCCGTCATCCTCGGCCTTGCGCCACTGGTGTCCGGTTGGGCGAAAGCAGGCGGAGAGCACGGCTTTGAATCAGTTCAGCTTCTGATCCAAACTGGAGATCCGGACGCTAACCGGGGCGAAGCGTCTATTCTCGCGTCGCTGCTTCCTATTCGCCTCATCCTGAGCTTGTCGAAGGACGAGGCGAACGCACAACCGTCTGACTATCCTAGCCTTGTGCGAAGGCCTCGTCCTTCGACAAGCTCAGGATGAGGCCTACTTGAAGGGTCTACTGACCTAAACCGGACAGCCGTGGCCTTGTGCCGAGGATCCACCTTTCAGCGTCGCAGCGGCGTCCCGGTGGATCCTAGGGGCAAGCCCTAGACTGCACGCGTGAACGGCAGGCGCCCAACTTCGCAGTGCTGCCCGCCCACCGGTTTGCTCAGAGGTCCGCAGACAGCCTGCCCCGTGACGAACGGGGTCCTCTCCTGCACACAGACGCCCAGTTCGGCGCGCGTGCGTACATTGGTGACCGCAGGCCAGACCCTTTGACGTTTAAACGATTCACGCTGCTTCATAAATCCCCGCACCGCGCCCAGCCGCATGCGCTCGTCGCCTTCAGGAAGACGAAAGGTGACGCTGTTGATGGTCCGGGGGGGAAGCTTGTCCAGCTCGAAGCCGGGGTCCTCAATCTGCAGGTCAATGCTCGCAAAATGGCGACCGAGCATGTCGTGTAGCTGGGTGACGGCTTGAAAGGAGGGGGCGCGTGGGACGTCGTAGACCACGGCGGCCATTTGACTCTTCTTCTCTGTAGGAAAGGCTTGGAAAGCCTGCTCGTAGGCGTCCCGCGCCGATCGGCGCACGAGAGACGAAAAACAGATCGGCATGAACAATACGCCGGTGGACGGGTTTTCGACCAGGCAATTAAACCCAGCCCGAATGCAGGCCATATCAAATTCTTCGGCGTCATTATGCGGCAATCGACTGGCGCCGTCGATGAGGCTGTAGGGGGTGGGCTCGGCGGTGATGGTGCTGCCGACGAAAGATTGGCGCGGGGTAAAATAGACGCCCCGAAAGGCCGCACCAACGTCAACATGGGGGAGTCCGCCGAGCGCATTATCCGAGGAAGCGGCGGGCTCGCGCTCAAGCGTGCGCCAATGGATACCGGACGTTGAATCGGCCGCGCTGCTGATTTTCAGCAGCCGGCCGCCAAACGGTGTTGGCTTGATGGGCTCCGCAATCGCCTTTTTGATCCCTGCGTGATCCATCTCGATGAAGCGAGCGGTATCGGCCTCGTCTGCGTCGAGCAAAAGCAGGATGACTTCACCGGCGTCGCTTGTACCAAACAGTCTAAGTCGGAGTTCCTCGGCAAGGCGCTCAAGCGGGGCGACATCGAGCACGCTAACCTTCGGATCGGTCAACATGAAGATGAAGGGCGTCAACACGGAATAGCGTTTGGGCCACCCCCAACGGCTTTCCAGAAAGGCTCCCGTGACCTTGGCGACCAATGGACTGATCGCATCAAGCTTGGCGAGCTTCTCATCGCTCAAGTCCAGGCTGATACGCAGACAGGCAGAGGCGGACATGGCAGGTATCCAAAACGCGGAACTCAACTCTAGAAGTGTGTGGGAAAGCGCACGTTAACCGCAGGCTGCGCCGCGCGCGGCAAAGCGTCACGGACGTTTGGCGGGCTCGGAAAGGGGAGTCCGCGCGTGTTCCAGCCCCCTGCGGGACGCATCTTCACGGGAGGGGGGGATCTCCAATTCAGGTCACATTGGAGGGCGATGCCGCCGCTGGTCGCATATCCGTTCTGCGCGTGAAGTGCGCGCGATCTGGGGTTCTCGTGACCGTGATGCAAGAAATGGCGCGCCCGTTGGCGGAGGGCCTGCCGTTCGCTCCCCGGCGCTGGGCTGGCCGCGCCAGAAACGCCCGCCTGGCCTAGCCTGGGGGCCGTCCACATCAACTTCGTGCGACGAAGTCACCCACCCACGGCTCACGTCCAACCTTGTCTGTTTCGTAACCACATGCAGAGCAAGCTCAACCCGCGCGACAGTCAAGATGTGTCAGCGCGAGCGAGGCTTCCGATGCCACACCTGATGCATTACGACCTGACGCTGGTCGTCCTGTCGTTCCTGGTGGCGTACTTCGCCTCGCTCACGGCGCTCGATATGGGCACGCGGCTGCGCAAGGCGAGCGGCAAGGCTCGCCGCCTCTGGCTCATCGGCAGCGCCGTGGTGCTCGGCGGCGGCATCTGGTCGATGCACTTCGTGGCGATGCTGGCGATGAACGCTGGCGTCCCCGTGGGCTATGCGCCCGCGCTGACCCTGTTTTCACTGCTGGTGGCGATCGCCATCGTCGCGGTGGGCTTCCAGGTCGTGACCGTGCGGGAGAAGCCGTCGATTGCGCGCCAGCTGGTCGCCGGGATCATCGTCGGCGCCGGCGTGGCGGTCATGCACTACTCGGGCATGGCCGCAATGGTCGTCCCCGGTTGGCTCGTCTACAATCCCTGGCTGGTCGCCGCCTCCGTCGCCGTCGCCGTCGTGGCCGCGACCGCGGCGCTCTGGCTCACCCTCAACCTGCGCAGCTGGTGGCACCGCGCCGCCGCAGCCGGCGTGATGGCGGTGGCGGTCTGCGGCATGCACTACACCGCCATGGCGGCCACCTTGATCTGTACCAGCCCCGGTGCGCATGGCGCCGCCGATCCGATGTCGCGCATCCTCCTGGCGGCCGGCGTCTGCCTCAGCGTGTTCCTCATCCTCTGCCTGGCCATGGTCTGCGTCTTCGTCGATCGCCGGTTCGAACTGGCGGCCGAGCGCGAGGCCGAGACCCTCAGGGCCGCCAACCGGCGCCTGCAGAGCGAGGTCGAGGAGCGCCAAGCCGCCCAGCGCGAACTGCTGGCGGTGAACGAGGCCCTCGGCGCCACCCAAGAGGCGGTGCGCAACCTGCTCGACAACGCCGACCAGGGATTCCTCACGGTCGGTGCGGATCTGAAGGTGGACGAACAGTCCAGCGCCGCCTGCGTGGCGATCCTCGGCCGAGCGCCGGCGGGTGCATCGATCCTGAATCTGCTCTACCGCGACCTGCCCGCCGACGATGTGGCCAATGTCCGCGCGACGCTGGAGAGCCTCTTTCGAGAC
>FTAG01001663.1_pt1 | contig 11845 bp, 9 predicted proteins | sample 1638911 | NCBI WGS metagenome assembly FTAG01 (sample SAMEA3914813, study PRJEB12502) | metagenome | biome: forest; material: soil | place: Canada | collected 2011-07-07 | depth 0.3 m
GAACTGCATGGTTATCTGACGCTGCCCAGGGGCGGCGGCGAGAAGAACCTGCCGCTGATCGTGGTGCCGCATGGCGGGCCGCACGGCATGCGCGACCTGTGGGGCTATTCGCCGGAGGTGCAGTATCTGGCCTATCACGGTTACGCGGTGCTGCAGCTGAATTTCCGCGGCTCCGGCGGCTATGGGCGCACGCTGGAGAGCCTGGGACTGGGCCACTGGGGCACCACCATGCAGGACGATCTGACCGACGCCACGCGCTGGGCGATCCAGGAAGGCATCGCCGATCCGGCGCGCATCTGCATTTCCGGCGCCAGCTATGGCGGCTATGCGGCGCTGATGGGCGTGGTGCGCGAGCCGGACCTGTATCGCTGCGCGGTGAGCTATGTCGGCGTCACCGACCTGACGGTGGAGAAGCGTTACAGCGACACGGCGGACAGCAGCGAGGGGCGGCTGTACCTGAAGCGGGCGCTGGGCACGGATGCGGATGACCTCAAGGCACGCTCGCCGGTGTACAACGTCGACCGGATCAAGGTGCCGCTGTTCCTGGTGCAGGGCGGCCGCGATCTGCGTGTGCCGGTGGAAAATTTCACCCTGTTGACCAGAGCGCTGGACCGCGCCCACAAGCCCTACGAAACGCTGGTGAAGAAAGAGGAAGGGCACGGCTTCTACAGCGAAGCGAACAACGTGGAGCTTTACGAGCGCATGCTCGGCTTCTTTGAAAAGAATATCGGCGCGGGGGTCAAGCCGGTGGAAGCTGCCGGCGCAGTGGCGGCGTCTACGCCTACGCCCTGAACGCGCGGGCGTTGAGGTGCTGGCGCCCGTGTGAGCGTGCTTGACTCTGGACTCAGCTCCAGGGATTAAAGTGCAGTCCAAGTCGGTGGAAGAGAGGCCCTCCGACCGGACGATCGGACATATCCGGCGAACACCCGGATAGGGACATGTGGGCCGGAACAGTTCAAGATACGTCCCGTACCCGATTCGATGGGTTCCAGCAACGCGGCAATGAGGCGAGTCAAACTTCAACCATGCGTATCCGGCAATTCATCGCAGCGATCATGATCCTGCTGAGCCTTTCGGCTCAGGCCAGGACCGCGTTCGCCTGCGGCATGATGCCGGGGTCGGCGCTGGCGGCGTGCTGCTGCCCGGGTGAGGGTAGGGACCATTGTCCGCCTGGGGCCCAGGGCGATCATTGCTGCGATCTGGTGGCGCCGGCCGATGCGCCGCTGGGTCACGTCGTGGCCGGCACCTACGGCGAGCACCATGCGCCGGTTTATCCGATCGATCTGCCGCCGGTTGCCGCGGTGGAATCCTACCTGCTGCCGGTCTCCTTCGATGCCGGCGGCAAACGCCATCTTTCCCCACAACTCGATGCCAGCCGGCACCGGGTTCGTCCGCTGTACCTGCAAACGGCGCGCCTGCGCCTGTAAGTCGATGGTCTCGCGGCTCCCGAGCGGAGCTGCCTGCACTGCTGTTTCTGCACCCGGCCCTTGCGGCCAATCCAGATCATCGAACTTATAGAGGTACTCAACATGTCCCAGCATCATTTTGCGCAGCGCGCCCTGTTCGCCGCTGTCTTCAGCATCAGCTCTCTCGTCTCCGTTGCAGCCCACGCCGATGGCGCTCGGCCTCGCGCGGCGGCCTTCGCCGCCGTCTTGGCGGCCAAGGACCCCTCGCATTTCGGGCCGCATCTGCCGGTGGCCGACCTGCCGTCCAGCTACCGAGCGCCGGTGCCCGGCTCGATTGCCGCACTCTCTGCGGCGCGGGATCCGTCCCACTTCGGCTCGCATCTGTCCGCTGCCGACCAGCCGTCCGCTTACACGGCATTGGTGCCGGGATCGATTGCCGCCCTGCTGGCGGTGAAAGACCCGTCCCGCTCCGGCCTGCATCTGCCTGCTGCCGATAGTGCTTCCGGCGACGCGCTGCTGCCGTCGGGTGCGCTCGCCGTCGACGGCAGGGGACGTTCGGGGATACAGGGCTGCGATATCGCCTGCTGAGGTTTGGCCTCGACACAGCCGGCCCGTAAGGGCCGGCTGTACCTGCCTCCGTTGTCCGCCTTGCCGGAGAGATTGCCGTGTTCAACATTCGATTTGCCAGCCGTGCAGCCGCGTTCGCGCTGCTGTGCGTTACCTTCCTTGCGCACGCGGAGGAGCCGGGTTCCGGCGCTGTTCCTTCCGTTCATGAGCATCCCTACGATAGCGGCGCCGCCGCTGCCGGCGCCCCGCTGTCGATCGAGGACGCGGTCAGGCTGGCGCTGACCGACCAGCCGATCCTGAGCGGGCGCGAGGCGACGATCGACGCCGAGGAGCAGCAGGCGGTATCGGCGGCGCAGCTGCCTGACCCCAAGCTGACGGCCGGACTGAAGGACTTGCCGGTCGACCGCGGCGAAGCCTTCAGCGTGCGCGACGACAACTTCACCATGTTCTCCGTCGGAATCAGCCAGGACTTTCCGCGCGGCGACAAGCGGCGCCTCCGCGGTGAGCGCAAGCGCCTGGAGGCGGCGATGGACCGCCTGGGTCTGGACAACGATCGCCGTGCCATCGGCCGCGACGCATCGCTGGCCTGGCTCGACGTTTATGAAAGCGAGCAGGCGCTGCAACTGACCCATCAGCTTTCCCAGGAGTCGGCCCTGCAGGTGCACGCCATGGAAAACGACTATCGCAATGGTCGTGCTACGCAGGCCGACTGGCTCGCCGCGAAAGTCGAAGCCAGCCTGGTCGATGACAAGGAGCAGGATTGGCAACACCACGTCGAGCGCATGCGGGCGAGCCTGTCGCGCTGGATCGGCGACGAGGCGCAGCGGCCGCTGGCGGCCGATCTTGCGTCGCTGCCTGCGCCTGCCGATTTTCCCAGGCTCGCCGCGGCAGTGGAGCGTCATCCGCTGGTCGCCGGTTTGCAGAAGCAGGCCGATGTCTCCGACACGGATGTGAAGCTGGCGCGCCAGGCCTACAAGTCCGATTTCTCGGTCGAAGGCTACTTCGGCTACCGGCCGGACTACGCCGATTTCGCCGGCGTCCAGGTTTCGCTGGATCTGCCGTTCTTCACCGCCAAACGCCAGGACCGCGATCTCGCCGCCGCGCTGCGCCAGTCCGATGCGGCGCAGGACCGCAAGGCGGACGCGCTGCGCGAGCTGCATGCGCAGGCGACCGAGGACTACATCGACTGGCATCACGCGCGTGAGCGCACCGCCAGCTTCGACAGCAACATCATTCCCGATGCGCAGCGGCGCGTGGATGCGGCACAAGCCGCCTATGCCTCCGGCAGCGGCGCTTTCGACGCCGTGCTGTCGGCGCGGCGCAGCCTGCTCGATACGCAGCTTCAACGCCTGTCCCTCGCGGTGGATGCCGCCCGTGCACAGGTCCGCCTGCAGTATTTCGCCTCGGGGAATTAAGTCATGCGTGAATCGAAGATGCTTGTGCTGTGTTTCCTGGGCGGCCTCGCGGTGTTGATCTATCTGCTGGTGGGGCACTTCCGTCATCACGAAGACGGCGTGAGGGTCACAACCTCCGGAGTGCCCGCAGCAGCGGACGACAACGGCAAGCCCTTGTACTGGTACGACCCGATGTTTCCCAACCAGCACTTCGACCATCCGGGCAAGTCGCCCTTCATGGACATGCAGCTGGTGCCGAGAACGCTGGACCAGGGCGCGGCGGGCGGTGCGTCTGCTGCCGGCAGCGTGTCGATCGATCCGCGCGTGGTGCAGAACCTCGGCGTGCGTCTTGCGACGGTGGAGCAGGGGCAGTTCGCGCGCGTGGTGGATACGGTCGGGCTGGTGGCCGTCGACGAGCACCGCATCCAGGCGGTGCAGGTGCGCGCGCCGGGCTGGGTTGAGCAGCTTGCGGTGCGTGCGGTCGGTGATCCGGTGCGGCGGGGGCAACTTCTTGCCGGCGTCTATTCGCCCGATCTGCTGGCGGCGCAGCAGGAGTTCATCATTGCGATGGGTTCAGGCGATGCCGGCCTGATGCACGCGGCACGTGAGCGTCTGAGCCTGTTCGGTCTGTCGGAGGGGCAGATCGCCCATGTCGAGAAAACCCGGCAGGCGGAGCGGCGCGTCGGCTACTACGCCCCGGCGGATGGCTATGTCATGGAGCTGGGGGTGCGCCAGAGCGCGGCGGTGCAGCCCGGCACGATGCTGTTCCAGCTTGCCGACCTGGGCAGCGTCTGGATCAACGCCGAAGTGGCGGAGACGCAGGCGGCCTGGATCAAGGCTGGTGACCGCGTGCAGGCCGAGGTGCCGGCCTTGCCGGGCGTGCGCTTCGACGGACAGGTGGATTACCTGTATCCCGAGCTGAGCGCGGCGACCCGCACGCTGAAGTTGCGGGTGGCGGTCGCCAATCCGGGGCAGCGGCTGCGTCCGGGCATGTATGCCTCGGTGCATCTGCTCGGTGCGCCGAAGGAGCAGGTGCTGATGGTGCCGACCGAGGCGGTGATCAAGACCGGTACGCGCAGCGTGGTGATCGTCGCCGACGATGCCAGCCACTTCCATCCGGCCCTGGTGCATATCGGCGCCGAGTATGCGGGCAAGTCCGAGATCATCGAGGGGCTGGCGCTGGGGCAGCAGGTGGTTGCTTCCGGGCAGTTCCTGATCGATTCCGAGGCCAGCCTGCGCGGTGCTTTCGACAATCTCAGCGGGAGCGGCGCGGGCCAGGGTAGCGATGTCGATCCGGCGCTGATGCCGGCGCCTGCGGCCGGGGAGCGCTGAGATGATCGCGCGCATCATTCACTGGTCGATCCACAACCGCTTCCTGGTGCTGATGGGCACGGCGCTGCTCAGTATCTGGGGCATGCATGCCGCGTTGAGCACGCCGCTCGACGCGATTCCCGATCTGTCCGATACCCAGGTCATCATCCGCACCGAGTTCCCCGGGCAGGCGCCGCAGGTGGTGGAGGACCAGGTGACCTATCCGCTCACCACCACCATGCTGTCGGTGCCGGGCGCGCGCACGGTGCGCGGCTATTCGTTCTTCGGCGATTCCTACGTCTACATCATCTTCGACGACAAGACCGATCTGTACTGGGCGCGCTCGCGCGTGCTGGAGTATCTCAACCAGGTCACCGGCCGGCTGCCGGCGACGGCGAAGCCGACGCTGGGACCGGATGGTACCGGCGTCGGCTGGATTTACGAGTACGCTTTGGTCGATCACAGTGGCCATTACGACATTTCGCAGCTGCGCGCCTTGCAGGACTGGTTCCTCAAGTACGAGCTGAAAAGCGTGCCCGATGTGGCGGAGGTGGCGAGCGTCGGTGGCCTGGTCAAGCAGTACCAGGTGGTGCTCGATCCCGACCGCATGCGCGCGCTGGGCGTACCGATCAAGCGGGTGGTGCAGGCGCTGAAGGATTCCAACAATGAAACCGGCGGCTCGGTGCTGGAGCTGGGCGAGGCGGAATACGCGGTGCGCGCCACCGGCTATCTGAAGAGCCTGGACGATTTCCGCTCGGTGCCGGTCGGGCTGGGTGAGGGTGGCACGCCGGTGCTGCTGGGCGATGTGGCGCGTATCCAGATCGGCCCGGAAATCCGCCGCGGCATTTCCGAGCTGGACGGCAAGGGCGAGGCGGTCGGCGGCGTCATTGTGATGCGCGCGGGCAAGAATGCGCTGCAGACCATCGACGCGGTGAAGGCGAAGATCGCCACCCTGCAGCAGGGCCTGCCCAAGGGGGTTGAGATCGTGCCGACCTACGACCGCTCGGAGCTGATCCACAAGTCGGTGAAGACCCTGCGCGACCGGCTGATCGAGGAATTCATCGTCGTCACCCTGGTCTGCGCGCTGTTCCTGTTCCACCTGCGTTCGGCCTTCGTCGCCATCATCAGTCTGCCGCTGGGGATACTCGCCGCGTTCAGCGTGATGAACTGGCAGGGGGTCAACGCCAATATCATGTCGCTGGGCGGGATCGCTATTGCCATCGGCGCCATGGTCGATGCTGCGGTGGTGATGATCGAGAACGCGCACAAGCACGTCGAGGCCTGGAACCACGCCAATCCGGGGCGCAAGCCGAGTTCCAGCGAGCAGCTGTCGATCATCGCCGGCTCGGCGGCGGAAGTCGGTCCGGCGCTGTTCTTCAGTCTGTTGATCATCACCCTGAGCTTCCTGCCGGTGTTCACGCTGGAAGCGCAGGAGGGCAAGCTGTTCGGGCCGCTGGCCTTCACCAAGACCTATTCGATGGCGGCGGCTGCTGGACTGTCGGTGACGCTGATCCCGGTGTTGATGTTCTATTTCATCCGCGGGCGTATTCCGGACGAGCGCAGCAATCCGCTCAACCGCCTGCTGATCGCTCTGTACCGGCCCCTGCTCGACGCTGCCCTACGTGCGCCCTGGATGACGCTGGGATGCGCGGGCATGCTGCTGTTCTTCACGGTGATTCCGATCGCCAAGCTGGGCAGCGAGTTCATGCCGCCGCTGGTCGAGGGCGACCTGCTGTACATGCCTTCGGCCTTACCCGGTTTGTCGGCCGACAAGGCAACCCAGCTGTTGCAGCAGACCGACAAGGTGCTGATGCAGTTTCCGGAAGTGAAACGGGTGTTCGGCAAGGTGGGGCGTGCGGAGACCGCCACCGATCCGGCCGGGCTGGAGATGTTCGAGACCACCATCGAGTTCAAGCCGCAATCCGAATGGCCCGGCCACATGAGCCAGGATGAGCTGATCGACAAGATGAACGCGGCGCTCAATATTCCTGGCCTGGCCAACCTGTGGGTGCAGCCGATCCGCAACCGCATCGACATGCTTTCCACCGGCATCAAGAGCCCGGTCGGGGTGAAGATCGCCGGGCCGGACCTGAAGGTGATCGAGCGCATCGGCGAGCAGGTGGAGACAGTGTTGAAGAGCGTACCCGGCACCCGCTCGGCCTACGCGGAACGGGTGCAGGGCGGGCGCTATGTCGAGGTGCATATCGACCGGCTGCGTGCGGCACGCTTCGGCTTGAGCCTGGCCGAAGTGCAGCAGGTGGTGGCGCTGGCCGTGGGCGGCGAGAACGTCGGCGAGACGGTGGAGGGGCTGCAGCGCTTTCCGATCAACGTCCGCTATCCGCGCGAGCTGCGCGACTCGGTGGACAAGCTGCGCACCCTGCCCATCGTCACCGACAACGGCGCCACGACTACCCTGGGGGCCGTCTCCGACATCGTCGTCACCGACGGGCCGCCGCAGCTGCGCAGCGAGAATGCGCGGCTCAACGGCTGGGTCTACGTCGACATCTCCGGCCGCGATCTTGGCTCCTATGTGCGGGATGCGCAGAAGGCCGTGCAGCAAAGGGTGGAATTGCCGGCGGGCTACTCCATCGCCTGGTCGGGGCAGTTCGAATACCTGGAGCGCGCGACCAAGAAGCTGCAGCTGGTGATTCCCTTCACCCTGGCCATCATCTTCGTGCTGCTGTACCTGACTTTCCGCAGCTTCGGCACGGCGGCACTGATCATGGGCACGCTGCCCTTCGCCCTGGTTGGCGGCCTGTGGCTGCTGTACCTGCTGGGCTACAACCTGTCGATCGCCTCCGCGGTGGGGTTCATCGCGCTGGCCGGGGTGTCGGCGGAGTTCGGCGTGGTCATGCTGCTGTATCTCGACAATGCCATCCGCAAGCGCAGGGAACAGCAGCGCTTCAATTCCGAAGCCGATCTGATTGCGGCGATCGAGGAGGGTGCGGTGTTGCGGGTGCGGCCCAAGGCGATGACGGTGGCGGTGATCGTTGCCGGCCTGCTGCCGATCATGTTCGGCGGCGGCACCGGCTCGGAGGGGATGCGGCGCATTGCCGCACCGATGGTCGGCGGCATGATCACGGCGCCGCTGCTGTCGATGATCGTGCTGCCGGTGGCCTATCTGCTGCTGCATCGACGGGGTATGAAGGCTGGGGGCGGCGGCCGCTCAGCACCGGCATCAAGCTGATCGACAATCCTGGTGCGCTGGAAGTCACCTGGTATATGCGCCAGCTGCATCGCCTGGCCCGGGCGCGGGCGCGGGCGCGCGAGCCGAAGCCGAACGAGCATGCGCTGAAGTCGTTCCTGCTCGACCCGCCGCAGAAGGGATTGGGTACGGTGTGTAGCCGGCGCTTGCGGGCCTGAAGCCCGCAGCGCCGGGTGCTGTTCAGCCGGTCATTGCCATGGCGGCGTGGTCGGCGAGCTGGCGCGCGGCGCGGCCGTAGCGCAGGCGCGCTTCGCCGGGCGTGGGAACTTCGGCGCGCAGCGGCTGCTCTTTTCTCAGCACCTGCTGCATCACCGGCAACGCCGATGGCGCCATGCCGGCTAGCACCATGCGCGAGACGGCGGGCAGCCTTGCTGCGCGGATTGCCAGGCGGGCGGCCGGCACCACGGCGGCATCCAGCGCCGCGGGCTGGTCGAAGCCGCCGAGGCGGCGCATCCAGCGCGGGATGGTGGCGATGGTCGCGGCCGACATCAGGTTGCTGCCGGCCCACAGGCCCACGGCACCCTTGTTGAGCGGCGTGCGCAGGAAGTAGTGGACCAGCTTGGCGGCGTGTTCCGACAGGCACAGGCGCTCGCGCATGGCGGCGTAGTATTCGCGCACTTCGGCGCGGGAGCGCGGCACATCGGCCGGTTTGCAGGTCTGCAACTCGGCGGCGATGGCGCATTCCTCCCAGTAGCGCTGCTCGTCCGCGGCCGACAGCGGCCCCGGGCCGTAGCGTTCATAGCACAGCAGGTTGGACTGCCAGCCGGTGATGTGGATCCACAGCTGCGAGTCCGGGTTGTTGGCGCTGTAGGGCTGGCCGCTGATCGGCTCGGTGCCGGCGGCCTTGGCGTGGACCTTCATCAGGATTTCCGAGGCTTCGATGGCGGCGCGGGAGTCGCCCACCGCAACCGTAAGGAAGTACTGGATGGTCTTGTCGAAGCGGCCGCTCGCGTCGTAGCGCACCTTGTTCTGCTGGTGCACGGCGGCAGCCAGGAACGGGTCGAAGGTTTCCACCACGACCGAGCGCTGGAAGGCGATCAGGGCGGTGGGATGGCTCCATACGCGCCAGGTCGGCGACGCCGGGCCGAACAGGCCCCAGTCCTCGCGCGGCCTGATGCGGGTGACGCGCGTAGCGGGTCCGATTGCAGTCATGGTTGTTTCCTTGCTGACAAAATTGAAATTGAAATTGAGGGGCGCCCGGCTAGGCCTTGCGCAGGGCGCCGTAGACGACGCGGCCGACCAGGGCGCCGAGTTCGTCCGGCGACCAGTTGCCTGCGCCGCCGATCAGGGTGCGCACGGCGCCGTCGCCGGCGGACATGAAGAACTCGACCAGCACCGGCAGCTTGCGCGGAATGTCCTTGACGCCCCAGGCTTGCAGGCCCGGCGCCATCAGCACGCCGACCTGTTGCGCCACCAGGGCGCGGGCTTGTTTGTAGCGATCCGCGACGGCGGGATCGGGGCTGGCGGCGAACACCAGCTGCCAGGAATCGGCGTGACTCGCGGCGCCGCTGAGCAGGGCCTGGAAGCCTTCCACCAGCAGGCGCTCCGGCTTGTCGAAGCTGGGCCGCTCCGGCAGGGCGGCGACCACGGCGCTGAACAGGCGCTGCTCCTCGCGTGCCAGCAGGGCTTCCAGCAACTCCTCGCGCGAGCCGAAGCAGGCGTAGACCACCGGCTTGGTGACGCCCATCTGCTGCGCCACCGCCTCCATCGAAACAGCCTGGCTGCCGCGCTGCACTGCGATCTTCAGGGCGGCATCCAGCACCTGCGGCCGGCGCCTCTCGGGGCCGAGATGGGCGGCACGCGGGCGCTCTTTCGGGGCATTTCCTACGCTCATGAATGATATTTATACGCTTGCGTATGAACTTGTGCAAGCAGGGATGGACAGACAGGGATTCGATGGGGGGGGCTTCGGGCCGGGATGATGTGCGCCGTGCTGGTTTTGCGTTGCGCGTTCCGCCTGCGGCGCTAACCCACCCGGGGTTTGCCGGCTCGCTTGTACTGTTCCGCGATGGCCTAATATTCAAACGAGATTAAGGTGCCGGCCGGCTGTTGCGTCGATGAGTCCGCTTGTGCGGCGGATAGCTGGCCGGGTCTATCAAACATTCAAACTCCAGAGGATCGGTCTCGATGGATTTCTCCGCATTTCCTATTGCTCAAAAGTGGCCGGCGCGGCATCCGGACCGGATCCAGCTGTATTCGTTGCCGACACCGAACGGGGTGAAGGTTTCGATCATGCTGGAGGAGACGGGGCTGGCGTACGAGCCGCATCTGGTGGATTTCGGGACCAACGACCAGATGTCGCCGGCGTTTCATTCGCTTAATCCGAACAACAAGATTCCGGCGATCATCGATCCCGATGGGCCGGGCGGGAAGCCACTGGCGCTGTTCGAGACGGGGGCCATCCTGATTTATCTGGCAGAGAAGACCGGGCGCTTCATGCCGCAGGATGCCGCGGGGCGTTACCACACCATTCAATGGCTGATGTGGCAGATGGGCGGCATCGGTCCGATGTTCGGCCAGCTGGGCTTCTTCAGCAAGTTCGCCGGCAAGGACTATGAGGACAAGCGGCCGCGTGATCGCTACGTGGCCGAGTCCAGGCGCTTGCTGGAGGTGCTGGAGGAACGGCTGCAGGGGCGCGAGTGGATCGTGTCCGACGACTACGGCATCGCCGACATGGCGGTGTTTCCCTGGGTGCGCAACCTGATCGGCTTTTACGAAGCGGGCGAGCTGGTGGGGTTTGCCGATTTCCCCAACGTGAAGCGGGTGCTGGAAGTTTTTGTGGCGCGCCCGGCAGTAGTGAAGGGTCTGACCATTCCGAGGCGCGGGGCCTGAGCTGTGCAGGGAGGGAGGATGGCTGTGCGCATCTTCCCTCCCTGACGGCCGTTACTCCGGACTCGACTCAATTCGGGCACTCAAATCCCCGCCAGAATGCAGCGGACTTCGGATTCAAGTGTGGTAAGTCCGGCGGATCTGCCGATGGCGAGGCATTGCTCTATGGGGCAACCGTCGATATAACGCGCCTTCAATGCGAACAGGGCGCCAACGCGATTGCCGCTGGCGCAATGAATCAGGATGGGCTGACTTGAGGCATCGCCCATGGCGCCTGCCAGCAGCTTCGCATTTTCCAGAGTCAGGTCGGTCGGCCCTGTAATCGGAATACTCTGATAACCCATTCCCAGGGATTTTGTCAGCGCGCCTTCATCGAAGTCGTTGCGCTCCGACGCCGAACACAGGTTCACCACTTTTCTTATTCCATGGGCATGGGCCTGACGCAGATGTTGTTGCCGGGGTCGGCCCCCGGTGCATACTCCGGCATAAGGGAAGCGTGCGTTCGGTACATCGACCCATAAATCGACTGACATGACCTGACCTCTCCGCGGGGGCGTTGATAGCTGGCGGCATCCACGTCGGATTTCGAGGGCGCTGGATGACGCGATGACGCAAGCATTGCCGCAACAGGTGCAACGGTCGTGCCGTACGCGTGCCTGTACGCCGCGCTCGGCCTAAGCTCTTGTAGCCTATGCAATAAAGGTCTGCGCAGCTGAAGTACTCCTGGGTTTTGTCAAGCCTGGAGTTGCGCAAGGAAGGTTGCATTGTGCAATTTTGGTATACCAAATCTGCGCGACGCTGTCGGCAGCCGGCTTCAACGCGGGCAAGCTTCCTGGCTGGGCCGTTCGACGACTCTTCCGTCGGCATCAAAAACGAACAGGATCGAGACTCGCGCATCGGCACTGCACAGGGGCACATAGCCGATGGCGGCCGGCGTATCGGAGACCAGACGTAGTACTGCTTCCACGGACGCCAGCACATGCGGCGGCAGTACGCCGTGGAAGTACATTTCGCTCCAGTAGGCGTCGAGTTGCTGTGGCGTGAGGCCGAGCACGATCTGCGAAAAGCGTAGACGCCTCGGGTCTGCGGCGGGGAGGTTGACCGCCTCGATGCGCTGGCCGTCGTCCCAGTAC
>FTAG01002061.1_pt1 | contig 11830 bp, 9 predicted proteins | sample 1638911 | NCBI WGS metagenome assembly FTAG01 (sample SAMEA3914813, study PRJEB12502) | metagenome | biome: forest; material: soil | place: Canada | collected 2011-07-07 | depth 0.3 m
CTGGCACACTGCGCCCGGACCCGAACCGCATCGCCTCTTGAACCTCGCCGCCATCCCTCCCGAGCTGTGGGCCTCGCTATGGCTGACGGTGCGGCTGGCCGCCACTTCCACCGCGATCCTGCTGGTCCTGGGGCTGCCGCTGGCCGGCTGGCTCAACCGCTCGCGCTCCGCTGCGGCGCCGCTGGTGGAAGCGCTGGTGACCCTGCCGATCGTGCTGCCGCCGACGGTGATCGGCTTCTACGTGCTGCTGGCCCTGGGCAGCCGCAGCCCGATCGGCGCGGCCTGGCTGGCGCTGTTCGGCACCTCGCTCGCCTTCAGCTTCCAGGGCCTGGTGGTCGGCTCGGTGATCTACAGCCTGCCTTACGCGGTGCAGCCGATGCAGTCGGCGCTGCGCGATGTCGATGCCGGCCTGGTCGAGGCCGCCGCCGCGCTCGGCGCGCGGGCGCGGCAGATCTTCTGGAAGATCATGGTGCCGGCGGCGCGCAACGGCGTGCTGACCGGCGCCGCCCTGTCCTTCGCCCACACCATGGGCGAGTTCGGCGTGGTGCTGATGCTCGGCGGCAACATCCCCGGCGTCACCCGCGTCGCCTCGATCGCGCTCTACGACGAGACCCAGACCCTCAACTATAGTGTCGCCCACAGCTATGCCCTGGTGCTGCTGGCCTCGTCGTTCGCGATGCTGCTGTTCATCGCCTGGCTGCGCCAGCGCACCCCGGCGGCGCCGCGGCCGCAACCGCGCTGAAGCTTTGGCAGGTCGCCCTTCAGGGCGACGCTGTAGCATTGTCGGCCTGAAGGCCGCCCTACATCGTGAAATCAGGGAATCCGGGAGAGCTCATGCCCCTCAAGATCCATCACCTCAACTGCGGCACCATGTGCCCGCACGGCAAGAAGCTGATCAACGGCACCGGCGGCCTGCTCGAAGCGGCGGAGATGTGCTGCCACTGCCTGCTGATCGAGAGCGCCGACGGCCTGGTGCTGGTCGACACCGGCCTGGGCAGCGCCGACGTGCGCGACCCGCGCCATCTCGGCGCCGGCTTCCGCGCGCTGACGCGGCCGGCACTGCGCATGGAGGAGACGGCGCTGCATCAGGTGCAGGCACTCGGCTTCAAGCCCGCCGACGTGCGTCATATCGTGGTGACCCACCTGGACCTGGACCATGCCGGCGGCCTGCCCGACTTCCCGGATGCCCAGGTGCATATCTTCGCCCCCGAGCACCACGCCGCGATGGACCGGCCCAGCCTCGGCGAGAAGGCGCGCTACCGCCCGGCGCATTTCGCCCATCGCCCCAAATGGAAGATCCACGAGACGCAGGGCGAGCGCTGGTTCGGCTTCGACAGCATCCGCACCCTGCCCGGCAGCCGCGACGAGATCCTGCTGGTGCCGCTGATCGGGCATACGCGTGGGCATTGCGGCGTGGCGGTGCGCACCGGTGGATTGGGAGGAAAAGACTGGCTGATGCACTGCGGCGACGCCTACTTCTACCGCGACGAGGTCAATCCGGATCATCACTACTGCACGCCGGGCCTGCGCCTGTTCCAGAACCTGGTGCAGATCGACGGCCGGCAGCGGCGCGCCAACCAGGCACGCCTGCTGCAGCTGGCGGGCGAACAACGCGGACAGCTGCGGTTGTTCTGCGCCCACGACCCGGTGGAGCTGGCGCGCGAGCGCGAGGCCGCATGAGGGCCCTCGCCCTGCACTGGCTTGCCGCCACCGCGGCCCTGTCCCTGCTCGGCGCTTGCGCCGGACAGCCGTCCGCGCCCGCCGCGACGGCCGCGGCCCCGGCGGATCCGCTGCTGGCCTCGGAGGCGCAGCGTCGCGGCTATGCCGTCGGCTACAACACCGGCACGCGGGTCCAGCTGATGAAGGCCTATCTCAGCCTGCCCGACTTCGACCAGGCCGTCGATGACGCCTGGCAAAACCGCCTGCCGCGTCTCAACGCGGAGGAGCGCGACCGCGCCAGCAGCGAGGTCGCCAGCCGCGCACGGGCCGGCCTCGCGCCGGCCCAGGACGATCTTGCCGCGCGCTTTTCCTACGCCATCGGTCTGGATGTCGGCGCCAACCTCAAGCCGGTGCAGGAGCGCCTGGACGAGCCCAGCCTGCGCGCGGGCATCGAGGACGGGGTGCAGCAGCGCCCACCGCGCCTGGACCAGGCCGCCCGCGAACAGGCGCTGGCGCCGCTGGTGGCGGAGCTGCACGCCCGGCGCGCGCAGACGCTGCATGACAGCGAGGTTCGCGCCGAGACCTTCCTCGCCGCCAACGCGCGCCGGCCCGGTGTCATCACCACTGCCAGCGGCTTGCAATACGAGGTCCTGAAGCAGGGCAGGGGCCGCTTGCCGTCTGCGGACAGCCGCATCACCGTGCACTACACCGGCAGCCTTGCCGATGGACAGGTGTTCGATGACTCGCGCGGGCGCGGCCAGCCGGCCAGCTTCATCCTGGGCAAGACGCTCAAGGGTTTCGTCGAAGGCGTGGAATTGATGCCGGTGGGCAGCCGCTACCGGCTGGTACTGCCGCCGGCCCTGGCCTATGGCGATCGCGGCGCGCCGCCGAAGATCGATCCGAACGAGGTGCTGGTGTTCGATGTGGAGTTGATCGCAACCGAGTAAGCGCGGCTGTCGCGATTTTGTTTCACGGCCGTAACCGTGGCGCCATGGAAGCTTCATGCACCGAATCTAGGATCGGCGCACCGACCGGAGGATGAGCCGGCGGCAACGCAAGAATCCTGTCGGGCAAGGAGCGCCCCAACGCCATGACCACCAAGAATCGGCGCGAATTCCTGCGCCTGGCCGCCAACTCCGCTGCCGCCGTCGCCGGCCTCGGCATGTTTCCCCCCGGCATCCGCAAGGCACTGGCCCTGCCGGCGCACAATGCCACCGGCACCATCCAGGATGTGGAGCACATCGTCATCCTGATGCAGGAAAACCGTTCTTTCGATCACTACTACGGCACCTTGCGCGGCGTGCGCGGCTACGGCGATCCGCATCCGGTGAAGCTTCCGGGCGGCCAGCCGGTGTGGTTCCAGCCCGACGGCGCCGGCCACGTGCTGCCGTTCCACCCCACCGCGTCCGGCCTCGGCCTGCAATTCCTTGAGGACCTGGCGCACGACTGGGGCTCGACCCATGCCGCCTGGAACGGCGGCCGCTACGACCAGTGGGTGCCGAGCAAGGGCAGCACCACCATGGCCTATTACACGCGCAAGGACATCCCGTTCCATTACGCCCTGGCCGACGCCTTCACCATCTGCGACGCCTACCACTGCTCGCTGATGGGCCCGACCGATCCGAACCGCTACTACATGTGGACCGGCTGGGTCGGCAACGACGGCAGCGGCGGCGGCCCGGTGATCGACAACGCCGAGGCCGGCTACGGCTGGAGCACCTATCCGGAGCTGCTGGAGCAAACCGGGGTATCGTGGAAGATCTACCAGGACGTCGGCAACGGCCTCGACGCCGCCGGCTTCTGGGGCTGGACCGACGATGCCTACATCGGCAACTACGGCGACAACTCGCTGCTGTACTTCCACCAGTACCAGAACGCGCAGCCGGGCAGCCCGCTGTATGAGAAGGCGCGCACCGGCACCAACATCGCCAAGGGCGGCACGCTGTTCGACCTGCTCAGGCAGGATGTCGCGCAGAACCAGCTGCCGCAGGTGTCGTGGATCGTGGCGCCGGAAGCCTACACCGAGCATCCGAACTGGCCGGCCAACTACGGCGCCTGGTACACGGCGCAGGTGCTGGACGCGCTGACTTCCAACCCCGAGGTGTGGAGCAAGACCGCGCTGTTCGTCACCTATGACGAGAACGACGGCTTCTTCGACCACGTGGTGCCGCCGGCGGCGCCGGCTTCCGCCGGCCAGGGCCTGTCCACCGTCGCCACCACCAACGAGTTCTTCGCCGGCGACGGCAGCTACGCCGCCGGCCCCTATGGCCTCGGCCCGCGCGTGCCGATGACGGTGGTTTCGCCGTGGAGCAAGGGCGGCTGGGTCTGCTCGCAGGTGTTCGATCACACCTCGATCATCCAGTTCATCGAGAAGCGCTTCGGTGAGCAGTACCCGGGCATCCGCGAGAGCAACATCACCCCCTGGCGCCGCGCGATCTGCGGCGACCTCACCTCGGCCTTCAACTTCGCCAACCCCAACGATCTCAGCCCGCAGCTGCCGGACACCGCCGCCTACGCCCCGCCCGACCAGCTGCGCCACCCGGATTACGCGCCGGTGCCGCCGCTGTTGCAGTCGCTGCCGCGGCAGGAGCCCGGCCTGCGCCTGGCCCGTGCCCTGCCCTACGAGCTTTCCGCCAGCGGCCGCATCGACGGCGCCGCCGGCCGCTTCTGGATCGACTTTGCCAACCATGGCGAGGCCGGCGCCGCGTTCCAGGTTTATGCCGGCAACCGTGCCGACGGACCCTGGAGCTACACGGTGGAAGCGGGCAAGACCCTGTCCGACTACTGGAGCGCCGCAGCGGTCAGCGCCGGCGAATACGAGCTGGCGGTGTACGGCCCCAACGGCTTCCTGCGCGAGTTCGTCGGCAACGTTGGCGCCGCCTCCGGCGGCGCCAATCCCGAGGCCAGGCTGGAATACGACGCGCGCGGCGAAGGCGTGGTGCTGACCCTGAGCAACCACGGCGACCAGCCCTGCCGCCTCAAGCTGTCCTCGGCCTACGGCGACGAGCCCGGGCAAGTGCATGTGCTGCAACCGGGCGCTACCTTCAAGGACTACCGCAGCCTGCGCGAGAGTTTTGGCTGGTATGACCTGCACGTCACCGCCGATGTGCCGGACGGCTTCCTGCGCCGCTTCGCCGGCCATGTCGAGACCGGCCGCAGCAGCGTCAGCGATCCGGCGCTGGGCGCGCAGCACGGGCGGCGTTTCGATGCCGCGGCGGCAGGCAGGGACGAGCAGGCCGCGTAGCTCCATACGGCAAATCGCGGCGGCGCCAGCTGCAAGCCCGGCGCCGCCGCGTCAGTCGCCGCCCTTTTCCTTCAGGGCCTTGTTGCGCGCCTTGATCAGGCGCTTCACCGCCGGCTTGAGCGTGGCTTCCATCGCCACGTCCATCGCAGCACCGGGTACCACCATGGTGGTGGAGCGCGACAGGAAGGCCTCGGGGATGCTGTCGACCAGCTTGCCGATGTCGGCCTCGACCTTGGAGTTGAGGCGGAAGCTGACCACCACCAGGCTTTCCTCGGCGCTGGGGATGTCGCGCTCGACGAAGGGATTGCTGGTGTCGACCAGGGGCACGCGCTGGAAGTTGACGTCGGTGCGCGAGAACTGCGGGGTGATGTAGTTCACGTAGTCCGGCAGGCGGCGCAGGATGGTCTTGGTGACGTCGTCCGCGCTCTGGCCGCGCTCGTCGCGGTCGCGCTTGATCTTCTGGATCCACTCCAGGTTGACGATCGGCGTCACGCCGATCAGCAGGTCGACATGGCGCGCCACGTTGACCTCGGAGGTGACCACGCCGCCGTGCAGGCCCTCGTAGAACAGCACGTCGGTGTCCGGCGGCAGCTTGCTCCACGGGGTGAAGGTGCCGACCGCCTGGTCCGCCTCCTCGGCTTCCGCCTCGGTGTGCAGGTAGCGCCGCACCAGCCCGGTGCCGCGCGCGCCGTAGTCGCGGAACAGCTTCTCCAGCTTGTCGAGCAGGTTGGCGCCGGGGCCGAAGTGGCTGAAGTTCTCGCCGCGGATGCGTGCCTTCTCGACCAGGGCGCGCATCTGCTCGCGGTCGTAAGCGTGGAAGCTGTCGCCCTCGATCCAGGCCGCCTTCAGGTCGAGATCGTCGAAGATGCGATGGAACACCCGCCGCGCCGTGCTGGTGCCGGCGCCGGAGGCGCCGGTGACGGCGATGATGGGATGTTCGACGGACATGGGCTTATTTCCGCAGGAACTCGAAGTCGGCGACCGCGTGCCCCAGCCGCAGGCCGCGCGACTCGAAGCGGGTCAACGGCCGGTCGGCCGGGCGCGGCATGGCGCCGCCGTCCGCGGACAGGTTGGCGAAGCCGGGGGCCGCCTGCATCACTTCCAGCATGTGGCGGGCGTAGTCGGCCCAGTCGGTGGCCAGGCGCAGGCGGCCACCGCTGCGCAGGGCGCGCGCCAGCACCTGGGCGAACGCCGGCTGCACCAGGCGCCGCTTGTGATGCCGCTTCTTCGGCCAGGGATCGGGGAAGAAGATCACCACCTCGTCCACCGTGCCTGGGCGCAAGCCCTCGCGCAGCACTTCCACCGCATCGGCGCAGACCACGCGCAGGTTGCTCAGGCCGAGCTTGTCGGCCTGCTGCAGCACGCGGCCAGCGCCGGGTCGGTGCACTTCGATGCCGAGGAAGTTGGTATCGGCGCGGTTCTGCGCGCTGGCCAGCAGATGGTCGCCGTTGCCGAAGCCGATCTCCACCACCAGCGGCGCGTTGCGCCCGAACAGGCTGGCCGGATCGAGCACGGCGCCGCTGTAATCGATGCCGTAACGCGGCCACAGCCGCTCCAGCGCCTGCTCCTGCGCCGGAGTGATGCGCCCCTCGCGGCGCACGAAGCTGCGGATGGCGCGCGGCTGCGCGTCCCCGGCGGCTTCCTGGCGGGGCGCTTCGCTCAAGCGACGGTGCCGTCGATCGGCGAGGACGCCGAGGCATAGCGCCGGCGCGGCATGCGCCCGGCGCGGAACGCCTCGCGACCGGCGATGATGGCGTGGCGCATGGCGCTGGCCATCAGCACCGGGTCCCTGGCTTCGGCGATGGCGGTGTTCATCAGCACGCCGTCGCAGCCCAGCTCCATGGCGATGGCGGCGTCCGAGGCGGTGCCGACGCCGGCGTCGACCAGGATCGGCACTTTCGCGTTCTCGATGATGCTGAGGATGTTGTAGCGGTTCTGCACCCCCAGGCCGGAGCCGATCGGCGCCGCCAGCGGCATCACCGCGACGCAGCCCAGGTCCTCCAGGCGCCGGGCGACGATCGGGTCGTCGCTGGTGTAGACCATCACCTCGAAGCCGTCCTTGACCAGCTGTTCGGCCGCCACCAGGGTGGCGGCCACATCCGGGAACAGGGTCTTGGGATCGCCCAGCACTTCCAGCTTGACCAGCCGGTGGCCGTCGAGCAGCTCGCGCGCCAGGCGGCAGGTGCGTACCGCATCCTCGGCGGTGTAGCAGCCGGCGGTGTTGGGCAGGAGGGTGTAGCGGTCCGGCGGCAGCACTTCGAGCAGGTTCGGCTCGCCAGGGTTCTGGCCGAGATTGACCCGCCGCACCGCCACCGTGACGATCTCCGCCCCGCTCGCCTCGATCGCGCGACGGGTCTGGTCCAGATCCTTGTACTTGCCGGTGCCGACCAGCAGGCGGGAGGCATAGGAGCGGCCGGCGATGGTCAGGTGGTCTTGCAGCGAGGGTTCCGGCTTGTTCATTTCTATGCAGTCCTGATCTCGGTGCGCGGGGGAAACGCGCTGTATGTGTTCCATTTGCCACCCCTGGCGCGACTTCAGCGCCCTGGGAAAGCCCGGCCCGGCCATCCATGGTCGGGCGTTGCGCATCCCATCCCTGGGATGCGCCCTTCGGGCCGGCCTCGCAGGCGATGACATTGAGTCATCGCCAAAGCGCGAGTCCTCACCCGCCGCCGATGGCGCGGACGATCTCGGCGCGGTCGCCGGGGCTCAGGCGCACCTCCGGCCAGCGGCTGCGCGGCACGATAGCGCCGTTCAGTTCGACCGCCAGCCGCTGCGCTCCCAGCCGCAGCTCGGCCACCAGCTGCGCCAGGCTCAGATCCTCGGAGACGCTGGCGCTTTCGCCGTTGACGACGATCTGCATGGCACTTCAAAGCGGTGGATGGAATCGCATTCTACTCCAGCCTCCGCCGGAAACCGCCCGCCGTAGCCGGCCCACCGCCCGCCTTCGAGGCCGCCAGCCATGCCAGTTTCCCGGCAATCGTTTAAACTTTCCTGGCCGTTACTCGGGCCCCCAAGCGGGTGTAGTTCAATGGTAGAACTGCAGCTTCCCAAGCTGCTAACGTGGGTTCGATTCCCATCACCCGCTCCAGATTCCTTCCCGCCGGTGCCCCCGCCTGCTGACCAGCCCGGTCCATTTGCGGCGTGCCGCGGCAAAAAAAGGGGGGCTGCCGGCATCTCCGCCCGATCCTGAACTGTGACCCAGGTCACGAGATCCGCGCCGGTCGCGGAAATCGGCCCCTGCCCCCGGGCCTGGCCGGATTTTTGCTGAAGAAGTGCAAATAACTTTCTCTTTTTGCAGCGAACTCAGTTACACTCGGGGTGCAAAGATGCAGGTACGTGCGAGTTCCGGGCCGAGGGGAGTTGCGGTCGGTTGCGCTGGCAAAGCGCCCTCGTTCGCGGGATCACGAAAAAGTCATCAGGGTCGGGTATCCGTATTCGGGTACTCGGGAGTTGTACAAATAACTTAGGGAAGTCGTGCCCATGCGCATCCGTCTAGCTCCTGTCGCAGCAGCCGCGCTCGCGATGGTATCCGCCGCAGCCACCGCCGACGATTCGCCGAGCGTCCACACCGAAGAAGGCCTGGCCTATAGCGATTACATCGCTTTCCTGCCCGGCTACTTCATCCCCGACAGCAAGCGCACCGTCTCCAACTTCAGCCGGGGCGTTCAGGGCACGGGCCTCTCCTTCACCTTCCTTTACGGCAACCAGATGACCGAGCACTGGTCGCTGGAAGGCAACATCATCGGCTCGACCATCGAGACCTGCAACAACTGCGGCACCAACTTCTACCAGTGGGGCGGCATGGTCGACGTGGCCTACAGCCTGTGGGACCGCCGCAAGGCCGCGATCACCCCCTTCATCTTCGGCGGCATCGGCGCCATGTACAACGACGTCATTCCGCGCGACAAGCAGTCGACCAGCTTCAATGGCGAAGTCGGCCTCGGCCTGGTCACCAAGGAGTTGTACGACGGCATCCGCCTGCGCGCCCAGGGTCAGTACATCCATGACACCTTCGAGCAGGGCTACAACGACTACCGCGCCTCGATCGGCATCGAGGTGCCGCTGGGCCGCGTGGTCGAGCACATCGTCGAAGTGCCGGCCCCGATGCCGCCGGTGATGACCCCGCTGGTCAAGGAAATCCCGCGTCCCTGGGTCGACAGCGACGGCGACGGCGTGGACGACGAGCACGACCTGTGCCCGAACACTCCGCACGGCCTCAAGGTCGATGCCCATGGTTGCGTCATCCCCGGCCAGCAGATCGAACTCAACGGCGTCACCTTCGAGTTCAACAAGGCGCGCCTGATGGTCAACGCGCAGACCATCCTCGATACCCTCGCCCCGGCCTTCACCGGCCAGCCGAACCTGCGGGTCGAGATCGCCGGCCACACCGACAGCATCGGCAGCGCCGAGGCCAACCTCAAGCTGTCGCAGGCTCGCGCCGAAGCGGTGCGCAACTACCTCCTCAGCCGCGGCGCCAAGCCGGACCAGGTCAGCGCCAGGGGTTATGGCAAGACCCAGCCGCTGATCAGCCCGGAACGCACCGGCGAGGATCGTGAGCGCAATCGTCGCGTCGAATTCCGGATTCTGGACAAGTAACAGGGCGCAGGGAACGTCACCATGAATAGCATGATCAAGTTGGGTCTGTTGTCCTCACGCGGCGCGGCCGCGCTGCTGCTCACCGCCGGACTGGCGCTGGCCGGTTGCCATGCCAACGGCGGGGACAGCGGCGGCAGCAGCAATGGCGGCGGCGCCTCCTCCGGCGCCAGCAGCGGCGCGTCGAGCGGCGCCTCTTCGGGTGCTTCTTCCGGCGCTTCAAGCGGTGCCTCCTCGGGTGCTTCGTCCGGTGCCAGCAGTGGCGCCTCATCGGGCGCATCTTCGGGTGCTTCGTCCGGTGCCAGCAGTGGCGCCTCATCGGGCGCATCTTCGGGTGCTTCCTCCGGTGCATCTTCGGGTGCTTCTTCCGGCGCCAGCAGCGGCGCCTCCTCCGGTGCCTCCTCCTCCTCCGGCGGCGGCTCCACCGGGGTGTCGATCAAGCTGGTACCCAACCAGGTCAACCCGAACGGCCCGTTCAACCTGATCTATACCGGCCCGGCCAAGCCGACCGCCGCCACCATCTGCACCGCCAGCAACAGCGCCAACGATCCGAAGTGGAGCGGCACCGTCTCCTCCGCCGGCGGCACCGTGCCGATGACGGCTCCGGCCCTGGCCGGCACCTACAAGTACACCATCAGCTGCACCACCGGCAGCGTCACCGAAGCCGCGTCCGCCTTCCTGTTCGACGGCGTGCCGGTGACAGTGCCGACCGATTGCGGCATCAGCGTCAACGGCCAGCATGTGCCGACCGTCGACCTGATCGCCCCGTATGCGGAAGAGTCCACCGCCACCACTGGCGTGTGCGTGGATTGCTCGGTGTCGCAGCCCGACAACGTGATTGACCAGGATCCGACCGACTACGCCACCATCAACCTGTCGGTGGGCGTGGCTGCAAGCGAGTCGCTGACGGTGACCGACACCACCAAGACCTACCCGGCCGGCTCGCTGGTGGGCTTCGTCGCCGCCGACCCGGCGCAGACGCTGACCCTGATCCTGCTGGAAGGCACCACGGTCAACACTTTCCTCAACGGCTCAGCCGCCGACAGCGCGGGCGCCACCGTCAGCAATCCCTTGAAGCTGGATCTGCTGCAGCTGCTGGCCAACCCGAACCAGTTCTTCGTCGGCTTCACCGCGACCCAGCCGTTCAACGGCGTGCAGATCGCCAACAACGGCCTGGTTTCGGCCATCGCCAAGACCAACGTCTACCAGGCCTGCGTCGGCGTCCCGGCCGGCTCGTCCAGCTCCTCCGGCGGCAGCTCCTCCTCGAGCTCGAGCAGCAGCTCCTCGGGCGGCTCCAGCAGCAGCTCGTCCAGCTCCGGCGGCAGCTCTTCCAGCAGCGGCGGCTCGGTGCCGGTGGGCTCGACTTCGCTCAGCCTGTCGCCGAATCCGGTCGCACCCGGCGCTACCTTCACCCTGGGCTACACCACCTCGGGCGGCGCCTGCACCGCTTCCAACAGCGGCGGCGTCACCGGCTGGAACCAGGCCGTGGTGACCACCAGCGGCAGCGTTTCGCTGACCGCCCCGACCACGCCGGGCGTCTACAGCTTCAGCCTCAGCTGCGGCGGCGGCACTGCTACGGCCAGCCTCTACGTGGGCCTGCCATCGCCGATCGCCACCGATTGCGGCGTGCTCAACGGCACTACGCCGGTGCCGACGCTGGGCTGGACCGATGCCGATTCCAGCACTTCGAGCGGCGTCGGCGGTGTGCTGTGCATCAACTGCTCGGTCGACCAGCCGCAGAACGTGATCAACCAGGACCCGCTCAACTATGCGGTGATCACCGCCGGGGTGGGCCTGCTGTCGAGCGAGCAGCTGACGGTGAACCACGACCGCACCTTCAGTGGCACTCATACGGTCGGCTTCATCGCCTCCAACCCGAAACAGCTGCTCACCGTGGCGCTGCTGCAGGGCATTACGGTGGATACGCTGCTGAACGGCGTGGTGCAGGACACGGCGGGCGTCTCGGCCAGCACGCCACTGAAGCTGGACCTGCTGTCGCTGCTCGGCAACCCCAGCGCGAGCTTCCTCAGCTTCAGCACCGGCAAGAGCTTCAACGCGCTGCGCCTCAACGACAGCAACCTGCTGGCGGCGCTCAGCGAGGTGGACGTCTACCGGGCCTGCGTCAGCACGCCCTGATCCAGCGGCAAATTAAAAAGCCCGGCCCGTCGCAAGACGGGCCGGGCTTTTCTTTTGTTGCGGCCGGCCGGCGTTGCGCGGACCGGGATCGCCCGGCACTCAGGCGGCGATGGTCTTCAGCGACACTTCGATGTTGTTGCGCGTGGCGTTGGAGTAGGGGCAGACCTCGTGCGCCTTGGCCACCAGCTTCTCCGCCTC
>FTAG01000519.1_pt1 | contig 11827 bp, 3 predicted proteins | sample 1638911 | NCBI WGS metagenome assembly FTAG01 (sample SAMEA3914813, study PRJEB12502) | metagenome | biome: forest; material: soil | place: Canada | collected 2011-07-07 | depth 0.3 m
CCGGGCGCCCTGCCAAACCGGCGGAAGGGGCCTGCCCCCGCCGCTGGTCGATCTGCCGTCCGATCCCAAGGACTGGGCCTGCGTCGAGCCGGTCGTCACCCCGGACCAGACCAAGGCCTGGTGCGACGCGCACCCGCCCGGCGGCGACGAGGCGGTGCTGCCGGAGCCCTCGACCATCGCCAACCTCGACGCCAAGAACGTGTTCGACCTGGAACTGCGCGACTTCCTGCGCGGCGGCGGCTACAAAAGCTGGACCGCGGACCTGTCCTGGCGCCTGACCGGCCCCTACGTCGGGGACTTCGATACCGGCCAGTCCCTGGGCGTGCACCCGGCGGTGCGCGTCTGGTATTCGCCGAAGATGGTGAAATGGATGTGCGGCACGCGCAGCGGCAACCCGGAAGACGGGGCGATGATCGTCAAGGAGATGCACGCGATCAAAGCCGAGGATCTGGGTATCGACAAGAGCGCCGACTGCATGAGCATCAAGACGGCGCCGGACCAGATCCAGCCCGGCTCCTGGACCGTCATGTACCGCAAGGGGCCGGGCAACGGCAACAGCCCCAGGGACGGCTGGTACTGGGCCAACCCCACCGCCAGCGGCGACGGCAATCCGCCGATCTACGACATGAGCGCCGTCACCGATCCCGGCTTCTTCAGCGCCACGCCGGGGCAGGACAATCCCGCCTGGTATCCCACCGGCGACCTGTTCGAGGCGAGCAAGCCGGCCGACATCGTCACGCCCTACAGCGAGTACGGCGCGCTGTGCCTGAACTGCCACACCACGGCGAGCCAGTCCTTCACCTTCGCCTCGCTGGACAATGTGCAGACCAACGGCATCCAGTACCGCCATTTCCGCGGCCAGACGATACAGGCCTGCGGCCACGCTTCCGGCAACGTGCATCCCAACGTGATGCCGGTGGGCCTGTGCGCGCTGCCGCCGTGGAACTTCTCCCGCCCGCTGAGCGCAGCCGCCGGCGGTTTCGACGCCTATTACAGCGACAAGGACACGGTCTCGCCGATCGCCTTCAGCGACGCCCTGGCCCTGCGCCTGCCGGCCGAGACCTACGACCACCAGGTGTCGGACCCGACCTATCCCGGGCTGCAGTGGCTGACCTCGGACCAATGCATCAGCTGCCACGACGCGACCACCTCCAACGACAGCGTGCCGAACATGCAGATCAGCGATCCGCAGGGCGGCACCCAGATCGACGTCTCGCCTTACGGCGAATGGCGCTCTTCGCCGATGGGGCTGGCCGGGCGCGATCCGATCTTCTTCTCGCAGCTGCAGAGCGAGACCAACCAGAACATCCCGGGCAACAAATCCTGCATCGAGAACACCTGCCTGCACTGCCACGGTGCGATGGGCCAGCGGCAGTTCGCGGCCGACACAGCTTCCTCCGGCCAGCAGTGCAAGAGCCTGTTCCCGGTGACGCCGCCCAGCGGCGTGGCCTTCGGCCAGGCCTTCACCCTCGACCAGGTCACCGCCTGGCAGGACGCGGCAGGCGCTCCGGCCAGGTACGGCGACCTGGCGCGCGACGGCATCTCCTGCATGGTCTGCCACTCGATGAAGAGCGACGACCTGGGCACCGAGGCCGCCAACACAGGCAACTTCAGCAGCACCGCCGCCAGCCTCTACGGCCCCTATGCCGACGACACGGTGGCCGCCACCCCGATGAAGACGCTGCTCGGCACGCCGCCGCAGTTCGGCGCGCACATGACGGACTCCGAGGTATGCAGCACCTGCCACAACATCCTGCTGCCGATCTTCGATCGCAGCGGCAATCCGCACCCGGTGCCGGGACCCGATCCGGGTACGACCCTGGCGGGCACTTACGAGCAGACCACCGGCCTGGAGTGGAGCAACAGCCAGTACTCCAAGCCGGGCACCTTCAAGTCCTGCCAGGACTGCCACATGCCGACGCAGTTCCACGGCAAGGACCTGGCCGGGACCAGGATCGCCAACATCGAGTCCGACGACTTCCCACCGACCACCGGCCGCGATCCGGATGCCGACATTCATCTCACGCCGCGCGACAAGTTCTCGCGCCATTCGCTGCACGGCCTGAACCTGTTCCTGAACCAGATATTCCAGCAGCAGCCGTTGCTGCTCGGCCTGCGCCAGATCGACTACGCGGTCAAGGGCAGCGTGCAGCCGGCGCTGCTGACCACGGCGCAGTCGATGGCCGAGATGGCCTCCGGCGAGACCGCGGACCTCCAGCTGGGTGACGTGGTGCTCGACGGTAGCCATGTGCAGGCCACGGTGACGGTGCACAACAAGACCGGCCATTACCTGCCGTCCGGCGTCGGCTTCCGCCGCCTGTTCATCGAGTTCATCGCGGCGGATGCCAGCGGCAACCCGATCCGGGCCTCCGGCCGCAGCAACGCCCTGGGCGTGATCCTGAACGGCACCGGCGACACGCCGTTGCCGAGCGAGGCGGTGCCGTCGATCGACGTCTACCAGCCGCACTACCAGACCATCACCAGCGGCGACCAGGCGCAGATCTTCGAGGAGGTGATAGAGGACGAGGACCAGCTGATCAACACCTGGTTCCTGCGCCGGGTTCAGACGGTCAAGGACAACCGCCTGCGTCCGCTCGGCTACGATCCCCAGGTGTTCCTCGCCGACAAGTCGCCTTACGTGCGCCTGCTCGGCAAGCTGGAGGGCACGGCGGGCGATCCGCACTACTCGGATCCGGCGCAGACCGGCAGCGCGCAGGTGGTCTACAACTTCGCGCTCGACCCTGGCGAGGCGGCGAAGATCGCCACCGTCACGGCGCGCCTGTACAGCCAGTCCATTCCGCCGCACTACCTCAAGGAGCGCTTCCGCGACGGCGTGGTCGGAGTCGCGGACAAGCAGCACATCCAGCGCCTGTACTATCTCACCAGCCACTTGAATACCGGCGCCGACACCGGCATCGGCGACTGGAAGCTGCAAGTGGCCAGCGACTGCCGCACCGCCGGCGGCAGCGCCTGCGCCGCGCCTTGAGGCGGCGCAGGCTCAGGGCGGCAGCGGCACTTCCAGCCACACGGCGCCGCTGGTCAGCAAAGGGCAAGTGCTCGAGCGGCTGGAGCACCACACCGCAGGCAGCTGAAGCGGTTTGTGGATTCTGCTCCGCGCACCTATGTGCCCTATCAGACAGATAGAGGCAACGGTGTGCATCTAAGATCCTGATCTCCACCAGACGGACTCATCGCCGTCGTAACCGGATGGAGGCCGCAACCGGTGAACAGGCTCTCCCGCCGAAAATTCCTTGGCATGTCCGCCGCTACGGCCGGCGCAACGATTTTCACCTCGTTGCCGCTGGTGCTGCGCCAGGCGCTGGCGGCGCCTGCCGCGGGCGGCTCGCTGTCCTCGGTCCGCCACGTCGTGGTATTGACGCAGGAGAACCGCTCCTTCGATCATTATTTCGGCAGTCTCAGAGGTGTGCGCGGCTTTGGTGACCGTACGGCGCTGCAGTTGCGCAACGGCAATCCGGTGTTCAGGCAGCCGGGCCCGTCGGGCGAGCAGTTGCCGTTCCACCTCGATACTTCCGCCAGCAGCGCCCAGTGTGTGGGCGATCTCGATCATTCCTGGAGAGGAACCCACAGTGCCTGGAATAACGGCGGTCAGGACCAGTGGATCGCAGCCAAGGGTGCGTTGACGATGGGCTGCTTCCGCCGCGCCGACCTTCCTTTTCACTACGCCTTGGCCGACGCCTATACGGTTTGCGACCGCTATCATTGCTCGGCGATGGCGCCGACCCATCCCAACCGCCTCTATCTGTTGAGCGGCACCATCGATCCGCAAGCCAGCAACGGCGGCCCTGCGATCAACAACAGTAAGCCGGGCTTTACCTGGACCACCTACCCGGAGCGGCTGCAAAGCGCAGGGGTGAGCTGGAAGGTCTATCAGAACGCCGACGACAACTACGACGACAACGCCCTGGCCTGGTTCAGCCAGTATCAGGACGCCCAGCCTGGCACGCCGCTGCACGATCGCGGCATGGCTTCGGTGCCGTCGGTGAGCGGTTCGACCGTTGCCGACATCGCTGCGGCGATCAGGAGCGATGCTCTCGACGGCAGCTTGCCGCAGGTGTCGTGGATCGTCGGGCCTGCCGCTTATTCCGAACACCCCAACTACGGCCCTGCGAACGGCGCCGACTTCATCGGCCGCGTCCTCGATGCGCTGACTGCGGACCCCGTGGTGTGGGCTTCCACCGTGCTGTTCATCAACTATGACGAAAACGACGGCTATTTCGATCACCTGCAAGCTCCGGTGCCGCCGGCCGGCACCGCGGACGAATTCGTCGACGGCGCCCCGATCGGCCTGGGACCGCGCGTGCCGATGCTGGTGGTGTCTCCCTGGAGCCGTGGCGGCTATGTCTGCTCGCAGGTGTTCGATCACACTTCGGTCATCCGCTTCGTCGAAACCTGGACCGGCGTGCGCGAGCCCAACATCTCCGCCTGGCGCCGCCAGGTCTGCGGCGATCTCACCGCCGCATTCGATTTCAGCAGTACGATGATTGTGGTTCCGACGCTGCCCGACACGGCAAGGTTGATGGCCGAGGCAGTCGAGCAGTGCTCCAGCCTGCCGGCACCGTCGGTGCCGACCACGCAGTCCATGCCCCAGCAGGAATCCGGCAGCCGGCCGGCGCGGCCGCTGCCGTACCAGCCGAACGCCACATCCCGCGTCGGTTCCGACGGGGTTTTCCGGATCAACATGAGCAACAGCGGGACCGATTCGGTCCACTACGCGATCTATCCCAATAAATACCGCAGCGACGGTCCCTGGCAATACGATGTGGCGGGGAAAGGTTTTTTTGAGGGCAAATTACACCCCCCGATCGACGATGACGGCAAGTACGACCTGTCCGTCCATGGGCCCAACGGATTTTTGCGGCGTTTCATCGGCAAGCTCGATGCCGTCGGCGGGAAAATCGAGGTTGTTTCCTCTTACGACCTGAGCAGCCCGACGGCGGGCAAGTTGCTGCTCAACATGAGCAACAACGGCAGCAGCACGGTCATTTTCACCGTCAGGTCCAACGCCTATCGCAGCGACGGTCCATGGACTTACACCGTCGCACCCGGACAGGCAATGTCGGATCACTGGAACGTCCAGCTCAATACTCACTGCTGGTACGACCTTACCGCCAGCGTCGATATCGACGGCCTGTTTTCCCGTCGTTTCGCCGGGCACCTGGAAACCGGCTTGCCGAGCGTCAGCGGCTAGGGAGCCTCTCCCTGGGCTTGCGTCTATCAGGCAGTCGGGCCTGCCGCCCGCTTTGATTCAGTCCTCGCTGCGCAGCAATTCGAGCCAGCTTCTTGTTTTGGTCAGCAGTAGCCCGGCACGCAGCGGCCGGCCCGGCCAGATGCGGCGCACTGCTGCGGTATAGCCCTGTAATTGCGGGCGGTAGCGCTCGCTGAGCAAAGCCGCGTCGGTGTGGGGCGTGGTCTTGTAGTCGAGAATCCACAACGTAGTACCGTCGTCGACCAGGCGGTCGATGCTGCCGCTGCGCTCGCCGTCGCCTAGTGGCACCGATACCTCGTTCCACGCGCGCACATAGCGGCTGGAGTCGAAATAACGGTTCAGCTCAGGTGCAGCGATGAGGCTGCGTGCGTCCTTCAGCCAGGCGCTGAATTCTCCGTCGTCCACTGCGCTCTTCAGCTTGGCCTGCAAGCGCAGACGCATGGCGGGCTCCAGTGGTGGAGTTTCATCGCTCAATAGCTGCAGCAGGAAATGGATGCCGTTGCCGCGCCGCACTGCGGCGGGATCGATGGCAGCATCGCTGTCGGCTTCGGCGCCAAGGGCGCTCGGCAGGCTGGCGTGTTCAAGTAGGTTCGATTCGAGCGGCCGGCGCAGCCGCGGATCGTCCTGGTGCTCGCTTGTGGTTTGCCGCGCCTGCACGCCGCGCGGCGCATCGCCACTGCCGTAGTGGAGGGCGCCGTCGAGCATCCCCGGCAGCGGCTGCGCCGGCCCTGTACCGAGGCGTTGCAGGGCGTCCAGTGCCAGGTCATGCCAGCTGACGCGCTCGCCCTGGTTGCTCTGGCGGAAGCCGCTGATATGCAGGAATTGCCGCGCGCGGGTGGCGGCGACGTAGAGCAGGTTGAGGTCTTCGCGGGCCTCGCGCTCCTTGTAGCGCTCGATCAGTTCTTCGCTCAGCGGGTCGCGTTCGCCGCTGCCGCCGGGGACGATGACGTGGCCGGGGCGTTCGGCGTCGGACGACCACTCGATCAGCCAGCGCGGCGTGCGCACCGCCTGGACCCGGCCGGCGTTGACCAGGAACACCGCCGCCGCTTCCAGGCCCTTGGCGGCGTGGATGGTCATGACGCGCACATGGCCGTGCTCGGCCGGCGGCGGCGATTCGTCGGGCGCCTCGGCCCGGCTGCGGGCCAGGTCCTGCAGGTAATCGAGGAAGCGCGCCAGGCTGGGGTAGCGGCCGCTGTCCGCTTCCAGCGCCAGCTGGATGAAGGCGCCGAGGTTGGCGCGCACGCGGGCGGCGGGGACGGCGGGCAGGGCGGTTTCGTAACGCGCGGCGACGTCGGCTTCGCGGTAGATGCGGTCCAGCAGATCGTGCGCGGGCAGTTGTGCCGACAGCGGCAGCCAGTGCTGCAGCAGACCCAGCGCACCCTGCAATGCGGGGCGGCTCGCCGATAATCCGGCCAGCGTTTCAAACCAGATCTGTCCTTCCGTGCGGGCCGCGGCGAGCGCCACCAGATCTTCGTCGTCCAGCGAGAATAGCGGTGAGCGCAGCACCTGGGCCAGTTCCAGATTGCGGTGCGGGGCATTGAGGAAACGCAGCAGCGCGATCAGGTCGCGTGCCTCGGCAGTATCGAGCAGGGTGCCGCGGCTGCTGCCGACGTAGGGGATGCCGGCTTCGGTGAGGGCTTGCTCCAACACCTGCAGGTGCGTGCGCGAGCGCGCCAGCACCATCACGTCGCCCCACTCAATAGCGCGCTCGATGGCGCGCGTGCCGTGCTCGGCGCGCACTGCCACGGCGGAGTCGATCAGGGCGCGGATGCGGCCGGCGACCTGTGCGCCTTCGCGCTCGGCGCGGCTCAGTTCCTCGATTTCGCGCGGCGTGGTCAGTGGATCGCGCAGCAGGGTTTCCGGCGCCAATTCCTCTTCATGTACTGCCGGCTCGATCAGCGGCGCCACTTCGATGCGGCCCCAGTCGTGCAGGCGATGCGTGCCGTGACGGTCGAAGCCGATGCTGGCGGCCAGCTCCGCCGGCTCGAACAGGGCGTTGACGAAGTCGATCACCGCCGGGGCGGAACGGCGCGAGTCGTTGAGCGGCACCGTCACCGCATCGAGGTGCGCATGCAGCCAGCGCGCGGCGCCGCCGAGCAGTTCCGGGTTGGCACGGCGGAAGCCGTAGATGCTCTGCTTGGCGTCGCCGACAATGAACACGCTGCGCGAGCGGCCGGCGTCTCCCGCGGCCATTTCTTCCAGGAAGGGTAGCAGCAGGCGCCACTGCGTCGGACTGGTGTCCTGGAATTCGTCGATCAGCAGATGGTCGATCTTCTGGTCCAGCTTGTAGCGAATCCACTCGGCATTGCCCGGCCCGCGCAACAGCAGATAGCTGCGCCACTCCAGGTCGGCGAAGGTCAGGGCCTGGTCGATGTCCAGTTCCTCGTCCAGCGCCCGCAACGCGGCGGCGCCGAGTTGCAGCGCGGCGCTAGTGCGCTCCAGGCAGGCTTCGCGCAGGCGGCGCTCGCGGCGCTGCTCCACCGCGCGCACCACTTCGCGGTGCGCTTCCTCGAAATGCTCGACCTGGGTTTCGCTGAGCCGCTCGCGCTTGGCCTTGGCCAGCTGGAACTTGTACGGCTCGCCGTCCTTGCGGAACAGCGCGTCCACCAGGGCGTGGTAGCGCAGCTCGCCGTCGCCGGCCAGCGCGTCTTCCACCCGCGCGGTTTTGATGTAGCGGATGCCGTCCACCTCATGCAGCCAGCGCAGCAGGATTTTCAGGCGGGCGTTGAAGGCATCGTGATCCAGGCCGGCCTCAGGTGCCGCTCCGTCCAGGCCCAACGCGGTCTGCAAACTCACGCTGGCGTAGTCCAGCGGCTCGGCCTCGCCTTCGACATAAGCCCACCAGTCGGCGCGATGCGCCAGGAAGCTGTAGACCAGGTCTTCCAGCGCCTGCTCGCCGTAGCCCAGGGCGATCAGCTGACGCAGTGCCAGTGCCGGCGCGCCCTCGGGATATTGGTGCAGCTCCGCCAGCAGGCGCCGCCAGGCGCGGCGGAACAGGCCACCTTCGTTCTCCGCCAAGGCGAAGCCGGGAGCGACGCCGGCTTCGAGCGCGAAGCGCGACAGCAGGTCCTGGCAGAAGGCGTGCAGGGTCATCGCCCGCAGCGGATAGGGATCGAACAGCAGGGTGTGGTACAGGCTGCGGGCGCGTTGCAGATTCTGCGGCGTGGCGGCCAGGCCCAGCCGTTCCAGTTCGCCGGCAGCAGTCATGGTGTCGGCATAGGCCAGGGCGCGCAGGCGCTCGTTGACCCGCTCGCGCATTTCCGCCGCGGCCTTGCGGGTGAAGGTGAGGGCGAGAACGCCGCCGGCCGGCTGGCCTTCGAGCAGCAGGCGCAGCACGCGCGACACCAGCAGCCAGGTCTTGCCGCTGCCGGCGGAAGCGGTGACGGCGACGCTGTGGTGCGGATCGAGCGCCGCGCTGGCTGCCGCTTCGGCTTTGGTGTCTTTCATGGCGTCGTTGACGGCTCATGCCAGTCGCCGCGGCGGCACAGGCCGCGGTAGTCGCAAAATGCGCAGCTGCCTTCATCGCCCAGGGCCGGCATCGCTGCACCGTGCGTCAAGGCATGGAGGCTGCGCGCCAGGCGGCCGCCCACGGCATCGCGTAGCGGCTCCAGCTCGGCATCGATGCGCAGGGCTTTCTGGTCCTCGCGCAGCGGCAGGTATTCGACGGCGGCGACGCGTGGATCGAGCAGGGCGTAGTGCAGCAGCTGCACCGCTTCGCCGGACTCGACGTCGGTGCGGCGCGGCGGCCGGCCGGTCTTGTAGTCCACCAGGGTCAGCGAGCCGTCGCTGAGCGTTTCCACGCGGTCGGCCTTGCCGGTGAGGCTGCGACCTTCGACGAACTCGCGCCGGTATTGCACTTCGGCGCTGACCTGCGCTGCGCTGCGCTCGCTGAGCCAGTCCAGCAGCGCCGGAATCGAGGCCCGGAATTCGTTGACCCAGACGTGGGCCAGCGCGCGGCTCTGCAGGTCGGGCGCGAACACCGCGGCTGCGATTTCCTGCAAGCGGGTCTGCGCCTGCTCGCGGTTGGCGATGGTGACCTGGAATGGAAAGGGATCGGGCAGCGGCTCTTTCACCCGCTGGGTGTAGGCTTCGAGGATGCGGTGCACGCGCTGGCCGTAGTCGCTGCGATCGGGATCTTCGTCCGGTGCCTGTTCCGCGCGCAGGCCGAGGCAGGCGTTGGCGAAGAACTGGTAAGGACAATCGACCAGGCGCTGGTGCGCGGTGGCGCTGATTTCCAGCGGCAGCTGTTGCAGCGGCGCGGCCGGTGCCGGGCGGCGGCGTTGCATGGCCGGCGTTGCGGCGGCGTCGGAGATTTCGGTTGCGGCGGTGCCGGCCTGTGCCGCCAGCATCGTATCGCGCAGGTTCAGGCCGAGGCTGAGGGCATGGCTTTCGATGGCCTCGATCCAGGGAGAGAGCTGGGCCGGTTCGCCCGGCTGGTCGGCGGCGTAGCTGATGTGCAGGCGCGGTGTGGCCTGCAGCACGCGGCGCAGCCGCGCCAGCGTGAGCGCGTGGCGCTGCGACAGGTTGGGCAGGCCCAGTTCGCCGCGCACCGACTGGTTGAAGAACGGTTCTCCGGCGGGCGCGCCGGGAATCTGCGCCCGCGTGGCGCCGGCCAGGATCACGGCGTCGCTGTGCAGCAGCGCACTCTGCTCCAACGTCAGCAGGCGCACGCGGCGGTCGCGCGTGCCCTGCGGCGGCACGAAGGTGGCGCGTTCGACGGCGCGGTCGAGCAGGGCGCGGAACTCGCGCCAGTCCGCGCTCTGCGGGCGCAGGGCGAAGGCGCTGTCCAGCTCGCGCAGGATTTCGATCAGGCGGCGCCCGGCCTCGTCCTGCTCGAAGCGTTGCCACAGCCCCAGGGCTTGCAGGCTGCGCTCGACGCCGCTCATCCACTCGCGCAGCAGGCGCGGCCGGCCGATGGAAGGCAGCAGCCGCGCCGCCTGCTCCAGTTGTTCCAGCAGGGCACGGAGTTCGGGATGCGCGGCGGCGCGCGAGCGATAACGCTCCAGGCCGGATTCCAGTCCTGCGCCGTAGACCAGGTCACGTTCCAGCGTGCGCAAGGCCTGCGGGTCGGCGCCGAAAAAGCCCGACTTGAGCAGGGCCAGCAGCGGCCGGAACTGGAAGCGCCGCTCGAAGCTGTCGAGCCAGGCATGCAGCGCTGCGGCGGCGGCGCTGGTGGAGAGTGCCCAGCCGCCCTGGTCCTGCAATTCGATGCCGGCGCGTTCCAGCAGGGCGCGCAGGCGCCGCGCCAGGCGGCGATCCTCGGTGACCACTGCCACGCTGGAGCAGCCGTCGAGCAGCGCCTGGCGCACTGCCAGGTCGACGCAGCGCGCCTCGTGTTCCGGACCATCCGCCTGGGTGATGCTGAAGCCGGGCGCCGTGCCCGCTTCATCCTCCGCGGTTACGCCCAGTACCGCATCGAGGAAGCGGGTGCGCGCGTCTTCCGCTGCGGCCAGCGGCTCCGGCTCGCGGTCCAGTTGTGCGCAGAAGGCCAGTGTCGCCGCGCCATCGCGACCGCTGGCGCGGCCGTGCAGCCAGATCTCCGGGGCGGCGTCGGCGGGTGCCGCCGCCAACGCCGTGCGCTCCGCGCCGGACAGCGTGTCGAAGCCGGCCAGATAGACCGCTTCGTCCGGATGCAGCGCGGCAAACGCCGAGCGCAGCGATGCGGCATAAGCCGCCGCCGGGCTGCGTCCCGCGGTCTCTTCCAGGAAGGCGCGCCACAGGGTGTGGACGATCTGCGCTTCGCGCGACAGGGCGGCCAGCGGACGGGCGCCGTAGGCGGTCACCAGCCTGCCGGCGAAGGCTTCGGCATCTTCCGGCAGGGTCACCGCGTTGAGGCTCAGTTCCTCGAACAGGGCGAACAGGGCCTCGGCCAGCTGCCACAGGTTCTGCCCGGGGAACAGGTTGCGATAGCGGCGCAACGCTTCCACCAGGATCAGCCGGCATTCGGCCGGAGCCATGGCCAGGAGGCCGCTGCCGCGCTCGGCGGCGAACTGTTGCAGGGTGAGGATGCGCGGCCCCAGCAGGGCCGAGCCGGTCTGCGCGCTCAGCTGGCGGCGCAGCTGCGGCACCGCACCGGTAGCGGGCAGCAGCACGGTGACACGGGAAAGATCGGGCAGGGCGGCGCGGTGCCGGGCCAGGATCGCCTGCGCCAGACGCTCGGCCAGATCGGCCTGCGGCGGCAGCAACAGGGCGCGAGCGGTACTCATCTCGCGCCTGGGCTTTTCATGGGGAGTCAGAGCTTATCCGTGGGTAAATCGCGCCTGCGACGGAGGTCATTTTTGTGCAGCGCAAGTCGAGCGGAGCGCAACATGGTGATTCCATGGTAGCTCCGATCGGCGCCGCGGTGCGCAAAAATGACCCCGTCCCTTCGGGTTGCGCCCAAAATTGCGCCATGCTGCGTTGTCAATCTTGACCATGGGATCACCATGGTCAAGATCTCCGCCTTGCCTGACGCAATTTTGGGCGGCAACGCAGACGCGATTTACCCACGGATAAGCTCGCAGCGGCAGAGCAGTCCGCCGCGGCGGATCAGCGCTCGAGCAGCTTGAACTTGTCCGGCTTGCCGTCCCATTCCTTGGAATCGGGAAGCCCTTCCTTGCG
>FTAG01000502.1_pt1 | contig 11825 bp, 11 predicted proteins | sample 1638911 | NCBI WGS metagenome assembly FTAG01 (sample SAMEA3914813, study PRJEB12502) | metagenome | biome: forest; material: soil | place: Canada | collected 2011-07-07 | depth 0.3 m
CAACCCGACCGCCAAGGTGCGCCTGGAAGGCAACACCGACGAGCGCGGCACCCGCGAGTACAACATCGGCCTCGGCGAGCGCCGCGCCAATGCCGTCGCCCAGGCCCTCGAAGCCAAGGGCGTGTCCGCTTCGCAGCTGAACACCGTCAGCTACGGCAAGGAGCGTCCGGTCGCCCTGGGTCACGACGAGGCCTCCTGGGGCCAGAACCGTCGCGTCGATCTGGTGCAGCAGTAAGCATCTGAAGGCCGATGATCCGCTCTAAAGTGTCGATGTGGATCAGGGGGACGGCGCCGCTCATCGCGGCGCTGTCCCTTTCCGCCTGCGCCACCGATTACGGCGCCCCGATCAACGGCCAGCGTGCGCTGAGTCCGGAGGAGCAGCGGCTGCAGGCAGTGGAGAACAAGACGGTCGATCTCAGCCGCCGCCTCGGCGTGCTGGAGTCGACGCAGAACGGCTCGCAGGCTGATGATCTGCGCAGTCTGCGCGGGCAGGTGGAACAGGTGCAGCACGACCTGGGCACCCTGCAGCAGCAGAACAACGATTTCGACGCGCGGCTCAAGCGCCTGGAGACCGGGGCCCAGCCCCCGGCCGCCGGCACCGATCCGAACGCCCCGGCCGGCGCGGTTCCCGCCCCGACCGCCGCGGCGCCGGTGATGTCGCCGCCCGCCAGCGTGGCTCCGGCAGCAGCACCGCCGGTGCAGGCCCAGGCGCCCGCCGGCAACAGTGCCTCGGCCGACGAGGAAGCGATTTACCTGAAGAGTTTCGATCAGCTGCGCGGCGGCAAGTACGACGCGGCGATCACCGGTTTCCGCGCCATGCTCGGCAAGTATCCGCAGGGCAACTACGCGGACAACGCCTGGTACTGGATGGGCGAGTCGTACCACGTTAAGGGTGACGATGCGAACGCCCTCAAGTCCTACCAGTCCCTGCTGACGCAGTTCCCGGCCAGCCCCAAGGTGCCGGACGCCCTGCTCAAGACCGGCGTGATCTACCAGGGCCAGCAGAAGACCGCGCAGGCGCGCGATGCCTACCAGAAAGTGCTGAAGCAGTATCCGAGCTCCAGCGCCGCCGGGCAGGCGCGTACCCGCCTGGCGCAGCTGAAGTAGACGGCCAATGACTTCTTCGGCGGCCATTACCGAGGCGCCGGAGAAGCTCCAGCGGCTCAAGCTCACCGAGATTTTCCTTTCGCTCCAGGGTGAGTCCACCCTGGTCGGCTGGCCCACCGTATTCGTGCGGCTCACCGGCTGTCCCCTGCGCTGCCAGTATTGCGACACGGCTTACGCGTTTTACGGCGGCGAGTGGCAGACCCAGGCCCAGGTGCTGGAGCAGGTGGCGGCGTACGGCGTGCGCCATGTCTGCGTCACCGGCGGCGAGCCGCTGGCGCAGAAGGCCTGCCTGCCGCTGCTCAGCGCCCTGTGCGATGCCGGCTACGTGGTGTCCCTGGAAACCAGCGGCGCCATCGACATCTCGGCGGTCGACCCACGCGTGATCCGGGTGGTGGACATCAAGACCCCCGGCTCGAACGAAGTGACCCGCAACCGCTGGGACAACCTGATCCTGCTCATGGAGCAGGACCAGATCAAGTTCGTGCTGTGCAGCCGTGAGGACTACGACTGGGCCAAGGGCATCCTGGAACAGTACGGCCTGCCGGCACGCTGCACCGTGCTGTTCTCGCCCAGCCACGGCCAGGTCGACGCCACCGCGCTGGCCGACTGGATCGTCGCTGACCGCCTGCCGGTGCGGATGCAGCTGCAGTTGCACAAGATCCTGTGGGGGAACCAGCCTGGACGCTGACTGCCTGTCCCGCGGAAGCGTCACGCGCCGCGTATGCCTTCGCGGAATGAGGTCGCGGGTTTTCGCCTACAGGCGAGTTACTTTTTGGCAGCAGCGCCAAAAAATAACCAAAAAACGCCGCCCCGCGACGGCGGCGCCCTCTCACCGCAAAAGCAGAAGCGCGGTGAGAGGGTGCCCTGCGCTCCGCAGCCGGAGCGGGGTCCATGTACAGGCCATCCCTGGCCTGTACATGGACGCTTCGGCATCCTGCCTCGCCCCGCGCGAACACACGCGCGGGCCAATGCCGCTCCGACTTTGCGGTGCTCGGCGCCGCCAACGGGGGGAGGAAAGTCAAAGGCGAACTGCCAACGTCAGAACCGCAAGCGGTTCCGACTCCTTCGATATTGGGTTTGCGCTTTTAACTCTTGTCCCACCAGGAGTCGGATGCGCGAAGCGCTTCCGACTTGGGCAGTTGTCCCCCGTAACTGCGCCGAGCACCGCAAGCTCGTGGCGATATGGGCCCGCGCCTTCTTGGCGCGGGGCGAGGCAGGGATGCCGAAGCGTTCGCAGACAGGCCAGGGACGGCCTGTCTGCGAACCCCGCCACGAGCGCGGAGCGCAGGGTACCCCTCTCGCGCTTCTTGTTTTGCGAGAGGGGCGCAGTTCCCGGGAGGCGGCGTTTTTTGGTTACTTTTTGGCGCTGTTGCCAAAAAGTAACTCGCCTGAAGGCGAAAACCCACGGTTTCATTCCGCGAAGGCAGATGCGAGACCTGACTGCTCATATCAGCCATCTAGCGCAGCCGGTATTCTCCAATGGCTAATCCAAGCAAAAAAGCTGTAGTCCTGCTGTCCGGCGGCCTCGACTCCGCTACGGTGCTAGCCATTGCCCGAAGCGAGGGCTACGAGACCTATGCGCTGTCCGTGTCCTACGGCCAGCGCCACGCCGCCGAGTTGAAGGCGGCCGAGCGGGTGGCGCAGCGCCTCGGCGCCAAGGCCCTGCAACGCATGCAGGTCAACCTCGACGCCGTCGGCGGCTCGGCCCTGACCGACCGCAGCATCGCCGTGCCGGAGACCCCCGGCAGCGGCATCCCCGTCACCTACGTGCCGGCGCGCAACACCCTGTTCCTGTCCCTGTCCCTGGGCTGGGCCGAGGTGCTAGGGGCGACCGACCTGTTCATCGGCGTCAACGCCGTCGACTACAGCGGCTACCCGGACTGCCGGCCCGAGTTCGTGCAGGCCTTCGAAACCCTGGCCAATCTCGCCACCAAGGCCGGGGTGGAGGGTGCGCGCTTCAAGGTGCATACCCCCCTGATCCAGTTAGCCAAGGCCGAGATCATCCGCCGCGGCGCCGCGCTGGGGGTGGATTTCGCCGAGACCGTGTCCTGCTACCAGGCCGACGACGAGGGCCGCGCCTGCGGCCGCTGCGATTCCTGCAGAATCCGGCGGGAAGGCTTCGAAGCGGCGGGAATCGCCGATCCGACCCGTTATCAGGCCTGACAGGCTTGGAACTGTGCTGAAAAGGGCACAACCGCTATAATCCGCACCCTCGCAGCACCCCCTCCGTTTCAAGATGGGTCGTTAGCTCAGTCGGTAGAGCATCGGACTTTTAATCCGCTGGTCGCTGGTTCGATCCCAGCACGACCCACCATCTATCCTCGTGGACAGCGGGGAAAAGTCTGCTAATCATTAAAGTGGGGAAAACGGGGTTCCCGTTTCCTCATTTTGCAGCTGATGTACCCATGGGGCATCCCTTCACTAGCATGCAAGGCTGCCTCCTCGATAGCTCTTGGAGGTGCGAGATATTTATGTTCATGCGAGTGTGTATTGCTTGTTTTGGCATTGGCTATTGCAGCGCCGTACTGCCCGCAAATGAAGCTACGGCCAAGGCACCAAAGAATAGTGCCCTGCAAGCACCAGGTGCGGCCAAGACGCGACCTACTGACTCTGCGTCAACTGCGTCCACCATCTCTGACCCGCTGGCATCGAAGGCGCTCGACAATCCAAATTCCAACCAAATACTCTCTGCCATACTTGGTCAGGCTGGAGGCGCTCCACCCGCCGCACCAATCGCAATCAATCTCAGCGGCTCCGAAGGGGTCGTCGCGACCTCGGAATCAGCGACAGAGCGTGTTGGTGACACAGAATTTTGGCCCGCATTTTGGGGCATTCGACTCAAAATTACAGATTCCTTATTGGTGTTGTTCACGCTGTTGCTCGCAATTTTTACTTATCGATTGGAGCGGTCTACATTTAAATTGTGGAAGGCTGCAAAAGAGCAGGCAGAAGACGTTCGCAAACAGGCGCAAAGCCAAGCTATCGAAAATGCCAGGCAGTACGATGTTGCCAGTGCGAATGCTGGAAGCGCGCAAAAATCAGCTGAGGCTGCGGAAAAGGCTGCTAAGGTAGCTGAAGGAACTGCGCGACCCTTCGTGTTGTGTCATGTGACGAGCACCTCACTCAACATCGATCAAAATTATCCGCAAGCGTTCTGGACTCAGCCTATTCAGGCATATTGCACGCTCACAAACTACGGAAACACCCCGGCTGTATTGCGAAAACTCAGCTATGCATTGATATACGGCAATGCACTCCCAGATAATCTTGATCAGGTTGAATTTCAACACGCCCGATACGGCTTAGATGTTGTGGGAGCATTGAAAAGTACAAAGCCAGTTGCTATCAAGCTCTCCAAAATACTCACCAACGATGAGCAGAATGCAATACGAAAGCATGCGACGGGCATATTCATTACCTGCAAGCTAGAGTACGAAGACATGCTTGGAATTCCACACGTCACTGTGTTCTCAGCTAGATTAGTTCCCGGCAGGGGTACAACCGAGTGCGTTGAGATCGCGAACTCTGAATGCAACTATAGGACCTAGCAGTCGCCTGATGACGAGAGCGACTAACTACTCGCAACTAGATATAGCGGGATGAGTCGATTTAGGACTAGTGCGGAAAGGAGATTTCATGTCGACTGTCTCAGACATATTGGCGCTTCTGGAAAAATGGCCTTCTTGGAAAGCTATCAAGGAAGTGCCGGGGCGTTTGGATGCACTGGAGAAGCGCCTAGCTGCATTGGAAGCAAAGCCACTCCAAGCACCGGGTAAGGCTTGTCCATCGTGCGGCCAGATGACCTTCCGGGTGACCGCCAGCCGTCCGTCCACAACACACTTCGGCCAGCTTGGTGCCATGGACAGGGATTACGCCTGCGGCGCATGTGGCTTCAAGGAAACCCGGCAGGTCGATAAAACAAAATAGGGCGAGCACCTCCCCCACTCTACGTGGTCTAAGTGACGGCACCAGATCCTTCGGTACGCTCAGGATGACAGCAGGGCTGGGTTACTTCTCCAGAACGCCCAAGGTATCGCTATACACATACCCTTTGTAACTCTCCACCAGCCGCTGATCCTCACAGTCATCGAGCTTGCCCTTGCACAGCTGCCGCATGGCCGAGAGCGCCGTGAAGTGCGGGTCCCTGGTAACACCGGCGTAGTCGGCGACGAGGCTGGGCAGGTAGGCGATGTCGAGGATCGGATACACCGGCACCTGGGGCGCGTCGAAGTTGCTGCGCAAACGGTACTGGGTGACGAAGCCGGGATCGGCGAAGTTGTAGCGATAGGGCGGCTGTCTTTCCTCGAAGTAGGCCTGGTGGTCGCCGAAGGTGCAGAGCAGGGCCGGGCGGGGATCGGACTGGAGGAAGCGGTCGAGCGGGGCGATGGACTCGCTCAGCAGCTTGAGCTTGGCGATGTAGTCGGACAGCTTGGCTGCCAGCGATTTGGTGACGCCGGCATGGTCGAGGTTGTACGCCACCGGGAAGTGCCCGGAGTAGGGGGCGTGCTCCATGATCGAGAGCATGTACAGGAACAGCGGCTTGCCGGCGTCGGGACCTTTGCGGTGCTCGCGCAGGATCTTGATGGCGGCCTCGCTCAGGCGCGGGCTGGTGGCGATGTCCCACTCGTCGCCGGGCACGTCGTCGTATTCGTGGAAGTCGCGCAGGGTCAGGATTTCGTCGAAGCCCATCTTGTCGTAGACCTTGCCGGCACCGTAGAAGCGCTTGAAGGTGGGCATCAGCACGATGGCGCGGTAGCCGTTGCTCTTCATCAGGCGCACCAGGTTGGTGGTGGTGCGCGGCGCGACGGTGTTGAAGACCAGGTTGCGGCGGCCGCCGAAGTCGTCGGGGACCAAACCGGTGAGCACGGAGAATTCGGACAGCCAGGTGCGGCCGCCGAAGGTGTGCACGCGCAACGGGCTGGCGCCGCGGGTGTGTTCGTCGATGTCGAACATCGGCAGATGCGGCAGCCTGGCGCCGGAGAGGACGTAGTTGTTGAAGTCGAAGGTGGATTCGTTGAGCCAGACCACCACATCCGGGTGCGCGGCGCCGGAAGCGGCAGCCGTTTCCGGCAAGCTGGCCATTTTCTGCAGGAACCAGGCGGGATCGCCGGTGTGCGTCGGCGGGTCGTACTCAAGCACGGCGAAAGAGTAGACCAGCCGGCTCATCACGCCGCAGAACTTGATCGGGCCGCAGTCGGCGTCGTCGCGGAAGTTCTCCCACTGGTGGTGGTGGCGGCTGACGGCGCTGAACGCGAGCAACGCGACGCAGGTGGAGGCGGCGACGATGCGCATGCCCGGCGTGATGCGCGCCGAGCGTATATGCCAGGTGTTGAGGCGGCGCTCCAGCCAGAGCAGGAAGATGAAGGCGAAGAAGCCGATCATGCTGCCGTAGAGCAGGGGATAGCGGCTGACGATGGTCCAGTTGGCGGACTCGCTGACGAAGGACAGGTCGGCGAGCGCCAGGCGGGTGCCGAAATAGCGTTGCTTCATCTCGCCCATGGCGTAGACGAAGATGGCGATCGCGGCGGCGGCGTTGAAGCTGGCGGCGACGCGGCCGGTGAGGGCCAGGAACAGGGTCAGCGGCAGCAGGAACAGGCTGGCGTCGATCACCGCGTCCACCGCATCGTCGCTGTATTGCAGCGAGACCCAGATGGCGGCGGCGATGGCGGCGTAGCGCAGCAAGGCCAGCCCGCGGCCGGCCAGCCACAGGAAAAAGTTCGCCCGCACCCGTGGCGGGCGGTTCTGATCCGGCATCGAGACTCCCAACCCTATTATTCCGGCGTTGCACGCCGTGTTGTCGCGGCGTTCGGTACTGCGTCCGGCGCCGTCTAGAGCGTCATTTTCTCACGATTGGCCTGCTGCCGCAGGCGCGAGGGCGTAGTGCCGAACCAGCGGCGGCAGGAGCGGGCCAGGGCGGACTGCTCCGACAGCCCGAGGATGCCGGCCAGCTGGGTCAGGGGAATGCGCGTCTCGCGCAGGTAGCGCAGGGCGGTTTCCTTGCGCACGTCCTCGCGGATCGCCTCGAAGCTGGTGCGCTCGGCATCGAGGCGCCGCTGCAGGGTGCGCGGGTGGATGCCGAGCAGGCTGGCGACGTCTTCCTTGCGGCCGCGGGTGGTGGCGAGGGTGCGGCGCAGGGCCTGGCGCACGCGGGCGGACAAGGCCTGGCCGGGCGCTTCGAAATTGAGGGAAAGGTAGTTCACCGCGATCTGGCGCAGGGTCTCGTTGACCGCCTGCAGGCTGGTGTCGAGGGTGCTGCGGGTGATGTGCAGGCCGGCGTGCTCCTGCTCGAAGCGCACCGCGGCGCCGTAGAAGCGGGTGTAAGTGGCGAGCGTGGCCAGGGCTGCGTGCGGCAGGGTGACGGCGCGCAGCTGGTAGCGCTCGCCGGCCAGCAACTGGATCATGTGGTGGATGTCGGCCAGGCACAGGTCCATGGTCTGGCGCTGTGCGGGTTGTCGCGCCAGGCGGATCTCGAAGCGCAGTTCGGCGCCCTTCCTCACCAGGGGGCTGCCGTGGTGCAGGGTCAGCACCAGGCCGGGGCTATGCACGAACAGGTAGCGCGAGGCGTAGTCCACCGCGCTGGCGACGGTGGGGGCGTTCTGCATGGCGATGGCCAGGGGGCCGAGCACGCTGATGTCCTGGCTGTGGGACAGGCGCAAGCCGAAGTCCGGGCAACGGGTGGCGGCGGCGCTGGCCTCGAGCAGGTGCACCACGGCACGCAGGGAGAGCAGGGCATCGTCGTCCCCCAGCGCCGCCGGATCGATACGGTAGCGCCGCAGCATTTCGGCCGGGTCGGCTTGCAGCTCGCGCATCAGCGCGATATAGCCCCGCAGGCCGCTGGCACGCACCATGGCGGTCATGTCTCGAAATGTCCAATCTTCGTCTCGTAATGTCAAGTTTTGCGGCGGGGCGGCCGACACACTGGGCGCGCTGAATACCGGGATGCGACAGGCCGGTGTTCAATCCAGACCAAAGAATGGGGCGTGCCGAAGGGCAGGGCTCCGCAGCGAGGAGGTAGCGGAATGAGTGACCACTATGACGTGCTGATCGTTGGCGCCGGCCTGTCGGGTATCGGCATGGCCTGCCATCTGGCGATGGACTGCCCGGAGAAGCGGGTGGCCATCCTGGAGCGGCGCAACGCCATCGGCGGCACCTGGGACCTGTTCCGCTATCCGGGTATCCGCTCCGATTCGGACATGTTCAGCTTCGGCTACAAGTTCCGCCCCTGGATCGAGCTGAAGGTGCTGGCCGACGGCCCGTCGATCCGCAAGTACGTCACCGAGACGGCGCGCGAATACGGCGTGGAGGACAAGGTGCAGTACGGCCTCAAGATCACCAGCGCGTCCTGGTCGAGCGAGCAGAAGCTGTGGACGCTGACGGCGCTGCACGAGCCCAGCGGCGAGCAGCGCACGTTCCGCTGCAACTTCCTGGTCAGCTGCACCGGCTACTACAACTACGACAAGGGCTACCTGCCGCAATTCCCCGGCGTGGAGCGCTTCAAGGGCCAGTGCATCCACCCGCAGCACTGGCCGGAGAACCTGGACTACCGCGGCAAGCGCGTGGTGGTGATCGGCAGCGGCGCCACCGCGGTGACCCTGGTGCCCGCAATGGCCAACGACGTGGCGCACATCACCATGCTGCAGCGTTCGCCGAGCTACATTTTCTCGGTGCCGGGCTTTGACAAGATGTCGGCGGTGTTGCAGCACCTGCTGCCGGAAAGCTGGGTCTATGGCTTCGCCCGCTGGCGCAACATCACCCTGCAGCGCTGGATCTACAAGGCGGCGAAGCGCTGGCCGAGCCAGGTGCGCGCGCTGCTGCTGTCCGGCGTGCGCCGGCAGCTGGGCAAGGACTTCGACATGCGGCACTTCACCCCGAAATACATGCCCTGGGACGAGCGCCTGTGCGCGGTGCCGGACGCGGACCTGTTCCAGGCGATCAACTCCGGCAAGGCCTCGATGGTCACCGACCAGATCGAGACCTTCACCGAGCGCGGCATCAAGCTCAAATCCGGCCACGAGCTGGAAGCGGACATCATCGTCACCGCCACCGGCCTGCAGGTGCAGACTTTCGGCGGCGTCGAGCTCAAGGTCGACGGGCAGGCGCGGCCGATGAACCAGCTGATGACCTACAAGGGCACCTTACTGCAGGACGTGCCGAACATGGCCTGGATCATCGGCTATACCAATGCGCCGTGGACCCTCAAGGCCGACATCGCTTCCAGCTACATCTGCCGACTGATCCAGCACATGGACCGCAAGGGTTACGCGATGGCCATGGCCAAGGCGCCGGAAGGGATGATGGAGGACGGCACCATCCTCGGCTCGCTCAGTTCCGGCTACGTGCAGCGCGCGCGCAACACGCTGCCGCGCCAGGGGCGCGCTTTGCCGTGGCGGGTGCTGCACAATTACGAGGTCGACCAGGTGATGCTGCTGGACGATCCGATCGACGACGGCATGCTGAGCTTCACCCCCGCGCAGCCGCAGCTGCAGACGGTGCGGGTGGAGATGCTGGCGGCCTGAACGCAGGCGGGCGGGCCGGGACCATACACCCCGGCTCGCTGTTTTTCCCGGCAGGGTTCAAACTAGGGGACTCCTCCGCCACCATCGCGAGCCGCTATCGGCCCGCCCGGGAATTTCATGACTCTTCCGCAGCAGATCGCCGCCATGCTGGACCTCCAGGATGGGTTCAACCAGCGTCTCGACCGCAACTGGCGCCAGGCCGGCTTCGCCTGGCATCGTGCCATCTGGCTGGAGTGCGCCGAGCTGATGGACGGGCACTGCGCCTGGAAGTGGTGGAAGGGCGCGCCGACCAGCGATCCGGCGCAGGCGCGGCTGGAGCTGGTCGACATCTGGCACTTCCTGATGTCCTGGGGCCTGGCGCGCGGCGGCGAGGAAGCCGCCATCGCCGGCGTGGTGCGCGACATCGACGCCGCCGGCGAGGCTTCGCTGGGCGACATCGAGGCGGTGGAAGCCCTGGCGCGGGCCGCGGTGAACCAGGATTTCGCGGCGAGCTGTGCGGCCTTCGTCGCGGCCTGCCGGCGTTACCAGCTGTTCAGCCGCGAGCTGTACGAGGTCTACGTCGGCAAGAACGCGCTCAACGTGCACCGCAATACCCATGGCTACAAGCAGGGCACCTATATCAAGATCTGGGACGGTCGCGAGGACAACGAGCACCTCGCCGAGATCATGTCGCGCGGCTCCACCGAGTTCGGCGCGGTAGTGCAGGCGCTGAAGGAGCGCTACACGGCGCTGACGGCGCACTGAAGCGGTCGATGCGGCCGGCGCTTCCGGCCTGATTCCGGCGCAAGCCCCGGTTCGCGCCGCGTTGGCGTGTCCACTTTTCACCCGGAACAACGGTCTTGATGAAAGCCCCCGGCAAGGATGGTCTCCGCGGGGACCGTCAATCCGTGTTCCCGGGAGGGTGCGAAGATGAAAGTCCGGTCGATTCCGCCGCATGCCGCGGCGCTGCTGCTTGCAGCCTTGTTCAATGCGCAGGTCTACGCCGCGCCAGCCTGCCGCACCGATGCCGCCACGCAGATCCCGATCAGCGTCGGCAAGGGCAGCCTGCAAAACCCCTGCTTTTCGCCGAACGGCGAGGAGCTGGCCTTCACGCTTTTCACCACTGGCTACAACCAGGGCAAGGCGATCGTGGAGGCGGTATCCACCGCCGGAGGGGCGCCGTTCACGCCGCCGCTCAGTCCCGCTACGGCGCAGAGCGTAAACCTGCCGGGGCAATGCTGGAGCGCCGCGAGCAACAGGGTGGCGTACTCGTCGGACATCGTCGACCGGGACGAGATTTACCTGGTGTCGGCGGGTGGCGGCGTGCCGGTGCGGATCACCAATCGCCCCGGCTTGCTGGCCTGGGAGCCCTCGCTTTCGCCGCCCCTGGCCGATGGCAGCCAATGGATCGTGTTCGAATCGCATGCGCAGGCCAATCCCGACGGCCCCGGCCAGCTGTGGAAAGTGCGCGTCGACGGCGGCGGCCTGACCCAGTTGACCAGCGGCTTTGACGACCGGCAGCCGCAATGGTCGCCGCGCGGCGACAGGATCGTGTTTCAGCGCCAGATCAAGACGGACCAATGGGACGTGCTGACCATCGACACCAGCGGCGGCGGCATCTTCAACGTGACCGGGAAGCCGGCACTGTCCAACACCGATCCATCGTGGTCGCCGAGCGGCGACTACATCGTCTATTCCGCCGGCGGCGCGGACATCGACGTCGCCAATCTCTTCGTCATTCCGGCAGGCGGCGGCAGCGCTACCCGGATCAGCTTCAGCTGCGGCCTGGATGGCGCGCCGGGCTGGTCGGCGGACGGCACCAGGATCGCATTCGAGTCCGCCTCATCCGATCCTGACCAGACCGGCGCCAGTACGACGATCTGGGTGATCGACGCGCCGACGGGTATCAGGTAGGCGTACCTCGGCGGCAGGCGGGTTCAGCCTTGCGCCGCCGGAGCCGGGGTGGATGCGCCCAGGCGCCGCGTCACCAAAGCGCCAACGACGATGCCCAGCAGGCATAGTGCGGCGACGTAGTGCGCCGGGCCGAGCGGGTTGGCCTTGACCAGCAGGGTCACCAGCGGCGGGGTAAAGCCGCCGAAGATGGCGTAAGCCAGGTTGTAGGAAAAGGAGATGCCGGTGAAGCGCACCGGCGCCGGGAAGCTGCGCACCAGCACGCTCGGCACCACCGCGACGATGGCGACGAACAGGCCGGTCAGGGCGTAC
>FTAG01001122.1_pt1 | contig 11795 bp, 9 predicted proteins | sample 1638911 | NCBI WGS metagenome assembly FTAG01 (sample SAMEA3914813, study PRJEB12502) | metagenome | biome: forest; material: soil | place: Canada | collected 2011-07-07 | depth 0.3 m
CCCGGTCCAGGAGACGCGGCGCTTCCTCGACCGGCTGCCGCCGCGCCTCGGCCGCACCCTGCTGTGCCTGCAGATGGAGGACCACTATGTGCGCGCCTACACCGACCGCGGCTCGGAGTTGATCCTGCTGCCGCTGAAGGCGGCCGTGGCGGAACTGGATGGCGAGGGGCTGCAGGTGCACCGCTCGTGGTGGGTGGCGCACGCCGCAGTAACCTGTGTGGTGTACGAGGGTCGCAATCTCAAACTGAAACTTGTCAACGGGTTGGAGGCGCCGGTCAGCCGGGCTTCCATCGCCGTCCTCAGGCAGGCGGGCTGGCTGGCCGAATTCCACACCCCTGAGTCGAACCGCCGCAGGGCCATTGAATCAGATAGTTAATGGCGGCGCTTGAAGCGTGACTCCAAATCGTTCTACTGATTCGGACATCGAGTTTACCATTAACGAAACTTAAGTGACTCGCGGCCTAGCGTTGCGGGAGCGGGAAGAGAGTGCGCGCTTGCGTGCTCGTCCCAACAGGCTTTGGCGCGCGCCAGGAGGGGTCGATGCGGGTTCTATTGATCGAGGACGACAGCGCCACCGCGCAGTCGATCGAGCTGATGCTGAAGTCCGAGGGCTTCAACGTCTATACGACCGACCTGGGCGAAGAGGGCGTCGATCTCGGCAAGATCTATGACTACGACCTGATCCTGCTCGACCTGAACCTGCCGGACATGAGCGGGATGGACGTGCTGCGCCAACTCCGGGTCGCAAAGATCAACACGCCGATCATGATCCTGTCGGGCACCGCCGAGATCGACACCAAGGTGAAGTCGTTCGGCGGCGGCGCCGACGACTACATGACCAAGCCGTTCCACAAGGACGAACTGGTCGCCCGTATCCACGCCGTGGTCCGCCGCTCCAAGGGCCATGCCCAGTCGGTGATCCGCACCGGCGACATCCTGGTCAACCTCGACGCCAAGACCGTCGAAGTGAACGGCAGCCGCGTCCACCTGACCGGCAAGGAATACCAGATGCTGGAGCTGCTCTCCCTGCGCAAGGGCACGACCCTGACCAAGGAGATGTTCCTGAACCACCTCTACGGCGGCATGGACGAGCCCGAGCTGAAGATCATCGACGTGTTCATCTGCAAGCTGCGCAAGAAGCTGGCGGCGTCGACCAACGGCAACCATCACATCGAGACGGTCTGGGGCCGCGGCTATGTGCTGCGCGATCCGCAGGAAGGCCAAGCGACCGTCGCGGCCTGATCGACGGCGTCAGCGCCACCCTTGAGAACCCGCCGGCGACCCCCGGCGGGTTTTCCATAGCTCAGCTTCGGCCGGCGACGAGCGTCACTGTCAGCGGATCGCCGAACACGGACTTCGCCGACCAGGTCGAGCCCACTCCGCCCGAGGGGACTGCGGTGCAGTAGGAAATGGGGACGGTGGCCGGATCGGACTGCTTAAGGCAGATTTGATCGCCCTTGATCTTCCAGTGGCCGCTGCTGCGATCCTTCCGGCGGCCCTCGGCGGTGTAGCTGCCGTCGGAGGAGAGCCAGAGCCTGGCCGTCCGTCCGTCCGGATAGGTGGACACCACCGTGCTCTTGAACGCAACCGCCAGCTCCGGCTTGTCGGCGCCGGCGACCAGAAGGGCGCTTGCGGCCGCCGCGCCCGCAAAGATCACTTGTCTCAACATCGCCTCGTCTCCCAAGTTTGGTTCTTGAGGCGCTAACGTTGGACCGGCCCTATGGCTCCCGCAGCGGCGCACTTCAGCCGGGTCGAGACGTCCGCGAGCACCTCCGAGATCGGCGTGCAGACGTCCTCGGACCCCTCGCGCCGCCGGCCAAACACCAGCAGGCGGGCGCAGGCGTAGTTGATGGTCCAGGCCAGGACGCCGCCGAGGGTCAGGTCGAGCCAGCGGTTCGACCAGATCGGGTTGTGCAGCGAGACCAGGGTGACGAAAGCCCAGTAGTTGCAGAAGTTGCCGGCGCCGCTTGTCGCCATATAGCCGAGCCAGGCGGGGCCCCAGCTCTTGCGCGTCAGGCAGCCGAACACCCAGAGGCCGTTGATCCAGAAGGTGACCTGCATGGCGGTGGTCAGGGAAAGCACCCGCGCCCACGCCGGCTCCATGCCGAAGTGCTCAAGCAGGGTCAGCACGCTTCCGTCGGTGATGAGGCCGACGCCGGCGACCAGCGAATAGCTCAGTGCGAGACGACCCTCGCCTCTGGCCGCTCGGCTGAACCCCATCGCCAAACCTTCCGATTGCAGACTGTCAAATGCGCAACGGCGCAGGAACGGCGTCCGTTCCGTCGGCCACGCTTGCCTGCGGTCAGGGCCGCGTGCGCCTCGGGGCCGGCTGGGGCAGGGCGCGGAGCTCGGCCATGGCGGCGAGGCCCGCCTGCTGGGCCCGCTCCAGGAAGCCGAGCAGCAGCTGCAGCTCTTCGTCGCTGTAGGGCGAGAGCGCGGCTTCGGCGGCCCGGGCCATGGGCGCGAACAGGGGGACGATCCGCGCCTGCACCGCGGGCGGGGCGCGCACCAGCACCTTGCGCCGGTCGCCGGGGTCGGCCTGGCGGACCGCATAGCCGGCGCGCTCCAGCCGGTCGATCACCCCGGTGATGGCGCCGCTGGTCAGACCCGTGGCCTCCGCCAGGGCCCCGGCGGTGATCGGTCCGCGCGCGGTGATATGGCCGAGGCACTCCAGGTCGGTGCTGTTCACGCCGAGGCGGGCCGCCACCGCCTGGCTGTAGACGACGCTCTGGCCGCTCACCTCGCGCAAGGCGTCGTTCAGCGCCGCAAGCAGCGACGGCCGTTCTCCTGGAATGTTTGACTCCCCGTCCATTGTCTTTATATCTAAATATCTTAGTTCACGAGATATAGGAGTCTAGCATGACCGCTTCTGCGATGCGAACCCCCAAACCCTACAAGGGAACGCCGATGGAGGGCCCTCTCGCCAGCTGGTACGCCAGCAATACCAAGGGAGGGCTGGACGAATTCAAGGCGCTCGCCGGCCGGATCGCCGCCCGCCTGCCGCCTGGCGCGGCGGTGCTGGAGGTGGCGCCCGGACCGGGCTACCTCGCCGTCGAGATGGCCAGGCTGGGGCTCAAGGTGTCGTCGCTCGACATCAGCCGCGCCTTCGTCCGCATAGGGGAGGCCAAGGCCGCCCAAGCGCGCGTCAGCGTCGACGTCCGGCTCGGCGATGCGGCGGCGCAGCCGTTTGCGGACAGCCGGTTCGACTTCATCGTCTGCCGGGCGGCGTTCAAGAACTTCGGCGCCCCGGTCGGAGCGCTGAGGGAGATGCACCGGGTCCTGCGGCCCGGCGGAACGGCGCTGATCATCGACATGCGCGGCGACGCCTCGAACGCTTCGATCCGCGACGCGGTGAGCACGATGAAGCTGGGTCCGGCCTCGGCCTGGATCACCGACCGGATCCTACGCTCGCTGCGCAGGCGGGCGTACAGCCGCGACGCCTTCGCCCGCATGATCGCCGACACCCCTTTCGGCGAGGGCCGTATCGCCGCCGACGCGATCGGCTTCGAGATCGAGCTGACCAGACGGGTCTGAGCAGCCTTATACCAGCATCGGAAAGGCTGACCGGTTGCAACAATCTTCCGCTCATCCCGGCGAATGCCGGGACCCAGATCGTATGGCTCCGAGGGTTGAGGTTTGGCGTCACCAACCTTCCGACCAACGCGCCTTATGATCTGGATCCCGGCATTCGCCGGGACGAGCGGAACAAGAGTCGAGCTCGTCGGCCGTTGATATCAGATCGGGAAGCCCGTCATCGTCGGCCGCAACAGGTCGTCCAGCAGGTCGACCTCGTCGGCGCGATTCATCCAGTGGTCCAGGTCGAACGAGCAGTTGACCGCGCAAAGCAGCATCTGCGCCGCGATGAAGGGATCGACCGGCCGCACCGAACCATCGGCCACCCCCGCGCAGACCACCACGGCCAGGCGGAAGGCGAGGTCTCGGTACTGCTGCAGCATCACCTCGCGCGCGGGCCCGGACAGGGCGGCGACCGTCTGCATGCGCAGCAGCCGGCCGTGGTCGCCGCGTGCGTGGTAGACGATCAGCGCCGCGATCGTCGCATGCAGCCGCCGCCAGCCGTCGGGCGCGTCGGCCGACTTGGCCAGCGCCTCACGGTTCAGGGCGAAGGTGCGCTCGAAGCAGGCGCGGAGCAGGTCCTCCTTGTCCGCCATGTGGTGGTAGAACGAGCCCTTGGTCACGTTCAGGCTCGCGGCGATGGAGTCGATCGAGGCGCCGTTGAAGCCGTGGTTGTTGATCAGTTCGGTGGCGCTGATCAGGAAGCGTTCGCGTGAAATGCGGATCTGCGCCGCCTGGCCGAGGGCCGGCGGGGCTTCGGTCGGCCAGGCGTGGCCCGGCGCGGCGATCCCGCCGAACACGATGTCGAGCATCCGGTTGGCGACGCCGGCGTATTCCATCGGGTTGTAGAGGCCGATCCAGGAATAGGCCCATCCGGTGCATTCGATCACCAGGCGCGCGTAGACCACCCGCCCCTGGCGATCGGCCTGGTTCTCCGGCGTGACGAACAGGCCCATCATCGCCCGGAGGTAGCCGCGGAAGGCCTCGATCACGCGCGAGGTCGGCGAGGGATCGATGCGGCGGATCTCGCCGAAATAGGCCAGGGGCGGCTCGACGCCCTCGTCGATGCGGCGGTGGATCTGGAAATAGCCGTGCACATAGGCGGCGATACGCTCGCGCGCCGTCGGCCGCCGCGACGCTTCGCCGGCCAGGGCGGTCAGGCGGGCGATGGTGTCGAGCATGCACTCGGCCGCAAGCTCGTCGCGGGTGCGGAAATAGTGGCCCAGGCTGACCGGGTGCAGACCCACCAGCCGGGCCACGGCGGCGACGGTGAAGCCGCTGGCGCCCTGGGCGTTCCACACCTCGGCGGCTGCGGCGATGATTTCGGCGCGGCGATCATGGCTCCCGGGGCGCTGCACCGCCAGCTTGGACATCGTTCCGGCCTTCCACACCCTGGCGCCCGGATGAGCCCCTGGGCGCCCCTTGCGGGCCGAATTCATAGCGCTCCGCTGGGGGAAAACAAAGACGGGGGGCTTCCTCCCCTCGGCGCTCTCGGGTCAAGCCCGAGGGCGACGGAGAGGGTTGGCTATTTCAACCGATATCAACCCGGCCTTAGAAGAGGTAGGTGGCCGAGAATCGGGCCGAGATCGGCTCCAGCGGGTGCACCTGGAAGCCGGTGACCTCGGGGCCGGTCGGGACCAGCCGCGAGCTGTAGTAATAGGCTGCCGCATCGGCCTTGGCGTTCAGCAGGTTGTAGAGGCTGGCCTGCAGCTTCAGGTGGGGGCTGACCTTGTAGCCGACGTCGACGTTGACCTCGCTGTAGCCCTTGTCCTGCGGATCCTTGTTTCCGTCGCTGATCGGATAGGGGCCGAGATCGCGCCACTGCAGGCCGCCGAACCAGGGGCCGAGGTTGTCGACCAGCACGCCGAACCCGCCGATGAAGCTTGGGGCGTTCGCGATGTAGACGGAGCTGAGGTTGAAGGCGGCGAGTTCGGCCGGCGAGGCGCGATAGCGGGCCTTGGACCAGGCCAGGTCGGTGTTGAACTCCAGCCAGCGGAACGGGTGGTACTGGCCCGACAGCTCGACGCCCTGCCGGCGGCTGGGGGCGCTGGCCGTGTCCTCGCCCTGGTCGGCGTCGTAGGCGAGCTCGGAGTTGAAGTCCTCCTGGAACACGGCGACCTGGACCTGCACCTTGGGGATGATGTTGGTCCGCACGCCGACCTCCTCGCCGACCGAGGGCGACAGGAAGGGGGTTTTGCCGGCGATGGCCGGAATCCCCTCAAGCGGCAGGGTGCCGAACACCCCGCGGACGTCGTCCGAGTGGAAGCCCTTGCCGGCGCTGAGATAGAGTTCGGTCTGGTGGAACGGCCCGAGGATCAGGCTGCCCTTGGGCTGCAGCAGGGTTTCGGATCCCGAGCCGCTGAAACCGGCGGTGATGCTGTGGTCGGTGGCGGCGTAATACTCTTCGCGCAGTCCGACCTCGGTCCGCAGCCAGGGCAGCCAGTGGGTGATGGTCTGGATGTAGAGGCCGAGATCGTTCAGCTGGACCCGATCGGCCGAGCAGGCGTCGCCGACGGCGACATAGGGGGTGGCCGACGTCCCGTCGGCGTTGGCCAGTTCGCAATAGTCCAGCGGCTGGCGCTGGATCGTGTGCCGGCGATCGATGTAGAGGGTGTCGTACCGCTCCTGCAGGCCGACGATGGTCTGGGTGTCGAAGCCCAGGATCCTGGTGTTGAGCGTGGCGGCGAGGTCGCCGCCCGCAACGGTGCGCGTCTCGTCCTGCTGCTCCTGGTCACCGTTGACCGGATCGAACAGATAGTGGGTGAAGTCGTTCCACAGCGTCATGCTGGAATGGATGATGTAGGCGTCGGCCGAGACCCGCCAATCGCCGAGCGTCGCGCCATAGTGGCCCGACAGGCTCAGCCGTTCCGACCGGCTGCGGTCGCTGGGATCGAGCGTGCCGTAGCGGCCGATCAGGCCGTCCTGCACCGCATGGACCGACTGGTCGGTGGTGAGCCGGCCTGCGCCCTTATAATACATGGCCGTCAGGCTGTAGCCGTCGGCGTCCGAGCCATGGCTGAACCGGGCCGCGAGATCGATCTTCTTGAAGTCTTCCGGCGGCGTCCACGGTCCGTCGACGTGGCCGACATCGCCGGCGACCCACATCCGGTCGTCGCTGCCGAAACGATAGGTCCCACCGGCGAACAGGTCCTGGTCGCCGAGCGTTCCCGCGGTCGCCGACACCTGGGTGGGAAGGTCGTTGACCAGCCGCACATGGGTCGAACCCACCGCGCCGAAGTCGCCAATGTTCGCGTAGTAGGGGCCCTTGGTGTAGTCGAGCCCGTTCACGACCTGCGACATCAGGAAGTTCTGGTCGGAATAGCCCTGGCCGTGGGTGTTGGTCGCCCGGTTGACCGGCATGGCGTCAACGAAGCTGGCGAAGTCGGTCCCGTGGTCCAGGTTGAAGCCGCGCAGCAGGTACTGGTTGGCCTTGCCCTCGCCGGAGTGGATGGTCACCACCAGCCCGGGCACGGTCTCGTAGAGCTGGCCGATGCGGAAGATCGGCCTGAGGTCGACCTCCTCCTTGGTGATCGACCCCTGGCTCGCGGTCGTCGCGGCGCCGAGCAGGTTGAGGCGCGACGCGGTGACCACCACCTCGCCCGTGGCCGCCGGCTTGGCGGGCGGGGCCGTAGGCGCTGACTGGCTCTGAGCGGCGGCGATGGGCGCGGAGGCGAGCAGGGCGCACCCCGACAGCAGCGTGCACATCAGGCGCCGGCAGGGCGGATCGGCATGACTCTTCAAGACGGACTTCATTTCTCGGGACGGATTGCGCGTCGGACATCGCGCCTGGGTCGGGTCCCTGGATGGCGGGGGGAGGGGGGCAGCACAAGCGTGTAACCGTCGGGCGCGGCGCTACCGGATGTTACACGGCCGTCCGCGCCGCCTCGTTCTTCAGGTGGCGAAAACCGTTCCAGTTCAACGAATTGACCGGCGTCCGAGGCTGGCGCCGCCACCTGCCCGGTCGGTGAAACCGTACGTAACGTTCAAAACCCGCGACAAGGCTGGATTCACCTGGATGATCGTGTTCAATCCGCCACGCATAAGAACACAAGGGAACTCCATGAAGCGTTCTGTCCTGGCCCTGGTGTCGCTCGGCGTCCTGTTGGCGGCCTGCTCCAAGCCGGTCCCGCAGCCGAAGTACGACACCTCGCTCGACATGAAGGAGCTGATGGGTCACCTGGTCGATCCCGGCTCCTGGGCCTTCTGGCACGCCACCGGTACGGTGGTGACCCCCGAGGGCGAGAAGAGCAATGCGCCGACCACCCAGGAGGGCTGGGACGCGGCCGAGAGCGGCGCCACCGAGGTCATGCAGGCGGGCAACATCCTGCAGCTGCCCGGCAATTCGCGGGGACCGGCGTTCGACGCCTTCGCCCAGGACCTGATCGTCAAGGCCAAGGCGGCGCGCGAGGCGGCCGAGGCCAAGGATCCCAAGGCCATGTTCGACACCGGCGCGGCCATGTACGAGGTCTGCGTCGACTGCCACGCCAAGTACGTGATGCCGGCTTACATCGCCATCCGCGACAAGACCAAATACCCGCCGCTGCCCGACTGGCCGGCCGATGTGAAGGCGGCTCAGTCCAAGTTCAACACGACGACGGCGGGCAAGTAGCACCAGCCATGCGCGAAGGAAGCCAAGGCCAGGGGCGCGCCGCCGGCGAACGGAATGGCCGCGCTCTAGCGGGAGGCGCCGTCTCGATCTCCAACCGGGGACGGCAATCCGCCATCCCGGTCATCGGCGGTCTTTGAGGTACCGGTCGAACCAGGCGATCGTTCGCGTCAGCGCGTCCTTCTGGTTCTCGGGCTTCGAGAACCCGTGCCCTTCTTCCGGGTAGAAGCGGGCGTCGACGGTCGCGCCCCTGGTCTTCAACATCTCGACCACTTGCCGGGCTTCCCCGGCCGGAACCCGGATGTCGTTCTCGCCCTGCAGGACAAGGAGCGGCGCCTTCACCTGGGACAGGAAGGTCAGCGGGCTGGTCTTGTCGTATACGTCGGGATCCGCGTCGGGTGAGCCGATCAGCCCTTCCTGATAGGCGCGCAGGGCGGGCGATCCGTTCGCGTACATGGTGCGCCAGTTGACGATCCCGTATTCCTCCACGCCGGCGGCCCACACATCCGGCGTCTTGGAGACGGCCATCAGCGTCATATAGCCGCCGTAGGAGCCGCCGGTGATCCCGATCCTGTGCGGATCCACATAGCCCGTGGCGGCGAGGAAACGGGCGCCGGCGACTTCGTCGGCGAGATCGCCGCCGCCGAGGTCGCGTCGGTTGGCCAGCATGAAAGCGCGGCCATAGCCGGTGGACCCGCGGGGGTTGGCCGCGAGCACCCAATAGCCGCGCGAGGCCAGGGCCGCCGCCGTGCGATCGAAGCTGTCGCGCGTCTGTCCGGTCGGACCACCGTGAGGAAGCAGGACCGCGGCCGCCTTGCCGTCGCGCGCTGAATTGAACGGCGCCCACAGGAGGGCGCTGATCATCACGCCATCGGCGCTGCGGTAGTGGACGACACGGGTCTTGGCCAAGGCGCCGGCCGGCAGGCGGCCGAGGTCGGTGATCCGTCGCAGAGCGCCGGCTTTGGCGTCGCCCACCCAATAGTCCAACGGCGTCGAGCCGTCCTGATGCCCGAACAACAGGCGGTCGCCCTGTGGCGAGAAGTTCGGCAAGGCATGGAAGAAATCGCTGTTCACGCCGGCGGGGAGCTTCAACGGCTGGGCGCGTTTGGACGCTAGGTCGCAGGCGTAGACGACGTCGCGTCCGTCGACATTGCTGGTCATGAGCAAGGTGCGGCCGTCCGGCGAAAAACGACCGCTGGCCTGCTCCCACGGTTCGGACTTCAGAAGCCGGCCGCGGCTCGAGGCGAGGTCGAATAGCTCGGCCTGCTCGCGGCCGTCGGGGCTCTGCCGGATCATGGCGACCGAGCCGCCATCCGGTGACAAGTCCGTCGCGCTGGCATAAGCCTTGCCGTCGTCCGGCGTCAGCGCCGTGGCGGCGCCCGTGTCCAGGGCGATGCGGTAGACCGCGCCATGGGTTTCGGCCACGTCCGCTCGGTTGGCGATCAGCCACCGCCCATCGTGTGAAAAGGCGATCGGCTTCCAGGTCATGGCCGGATCGGTTTCGTGTGTCAGCAGCCGGACCTTGTGCGTGGCCAGGTCCACGATCGCGGCATTGCTCGACGGCTCGCTTTTGGCCCGCCGCTGGAAGGCCGCCGCGCGGCTGTCCCAGGAGACCACCGGCAACCAGTGATTGACGTCCGGCGTGTCGGTCAGGTTGACCGGCTCCCCTCCTGACGGCGGGACCGCGTAGAGATCGTACATCTCCCGGCCGCCACGGTCCGACTGGAAGATGATCCAGCGCCCGTCCCGGGTGGCGACGGCGCCCCATTGGCGATCCTCAGAGCGGGTCAGCTGGACCGCCGGTCCGCCATCGATCGGCTGGCGCCAGAGATTGAGCCGGCCGCCAAGATCGGCGGAGAAGATCAACGATCGCCCGTCCGCGCTCCAGGTCGCGCCAAAGCTGTCGTGGATCTTGAACAGCTGGTCGATGGGAAGCTGCCGGGCCTCAGGTCGGGCCGGCGAGATCACGCTCGCTGGCCTGGTCAGGGCGCGGGGCGGACCGCCCATGACCGGCGCGGCGAATGCGCCCCCGCCGGCCTGGGCGAGCAGAAGCGTGGTGAGGGCGAGGATGCGCATCGGCGGGGTCCTTCGGCTTAGCTAGAACGCGGGCTTGTTCAGGCCAAGGGTGTCGATCAGGAAGGTCATGCGAAGGGCCATCAGATCGGGACGCTGCAGCGCATCGCTGACGCCGTGGCCGCCCTCCTCATCCTCGTAGTAATAGGCCGGCGCGCCGACCGAAAGCAGCCTGGCGGCGAGCTTGCGGGCGTGGCCGGGGCCGACCCGCTGATCCTCGGTCGACACGGTCAGCAGGAAGGGCGGGTATTTCACCCCCGTGGCGACATTCTGGTAGGGCGAATAGCGCATGAGGACCGGACGGATAGCCGGGTTTGACGGGTCGCCGTATTCGTCTTCCCAGGCGGCGCCCATGCCCATGTCCGGGAAGCGGAGCATGTCGGTGAGCGGCACGTCGCTGACCACCGCGCCGAACAGGTCGGGCCGTTCGACGCCGACCGTGGCGGCCAACAGGCCGCCGTTCGAGCTTCCGAACACCCCGAGGTTGGCCGGCCGGGTGAAGCTGGTCTCGAGGCCCTTCGCCACGGCGATGAAGTCGTCGTAGGAGCGCTGGCGGTTTTCGCGCATCGCCGCACGGTGCCAGGCCTCGCCGCGCTCGCCGCCGCCCCGGATGATCGGCAGCGCCAAGGCGCCGCCGCGCTCGAACCAGAGCTGGATGGCCGGCCCGCCCACCTCGCCACCGAGATAGCCCGGCGTGAACGAAAAGCCGAAGGCGCCATAGCCGGTCATCAAGGTCGGGGTCTGTCCCGGCCGGAGCGGCTGGCGCGGACGAACCAGATAATAGTCGACCAGCGTGCCGTCCGCGGAGTGCGCCTGGCGGATGTCGACGATCAGTTTGGACGTGTCGAAAGCCGCCGCCTCGGCATAGATCGATTTTGCAGCGTGGCCCGGGGCGATGAGGTCCAGGCGCAACGGGGTGAGGAAGCCCTCGCGGGCGACCAGGACGTCGTTGGATACGGGATCGCCCGCCGTGACCGTCAGCGTCGTGCCGGCCTCCACCGGCGGCTGGCTCTCGATCCGCCAGCCGGCGGGCTCGTCCACGGCCGCGACCAGGCGCTTGCGCAGATGGTTCTCGACGCTGAACCACACCCGCGAGCGGGTCGCCTTGAGTCCGAGGATGGCGTCGTTCACGACATCGTCGCCGTTCGGAACGAAGACGGCGCTGACCCGCCGGGCCCCCGGCGCCGCGTCGACGTCGTAGGCGAGCAGGCTTTCGGCGGGATAGGGCGATCCTTCCAAGGTCGCAGGCTCGGCGAGTTGGACGATCAGCTTGTGGTCGGTCGCGCCCAGCAAGCCGAAGGGCTTCAGCGCTTGCGGCAACGCCACGGCCGCCGCGCGACCCTCGCCGTCGATGACGCTGAATTTCATATGCGAGTAGTCGACGGCGACGGTGGCGACACCGCGCCTTCCCGCGCCTTCGCCGAAGGTGGTAAGCTCCAGGATGGCGTCGGCGGCGGACGCGCTGAAGACCGCCGGCGACGTCGCCAGCGCCTCGCCGCGGCGCCACAGGTGCGCCTGGGCCGGCCAGCCCGCCTTGGTGAGC
>FTAG01002187.1_pt1 | contig 11788 bp, 9 predicted proteins | sample 1638911 | NCBI WGS metagenome assembly FTAG01 (sample SAMEA3914813, study PRJEB12502) | metagenome | biome: forest; material: soil | place: Canada | collected 2011-07-07 | depth 0.3 m
GGTCGAGCCGGGCCTGGGCTGGCTGCCCTGGTTCTTCGAGTTCCTGCTCGATCCGCGCATGCACCAGCACTACACCTTCCCCGGTGTGAAGCTGCCGCCCAGCGAGTACTTCAAGCGGCAGATGGGCGCCACCTTCATGTATGAGCCCAAGGGCCTGAAGGACTGCTACAACTACTTCGGCCCGGACTGCCTGTTCTGGTCCACCGACTTCCCGCATCCGGCCACCTGCTGGCCGAATTCGCGCAAGCAGGTGGTGTCGCAGTTCGCCGAAGCCGGCATCCCGGAAGCCGATCGCCGCAAGATCACGTCGGAGAACGGGCTCAAGCTATTTGGATTGAAGTAAGGCTGTTCCCCTTCTCCCCTTGTGGGAGAAGGATGGGATGAGGGGTAAACCTCAAAGTGCGTTGCAGCTGGATGAGAGTGCAGCGCTCGGGCCTACCCCTCACCCAAACCCTCTCCCCAAGGGGAGAGGGCTTTTTTGTAATTTGGCAAAACGAATTTGGAAAACTAAGGTGCGAAGATGGCAGGTGTTCTAGACAAGCTGAAGGTTCTCGACCTCTCCTGGGGCATCGCCGGTCCGATGACCGCGATGCTGCTGGCCGACAATGGCGCCCAGGTAACCAAGATCGAGCCACCCGGCGGCGATCCGTTCCGCCACCAGCTTGGCTACAAGGTCTGGAACCGCGGCAAGCGCAGCGCGGTGTATGACCTCAAGAACAAAGCCGACAAGGAAAACTTCCTGGCCCTGGTCAAGACCGCCGACGTACTGGTCGAAAGCTATGCGCCCGGCACCACGGCCAGGCTCGGCATCGACTACGCCAGCCTTCATAAGCTCAACCCGCGCCTGGTCTACTGCTCCATCACCGGCTATGGCCGCGACAACGAAAACTCCGATCGTCCTGCCTACGACGCCCTGGTCGCCGCCCGCACCGGCCTGCAATGGGAGCAGCGCGGCTGGGCCGAGGGTGCGCTGAACCACATGGCCGGCCGGCCCGATCCGTTCTCCGAGGTCGAGATTCCGCAGGAGTGGGTGCAGGGCGCGCCGCGCCCGGGCCCGCTGTTCCCGGCCTCGCACTGGCCCAGCCTGGGTGCGTTCTTCAACGCCTCGGTCGGCATCAGCGCCGCGCTGCGCGCGCGCGAAATCAACGGCAGCGGCCAGTGGGTGGAAACCTCCCTGCTGCAAGGCGCCCTGGCCGGCGCCGCCGGCGTGTGGCAGCGCGCCGAGAACATCGACGCCGACGGCTTCGACACCTGGATTCTCGGCAACCGCTCGCCCAAGGGCCACTTCCAGTGCAGTGACGGCAAGTGGGTCCACAACTGGGTGCCGAACCCGCGCTTCATCCTCACCGCCGCCGCCGGCGACACGCTCAATGCTTCACCCGACCTGACCGTACAGAACGATCCGGACCGCTTCGGCACCGGGCCGGAAGAACTGCTGGTGATGGCCCACTACCAGCCCATTCTGGCCGAGGCGATCAAGAAGTTCACCGCCAAGGAATGGGTGGAGGCCTCCGCCAAGGCCGAGATGACGATGCAGGACGTGCGCTCGGTCGAGGCCTCGCTGGCCGATCCGCTGTTCCTCGAAGACGGTTGCGTCACCGAGACCACCGACCCGGAACTCGGCACCATCCGCACCTTCGGCACCGCGTACAAGATGAGCAAGACGCCGGGCAAGCCCGGTGCGCACGCGCCCAAGGTTGGTGAGCACACCGCCGCGGTGAAGGCGGAAGGCGAGAAGGCGAAGTCGGCTGCCGCTCCGTCCGCCGGCGCCAAGAAGATCAAGCGCCCGCTCGAAGGCATCACCGTGCTCGACCTGGGCCTGGCCATCGCCGGCCCGTTCGGCGCGCAGCTGCTGGCCGACATGGGTGCCAACGTCATCAAGATCAACGGCCTGTTCGACCTGTTCTGGCACCGCGTGCACATCGCCTACATGGCGAACCGCAGCAAGAAGAGCATTACGCTGAATCTCAAGCACCCGGAAGCGATGAAGATCTTCCTGGAGCTGGTGAAGAAGGCCGATGTCATTCACCACAACATGCGCTACGACGCCGCCGAGCGCCTCAAGATCGACTACGAGAGCCTGAAGCAGATCAACCCGAAGCTGGTTTACTGCCATACCCGCGGCTTCGAGACCGGCTTCCGCGCCAGCCTGCCCGGCAACGACCAGACCGGCGCCTGCCTCTCCGGCGTGCAGTACGAGGACGGCGGCATGGCCCGCGGCGGCAAGCCGCTGTGGAGCTTCACTTCGTTCGGCGACACCGGCAACGGCTTCCTCTCCGCCGTGGCCGTGATCAACGCGCTGTACCACCGCGACCGCACCGGCGAAGGCCAGATGGTGGACACCTCCATCATCAACGCGGCGCTGCTCAACACCTCTTACGCCGTGGGCAAGCCCGACGGCAGCGGCTTCAAGCGCCCGCAGATCGACGGCATGCAGTACGGCTACAACGCCGGCCACCGCCTGTATGAAACCAAGCAGGGCTGGCTGTGCGTGCTGCTGCTCAACCAGAACCACTGGGACGAGCTGCTCACTGTCCTCGGCCTGCCCGAGGCCGTCACCGATCCGCGCTTCGCCACCGCCGAGGCGCGCGAGAAGAACGACGAGGCCCTGGCCGCGTTGGTCGCGGAGCGCTTCAAGACCGCCGCCGCCGCCGAGTGGTTCGGCAAGCTCGATGCCGCCGGCGTGCCGCTGGAGATCGTCTCCGAGGACTTCTCGCTCAAGCTGCACGAGAACCAGGAGTTCCAGAAGCGCCAGTGGGTGGTGTCCTACCCGCACCCGGTGGTCGGCAAGCTCGACCAGATCGGCCTGCTGGTGGACCTGTCCGAAACCCCCGGCGTGATCCAGAGCCGGCCGCTGCTGGTCGGCGAGCACACCAAGGAAATCCTCGCCGGCATGGGTTACCCGGAAGACAAGGTCAAGGCGCTGGAGGAACAGTTCGCCATCGGCTTTGTCGGCATGCCGCGCATGCCGCCGCGTCCGCCGGCCGGTCAGCCGACCGCGCCCAAGCAGGGCATGGCCAGCATGCTGGAGAAGGAAGCCGTCAAGAAGTAGGGCGGCCCATGCCCGCCGGTCCTTGCGCCAATCTCTCAACTCCCTCTCCCCTTGGGGGAGAGGGCTGGGGTGAGGGGTAGGTCGCTCGCAAAAACTCGAATCAATTCGCAAATAAAACAGGCAAGCAAACATGACACAGCCCACCGATTCCGCACCCGCAGCCCCTGTCGCGCCCAAGCCGACCCGCCTGGCGCCCATCGTCACCCTCGACGCCAAGTTCTTCTGGGACGGTGCCGACCAGTCGGAATTCCTCGGCGAAGCCTGCGCCGACTGCGGCAAGCTGCGCTTCCCGCCGCGTCCGATGTGCCCGCACTGCCACAGCGTCAAGCGCAACAACGTCAGGCTGTCCGGCCGCGGCAAGGTTTACAGCTGGATCCTGCCGCGCCACCCGAGTCCCTTCGGCTTCAAGGAACCGCCGATCGTCGCCACGGTCGAGCTGGAGGAAGGCTACCGCCTCGTCACCAACCTCTACGGCGTCGAACTGGCCGACGTCAAGGTCGACCTGCCGGTAGAGGTGTACTTCGAGCCCACCATGGGCAATCACAAGGTGCCGGTGTTCCGGCCCCGCGCCAAATAAGGGAGAACAAGAAAATGGCACGTACTTTCAAGGATGCCGCCATCGCCGGCATCGGCGCCACGGAATTCTCCAAGGCCTCCGGCCGCAGCGAGCTGCAGCTCGCCGCGGAATGCTCCAAGGCCGCGCTCGACGACGCCGGCATCCACCCGTCCGAAGTGGACGGCATGATCACCTTCACCATCGACAACAGCGACGAGATCGGCCTGTGCCGCTGCCTCGGCGTGAAGGACCTGGCCTACACCGGCCGCATTCCCGGCGGCGGCGCCGCCGCCGTGGCGACCATCTCTCACGCCATGGCCCTGGTCAACTCCGGTCTGTGCAACACCGTGCTGATCTGGCGCGCCATGAACGAGCGCTCGCAATACCGTTTCGGCCAGCCGCACACCCAGAACCTCGGCCCGCAGGCCGGCAACGGCACCGGCTCGCTGCTGTGGTGCATGCCCTTCGGCGCGCAGACTCCCGCCACCTGGGAAGCGCTGAACGCCCAGCGCTACATGCAGCAGTACGGCGTCACCAACGAGGACCTCGGCCGCATCTCGGTGGCGCAGCGCGACTGGGCTTCCACCAACCCGGCCGCCTGGTTCTACGGCAAACCAATCACCCTGGAAGAGCACCAGAGCAGCAAGTGGATCGTCGAGCCGATCCTGCGCCTGCTCGACTGCTGCCAGGAGAGCGACGGCGGCGTGGCCATTGTCGTCACCAGCCTGGAGCGCGCCCGCCACCTCAAGCAGAAGCCGGTGCGCATCGTCGGCGCCTGCCAGTCGATCCCCTACAACGTGGAAGTGATCTCCAACTACTACCACGCCGATCTGTCGATGATGCCGGAAGCCGAAGGCACGGCGAAGCGCCTCTATGCCCAGACCGGCATGAAGCCCTCCGACATGCAGGTGGCGATGATCTACGACGCCTTCACCCCGCAGGTGCTCAAGCAGATCGAGGCCTTCGGCTTCTGCAAGCGCGGCGAGGGCAAGGACTTCGTCAAGGACGGCCACATCGGCCGCGGCGGCAGCCTGCCGGTCAACACCAACGGCGGCCTGATCGGCGAGGCTTACATCCACGGCATGAACAACGTCGCCGAAGCCGTGCGCCAGATCCGCGGCACCTCGGTCAACCAGGTCAACAACGTGCATAACGTGCTGGTGTCCTCGGGCATGGCGGGCGCGGTGCTGGCGAAGGATTGATGCGGCGTCGATGAGCGAGTCCACGGTCACCCTGCGCGTCGACACCGGCCTCTCCCTCCCGGGCGGCACCCCGCTGCACGTCGCCGTGGAGGTGCGCGCCCCGCGCCAGGCCAGCCTCGGCGCTGCTCCGGTGGTGCTGGTGTGCCTGCCTGGCGGCGGCATGAACCGCCGCTATTGGGATCTGCGTCCGAACGGCGACGCCGCCAATGACCTCAGCTTCAGCTTCGCCCAGCAGATGGCCGGGCGCGGCTTCATCGTGGTGTTCCTGGATCACCTCGGCGTCGGCGAGAGCGACCGCCCCGAGGACGGCTACGCCCTGACCCCCGACCTGATCGTCCGCGCCAACCAGGTGGCGGTGGAGCAGGTGCTGGGCAAGCTGCGGGCCGGCAGCCTGCTGTCCTTGCTGCCGCCGCTGCCGGACCTGGTCAGCATCGGCGTCGGCCACTCCATGGGGGCGATGCTGACCCTGCAGCAGCAGGCCATGTTCCGTACCCATGCTGGCCTGGCCCTGCTCGGCTTCAGCACGCGCGGCATGCCGGACTACCTGATCCCCGAGGCCAAGCAGCTGTCGGCGGACACGGCGGCGGTGCGCGCCGAGCTGGTGCGCCTGGCCAAGGCCACCTTCCAGGTGCCGTACCCGGAAGTGAAGCCCTCGCCGCAGTCCAACGCCATCTTCGCCGGCAACACCGCCGATCCGCGCGGCGTCGAGGCGATCAAGGCGGCGCGCGACAAGATGCTGCCGGTACCGGCTTTCATGTCGATGCTGCCCGGCAACGTCGCCCCCGAGGCGGCGCAGATCGAAGTGCCCCTGTTCCTGGCCCTGGGCGAGCGCGACATCGCCGGCCCGCCGCACCAGGTGCCGGCGGCGTTTCCGAAAAGCCGCGACCTGAGCTTGCACATCCTGCCCGAAACCGGACACAGTCACTTCCTGTTTCCGGCCCGCACCGGCCTGTACAACCGCCTTGGCGGCTGGGCGCGCCTGGTCGCCGGTAGCGTATAAAGAACCAATTTTCCCTGGAGATGATGAGATGGCTGTTGCACTGAAAGCCGGCGCCAAGCTGAAGAGCGCCGTCTGCGATACGCAGTTGATGGTGGTGAAGGCCCCGGCGGGCGAGTACGACATCCGCTGCGGCGGCGCCGAGATGCTGGCCGGTACGGCCACCGCGCCGGAAGGTCTGTTGCTGGATGCGGCCCACGCCGAGGGCACCCTGATCGGCAAGCGCTACGTCGATCCGGAAGAGAAGGTCGAGCTGCTCTGCACCAAGGGCGGCAAGGGCTCCCTGGTGCTCAACGGCGTGGCCATGGGCGTCAAGCAGGCCAAGCAGCTGCCGTCTTCGGATTGAGGAACGCAGGCGTTCCATGAACATCGCGACCATTCTCGACATGGCCGCCGAAGCCTTCGGCGAACGCACTGCCGTGGTTTCCGGTTCCACCCGCATGAGCTACGCCGAACTGCGCGCGGCGGCGCGCCGTGCCGCCGGCGCAATCCGCGCCAGCAAGGCGTCCTATGCCGCGCTGCTCGACGTCAACAGCCCCGCCGCGCCGGTCGCGATCTTCGCCGCCGCCTATGCCGGCGTGCCCTATGTGCCGCTCAACTATCGCCTGACGAAAGCGGAGATCAACGAGCTGGTCGAGCGCATCGCGCCGGCCTACCTCGTCACCAGCGGCGAGTACCACGCCTTGCTGCAAGCGCGCGCCGACGTGCAGGTGGTGGACCGCGTCGAATTCCTGAACCTGCCGGCCACGCTGGCTGAGGGCCTGCCCGAACCGGGCGACGATCCGCGCGCGGTGGCGGTGCAGCTGTTCACCAGCGGCACCACCGGCAAGCCCAAGGCGGCGATCCTGCGGCATGAGAACCTGATGTCCTACATTGTCGGCACGGTGGAGTTCGCCGCGGCCGAGGAGGACGATGCCATCGTGGTGACGGTGCCGCCGTACCACATCGCCGGCATCTCCTCGGTGCTCAGCAGCACCTACGCCTGCCGCCGCATGGTGCAGCTGGAAGGCTTCGACGCCAAGACCTGGCTCGCCGCCTGCCGCAGCGAGAACGTCAGCAACGCCTTCCTGGTGCCGACCATGCTCGGCCGCGTGGTTGATCACCTGGTGCAAAGCGGCGAGGGCGCGCAGCTTCCGGCGCTCCGTTCCATCGCCTATGGCGGCGGCAAGATGCCGCTCGGCACCATCCAGAAGGCGATGAGCCTGTTGCCCAAGGTGGACTTCACCAATGCCTACGGCCTGACCGAGACCAGCTCCACCGTCGCGGTGCTGGGCCCTGACGATCACCGCGCCGCCGCCGCCAGCGAGGACCCGCTGGTGCGCAAGCGCCTGGCCTCGGTGGGCCGCCCGACTGGTGCCGTGGAAATCCTGATCCGCGACGAGGACGGCAAGCCGCTCGGTCCGAACCAGCCTGGCCTGGTGTTCGTGCGCGGCGGCCAGGTTTCGGGCGAGTACCTGTCTCTGGGCAGCGCCCTGGACGCCGACGGCTGGTTCTCCACCCGCGACCGCGGCTATCTCGACGACGAGGGCTACCTGTTCCTGGAAGGCCGCGCCGACGACGTCATCGTGCGCGGCGGCGAGAACATCTCGCCCGGCGAAATCGAGGACGTGCTGCTGAGCCATCCCGCCGTGGCCGACGCCGCCGTGGTGGCGATGGCCGACGAGCAGTGGGGCGAGGGCGTCGGCGCCGCCGTGGTGCTGAAGCAAGGCGCCAGGGCCAGCGTCGGCGAATTGCAGGAGCTGGTGAAGCAGCGCCTGCGCTCCTCGCGGGTGCCGCAGCGCATCGTGTTCCGCGATGCCCTGCCGTACAACGAGCTGGGCAAGGTCCTGCGCCGGGTGATCCGCCAGGAGTTCGCCGAGGGTGCCAGCTGAAGGACTCCGTCATTCCGGCTTTCGCCGGTATGACGAATGATTTTGGCAAGCTAAGCTGGCGCATGCGCGCCATACCGCAAGCTGATTCCTTCGACACCAGCCTGACCAACTCCGCTTATGCAGAGGCCCTGCTGCGCGCGTTGTCGGTAGAGCCGGTCTCGGCCTTGCAGGTGCCGCTCGAACATCCCGCCATCGCCTGGGCCGGCTCCGGCTTGATGGCGCTCACCGGCACCGCCGCAGGACCGCCGCGGATGTGCCCGGCGCCCCTGGCGAGCTGCGCCGATGGCGCCCTGGCCGCCCTCGCCAGCCTGGCTCCGGCCGGTGCACTGGCCGGACTGCGCGGCGCCCGGCTGCTGTCCGAACGCGCCGCCATGCTCGGCCTGCACCGTTCGGGCTCGATCTCGCCGGGCGGAGCCTGCCACCTGTACCAGGCGGTCGACGGCGGCATTGCTCTCAACCTCGCGCGAGTCGAAGACCGCGAAGCCCTGGCTGCCTGGCTGGAAGCGCCGCAAGCGGTGACGGATGCCGCGCAGCTGCCGCCGCTGATCGCGCGGCGCGGCGTCGATGAACTGGTCGAACGCGGACGCCTGCTGGGACTTGCCGTAAGTGCGGATCGCCTGCCGAAGTCTGGCCCAGAGCCATGGTTCACCGTTGCAGCCAGCGGCATTGCCCTTGTCGCGGGCCCGGCCCGTCCGCCGCGCGTGCTGGAACTGGCTTCGTTATGGGCTGGCCCGCTATGTGCGCACCTGCTGATGCAACTCGGCGCCGAGGTAGTCAAGCTCGAAAGCCCGCAGCGCCCGGACGGCGCGCGGCGTGGCCATGCCGGCTTCTTCGACCTGCTCAATGCCGGCAAGCGCAGCGTCGCCGTCGATCCGCGCAGCGAGGCGGGACGCAGGCAGCTGCTGGCGCTCATCGCCAGCGCCGACATCGTCATCGAAGGCTCGCGCCCGCGTGCCCTGCGCCAGTTCGGTATCGACGCCGAAAGCATCGTGCGCACGCAGCCCGGGCTGACTTGGCTCAGCATCACCGGGTACGGCCGCGGCGAGCCACAGGAGAACTGGGTGGCTTATGGCGACGACGCCGCCGTGGCTGCCGGCCTGTCGGCGCTGCTGCGCGAGGCCACCGGCGAGCACCTGATCTGCGGCGATGCCATCGCCGATCCGCTTACCGGCATCCATGCGGCGCTGGCGGCCTGGAGCCTTCACCGCGCTGGCGGCGGCAAGCTCATCTCCATCGCCCTGCGCGACGTGGTCGCAAACGGCCTCGGCTTCGATCGTCCGGCCGCGTCCGCCGCCTTGCAGGCACGGCAGGCGGAGTGGACCGCCATCGCACAGCCGCACATCCGTGAGCCGCAGGCGCGCGCGCCTGCCGGCGTGGCGCGGCCGCTGGGCGCCGATACCGCAGCGGTGCTGGCGGAGTTGGTACTGGCATGCTGATCCGCGAAGCCGAAATCAATTTCAGCGAGATCCTCGATCTGCGGATCGAGGGCGGCCGCATCGTCGAGATCGGGCAGAAGCTGCCGGCGCGGGGTGATGAGATGATCGTCAACGCGCAGGGTGGGGCTTTGCTGCCGGGTCTGCGCGATCACCATCTGCACCTCGCTTCGCTGGCCGCGGCGCGCGCCTCGCTGCAATGCGGGCCGCCGCAGGTGCGCAATGCGGATGAACTGGCCGCGCTGCTCACGGCGCAGCGAAGCGGGACGGGCTGGCTGCGCGGCATCGGCTATCACGAGTCCGTTGCGGGCGACCTCGATCGGCACTGGCTCGATCGGGCGCTGCCGCATCGGCCCCTGCGCCTCCAGCATCGCGGCGGCCGTCTGTGGATATTGAATAGTGCGGCGCTGGATGCGCTTGGTGCGCGTGACGCCGGCGACGATCCGCTGGAGCGCCAGGATGGCAAGCTTACCGGCAGGCTCTACGACAACGACCGCTGGCTGCGCCAACGCCTGGGCCTGCAACGTCCGGACCTCGCGAAAGCGAGCCGGCATCTGGCCAGCCTCGGCGTCACCGGAGTCACCGATACCAGCCCGAACAACTCGCCGGAGGAAGCACGCTGGCTGCGCCAGGCGCAGCGGCGCGGCGAGCTGCTGCAGCATCTGCTGCTGATGGGCGACGCCAGTCTCGACCACATCGGCGTGGACGAGGATGCGGTGGATGAAACACGCCCCTGGCTGGCCATCGGCGCGCACAAGTTCCACCTGCACGAAGCGCACCTGCCGGACTACGCGGCGGTGTGCGCGGACATCCGCCGTGCCCACGAGGCGGGACGCGGCGCGGCCTTCCACTGCGTCACCCGTGCCGAACTGGTGTTTGCCCTTGGAGCCCTGCGTGAAGCCGGCACCTTGAACGGTGATCGCATCGAGCACGCCTCCGTCACACCGCCCGAACTGCTGCGGGAGTTTCAGGAGCTGCGTCTCACCGTGGTCAGCCAGCCCGGCTTCATCGCCGAGCGCGGCGATGCCTACCTGGAACAGGTCGAGGCCGAGGACCAGCCCTGGCTGTATCGGCTGCGCGGCTTTCTCGAGGCCGGCGTGCCGCTGGCCGGCAGCACCGATGCGCCATTCGGCCAGGACCAGCCCTGGAAGGCGATGCAGGCGGCGGTGGAGCGGCGCAGCGCCGGCGGCCGGTCGCTGGGGCCGGAGGAGTCGCTTGCGCCAGAGCAGGCCCTGGCGCTGTTCACCTCGCCGTTGAGGACGCCGGGCAAAGGGCAGACCCGCATCGAAATCGGCATCGTCGCCGACCTGTGCCTACTCGAACGCCCATGGAACGCGGTCCGTGCGGAGCTGGGGGCGGTGCGGCTTCGCTTGACTCTACGCGCCGGCAAGCCGATCTGGGGCGCCTGAAGCCCTGTTCGTCCTTGCGGAGTAGGCGCGGCGCGCGCCGTTTTGCAAAGCTTGGCCTCGAAACGAGAGCCCGGATCCGGGCCAGCCCAGGGGGAGAAGCGGGATGAAGCATAAAAGCCAGGCGCGCTATCCGGCCTCCGCCGAGGTGGTGTTGCGCATGTTCACCGATAAAGCCTTCCATACCGGCAAGCTCGACGCCATGGGCCTGAAGAACTACCAGGTGCTGGACTACGCCTTCGACGGCAAGGACTTCCGCATCAAGATCCAGCGCAAGGTGCCGATGCAGGCGCCGGCGGTGGTGAAGAAGTTCGTCGGCGCCGAATCCATCGTGATCAACGAGGAGCGCTGGAACCTCAAGACCCGCACCGGCCGCGTGCTGGTGGAGCCGGTGGGGATGCCGCTGGAGATGTCCTGCCAGACCAGCCTGAAGGACCAGGGCGGCGGCTGCGTGGTCGATTTCGACTGGACCATCAACGCCAAAATCCCGCTGGTCGGCGGAGCGCTGGAAAAATTCGTGGTGAGCGACCTGGAAAAGCGCGCGGGCGAAGAGACCGAGCTGGCCATCCGCATGCTCGACCAATACCGCTGAAACGCACGTCCGGCGTGGCTTTGCGGGCTTTCGAGCGGCGCCTTGCCCAGCACTAATCGATTTGGACGAGGCGCATTGCGGGGCTGGCGCTACCATGTCCGGGAGTGGTGAAAAATGCGGATGCCGTCAGCCGGCCGGTCGGGACTCCTCCCGGGCCGTGCCTGCTCAGGCGACCGACGATGCTGGCCCGTACGCCCAGGATAAGTATTCAAACGGATGGCGGCGGCGGGATGCGGAAACAGCGGCAGGGACAGTGCAGGCGTTTCCGCAGTCGGCGCGGCAATCCCAGAACAATGTCTGGTGCTTTTGAGGAAATCGTAATGAAAATGAAGTTGATCGTGGCGTCGTTGATGCTTGTCGGCGGGATCGGCCTGCCGCTGCAGACGGCGTTCGCCAAGGTGCCCGCCGACAAGGCGAAAGAGCTGGATGGCCCCAAGTACACCTGTATGGGCGCGGAAAAGGCCGGCAGCCCCGCCGGCGTCGCCGCCTTTACCGGCAAGTATGTCGGCACCTGGCCCGGCATCAAGGGCAAGGAGGGCTACGAGCCCGGCCCCTTCGCCGACGAGAAGCCGCTGTTCACCATCACCTCGAAGAACCTGTCGCAGTACCAGGACAAGATCACCGAGGGCATGAAGACCATGCTGACCAAGTACCCGGACTCGTTCCGCATGAACGTGTA
>FTAG01002217.1_pt1 | contig 11775 bp, 9 predicted proteins | sample 1638911 | NCBI WGS metagenome assembly FTAG01 (sample SAMEA3914813, study PRJEB12502) | metagenome | biome: forest; material: soil | place: Canada | collected 2011-07-07 | depth 0.3 m
ATGCTCGTCCACCCGAATATCGATCCGGTCGCCCTCAAGCTCGGCCCGCTGAAAGTGCACTGGTACGGGCTGATGTACCTGCTCGGCTTCTGGGGCTTCTGGTGGCTGGGCACCATCCGGGCGAAATGGGCGCATGTGAACTGGCCGCGCGAGCGCGTCGGCGATCTGCTGTTCTACGGCGTGCTCGGCGTGATCCTCGGTGGGCGCACCGGCTATATGCTGTTCTATGCCTATGACGCGCAGGGCCACTGGGCCCTGGCGCAGGATCCGCTCAGCTACTTCCGCATCTGGGACGGCGGCATGTCCTTCCACGGCGGCCTGGTCGGCGTGATCGTGGCGATGATGATCTTCGCCCGCCAGCTCAAGCTCAGTTTCTGGGAAGTGGCGGATTTCGCCGCGGTGCTCACCCCCTTCGGCCTGTTCACCGGCCGCCTCGGCAACTTCATCAACGGCGAGTTGTGGGGCGCGCCGACCACCCTGCCCTGGGGCATGGTGTTCCAGACCGCCCCGGACGCCTTGCCGCGCCACCCCAGCCAGCTCTACGAGGCTGGCCTGGAGGGCCTGGTGCTGCTCGCCATACTCTGGGTGTTCGCGCGCAAGCCGCGGCCGATGGGCGCCGCCTCGGGCCTGTTCCTGCTGGGCTATGGCGTGTTCCGCTTCATGATTGAGTTTGTCCGCACTCCGGACAAGCAGCTCGGCTACCTCTACGGCACCAGCTGGTTCACCATGGGCATGCAGCTGTGCATCCCCATGCTGCTGTGCGGTGCCGCCTTCATCTGGATGGCCTACCGGCGCGGCCGCTACGCCGTGCCGGCGGCCGCGGGCGCCTGATGCCGAGCACCCTGGTTTCGATCCGCAAGGCGCGGCCGCTCGAGGAGCGGCGCGCCATGGTCGAGGCGGTGCACCAGGTGCTGGTGGAAGTGCTCAAGACACCGAGTCACGATCGCACGGTGCGCCTGCAGACCTTCGCCGCCGAAGAATTCGCGGTGGGGCCGCAGGCCGGCGACAACTACACCCTGGTGGAAATCTCGCTGTATCCAGGCCGCCCGGCCGCGCTAAAGCGCGAGCTGTACCAGGCCCTGGTCCGCGCCCTCGGCACGTTCGGCGTGCCGGCGCAGGACACCAAGATCATTCTCAACGAGGTGGCGCCGGAGAACTGGGGGCTGCGCGGCGGCATTCCCGGTTCCGAGCTGGTCACGCCGAAGAAGCTGGAGGTTTGACCCTATGAAGCAGTATCTGGATTTGATGCGCCACGTGCTCGACCACGGCGCCGAGAAGAGCGATCGCACCGGCACCGGCACCTGCTCGGTGTTCGGCCACCAGATGCGCTTCGATCTGAGCCAGGGTTTCCCCCTGCTCACCACCAAGAAGCTGCATACCCGCTCGATCATCGTCGAGTTGCTGTGGTTCCTGCGCGGCGAGACCAATATCGCCTGGCTCAAGGAAAACGGCGTCTCGATCTGGGACGAGTGGGCCGACGAGAACGGCGAGCTCGGGCCAGTCTACGGCAAGCAGTGGCGCTCCTGGCCCACCGCCGACGGCCGCCACATCGACCAGATCAAGCAGATCCTGGAACTGCTGAAGAAATCGCCGGACTCGCGCCGTATGTTGGTCTCGGCCTGGAACGTGGGCGAACTGGAGAAGATGGCCTTGATGCCCTGCCATGCCCTGTTCCAGTTCTACGTGGCGGACGGCAAACTGTCCTGCCAGATGTACCAGCGCAGCGCCGACATCTTCCTTGGCGTGCCCTTCAACATCGCCTCCTACGCCCTGCTGACCATGATGGTGGCGCAGGTGGCCGGCTACCGCCCCGGCGACTTCGTCTGGACCGGCGGCGACTGCCACCTCTACTCCAACCATCTCGAGCAGGCTCGCCTGCAGCTGAGCCGCGAGCCGAAGCCGCTGCCGACCATGACGATCAACCCGGACGTGAAGGACCTGTTCTCCTTCCGTCTCGAGGACTTCGTACTCAGCGACTACGAGCCGCACGCCCACATCAAGGCGCCGGTGGCCGTTTGAAGCCGGGGCTGACGCTGGTCGTCGCCGTTTCCGAAAACGGCATCATCGGCCGCGACGGCGGCCTGCCCTGGCGCCTGCCGGAAGACCTCAAGCATTTCCGCCGCCTGACCCTGGGCAACACTGTGCTGATGGGGCGCAAGACCTTCGAGTCCCTCGGCAAGCCCCTGGAAGGTCGCGCCAACTGGGTACTGAGCCGCGATCCCGCCTACGCGCCCGCCGGCGCCCGCGTGTTCCGCGATCTCGACGCCGCGCTGGCGGCCGAGCCGCAGGGCGCCCTGTTGGTGATCGGCGGCGCTGAACTATATCGCCAGACCCTTTCGCACGCGCGGCGCCTCGAACTCACCCGCGTCCATGCACAGGTCGAGGGCGACACACTGTTCCCGCACTACGATCCGGCGCAATGGCACGAGACTGCGCGGCGGGACCACGCCGCCGACGAGCGCCACGCCCACGCCTACAGCTTCCTGACGCTCGAGCGCATCTGAATCGTAGGGCGGCCCGTGGCCGCCGCGAATCCAGTGCTGCGACCTCGGCGGCCATGGGCCGCCCTACGATCAATTGTTGTTTGAGTCGCTCCCGCTCCCCTGCTATAAATCCCTGCCGCCCCGGCAGAGGCGGCTCATTCCCTCGCGCCGCCAGGCGCGGCATAAACAGATAAACGAGAGGACACACCATGGCAGACCTCAAAGCGCAGTTCGAACAGGCCCAGGCCGACGTCAAGACGCTGACCAAGCGCCCCGGCAACGAGGACATGCTGGCGCTCTATGCCACCTTCAAGCAGGCCAGCCAGGGTGACGTCGCGGGCTCGCGCCCGGGCATGCTCGACATGGTCGGCCGCGCCAAGTACGACGCCTGGGCCAAGCTCAAGGGCGACAGCAAGGACGGCGCGATGAAGAAGTATGTCGACAAGGTCGCCGCGCTGCTCAAGACCCACAAGTAGGTTTTCCGGCGGCGGCGCTGTCCGCTTGCCGTCGCAAACAGCGTTCTATCGGATGATGCGCCCGGGTGGGCGCGCACCTTCAAGGAACGCTGATGAAAATCCCAAGCAGGGCGCTGCGGAGCGCATGCGCCGCCATGGCGCTGGCCGTGGCGGCGTCGGCCCAGGCGGCACCGCCGATCAAGACCGGGTTGTGGGAAGAGACCACCACCGTCAAGCGCGATCCGGCGCCGCCACGGACCGAGACGATGCAGAAATGCCTCATCGAACAGGACCTGGAGCGGGTCGACCGGGTGACGGAGCAGATCAGGAACAACAAGCATTGCAAGGTCGAGAACCTCAGGCAGAGCGCTCACGGCACCTCCTCGGACTGGTCGTGCTCCGCCGAGGGCGGCTACAGCTCGCACGGCCACGGCGAAGTGGTTTATGACGATGCCACCCACTATCACCTGTCATCCGAGAACCACAGCGTGATGGCCGGCCGCAACGTCGATACCAGCCTGAGTTCGCAGTCGCGGTGGTTGTCGGCGGATTGTGGTGGGGTCAAGCCCCTGTCTGAATACCGGTCGAAGTTGCGGTAGAGGGAATGGATCGCAGCAGCAAAAGCCCGGCCGGCGCACCGCGCCGGCCGGGCCTGATGCATGCGCGGGCCGAAGCCGGCGTCTCGAGCCTCAGAACAGCTTGCCCTTGTCCTTCGCCCCCAACATCTGCTCCCGCACCAGCGGGATCGGCGGGCCGCCGTAGGACAGGAACTGGTCGTGGAAGTCGTGCCAGGCGTCGCGGCCGCCGCGCGTGGCGGTCCAGTCGGCGCGCAGCTTGCGGATCATCAGCTTGCCGATGGTGTAGTTCAGGTAGGCCGGGTCATAGGTGCCGCGCGCCGCCTGCTGGCGGGCGTCGCCGGCGTCCTGGTAAGCCTGCTCCTTGAACATCTTCTCGCAGGTTTCCACCTTCATGCCCTGGGTGTGCATGCCGATGGCGCAGAGGAAGCGCACATTGCGCAGCAGCGCCTCGGACAGCTGGCCCACGTGCACGTCCGGCGCGTCCTCGCCCAGGCCGGCTTCCCACATCATCTCCTCGGTGTAGTGCGCCCAGCCCTCGGCGAAGGCATAGCCGACGAAGATCTGGCCGAAGGTCGAGGGCGAGCGGTTGGCGTGCAGGAACTGCAGGAAATGCCCCGGCCAGACCTCGTGCGCCGAGGTGAACAGCAGCACCGACTTGCCCGGCACATAGGCATCCTGCTCGGCCTTGGACCAGGTTGGATCGGGCGGGGAGATGTAGTAGGTCGAGGGCATGCCCTTGTCGTAAGGGCCAGCGATGTTGATGTAAGCGAAGTTGGAGCGCTGGTAGGCCGGCGCCTCGTTGACCAGGGCCTGCTCGGTGCCGGGGATGGTGACCAGGTTCTTGTCGACGATGAACTGGCGCAGCTGCGCCAGCTGGGCCCGGGCGCCTTCCACCGCGCCGCCCTGCGGCTTGTCGGCTTCGACCTTGGCCACGCAATCGACCAGGCTGCCGCCCGGGAGCACCTTGGCGCAGGCGTCCTTCAGCGCCGCGGTATTGCGCGCCAGGTCGGCGCGGCCGACTTTCTCCAGTTCGGCCAGCGGCGTGCGCACCCGCTCGGTGCGCCACAGCATATCGGCGAAGCGCCTGGGTCCGAGCGCGAAACTGTCGTCGGCCTTGGGCTCCTCGGTCTTGAGCCAGGCGGCGAGGTCTTCCATGGCCTTCGCGGCCGGCTCGATCGCCGCCTTCAGCTCTGCCTGCTGCGCCGGGTCCTTGACTTCGGCATAAGCCTGCGGTGCGTCCTTGCGGAAGAATTCGGCGTAGCCGCCGAAGGCGTCGATGCCGCGCTTGACGAAGGTCTTCGGCAGCGGCGTCTTCAGGTTGGCGCGGATCTGCGCGGTCGCAATGGGGATCGCCTTGAGATAGGCGATGAAGGACTTCAGCCGCGTCTCCACCGGCGCGTAGGGGCGCTCCATGTAGACGCTGGGATCGAAGCCGTTGTCGAGATAGAACGCCGGGTTGTGGAACGGCGCCTGCGCTTCCTCGCGCCAGAACAGCTCGCCGTCGATGCGCGCCAGCAGGTATTCACGCTCGAAGCGCTGCTGCGGCGACAGCGCAGCCGGCTTGAACGCCAGCGCCAGCTTCCGCTCGGCCTTGAACCAGGTCGCTTCCCTGGCCAGTCCGGCGGCGGTCCAGTCCGGCAGCTTGCCGTCGTACTCATGGCGGCCTTCGTAGACCGCCGTAGCCGGTTCGGCGGCGAAATAGCCTTCCTGGTAGGCGTTGACGAATTCCGGCCACTTCGGGTTATCGCTTGTCGTGGCCGCCGCCTTGGTGTCGGCCAGGGCCGGCAAAGCGAGCGCCGCCAGCACCGCGGCGGAGCAAAGCAGGGACAGCCTGCTGCGAGGATTCATGATCACCCCTTTTCCTGATCTGGTGAGCGGTGCGCCGGGCGGCCGCCGCATGTGGCCGCAGCATACCCGCGCTGCGGCACCTTGGTCTGGGATGCCTGTGACCGCGCCAGGGTTTACAGCGGGGGCTTACAGCAGGATGACGCTGGCCATGCCCAGGAACAGGCTGATGCCGACGATGTCGGTGGTGGTGGTCAGGAAGATGCTGGATGCGGTGGCCGGGTCGGCGCCGAAGCGGCGCAGTACCGAGGGCACGGCCACGCCGGCCAGGCCGCCAGTGAGGCAGGCGCCGGTCATTGCCATCATCACCACCAGGCCGGCGCGCAGCGGATGCGCCGCGTGCTCGCCGTGGGCATAGAAATACATCACCACGCCGGCCACCAGGCCGATGACCGCGCCGTTGAGCGCGCCGAGCAGCAGCTCCTTGCGCAGCAGCGGGCCGGCGCTGTCGTTCTTGTACTCGTCCAGGGCGATGCCGCGCAAGGTCACCGCCAGGGTCTGGCAACCGGTATTGCCGGCCACGCTCGACAGGATCGGCAGGAACGCGGTGAGGATCACCAGCTGGCTCAGGGTGGTGCTGAACAGGCTGACGATGAAGCCCACCACCAGGCCGGTGAGCAGGTTCACCTGCAGCCAGGGGTGGCGCAGCCTGAGGCTGCGCGTCCACGGCGACAGCAGCCGCTCCTCGCTGTCGACACCGACCATCAAGCCGCTCTGCGCGCTGATCTCGTAGGCCCGCGCCTCGAACAGGGCGGCGCCCGCCACGGTGCCGATGAGGATGCCAGCCGCGTCGCACACCGGGTACAGCGGGTAGTGGCGGCGCGCCGTTTCGCGCATCGCGTCCTCCACCGTCATGGCGGGCTGCAGCGCGAAGGGCTGGGCCAGCATGACGTCTTCGACCCGGGTCTGCGGCTCGGCCAGCAGCAGGTCGCGCATGGTCAGCAGGCCTTGCAGGCGGTCGTCCTGGTTCACCACGTAGGCGTAGATCACCAGCACCTGCGCCTCGGCCAGCTCGCGCACCCGCGCCACCACCTCGGCCACCGCGGTGCCGAGCAGGAACACTGCCTGCGGCGGCAGCATCAGCGCCCCGACGCTGTCCTCGTGGTGGTAGTGGTGCTGCTTCGCTGCCTCGGCCTGGGCGTGGAGGCGGCCGTCGATGGCGCGCAGGGCCGCGCGCTGCGTCTCGGGGTAGCGGTCCAGCAGCGCCTTGCGCATCTGCGCATCCAGCTCGCCCAGGGCCGCCGCCACCAGTTCGTCCGGCTGGTCCTGCAGCAGCAGAAAGCCGTCGGAAGGCGCGCGCTTGCGCAGGGCCAGCACCAGCTGGCGCACTTCCCCTTGCTGCGGCACTGCGGGTTCCCGAGCCATGAGCTGCTGCCTGATGAAGGTGGAGCAGGGCCGATCTTATGGCCCATGGGAGGCCAGGGCAAAGCCGCACTGCCAAGCAGCTCACATCGCGGCGCAGGTTCCGGCCAGCGCCGGGACCTCCGCCGTTTCAGCCGATGCGCCCCGACCGGCGCCGGCGGCGCAGCAGGGCGAACAGGGACAGCACCGGCAGGATCGCCGGGCTGGCACCGCCGCCGCCCTGGCCGCAGTTCTTCGAAGGCGGGGCGCTCGAGCCCGAGGCCGAGGCGCTGCTGGCGCCAGGGCTGGCGTGCGCGCAGCTGCTGGTGCCGGTGAGCGTGGCCAGGGCCAGGTCGACCTGGATGAAGCCGGAGCCGACCTCATCGCTGGATCCGCCCATGGGCAGGGCGGTGGATTGCAACGCTTGCGTGATCTGGTCCGGCGTGGCCGTGGGCAGGGCCTGCAACAGCAGGGCCGCCGCCGCCCCGGCGTGAGGCGCGGCGGCCGAGGTGCCGAAGAAGCTCGGATAGGCGGTGTTGTTGCGGCACTGCGCCACCGGGCTGTTCACCGTGCCGACGGCGAAGCCTAGGAAGGTATCGTTGCCGCCGTCCGGCGCGACGAACTGCGGCTTCTGCCGCAACTCCGGCGTGGCCAGGCGCTGGCCCTTGGTGTCGAACAGGATCGGATCGCCGCCGGCGGAGGAGAAGGCTTCCAGCTTTGCGGGGGAAACGCCGCAGCCGGGCGTCTCCAGGTAATAGGCGGCGCCCACCGCGGTCGCCCCACTGGCGCCCGGGTGGCCCTGGATGGTCGGGCTGCTGGTCTGGAAAGCGTCGATGCTGGCCCCGGCGCCGTTGTCCTCCAGCAGGAACTTGACCCGCCGCGGCGCGGCGCCCGCGGCGAGGCCGATCTGGATGCCGATGTGCGATGCGGCGGTGTTGCCGCCGGAATTGGCCGGGTTGCCGATGGCCATGAACAGCACCGGGTCCTGGCCCAGGCCATTCGTGCCGCTGCATTGCTGCACCGTGCCGCCGCTGTCGGTGGTGCAAAGATTGAGCTGGTTGGCCGCGCCGGGGCTGCCCGGCGCGCCGCTGACGTAGGGCTCGTCCCATTCCACCACCAGGGAGATGAACTCGCCCGGCTGCAGGGCGGGAATGGTCAGCGGCAGCGTGGCCGTGCCGCCGCCGGAGAAATCCAGCAGCCGCTCGCCGGCGTTGGCGCCGGCCGCCGCGGTGACGCTGAAGGCGGGCGCCGTGGTCTCCCAGGAATTGCGCGCGTCGTTGCCGGCCGAGGAAAAGTAGGCCACGCCCTTGGCCTTCACCTGGTCGACGGCCTGCGCCACGATGCCGTCCTGGAATATCGGCTCGTCCTGGTAGTCGACGTCGTCGACGATCACCTTGGCCCCGGCATTGGCCAGGGCCACGATGCCGTTGGCGAAATCCGCCTCGCCCTGGAACGCGGTGTGGAAGGCCAGCCCCGCGCCCGGCGCCACGTCATGCACGATCTGCAGCATGGCGCGCCCCTCGTCGCCCAGAGGCAGCTGCTGCGGGGCGCCGTAGTCGAGGCAATTCGCCTCCTCCAGCACCTGTACCTGGTTCGGCAGGTCGCCGCTGCCGCGGTCGGCGGCATAGTCGGCGGTGAAGCCGTTGCGGGCATAGCCCGGCGTCCGGTCGGCGGCATAGGTGGCGTAACAGTCGAAGCTGTCGGACAGCACGCCGACGGTGATGCCGGAACCGCTGAGATTGGGAAACGCACTGTTGGCGCGCGCGGCGTCGCTGTGCTGCGCATAGTCGCCCTGGGTGGTGACCGCGCCGGTGCGGGTGCGCGGCCGCGCCGCGCGCATCGAATTCAACTCCGCCAGCGCGCCGGCCTCGGTGACGCGGTCCAGCGGCAGCCAGCCGCCGACGACGTTGGCGAACACCGCCGTGTGGTCCAGGCCCAGCTGCTCCAGCCGCTGCCGCAATGCCTGCGCATCGTCCTGCGCCACGGCGTCGACCAGGACTTCCGGCGCCGCCAGCGGCGTGCGCTGGCGCAGGCGCAGCATCGGATTGAGCGCCTGCAGCTGCTGCAGGTCCGCCGCAGGCGCCGCGCCGGCCGCCTGCCGCGCCAGGCCGGCGAGGCCGCCGTCGAGACGCGAACCCGGCGCCGCGGCGGCGCCAAATACCTGCAACGCGGCTCGGCCCGGCGCCGCGCGGGTGGAGGTGGGACCGGGCGCAGCCGCGGCGTCGGCGCAATACAGCGCCAGTAAGGACAGGCCAAGCAGCAGGCGGAACTTGCGCGGAAACGGCATCAGGACTCTCCCTTGCGAAGCCGGAGCGGTGCCGCATCGAGGCGACGCTCATACGTTCCGGTACGCTATGTAAACGCGATACGGGCGCTGCAAGTGTGAACTGCGTCACGAAACGCGCCCGCAGCGACCCGCGGCGATTAGAGCGGCTCCGCCAGTATCCTGTCCAGCGCCGCCGCCGCCTTTCGGCGGGCCCAGGGAGCCTCTGATCAATTCCAACGGCAGGGCATGGAATTGAGCAGAGGCTCCCTAGCTCGCCGCGCGTCCGGCCCAGCCGCGGGCGAACTGCTGCGCCACGCGCCCCGAGCGCGAGGCCCGCGCCAGGGCCCAGCGCAGGCAGGCTTTTTCGGTCTCCTCGTCCCAGGCGGTATGGCCCAGGCGGCGCAAGTGCAGGCGCACCAGTTCCAGGTACATCGCCTGGTTGAACGGCGGGAACGACAGCCACAGGCCGAAGCGCTCGGACAGGGCGATCTTGTCCTCGGCCGATTCGCCGGGGTGCAGCTCGCCGTCGATGAACTTGTATTCCTCGTTCTCGCTGCGGTATTCCGGCATCAGGTGGCGCCGGTTGCTGGTGGCGTAGATCAGCACGTTGTCGGGTGGCTCCTCGATGCCGCCGTCCAGCGCCGCCTTCAGCGCGGCCAGGGCGGGATCGTTCTGCGCCACGGTGAAGTCGTCGACATACAGCACGAAGCGCTCGGCGCGCTCGCGCAACGGCGCCACCACGTCGGGCAGGTCGGTGAGATCGTGCGGATGCACCTCGACCAGGCGCAGGCCCTGGCCGCCGAATTCGCCGAGCAGGGCTTTCACCAGGGAGGACTTGCCGGTGCCGCGGCTGCCGGTGAGCAGGGCGTGGTTGGCGGGCCGGCCGGCGACGAAGCGACGCGTGTTCTGCAGCAGTTCCGCCTTCTGCCGCTCGATGCCCAGCAGCTCGTCCAGCCGTCCGTGCGACGGAAACGCGATCGGCTGCAGCGAGCCGCTGCGCCAGCGGTAAGCAAGGGTCTGGTCTGCGGCCATGTCCGGCTGGAACTCCTCGATCTGTGAACCAGCGCACAGTTGCACGCCGGATTCCTCACTGTGCCCCCCAGCAAGGGGGTGCACAAGCGGCGCCCACGCCCTACTGTAGCGGCAGGGGCGGACAGCGTCCGCCGATGTTTCGGGGGCGCTGTACATTCAAAGCGGCATCTTGCGATGCCGCTTTTCTTTTGAGCATGTACGTCCTGGTACAAGACCGGGAGGCCGGTACCTCCTGTACAAGACCGGGGCATCCATGCCCCGGACTGTTCAAACAAGCAGCTTTGAATCAGGCCAATTTCTTGTGGCGCGAGCGGCGGTTCACGCCCGGCTCGGAGCCGGTGCGGCGGCGGAAGTCGTCCTCGTATTCACGGTAGTTGCCTTCCAGGAACACCACCTCGCCGCTGTCCTCGAATGCCAGGATGTGGGTGGCGACGCGGTCCAGGAACCAGCGGTCATGCGAGATGACCATGGCGCACCCGGAGAACGCCAGCACCGCCTCTTCCAGCGCGCGCAGGGTTTCCACGTCGAGGTCGTTGGTCGGTTCGTCGAGCAGCAGCACGTTGCCGCCGGCCAGCAGCAGCTTGGCCAGGTGCAGGCGGTTGCGCTCGCCGCCGGACAGGTCTTTGATGCGCTTGCCCTGCGATTCGCCCTTGAAGTTGAAGCGGCCGATGTAGGCGCGCGAAGGCATCTCGAAGCTGCCGGCCTTGATCATGTCGTTGCCGCCGCTGATTTCCTGGAACACGGTCTTTTCGCCGTCGAGGGCGTCGCGCGACTGGTCGACATGGGCGAACTTCACCGTGTCGCCGATGCGGATGGTGCCGGCGTCCGGCTGCTCCTGTCCCAGCAGCATGCGGAACAGGGTGGTCTTGCCCACGCCGTTCGGGCCGATGACACCGACGATGCCGTTGCGGGGAAGGGTGAACGACAGGTCCTTGATCAGCGGCCGCCCCTCGAAGCCCTTGTCGAGGTGCTCGACCTCGACAACGATGCTGCCCAGCCGCGGGCCGGTCGGGATCTGGATCTCCTCGAAGTCGAGCTTGCGGGTCTTCTCGGCTTCGGCCGCCATCTCCTCGTAGCGGCCCAGTCGGGCCTTGCTCTTGGCCTGCCGGGCCTTGGCTCCCGAGCGCACCCACGCCAGCTCGTCCTTGAGCCGCTTTTGCAGCTTGACGTCCTTGCGGCCCTGCACCGCGATGCGCTCGGCCTTCTTCTCCAGGTACGTCGAGTAGTTGCCCTCGTACGGGTAGGCGCGGCCGCGGTCGAGTTCGAGAATCCACTCGGCGACGTTGTCCAGGAAGTAGCGGTCGTGCGTGACGGCCAGGATCGCGCCCTTGTACTCCGCCAGGTGCTGCTCGAGCCACTGCACGCTCTCGGCGTCCAGATGGTTGGTCGGCTCGTCGAGAAGCAGCAGGTCGGGCTTGGACAGCAGCAGTTTGCACAGCGCTACCCGGCGACGCTCCCCGCCCGACAGGTGGGTGACGGGCTCGTCTGGCGGCGGGCAGCGCAGCGCGTCCATCGCCTGCTCGAGCTGCGAGTCGATGTCCCACGCGTCGGCGTGGTCCAGCTCCTCCTGCAGCCGGCCCATCTCCTCCATCAGCTCGTCGGAGTAGTCGGTGGCCATCAGTTCGGCCACCTCGTTGAACCGGTCGAGTTTGACCTTGATGTCGCCGAGGCCCTCCTCGACGTTGCCGCGCACGGTCTTCTCCTCGTTCAGCGGCGGCTCCTGCTGCAGGATGCCGACGCTGGCATCGGTGGCCAGGAACGCGTCACCGTTGTTG
>FTAG01002041.1_pt1 | contig 11754 bp, 7 predicted proteins | sample 1638911 | NCBI WGS metagenome assembly FTAG01 (sample SAMEA3914813, study PRJEB12502) | metagenome | biome: forest; material: soil | place: Canada | collected 2011-07-07 | depth 0.3 m
CTCCGCGACCTTCGAGCGGGTGACGGCGGTCGATTATTCCCGCCGGTGCGTCGAACAGGCCCGCGCCACGCACGGCGCCCTGCCCAATGTCGAGGCGCAGACCACCGGCTGGCTCGCGCGCCGCAGCGCCAGGGAAGTGTTCGACGTGGTGCTGATGGCCAATGTGCTGCTGCATCCGCGGCCCGTGGTCCGCGCCCGCATTCTCGACCTGGCCCTGCGCCGCCTGCGTCCGGGCGGCATCCTGCTGCTGGTACTGCCTGCGGTGGAATCGGTGCACCTGTGCGAGGCAGCCCGCCGTCTCCACACCCGCCAGCGCACTTCCGCCTATTCGCGGCCGGCGCGCGGCGTCTTCGACCCCGGCGTGATCGCCATCAACGGGCAGCCCACCAAGCACTACTCGGCCGAGGAGATCCCGCTGTTCCTGCAAGCCCGGCGGCTCAGCGTCGACAGCCTGGCCCGCGCCGAATACTCCTGGAGCTCGGAATCCTTCAAGGCGCTCGACCGGCGCCTGCAGGCGCGCCCCTGGGACTGGCTGGTCAGCGCCACGCGCCGCTGAAGCGGCCTATTGCGGCGGTGCAGGTACAGGCGCAGACGCGGCGCCCTCCGGCGCGGCCGCCTGCGGCAGATTGCTGCGCTCCAGGTATTCGTCGTAGTGATACAGCACCGGTGGCCGCCCGCCGATGGTGGGCGCCGGGCCGTTGGCCGCACCGATCTGGGCCTGGCGCGTGTCCTCGTACTTGCGCCGGGTGAAGTAATCGCCTTCGCTGCGTTCGCGCAGGATCACCGGGTGCAGGAAGATCATCAGGTTGCGCTTGGTGCGGCTGACCGAGCGCGACTTGAACAGGCCGCCGATCCAGGGCAGGCTGCTGAGCCCCGGGATGCGTGTCACCGAGTCGTCGAGCTGGTCGTCGATGAGGCCGCCGATGACCAGGATCTGGCCGCCCTCGATACTTACCGTATTGCTCACCGTGCGCTTGTTGGTGATCAGGTTGGAAGTGCCGGCGGTGCCGCTGGCAATGGTCGAATTCTCGAACTCCAGCTTCATGCGGATGGTATTGCCCTCGCCGATGGTGGGGGTGATGCCGAGCTTGAGGCCGATATCCTCGCGGTCGACGGTCTGGAACGGATTGACCGAGCCGTTGCTGGAGGTGCCGGTATTGGAATAGGAGCCGGTCAGTTCCGGTACCGACTGACCGACCTCGATTTTCGCCTCCTGGTTGTCCAGCGTGACCAGGGAGGGCATCGACAGGATGTTGGTGTCGGCATCGCTGACCAGCGCCTTGATCAGCGCCCCGTAGATCGAACCGTTGGAGGTGCTGATGCCGACCAGTGCGGTGCCGCCGGTGCCGATGGCGCTGGCCGCGGCCGCGGCCAGGGTGCTGGTGCTGATGGTCGAGCTGCTGGTGCTGCTCAATGCCGTGGCGGCGCTGGACAGCGCGCTGGAGGTGCTGGAGTTGAGAATGCCCGCAGCGGCGATGGCATGCGGGTTGTAGGCCAGCCAGTCCACGCCGAGATCGCTCGACCTGCTGGCGCTGACCTCGGCGATGACCGCTTCCACCAGCACCTGGGCGCGGCGGATATCCAGCTGGGCGATGACCTTGCGGATCTGCTGCAGGGTTTTCGGCGGTGCGGTGATGACCAGCGAGTTGGTGTCCTTGTCGGCAATGACGCGCAGGTCGGCATTGTTGCCGCTGCCGTTGTAGACGGTAGCGTTCGAGGCCGATGCGCTGGCGGAGCTGCCGGTACTGCTGCCGGAGGATTTCGAGGAACTGCCGAACGCGGACGAAGCCGAGGAGGCGCCGCTGCTGCTGCCGAACATCGACGAGCTGCCGGACGATGTGCTCTTGGCGGCGGGCTGCGCGTTGCCCGTGAGAATCGGCGCCAGGCTCTCGGCGTCGGCGTACTTCAGGTACACCACCTGGGTGTCGCCGCCGTCGCGGCTGGGCTGATCCAGCCGCCGGATCAGCCCCAGCAGCTTTTCGCGGTCGGCGCGGTCGCCGCCGATCAGTACGCTGTTGCTGCGGGTGTCGGCAATGACCGTGGGCTGCGTCGCGCCGGGATCGGCCTGCCGCGCCTGCTGCATCAAGCCGGTTAGCACTTTCACCACATCGTCGGCAGTGGCGTTTTCCAGCGGCACCAGCTCGGTATCCCGATCGCCGCTGCGATCCATCTGCTCGATCAGCCGCTGCAGCCGGTCGACATTGGCGGCGCGGTCGGAGACGATCAGGCTGTTGCTGGAGGCGTAGGCGGCGAGCTGGCCGGATTGCGCCACCAGCGGCCGCAGGATGGCCACCAGCTGCGTCGCCGAGCCGTTGTGGATGTCGAACACGCGCGTCACCATTTCGTCGCCGGCGAGGCCGCTGCGTCCGGTCGAGCCGCCGCCTTCGCTGCGCGCATTGGCATCCGGCACGATCTTGATGGCTGCCCCGGAAGGCACGGCGGCGTAGCCGTTCACCGCCAGCACCGAGAGGAAGGTGGCATAGACCGCATCCGCATCCATCGGGCTGGAGGAGACCACCGTCACCTTGCCCTTGACGTGCGGATCGACCACGAAATTCCTGCCGGTGACCTCGCTGACCGTAGCGATCAAGGTGGCGATGTCCGCTTCCTTCAGATTGAGCATCACCTGCGCGCCATTCTTTTCGGCGACTGCCTGGCTTGCGCAGATGCAGCACAGCGCCAGGGCCATGAGGGAGCGCGTGGACACGGACAGGAAACGCATCGGCGGATGTCGGGAGAGTGGTGTCGAGGGGAAGGCGAGTGCCTTGCCAGGGGAAGTTGCAGGCAGTCCGCGGACGGATGCCTGTCAGGTGCCGCCTTCGCCCGACCCGGTGGCAGGTCGTTGTCACGGAAGGAACAACCCACGTCGGCGGGGCACGGGGTCCGGGCGAGAGCGGCGCGACATTGATAGCACCCGGAGTGCGGGGTTCCGCTGCTTTTAACAATGCCTTTACGTCGCCGCCCTGCGTCGAGCGGTATCCGTCGTGTGCTCTTGTAAATGCTTCGTAAAGAGCGCTGGCGCGACACCGCTTCTGCGCCAGAGTGGCGGGCGCACCGGGGCCTCGCCGCTGCCATTGGCCGGCTGTGACTGGCTCCCGCTCTTCCCCTTTCAAGGAAACGAATTGATGAAACACCCCGCCGAGAAGAACCCTACTCCCGGCCTGTCCCGCTGCATCATCCCGCTCTGCGCCGTGCTGCTGGTTCTGGCCGCCTGCGGCGGTTCCTCCACCACCTGCTGGAACCTGTCCGTCGCCGAAGGCCTCATCGGACAGGCCAGCTACACCACTGCCACCGCCAATCCCGACGGCGTCGACAGCCAGCACATCAGCGGACCGCGCGGCTCGGTGGCGATCAGCGGCACCACCCTGTACGTGGTGGACACGCTGAACAGCCGCATCCTCGGCTACAGCGCGGTGCCCAGCGGCATCGCCGGCGCGGCCTCGTTCGAGCTGGGGCAGGGCGATGCCACCGGCACCGATTTCAGCGACAACAGCACCAACGGCGGCGAATACGGCCTGGCCAATCCGAGCAAGATCTCCATCGCCACCAGCGGCAGCACCACCTACTTCGTGGTGGCCGACACCGCCAACAACCGCGTGCTGATCTGGAACTCGCTGCCCACTGCCAATACCCCGGCGGACGTGGTCATCGGCCAGGCCGACTACGACGGCGACTCGCCCAACCAGGGCAATTCGGCCCCCACCGCCGCCACCCTGAGCAATCCCACCTCGGCGATGATCGCCAACGGCAAGCTGTTCGTGGTCGATCAGAACAACAACCGCGTGCTGATCTGGAACCGCATTCCCACCGCCGACGACACCGCGGCCGACCTGGTGCTGGGCCAGTCAGGCTTCATCACCGCCACCTCCGGCATCGATACCTACTCCTCGACGCTGTTGACCTACACCATGGCGATGAACCAGCCCTCCGATCTGTGGACCGACGGCCGCGGCAATCTGTTCATCGCCGATACCGGCAACAACCGCGTGCTGTACTACTCGGTGGTGCCCACCGGCAACAACCCGCAGGCCACCTACGTCATCGGCCAGACCGCCTTCGGCCAGAACACTTCGTCATCCGGCGCGCAGCATTTCGATTCGCCCTGGGGCGTTTACTCGGACGGTTCCAACCTCTACGTCGGCGACACCGGCAACAACCGCGTGCTGCAGTTCTCGCTCAGCTCGCTGGCCTCCGGCGTCGATGCCGAGTACGTGTTCGGCCAGGAGGACTTCACCCACACCGCCTACAACGACGACGACCAGAACGGCGAGAACGGCGATCAGCAGAACAGCCAGACCAATACCGATCCCACCGACAACACCCTGCACAGTCCCAAGGGCGTCTACGCCACCTCCGGCGGCGTGCTCTACATCGCCGATTCCGGCAACAACCGCGTCATGCAGTACGCCAGCGATGCCGGCGTCAACGGCACCGATACCTCCCTCTGCACCACCCAGACCACCACCACCCAGTGAGAATCCGCCGGGATTTGTGAAGCAATCGTAAAAGGCAGCGGGGCCGCGGGTCCCGCTGCCTATGCTTGGCGCATCGCGTCAGGCCGCCCCATCGGGTCGATTCCGCCCGCGTTCCGGCAAGCAGGGAGAATTCAGGTGAAGTCATCGCTGCATGGCAGGCATGCTGTGCCCCGTCCGGGCGGACCCCGCTGGCTGGTCCTGGCCGGCCTGGCCTGCGCCGCGGCGGCTGTGGCGGACCCGGCGCCGGGCGCTGCCGCCCAGTCCCGCATCGCCAAGGCGCTCGACGCCTCCGCCACCACCGCCCTGCAGGGCAATGTCCAGCCCCAGGCGCAGCCGCGCTACGAGCGGGGACGCGCCGACGCGGAGCAGCTGATCCACGGCGTTTCCCTGCACTTCAAGCTGTCCACCGCACAGCAGCAGGCGCTGGACGAGCTGCTGCGCCAGCAGCAGGACCCCGCCTCGGCCAGCTACCACGCCTGGCTGACCCCGGCGCAATACCGCAGCCGCTTCGGCATGAGCCTGGACGATCTGACCACAGTGCAGAACTGGCTGCGCAGCCAGGGCTTCAGCATTGAGGACATCGCCCCCAACGCCAACCGCATCAGCTTCAGCGGCAGCGTGGCGCAGATCGAGGCGGCGTTCCACACCGAGATGCACCGCTACCGCGTCGGCGGCAGGAATCACTACGCCAATGCCACGGCGCCGGCGCTGCCGGCGGCACTGTCCAGCGTCACCCTGGGTCTGCGCAACCTGTCCGACTTCCGCCCGCGCGCCCGGGTGGTGCCGCATTTCACTTCCAGCATTTCCGGCAACCACTACCTGGCGCCCGACGACTTCGCCACCATCTACGACCTGCAATCGCTGTACAGCGCCGGCATCACCGGCGCCGGCCAGAAGATCGCGGTAGTGGGGCAGAGCGCGGTCTACAGTTCCGATATCACCGCCTTCCGCGCCGCCGCCGGCCTGGGCTCGAACCTGCCGGCGATGGTGCTGGTGCCGCACAGCGGCAATTCCACCGTGCAAAGCGATTCCGGCGACGAGGCCGAATCCGATCTCGACCTGCAATGGTCCGGCGCCATCGCCCGCGATGCCGCGATCAGCTTCGTCTACACCGGCGCCAGCAGCAACTACGGCGTGTTCGACGCCCTGGTCTACGCTGTCGAGAACGACACCGCGCCGCTGGTCAGCCTCAGCTACGGCGATTGCGAGGCCGACTACAGTGAGGCCGACATTGCCACCATGGAGAGCACGCTCGAGCAGGCCAGCGCCCAGGGACAGACGCTGCTGGTGGCCTCCGGCGACAGCGGCGCCGCCGACTGCGACTACTCCACCGACAGCGATCTGGTGACTTCGGCCAGCCACGGGCTGGCGGTGGACTATCCTGCCTCTTCGGCGTACGCCACGGCGGTGGGCGGCACCAGCTTCAATGAAGGTACCGGCAGTTACTGGAGCAGCGGCAACAGCAGCCACAATGGCTCCGCGCTGTCCTACATTCCCGAGACTGCGTGGAACGACACTTCCACCAGCGTCGGACTGGAAGGCAGCGGCGGCGGCAAGAGCGTGCTGTTCGACAAGCCATCCTGGCAGAGCGGCAGCGGCGTGCCGGCCGACGGCGGACGCGACCTGCCGGATATCGCCCTGGCCGCCAGCCCCAATCACGACGGCTACCTGTATTGCTCGGAAGGCAGCTGCAGCAACGGTTTTCGCGACAGCCAGAACTACCTGACCGTGGCCGGCGGCACCTCCTTCGGCGCCCCCGCCTTCGCCGGCGTGCTGGCGCTGGTCGGGCAGAAGACCGGCCTCGGCGCGTTCGGCGGCATCAACAGCCGCCTCTATGCCCTGGCCGCGTCCGGTTCCAGCGTGTTTCACGACATCGTCAGCGGCAACAACAAGGTGCCCTGCAGCAGCGGCAGCACCGACTGCGGCAGTGCCGGCAGCATCGGCTACAGCGCCGGCAGCGGCTACGACCTGGTCACCGGCCTGGGCAGCATCGACGGATTCAATCTCGCCGACCAGTGGGTGGCGAGCACCTCGAGCAGCAGTTCCTCTTCTTCCTCCTCATCGGGCAGCAGCTCAGGCAGCAGTTCGTCCTCCAGCGGCAGCTCCAGCAGTTCGAGCAGCTCTTCTTCCAGCGGCAGCTCTTCGGGCGGCAGCTCAGGTGGCGGCGCTTTCGATCCGCTGCTGCTCGCCGGCCTCATGCTGCTGTTGCCCCTGCGCCGCCGCCGATGAGAAAACCACCAGGAATGGAATCCATGTCCATGCGCTTCAGACACCTGTTCGCATTGCTCGCTGTCCTGTCCCTCTGTGCCTGCCAGAGCAACTACACCGCCTATGCCCTGACCAGCACCGGCTCGATCATCAAGTTCGACACCGGCACCCCCACCACCATTTCCTCCACCGTGGCGGTCAGCGGTCTCGGCTCCGGCGAGACCCTGGTGCAGCTGAGCTATCGCCCCGGGAATGCCCAGCTCTACGGCATTACCAGCGATAACCTGCTGTGCACCGTCGATGGGGACAGCGGCGTGGCGACGCTGGTCAGCAGCAGCGCCTTCAGCAGCGATACGCTGTCCGATGCGGCGATCGACTTCGATCCGGTGCAGGACCAGTTGCGCGTCGTCTCCACCGAATACAACCTGCGGGTCAGCAGTAGCGGCACGCTGGCGGCGTCGAACACCAAGTTGGCATTCGACGGCAGCGACAGCAACAGCGGCAAGACGCCGCAGGTCGCCGCGATCGCCTACACCAATCCCGCCGCCGGGGCCTCCAGCACCACGCTCTACGCCCTCGACGTGACCACGCAGAGCCTGCTGCGCGTCGGCAATGCCGATGCCAGCGCCACCACCGCGGTGGACAGCGGCGACCTGCACACCATCGGCAGTGTCGGCGTCAGCTTCACCGCCAATGCCGGTCTCAGCGTCCGCTCGGGCAGCGACACCGCCTATGCCGCGCTGCAGCAGAGCGGCAGCGGCGCAGTGCTGTACACCATCGACCTGAGCACCGGTGCAGCGGCCGAAGTGGGCAGCATCGGCGATGGCAGCCAGACCCTGATTTCGCTGGCGCTGCTGCCGTGATGAGGCGTCCGGCAGGTTTGTAAAGCTGGAGTAAAGATGCCGCCTGTCGCGACTTGCAGCCCTTAGTATGACTCACCGGTTGCGGCTCGCAGCGACGAAACGGAAGGTCGTCCACGACAGCAGCGGCAGCGATTCGAGTGTACGGATCGGTCGAAGGAAGTTGAAGGAATTTGCGCAGCGGCCCGCATGGACCGCTGCGAGTCGAACTCACCATGCGGTATTCCCTGCCCATGGTGTGTGGCCCGGTTGACGTCTTCCCCATTCGTCAACCACCGCGGAGGCGTCAGCGAATGTAGTCCCCCTGCCTCGCTGACGTCTCCCATTTTTTTGGGCGTTGCCGCGCCATCCCCTCAGACCTTGGCCCGGGTTCGCCTCCAGTAGCGGAATCCCGCTTTTCCCCGCTTGCCGCTCGCAGCGTCCATCGCCGCTTCCGGACCGGGACACGCCGCCGCCGGCGCCTCCTGCTTCCGCGTTCCGGCCCCCTCCTTTGCAATCCAGGGCTTTCCGCTATCAAATGAACACATCGAATCCATTCACGGTTCATCCGATGAAGCTCGAGGAGAAATCCGCCCAGACGCGCATCCTGCTGATCGACGACGATCGCAAGCTGGTGCGCGTGCTGGCGGAGTACCTGGAGGCGCAGGGCTATGTCGCTGCGGCGGCGCATGACGGCGCGGAAGGCGTGGCGCGGGCGCGGGCCGAAGCCTGGGACCTGATCGTGCTGGACGTGATGATGCCCAAGGTCAATGGCTTTGAAGTGCTGCGCATGCTGCGCGAGACCTCGCAGGTGCCGGTGCTGATGCTCACCGCGCGCGGCGGCGACGAGGACCGCATCCACGGGCTGGAGGGCGGGGCCGACGACTATGTACCGAAGACCGCGTCCTCGCGCGAGCTGCTGGCGCGGGTCCGCGCCCTGCTGCGGCGCGCGGCGGCAGTGGTGCCGGCGGTGTCGCCGTCGCGCGAGATCGTGGCCGGCGAGCTGCGCATCGACAGCGCGGCGCGCAGCGTCACCCTGCGCGGCGCACGGCTGGTGCTGACCCCGGTGGAATTCGACCTGCTGCTGGCCATGGCCCGTTACCGCGGCAACGTGCGCTCGCGCGAGCAACTGCTGGAGCAGGTGCGCGACCGCGAATTCGAGGCCTTCGACCGCTCCATCGACGTCCATGTCGCCAGCCTGCGCCGCAAGCTCGGCGACGATCCGCGCATGCCGCGCTACATCCGTACCGTGCGTACCGTGGGCTACATGCTGGTCGACACGGAAGCCGCCACGCCATGAGCCGGCACCGGTGAAAGTACGCAGCTCGCTCTACGCCAAGCTGCTGCTGTGGCTGGCGCTGAACCTGCTGCTGATCGGCGCGCTGTTCTTCGCCTTTCCCGGCCGTTCCGGCCTGGGCTGGAACATGTTGCTGTCGGAGCCGGTGCGCGACCGCCTGCTGACCATCGGCGAGCGCATCGGCAAGGATCTGTCGCTGACGCCGGAGGCCGGCTGGGAGCAGGTGCTGGAAGGCTACAGCGCCGAATACGGCGTGGCCTTTTCCCTCGATCCGCACGACGGCGGCTTTTTCGGTGCGCATGACGGCCGGCCGCCGCCGTGGGCGCTGTCGAAAACCTCGACCGATGGCGCGCCACCCGGCGCCCCGCCGGACGGCGCTCCCGCAGGGCCGCCTCCGGACGGGCCACAGCCCGGGACGCCGCCGCCCGATGCCCCGCCGGGCGAGCACAATTTCCATGGCGCCATGGGCGGCGGCTTCGGTGCGGCGGGCGTGCTCAATCGTGCCGGCCTGCCGCCGTTCGCCAACCGCAAGATGCGCGGCAACCTGATCGCCATCCGCCATCCGCATTCCTTCGACGACTACGAGCTGCGCATCCCCTCCACCGTGGAACGCAATGCCGAGCCGACACGGCCGGTGCTGCTGCAGGTGCGCGCCGCCGGACTGGGCTCCCTGCTGCGCTTCCTCGGCGTGACCGAGTGGCTGCTGTTCGCGCTGCTGGTGATCGGCCTGTCGGTGCTGCTGTGGTGGCCCTTCATCTGGGGCATCACCCGCACCGTGGTGCGGGTCACCGATGCCACCCGCGACATCGCCGACGGCCGTTTTGAAACCCGCATCGCCACCCGCCGCCGCGACGAGCTGGGGCGTCTGGCCGATTCGGTCAACCGCATGGCCGAGCGGCTGCAGAACTACGTCACCGGCCAGAAGCAGTTCCTCGCCGACGTCGCCCACGAAGTCACTTCGCCGCTGGCGCGGATGCAGATGGGCCTGGGCGTGCTCGAGTCGCGCCTGGGCGAGAACGCCCAGCAGACACTGCAGGACGTGCAGGAAGAGGCGCAGCAGATGTCGCGCCTGCTCAACGAACTGCTGCTGTTCTCGCGCGCCGGCATGGAGATCGAACGGGCGCCGGCCGCCGCGGTGGAATTGCGCCCCCTGCTGCTGCAGGTATTACAGCGCGAAGACCCGCGCCAGCAGCTGCGCTTCGACGGCGTCGACGGCCTGCAAGCCATGGCGCGTCCGGCCTTGCTGGAGCGCGCCGTGGCCAACCTGGTGCGCAACGCGCTGCGTTATGCCGGCGAGGGCGAGGCGCCGGTGGAGCTGGTCGCCGCCCGCAGCAACAGCGGCGTACACATCCTGGTGCGGGATCGCGGGCCGGGCGTGCCGGAGGCGGCATTGGCCCGGCTCGGCGAGCCGTTCTTCCGGCCCGAGGTATCGCGCGACCGCGACAGCGGCGGCACCGGCCTGGGGCTGGCCATCGTCAAACGCTGCATCGAAGCCTGCGATGGCAGCGTCGCTTTCCGCAACCGTGAAGGCGGGGGCTTCGAGGTCGAGGTCAGGCTCGCCTCCGCCGACTGAGCTTGCGTTGCGTCGCAGGGCGGCGCTTCAGCAGCGCCGCCAGGGCGCCTTCGTTCAGCCCCGGATCGCGGCCGAACACCTCGGCGATGAAATCCATGAACACGCTGGCGCGCCGCGGCAGCAGGCGCTTGGCCGGGTAGACGATGTGGATCGGGATCGGCGGCCCCATGTGCTCCAGCAGCAGCGGCCGCACCCGCCCATCGAGCAGCGGTTCCTCGAACAGCCACACCGGCGTATAGGCGATGCCCAGCCCGTCGAGCGCGGCGCGGTAGCCGCCGTCCGGCGTGTTCACCCGCACGCGGCCGCCTACCGCCACCTCGCCGTCGCGGAACATCCAGCGGTTGCCCGCATTCGACAGCGTATAGACGATGCAGTCGTGCTGCGCCAGATCTTCCGGCGTGCGCGGCGCCGGGTGCCTGGCCAGGTAGCCGGGCGTGGCGACACAGACCCGCTCAGCGGTGCCGATGCGTCGTGCCTTCAGCGCGCTGTCCCTGAGCGTGCCGATGCGGATCGCCAGGTCCACGCCTTCCTCCACCAGGTCGATGAAGCGGTCGCTGATCTGCACGTCGAGGTCCAGTTCCGGATAACGCTGCAACAGCGTCCGCATCAGCGGCAGCAAATGGGTGCGGCCCAGCACGGTGGGGCAGGCGATACGCAGCAGCCCGGCCGGCTTGTCCTCGCCGCGCGCGTTCGACTCCGCCTCCGTCACCGCGTCCAGCACCCGCCGCGCCTCGGTGTAGTAGCGCTCGCCCTCCGGCGTCAGCGTCAGCTTGCGCGTCGAGCGGTGCAGCAGCCGTGTGCCCAGGTGCTCCTCCAGCGCCGCGATATGCCGGCTCACGTTGGGCTGGCCGGTGCCCAGCTCACGCGCCACCGCCGAGAAGCTGCCGGTTTCCACCGCGCGGGCGAAGCTGTGCATCAGCAGGAAGCGGTCCATGGCGCGGCCTCGTCGGGCAATGATTCATGCAATCCAGGCATGGATATTATGCCTTTCGCATGGACTTATCAGAGACCGGCAATCGGCGGAGACTGCGCTCCAGGGTGAACCGGGACCGGCCCAGACCGCCGCGAAGGCTCGCCAGCACTTCGAATCCAAGGAGACACATCATGGGCAAGCTGCAAGGCAAAGTCGCAGTCATCACCGGCGGCAGTTCCGGCATGGGCCTGGCCACCGCCAGGCGCTACGTCGCGGAAGGCGCCTACGTCTACATCACCGGCCGCCGCCAGGCCGAGCTCGACGCCGCGGTCAAGGAAATCGGCTCCAACGTCACCGGCGTGCGCGGCGACGTCGCCAACCTGGCGGATCTCGACCGCCTCTATGAAACGGTCAAGGCCGGCAAGGGTCACATTGACGTTCTCTTCGCC
>FTAG01002198.1_pt1 | contig 11729 bp, 12 predicted proteins | sample 1638911 | NCBI WGS metagenome assembly FTAG01 (sample SAMEA3914813, study PRJEB12502) | metagenome | biome: forest; material: soil | place: Canada | collected 2011-07-07 | depth 0.3 m
GTACTGGCGGCGGACGTAGCTGACGATGGCCTCGTCGAACTTGTCGCCGCCGATGCGCACGCTCTCGGCGTAGACGATGCCGTTGAGCGAGATCACCGCAACTTCGGAGGTGCCGCCGCCGATGTCCACCACCATCGAGCCGCGCGCCTCGGAAATCGGGATGCCGGCGCCCAGGGCGGCGGCGATCGGCTCCTCGATCACGAACACCTTGCGCGCGCCGGCGTTCTCCACCGACTCGCGGATGGCGCGGCGCTCGACCTGGGTCGAGCCGTAGGGCACGCACACCACCACGCGGGTCATCGGGCGCATGACGCGGCCCTTCTGCACCTTGCGGATGAAGTGCTGCAGCATCTTCTCCGTCACCGTGTAGTCGGCGATGACGCCGTCGCGCAGCGGGCGGATGGTGCTGATATTGGTCGGGGTGCGGCCGAGCATGCGCTTGGCGTCGATGCCCACCGCCTCGATCTTCTTGCTGCCGCGGGAATCCAGGCGGATAGCGACCACCGAGGGCTCGTTCAGCACAATGCCTTCGTCCCTCACGTAGACGAGGGTATTGGCGGTGCCGAGGTCGATGGAGAGGTCGTTGACGAAAAGGCGGCGGACGGCGTCGAACATCGTGTCAGGAATCCGGAATCTGTAAAAAGGCTGTGGGGGAGCGGGGTTTTGTGGGATCTTGTCGAGTCGAGCGCCGCAGCAGATCAGTCCCGGGCGTAACGCGGCAGGCGAAGAAGACAGGTAAATCGTTTATCATTTCATCATAACGCATTTTCTTCCCTGAAAAGCCTCTGCCTGGCCATTTTTTGCACTGTCTTGGACCAGCCGACGACGCCCGCACCATACTCAATCCGACCCCATCCGACCAAGTCCTTTCGATCGAACCGATGAGCCTGAGCCCAGAGCAAATCAAGCAGGTCGCGCGCCTCGCGCGGCTGTCGCTGCCAGCCGACAAAGTCGAGCCTTACGCCCGCCAGCTCTCCAGCATCCTGGAGATGGTCGGCCAGCTGTCCGGCGCCCAGACCGACCAGGTGCAGCCGATGGCGCACCCGCTGGACATGGTGCAGCGCCTGCGCCCGGACGCGGTGACCGAGGATAACCGGCGCGAGGATTTCCAGGCCATCGCCCCGGCGGTGGAAAACGGCCTGTACCTGGTGCCCAAGGTCATCGAATGAGCCTGCACGAACTGTCGCTGCGCGAACTGGCCGCCGGCCTGCGCGCCAAGAAGTTTTCCAGCGTCGAGCTGACCCGGCACTACCTGGACCGCATCGCCGCCCACGACCAGTCCCTCAACAGCTTCGTCACCGTCACCGCCGACCGCGCCCTCAAGCAGGCCGTGGCCGCCGATGCCGTGCTGGCCGCAGGCGGGGGCGGAGCGCTGACCGGCATTCCCCTGGCGCAGAAGGACATCTTCTGCACCCAGGGCGTGCGCACCGCCTGCGGCTCGAAGATGCTGGACAAGTTCATCGCCCCCTACGACGCCACCATCGTGCAAAAGCTCGATCAGGCGGGCATGGTCATGCTCGGCAAGGTGAACATGGACGAGTTCGCCATGGGCTCGTCCAACGAGACATCGTGGTATGGCCCGGTCAAGAACCCCTGGGACCTGACGCGCGTGCCCGGCGGCTCCTCCGGCGGTTCGGTCGCGAGCGTCGCGGCCGGCCTGGCCCCGGTGGCCACCGCCACCGACACCGGCGGCTCGATCCGCCAGCCGGCCTCGCTGACCAATCTCACCGGCATCAAGCCGACCTACGGCCGCGTCTCGCGCTACGGCATGATCGCCTTCGCCTCCAGCCTCGACCAGGCCGGGGTGGTGGCGCGCTCGGCCGAGGACGCCGCCGCCGTGCTGCAGGCCATGTCCGGCTTCGACCCGCGCGACTCGACCAGCGTCGAGCGCCCGATCGACGACTACGGCAGCGGCCTGTCCGCGCCGCTCAAGGGCCTGCGCATCGGCCTGCCCAAGGAATACTTCGCCGAAGGCCTGGACCCGGGCGCCCGCGCCTGCATCGAGGCGGCGGTCAAGGTCTACGAGAGCCTGGGCGCCAGCATCCGCGAAGTGTCCCTGCCCAACGCCCCGCTGTCGGTGCCGACCTATTACGTCGTCGCACCGGCCGAGGCCTCCAGCAACCTGGCGCGCTTCGACGGCGTGCGCTACGGCCACCGCGCCGAAGGCGCCACCAACCTCAACGACCTGTACGAGCGCAGCCGCGGCGAAGGCTTCGGCGCCGAGGTGCAGCGCCGCATCATGATCGGCACCTACGTGCTGAGCCATGGCTACTACGACGCCTACTACCTCAAGGCGCAGAAAGTGCGCCGGCTGATCTACGACGACTTCCGCCGCGCCTTCGGCGAGGTTGATTTGGTGCTCGGCCCCACCGCGCAGAGCGTGGCGTTCAAGCTCGGCGACAAGACCGACGACCCGGTGGCGATGTACCTCAACGACATCTACACCATCGCCGCCAATCTCGCCGGCATCCCGGCGATGAGCCTGCCCTGCGGCTTCGTCCAGGGCCTGCCGGTGGGCATGCAGCTGATGGGCAATTTCTTCGACGAGGGCCGCATGCTCAATGCCGCCCATCAGTACCAGCTGGCCACCGATTTCCACAAGCAGTGGCCGAAAGGGTTTGCGTCATGAGCCATACCATTCGCGAGGGCTGGGAAGCCGTCATCGGCCTGGAAGTGCATTGCCAGCTGCTGACCAAATCCAAGATCTTCTCCGGCGCCGCCACGGCGTACGGCGCCGAGCCGAACACCCAGGCCGATCCAGTGACCCTGGGCTTCCCCGGCGTGCTGCCGGTGCTCAATGCCGACGCGGTGCGTTATGCCGTGACCTTCGGCCTGTCCGTGGACGCGAAGATCGCCGAGCGCTGCGTGTTCGCGCGCAAGCATTACTTCTACCCGGACCTGCCCAAGGGCTACCAGATCTCGCAATACGAGCTGCCGATCGTCTACCAGGGCAAGCTCGACATCGAGCTGGACGACGGTACGGTGAAGACCATCGGCATCACCCGCGCCCACATGGAAGAGGACGCCGGCAAGTCCCTGCACGAGAACTTCACCTGTGTCACCGGCATCGACCTCAACCGCGCCGGCACGCCGCTGATCGAGATCGTGTCCGAGCCGGACATCCGCACCGCCGCCGAGGCCGTGGCGTATCTCAAGAAGCTGCACCAGCTGGTGGTCTACCTCGGCATCTGCGACGGCAACATGCAGGAAGGCAGCTTCCGCTGCGACGCCAACGTTTCCGTGCGCCGCAAGGGTGCGGAGAAGTTCGGCACCCGCACCGAGACCAAGAACGTCAACTCCTTCCGTTACGTCGAAAAGGCGATCGAATACGAGATCGAGCGCCAGATCGACGTCATCGAGGGCGGCGGCAGGATCGTGCAGGAGACGCGCCTGTTCAACCCGGACACGGGTGAGACGCGCGCCATGCGCACCAAGGAAGACGCCAACGACTACCGCTATTTCCCCGATCCGGATCTGCTGCCCATCGTGTGCACGGCGGAGTTCATCGCCGGCATCAAGGCGAAGCTGCCGGAGCTGCCGGAAGCCAAGCGCGCGCGTTTCGAGAAGGACTTCGCGCTGTCCCCGTACGATGCCAGGACCCTGACCAGCTCGCGCGAGCTGGCGGCCTACTACGAGGACGTGGTCAAGCTTTCCGGCGCCGAGCCCAAGCTCTGCGCTAACTGGGTCGCCACCGACCTGCTCGGCGCGCTGAACAAGCTGGGCAAGGAACCGCACCCTGATTCCGGCTTCAGCGCACTTCCGGCGAGCAAGCTCGCCGGGCTACTGAAGCGCATCGCCGACAAGACCATCTCCGGCAAGATCGCCAAGGAAGTATTCGAGGCGATGCTGGCGGGCGAAGGCGAGGCCGACGCCATCATCAAGGCCAAGGGGCTGGTGCAGATCACCGACGAGTCGGCCATCGTCAAGGCGATCGAGGAGATCATGGCGAAGAACCCGGGCCAGCTTGCCGAGTACCGCTCCGGCAAGGACAAGCTGTTCGGCTTCTTCGTCGGCCAGGTGATGAAGGCGACGCAGGGCAAGGCCAACCCGGATGCGCTGAACCGTCTGCTCAAAGAGAAGCTGGCCGGCTAGGAATCCGCGTGTCGAATCAGCTGACCGGCTTCAAGTTCGAGAACAATGTCGCGCATGGCGCGGTGGTCGAGTTGTCGCTGGGCGTAGCTGAGATACTGGGCCACCGCGACTACGCGCCGCAGGTGCGCGCCCTGATCTGCGAGGCGATGGCGGCGATGCCGCTGCTGGCCACGCACCTGCGTTTCGAGGGCCGCATCAACCTGCAGTTCCAGGGCGAGGGCGCGCTGAAGATGCTGGTGGCCCAGGTCGACCACCACCTTGAGGTGCGCGCCATGGCCAAGGTCTCCGGCACGCCGGAGGCAGGCTTTGCCGGCCTGCTGCACGGTGGCCTGCTGGCCCTGATGCTCGAACCGAATGCGGAGCAGCGCGCCGCCAGCCAGGCCACGGTGCCGATCGAGGGCCAGTCCCTGGCCGAGTCCCTGGAAGGCTACTTCAACCAGTCCGAACAACTGCCCACCCTGATCCGCCTCGCCGCGGACGGCGAGCGCCTGCGCGGTTTCATGCTGCAGCGCCTGCCGGCGGAAGACGCCAAGGGCAACGAGGAGGACTGGGAGCGCCTGTCCATCCTCGCCGCCACCCTCGGCCGCGAGGAACTGCTGCAGGTCGACGCCGCCACGGCCCTGCACCGCCTGTTCGCCGGGGAGGAGCTGCGCCTGTTCGAGCCGCGGCCGGTCAAGGTGAACTGCCGCTGCTCGCGCGCCGGCATTTCGCGCCTGCTGTTGTCCCTCGGCCGCGAGGAGTGCGATTCGATTCTGGCCGAGCAGGGCCGCATCAGCGTGACCTGCGAGTTCTGCGGGCGGGAGTACGCGTTCAGCAAGGGCGAGGCGGCGGAGTTGTTTGCGGCTGCCGGTAGTGTCCCGTCCAATACCAGGCATTAAGGTCCAAATTTTTCCGACGTCATTCCCGACGAGTGTCCGTCCAGGACCAAGCAACCGCGCCATCCATGGCGCGGACTTTTCAAATAAGCGGTTTACTCAATAAGCTGACCTCATGATCATCCCCCGCTATCGCGTCGAAGCCTCCCGCATTCCCGGCGCCGGCAAGGGCCTGTTCCTCGACGAGGCGGTGGCGCGCGGTAGCGTGATCATCGCGCCGGACCGGGTGCATACGGTGCTGCCGGAACGGGAACTGCGGCGCTATGCGCCGGACTCGATCGAGGTGGAATCCAGCGTGCGCTGGTTCGAGGACTGGTTCTCGCTGACGCCGGAGTGGAGCGACGAGTGCTACGCCAACCATTCCTTCACGCCCACCGGCCTGTGGCACCTCGGCTTCATCTTCGCCCAGGACGAACTGCCGGCGGGCACCGAGGTGACCATCGACTACCGCCTGGTGATCGGCAGCGGCGAGGAGATGCCGTTCCGCGATTCCCTCACCGGCCAGCCCATCGTCGGCCTGTCCTGGCGGGACAATCTGCGCGAGAGCACGCAGCGCCTGCTGGCGCTGCATACCTGAGCTTCAGGGTCCGCCCGTACCCTTGAGCTGGTCCTCGGCGACGCGCGCCTCGGCCAGGGCGCGCGCGGTCTGCACCTTGCGCTCGGCGATGTAGGACAGGTAGCCGGACAGTTCGGCGTTCTTCTGCGGCGCCTCGGCGGCGGCAACCGCGTCCTCGGCTTCCCGGATCGCCACCGGCACCTGGCCGGACAACTGCGGGTCGGCCTTGAGCTGTTCGAGTTCGGTGCGCGCCTGGCCGGCGGCCGGGTCTTTTACCGCGCCGTGCCAGCAGGCCGACAACAGCAGGTACAGAACGGAGGCGCAGGCCAGGCGGAAGGCATTCGAGGGGTTCATGGCTGGCTCCCCGGATCCGGCGTGGGCATAGGCGCGGGTGGCGGCGGCGGATTGAGTTCGCGCTGGCGCTGCCGCAGCAGGCCGCTCATGCGCACGCTCTGCGCCCGGGCCTCGGCCAGCCTGGCGTCGGCGCTGGCTTCGTCTGCGATCCAGCGCGCCTTGAGCGCGGCGGCCTCGCTCTTGTCGTTGCGGGCCTGGCGGGCCAACTCGCTGGCGGCCTGAAGCTTCTCGCGGGCCTCGCGCATTTCCTGCGGCGCGTAGTCGGCGGCGCGGGCATCCTCGGCTTCGGCCACGGCGTTGCCGGCGTTGCGGATGGCCTCGTTCGAGGGCTGCGGCACGCTGGCGCAGGCGCCAAGCGCCAGCACCGCGCCCAGGCACAGCAGCCGGGCGGCATGCGATGGATGGTTCACCGGGCTTCCTCCGTTTTTATGGTGATGACGCGCCCGGCATGCGTAGCGCCGGACCCCCTTGTTCCCGGTACTAGCAGACTCCGCCGGGTGCGCTAAAGTCAAGTGCGCCGCGGGTCGCCTCATCCGGATTGGCGGCCGGTCCGTATAGGAAACTGTCCATGCCATTCTTTTCGTCATGTCGGTAATCGGCGCGGCCTTCCTCGGGCTGGTCGGCCTGTCGGCGCTGTTCGCGCTGACCTGGCTGGTGCAGCTGCGCACCCGCAACGCCGGCCTGGTCGATTCGGTCTGGTCCTGGACTCTCGGCCTGCTCGCCGCCTGGTACGCCTGGTGCGGCTCCGCACCGGGCCAGCTGCGCTTCCTGCTCGGCCTGCTCGGCGCCGTCTGGGGCCTGCGCCTCGGCACCCACCTGTTCCTGCGCAACCATGGCAAGCCGGAGGACGGCCGCTATGCGCGCATGCGCCAGCAGTGGGGTCCGGCGACCAACCGCAACATGTTCTGGATGTTCCAGTTCCAGGTGCTGTTCTCGATGCTGCTGTCGATCAGCTTCGCCGTGGTCGCCTGGAGCCCGGCCGAGCCGGGCAGTGTCTGCGTCGCCGCCGCCCTGCTGATCTGGCTCGCCGCGGTGGCCGGCGAGGGCCTGGCCGACTGGCAGCTGGAGCAGTTCAAGCGCGACCCGGCCAGCAAGGGGCAGGTGTGCCGGCGCGGGCTGTGGCGCTACTCGCGCCATCCCAATTATTTCTTCGAATGCCTGCACTGGCTGGCCTATGTGCCGCTGGCCGCGGGCAACGGCTGGTGGTGGCTGGCCCTGGGTTCGCCGCTGGTGATGGCCTGGCTGCTGCTCAAGCTGTCCGGCGTGCCGCTGGTAGAGGCGCAGAGTGCCCGCAACCGCGCCGGCTACGCCGAGTACATGCGCACCACCAGCATGCTCATCCCCTGGCCGCCGAAGAAAGGCTGAAGCCGCCGCGCCACAACCCGTGGGCTCCCGAACCGCACTCACCCTGGAATCCTCACCGCTTAATGAATGTCATTGATCTGTGCGAACGCGGCTACATCCCCGACGTCCTGGCGCGCGCCGGCATGCGCAGCCTGATGCGCCAGCGCCTCGCCGATGAGGCCAGCAATGACGGCGAGCTGCGCGCGCAGCGCTACAACCGCTTCCTCGACGAGTTGCGCGCCAGCCCCATCGCGATCGAGACCAGGGCCGCCAACAGCCAGCACTACGAAGTGCCGGCGGAATTCTTCCAGTTGCACCTGGGGCCGCTGCTCAAGTACTCCTGCTGCTTCTATGCGCGCGGCGACGAGACCCTGGAACAGGCCGGGCGGACCATGCTGGAGCTGTACGCCGAGCGCGCGGGACTGCGCGACGGCATGCGCATCCTCGACCTGGGCTGTGGCTGGGGTTCGCTGTCGCTGTGGCTGGCGCAGAAATATCCCGCTTCCGCCATCGTCGGCCTGTCCAACTCCCACGGCCAGCGCGAGTACATCGGGAAGCAGGCCGCCGCGCGCGGCCTGTCCAACCTGCGCATCCTCACCGGCAACGTCGCCGAGTTCGATTTCCCTTGGGGCGGAATCGAGGCCGGCTTCGACCGCGTGCTGTCGATCGAGATGTTCGAGCACATGAAGAACTACGGCCTGCTGCTGGCCAGGATCGCGCGCTGGCTCAAGGCCGACGGCCGCCTGTTCGTGCACCTCTTCGCCCACAAGCTGCTGGCCTATCATTTCGAGGTGCAGGGCCGCAGCGACTGGATGACGCAACACTTCTTTACCGGCGGCACCATGCCCTCGGAAAACCTGCTTTTGAACTTTCAGGACGATCTGCGGCTCGAACGACAATGGTGGGTCAGCGGCACGCACTACGAAAAGACCTCGAACCACTGGCTGGCCGCCATGGATGCGCACAAGGACGCGATCATGCCGGTGTTCCGCGCCGGCTACGGCGAGGCGCTGGCGGCGATCTGGTTCCAGCGCTGGCGCATGTTTTACATGGCGGTGGCCGAGCTGTTCGGCTACGCCGGGGGCCAGGAATGGGGCGTGGCGCACTATCTGTTCGCGCCGCGGATCAGGGATTGAATCGCATCACCACGGGATTAACGCATGACACGCATGCTGTTGCCGCTGCTCGCGCTCGTATTCGCCGCCGGCACCGCCGCGGCCGAGCCGCAGACGCTGCGCTTCTACGGCTATGCCTACGACCTGCAGAGCGGCAAGTACCTGTACACCGAGGCATATCGCGAGGAAGTCGACAAGGATCACTGGATCAGCGGCCACACCGGCTACTACGACCCCGATGGCGTCAAGATGGGTGAAAAGACCCTGAGCTTCAGCGCCGATCCCTACATCCCCGTCTACACGCTCAGCCTGCCTTATGCCGGCTACTCCGAGGGCATCACCGCGGTCAGCGCCGACCGGGTCGAGATGTTCAAGGAATCGCGCGAGAAGGGGCGCGAGACCGGCAGCATCGCCAGGAACGGGCCGATGGTCGCCGACAGCGGTTTCCACAGCTACCTGTACATGCACATGGCCCAGATCGCCGCCGGCGAGATCCTCAAGTTCCGCTTCGCCGCCGCCGGGCAACTCGACAGCTACGGATTCCGTGCCCGCAAGATCGGCGACGCCAGCTTTGAAGGCCGGCCGGCGATCCGCATCCGGGTCGAGCCCGATTCGCTGCTGCGCTTCCTGGTCGAGCCCCTGCTCCTTACATATGACCCACAAACCAGGCAGCTGCTCGAATACCGCGGTATAACCAACGTCATCAACCCCGCCACCGGCAAGCCGTACAATGCGCGTATCGCCTACTACAGCAAGCCGCCGGATGACGCGCCCAGGAACCTCCCGCCGCTGGACTGAACGCGTCGCCGCCGCCGCGCTGCTGGCGATCACCGGAGCGCGGGCCGACGGCTGGCAGCCGCCGCTGGACGAGGCGCTCAAGACCGCCGCGACGCGCCAGGCGCCGGTCCTGATCGAGTTCCACGCGCCCTGGTGCTACTCCTGCTACTACATGCAGCGCAACGTGCTCAATGGCGCCGAGTGGGACAAGGTGCGCCGCGACGCCGTGCTGGTGGACCTCGATGCCGATGCGCCGGAAGGCGCCTACTGGGAAAAGCAGCTGGTGGTGAAGGCTTTGCCCAGTTACGTCGTGCTCAACGACCAGGGCGATGAGCTGGGCCGCATCCTCGGCGAGCAGACCCGTGGCGAGTTCTATCGCCAGCTCGACCTCATCCTGGCCCGCACCGCCTCGCTCGACGAAGTGCGCGACAAGGTCAGGGACGGCGGCGGCGCCTCGCTCAAGGCGGCGCACGAGGTGCTCAAGGCCTATTACGCGCGCAACGATGCCGACGGCGCCCTGGCCTGGCGCGCCGGCCTGCCGCAGCCGGCGCAGGCCGCGCTGGACAAGGACGCGCGCGCGCGCCTGTGGCTCGAGCGCCTGCGCCTGATGCAGGCGGCGCAGGCCGGCAACGCGGCGCAGTGCGCCGCCGTGGCGCCGCCGGTGCTGGCCGGCGAGCTGGGCTGCGACCGCGCCTACGAGCTGGACCGGATCCTGGAATGCAGCGCCAGCCTGCCCGCCGCGGAGCGCGCCAGGCTGCTTGCCGCGCAGAAGCCGGTGATGACCCACCAGCTGTATGGCCAGGTGTTCATCGCCCATCCCAGCTGCGCCGATGCGCGCAGCATCGTGCTCACCACCGCCGACCTCGACAAGAACCTCGGCTATCCCCAGGCCGAGAACGACGTGCTCGACCAGGCCATCGCCGACGCGAAGCAGCGCCTCGGCGGCAACCTGAGGAAGGACCGCAATCTCGCCGACAACCTGCGCGTGTTCCTCGACCGCGCCGGCAAGACCGACGAGCTGGAACTGCTGTACCCGAAGCTGATCGCCGCCTGGCCCGACGACTACGTCTACTACTACCGCTTCGGCAAAACCCTGGCCGCGCGCGGCCAGTACCAGCAGGCCCTGATCTATTTCCAGCAGGCCGCGCCCAAGGCCTACGGCGTCAACCGCCTCAACGTCGCCGAGCAGCGGGCCGAAGTCCTGCTCAAGCTCAACCGCGCCGACGACGCGCGGCAGGTGGTGGCCGATGCGCTCAAGGCCAACGGCCCCTGGTTTCCGGAGCAGGCGGCGAAGTTGAAGGCGCTGGTGGGGAGCTGAAAAGCCGGGTCCCGAGTCCCGGCTTTACGAGAGTCATACCCAATGAGCGCCAACGCCTACGCCCGTCTCCTGATCCGCTGCGCCGACCAGCCCGGTCTGGTCGCCGCCGCCACCGGCTTCCTCTACCAGCACGGCGCCAACATCACCGAGCTGGACCAGCACTCCACCGATCCCAGCGGCGGCCTGTTCTTCATGCGCCTGGAGTTCCAGACGCCTAAGTCAGGCCTGTCGCGTGAGAGGCTGGAGCAGGCCTTCCGCGAAGCCGTGGGCCAGCGCTTCGACATGCACTGGCACATCAGCTACGCCGCCGACCGGCCGCGCATGGCGGTGCTGGTCTCGGCGCATGACCATGCCGCGATGGAGCTGCTGTGGCGCTGGCAGCGCGGCGAGCTGCGCGTAGACATTCCCTGCGTCATTTCCAACCACGCCAGCTTGCGTGGCGCGGTCGAGGCTTTCGGCGTGCCGTTCCACCACGTGCCGCAGGACAGTACCGAGCAGCGTGCCGCGGCCGAGGCGCGGATGCTGGAGATTCTCGGCGAGGGGGCGGATTTCCTGGTGCTGGCGCGCTACATGCGCATCCTCGGGCCGGGCTTCGTGGCGCGCTACCCGAACCGCATCATCAACATCCACCACTCCTTCCTGCCGGCCTTCGTTGGCGCCGATCCCTACCGCCAGGCCTACGAGCGCGGCGTGAAAATCATCGGCGCCACCGCGCATTACGTTACCGCCGAGCTCGACCAGGGGCCGATCATTTCGCAGGATACGGCGCATGTCTCGCATAGCGACGAGATCGATGACCTGCGGCGGCTCGGGCGCGACCTTGAGCGGCAGGTGCTGGCGCGGGCGGTGCGCTGGCATGTGGAGGATCGGATCATTGTCGATGGCAATAAGACGATAGTCTTTGATTGAACCACCTCGTCATCCCCGCGCAGGCGGGGATCCAGTTTGGCTTTCCCCTGAACGGATCCCACCCGTTCGCCCCGAGTAGCGCCGCGAAGCAGCGCGTATCGAGGGGGTGTGTCGCCCCTTCAATCTCGTCATTCCCGCGAAAGCGGGAATCCAGCGCTGTCTCAGTGTGCGTTGACCTTTGATCACGCACTGCACCGCCTTCGCGGAATGAAACCGTGGGTTTTCGCCTACAGGCGAGTTACTTTTTGGCAGCAGCGCCAAAAAGTAACCAAAAAGCGCCGCCTCCCGGGAACTGCGCCCTCTTATCGCTAGAAGCAGAAGCGCGATAAGAGGGTGCCCTGCGCTTCTCGCCTGCGTCGGGGTCCAGCGACAGGCCATCCCTGGCCTGA
>FTAG01000910.1_pt1 | contig 11705 bp, 14 predicted proteins | sample 1638911 | NCBI WGS metagenome assembly FTAG01 (sample SAMEA3914813, study PRJEB12502) | metagenome | biome: forest; material: soil | place: Canada | collected 2011-07-07 | depth 0.3 m
CTTGCAACCCGTTGCTAAAACCCTTATCTTTTTCCCACGCTGTTGTTTCCTGCCCGACCGAAAAGCCCGCCCCGTGCGGGCTTTCGCGTTTCTCGGCCCGGCAATTGTTCCGGAGCGCTGCGATGCGTGACTTCCTGGCCCTGTTGAGCGGCATCGTTCTTGTCGTCGCTCTAGTCATTGCCTGCACCATCGCGCTCGGGTGCGCCGTCGACCCGCAGCAACTGCTCGATCATCCGCGGCGCTTCCTCGGCCTGGTTGCGCTGGTCTCGATTGGCGTCATCTGCCTGGGCCCGCTGCCGTTTCCCATGGGAAATCGCCGCCGCACTTTCGAGGAAGGCGTCGCCGGCAAAAGCTTCATCGAACAGGCGCATGAACTCGGGCATCTACGCCCGCATCGCAAATGGGATCAGTCGGACCTGATGGTCCACTGAGCCGCTCGGCCCTGAGCCTTCGCCGTCCCTAGCGGCGTTTCTTCTTCGCTTTCCCCATCCGCTCTCAATGGGATCGGGGGCGCCGGGGTTCCGGCGCTTTTATTCCTGGTGGTCGGCATGTTCCATCTGTCCGTCCGTGCCGACATCAAACGTATCACCGGCAAGCTGTCGGAATTGGCCTACCGCCAGTTGCCTTATGCCGAAGTGCTGGCGGTCAACGACCTGGCTACCGATGTCCAGGTCGCGGAACGCGCCGATCTGAAAAAGGTGCTGGATCGCCCAGCGCCCTTCACGCTGAATGCCATTGGCATCCGTAAGGCACGCAAGTCTGATCCGCGGGCGATTGTCTACGTCAAAGACAAGACCGCAGCGTATCTGCTGCCGTACGAGCTGGGCGGCCTGAACAAGCTCAACAGCCGCGCGCTGCTGAAGCCAGTCAACGTCAAGCTCAACCAGTACGGCAATCTGCCACGCAACCTGCTCGCCAGGCTGAAGGGTCGCGCCAACGTTTTCATTGGAACCGTGCACGGCAAGAGTGGCCCCATCGACGGGGTCTGGCAACGCATCAAGGCCACGAAGGGCAAGCCGGCCGGATTGAAACTGCTGATCCGCTTCAGCAACGCCCACCCGACCAAGCCCATCCTCGGGTACCGCAAGTTGGCGGAGCGAGTGGTCAAGGCCAATTTCAACCGCCGCTTCGGTGCAGCGATGGCCCGGGCCATCGCAACCGCAAGCCGCTGATCGCCGTCAGGGTGGACGAGTCCACCAGGGAGGCGCCACCCCACAGGGACGAATCCACCACGGGAGGGCCACCGTGCCACGGGTCCTTCCCAGCCCATTCCAACACGCGGGCATTGCGCGCGCGCGTTGTCACCCAGTTTTTGAGGGAATATTAGTCGTTACGTGTTACGCCGTTACGTGACGCTCTAAGTGCCTGATATGACAGAACCTTCTACCCTAAACAAGGCCGAGTTATGCGTTGCCTTGGGCTGGTCAAGGCCGAAACTCAATCGCGTTTTGGAGCGCGATACGAATTTCCCAGTGCGCACGCGTGGCAATGGCGCCGATGGCTGGACGTTCCACCAGCCAACCGTAATGCAGTACCTGGCAGCCGGCGGCGGAAAGCTGAAGCCGGGTCGCCCGTTGAAGTCCAAAGCGGAAGAGGATGCCGCACCCAAGTCGGCGCCTCCGCCCGCAGCGGCCGTTCACCAGGGCGAGGCCACGGCGAAGCAACGTCGCGACCAGGCCAGCGCGCGCCTGCTCGAAGACAAGCTGCGCCGCGATTGCGGCGACCTGCTAGAGCGGGACGACGTGCGGCAAGTGGCCGGCGCGGTTCTGGCGACGTTCAGCCGCGGCCTGGATACGCTGCCGGACCAGATCGTGAAGATCCTCGGCATCGAGGAGATTAAGACCGAACGGATCCGCGAGATCGTCAATGAACTGCGCGGCAAGCTAGTCGCTGAGCTGACGCCGCTATTGAGCTGACCCGCATGATTGACGCGCCCTACGCATCCGCCGGCGCCGTCTTCCGCGAACTGCTCGACATCCTGCGCCCTAGGGCGCGCGAGACCGTGGCGCAGTACGCGGCACGTAAGCGGGTGCTATCCAATCCGGCGGGCGCTTACTCAGGCCCCTGGAACCACGAGCTGGCGCCGTATCTCGTCGAGCCGATGGACTGCCTCAGCTCGCTCGAGCACCAGGCGGTGGCGGTAGTCGGCCCCGGCCGAAGTGGCAAGACCAGCATCGCGGAGAACTGGCTGCTGAAGTCCGTGGCAACGGACCCCGGCGACATGCTGTGGTACATGCCGACCGACGATCTGCGCGACGCCTACGTCAAGGCGCAGATTGATCCGATGATCGACCTGCATCCGGAACTGTCCGGGCGCCTGGGGACGCGCTCCCAGGACCGCAGCATGAAGTTCAAGAAGTTCGTCGGCATGCGTGCCGAATTCCTGTCTGCGACTCAGGCCAACCTGATCAGCAAGACGGCGCAGCGCATCGTCGCGGATGAGATCGACGCCTACCTGGCCGCCCTGGGCGACGTGAAGGCGCAGTTCGATGTGCGAATCACCAACTTCGGCCGCTACGGAAAGATCCTCGGCCTGAGCCATCCGGACAGAGCCATCGGCCTCGATCCGGACAACTGGAACGAAGGCATCCTGTCCTGGTACAAGGCCAGCGATCGCCGCATGTGGTACTGGCCTTGCCCGCATTGCGGCGCTTGGTCGAGTCCGATCCCGATCGCCGACCGGGTCATGGCCATTCACTATCCCTCGAATGGCTCGCTCGAGGAGATCGCGGAGAAGGCGCGCCTGGTATGCCCTTCCTACGGCTGCGAGATCGAGGACAGCTATCGGCGCGAGATGCTTCGCTACGGCCGATACGTTGGCCTCGGTCAGGAGATCTCTGAAGACGGGGTAGTGACCGGCGAGCTGGTCCCACGGCGCATCGCCGGTTTCTGGATTGTCGGTGCCATGTCCCTGTTCGTGGATGGCGGCATCGGCTCCCTGGCGCGCGCGCGGGTCAAGGCCGAACGCGAAGCAGAAGCCAATGGCGACAGCCGGGGCTTCCACCAGGTGATGGCCAAGCAGTGGGGCTTTCCGCGCCTGCTGCTCAAGGCTGAAGGCAACATCGATGCAAACGTCCTGGCCGAACGGGCCGAGCCGGCACTGAAGCGCGGGCTGGTGCCTTACGGCGTTCGCTTCCTCACCATCGCCGCCGACATTCAGGCCGCACACTTTGAATGGATGGTGCGCGGTTGGGGCGTCAAGGGCGAAAGCTGGGTGATCCAGTACGGCAAGCTGCCGGCGAGCGTCGACACGTCGCCCGAAGACTGGGACCAGCTGCTCGAAACCGTCTTCGCCATTGCATGGCCCCTGGCGGATGGGAGCGGCCGAGGCATGCGCGCGCGCGGCTGCGGCTACGACTCGCAGGGAATTCCCGGCGTGACCGAGCAGGCTTACGCCGCCTTTACCCGCTGGCAGCGCCAACGCCGGCTGCGCCTGTACGGACAGAGTAACGGCCGCGATGCCTGGTCGGTGATCCCGATGCGCGGCGCCAAGGCCGTCAATGCGCAGAAGTTGCTGGTGACGTACCCGGACACGCAGCGCAAGGCCAACATCCAACGCGGCCGCGGCCAGGTACCGGTTGCGGCGTTCAACCCGAACCTGTTCAAGGATGCGTTATCCGGCCAGCTCAAGCGCGATCAACCGGGTGAGCAGTACGTGCATTTCCCGCACGGCCTGCGCTCGAAAGAGCCGCCGCATACCTTCTTCGAGCAGATCGCTACAGAACACCGTCTGGCCGACGGACGCTGGGAAAAGCGGTCGCCCAACCTGCGCAACGAGGCGCAGGACCTGCTCGTGATGTCGCACGTCATTGCGCACCTGCAGGGACTCAACCGCATTCCCTGGGAGTCGCCGCCAGCCTGGGCGGCTCCCTGGGAAAGCAACACCATGATCGACGCCGCCGCGTCGCCGAACACTGCTGAAGCCGCCGCTGTAGCGCTGCCGCCGGCGTCGCCTCTGATCGTTTCCCATGGGAAACCCGAGGCGGCGCCGGCCGGGAGCCAGGCAGGCGCGGCACCTGAGAAGCGCTCACTTGTGAGCCGTCTCCCATAGGAGCCTTTCCGATGTCCTGCACCCGGCGCACCAGCATTCTGGACGGGATCGATGTTTCCGCCCTTCAGCAGCGCCTGGCTTCGATGCAGCAGGCTTACCTCGATCTAATCAGCGGAGGGAAGGTCGAAGTCGCCAGCTATACCCAGGGCGACGGCAGCAAGTCGGTCACCTATACCCGCGCGAACATCGGGGACCTGACCCAGGCGATCCTGACGGTGCAGACGCAGATCGACAAGCTCACTGGCGTCTGCGTCAATCGCCGCGCGCCCCTTACGCCGATGTTCAACTGATGGGCGCGCCAACCCAAGCCACGGCACCCATGCTGGTGGACACTAGCGGCCGGCCACTGCGTGCCCGCATGGAAGGCAGCAACCAATACGGCGAGGGTCATGCGCGAAGCGTGTTTCCCTATGAGGCCGCGCGCTGGCAGTCGCAGGAGATGGGCGACTGGCTGCCCTGGATCCGCAGCCCGGATTCGGAAATCAACCAGTTCCGCGACCGTATGGTCGCGCGCAGTCGCGACCTATACCGCAACGACGGATGGATCGTCGGCGGCATCATGCGCATCCTGGATAACACTCTCGGATGCGATCTGCGGCTTCACGCCTCGCCGGATTACCGGGCGCTGCAGCGCTTCGACAAGGCCTTCGACGCGGTCTGGGCCGACGAATACCGCAAGTACATCGAGGCGCGCTGGCGCACCTTCGCCTACGACGTCCTGCATTTCAATGACGTCTCGCAGCAGCAGACCATCGGCCAGCAGTTCTACCTGGCCATGTCGCACAAGCTGATCGATGGCGACTCGCTGATGCTGGCCTATTGGAAGCCAGAACTGGTCGGCGCCGGCGGCGCCAGCTATTCCACCTGCTTCCAGGTGGTGGACCCGGACCGCCTGTCGAATCCGTACCAAATGGTCGACACCAAGCACCTGCGCAACGGCGTCGAGCTGGACGACGACGGCATCCCCGTCGCGTACCACATCCGCCGCGCACATCAGAACGACTGGTACAACTCGGTCGAGAGCATGCAGTGGGAGCGGATCGAGCGTCGCGATCCGGATGGCTGGCAGCGCGTGTTCCACGGCTACGAGAAAAAGCGCGCCGGCCAGTCGCGCGGCATCGGCATCTTCGCGCCGGTGATCTCGCACATGAAGATGCTGGCCCGTTACTACGGCGTGGAGCTGCAGGCTGCCACCCTGGCCAGCGTGCTCGGCACCTACGTGACCAGCCCCTATGATCCCGCCCAGGTGCAGGACGCGATCGACGACGGCAGCGGCGACCTGTCGCGCTACCAGTCGCTGCGCGGCGAATGGCACAAGGAACGCCCTGCGCTGATGGGCGGCGTGCGCGTGCCGACCCTAGCGCCGGGCGAGGACATCAAGCAGGTCAACGCGGCGCACCCGCATGCTGAGTTCACGCCGTTCGCGCAGGAAATGCAGGGCGTCTTCGCTGCCTGCACCGGCCAGACCCGCGAGCAAGTCAGCATGGACTGGAGCAAGAGCAACTACTCCAACCTGCGTGGCGCCCTGGCGGACGCGTTCAAGACGGTGGTGCGGCGGCGCAGCGAGTTTTGCACCGAGTCATCGACGCCGATGTATGCGACCTGGCTGCATGAGGAGTTCGACAACGGCGACGTGCCGCTGCCGCGCAACGCACCCCGCTACATCGAGGCACGCACCGAGTATTCCCGCTGCGGCTGGCTGGGGCCTGGTCGCGGTTTCATCGACAAGCCCAAGGAGATCCAGGGCAGCGCCATGGCCATGGATATCGGCATGGGCACGCTCAAACGCGAGACTGCCGAGCTGTACGGCGAGGACTGGGAAGAGCAGCTCGATCAGCGCGCAATCGAACGCCAGGCCTACGCCAGCCGGGGCCTGCCCTACCCGGCCTGGATCGGCGGCCCCGCCGGCAACACCGACGAAGACAAAACCCTGGCCAGCAAAACGGAGGCCAAGTGAACGCATATTTGCTGACGGCAGCGGTCTGGGCGATTCCCGTCCTATTCGCCATCACCTTCCACGAGCTGGCGCATGGCTATGCCGCCCTGGCGCTTGGAGATCCGACTGCGCAGTTCCTGGGGAGGCTCAGCCTCAACCCGCTGCGGCATGTGAGTTGGATCGGTACTGTGTTGATTCCGCTTCTGCTGTTGCTGACAGGCACCGGCCTGGTCATGGGCTGGGGGCGTCCGCTTCCGCTCAATAGTGCGACGCTGCGCAACCCGCGGAGAGATCTGGCCTTGATCCATCTGGCCGGGCCTGCCGCCAATCTGGCAATGGCGATTGTCTGGTATGCGATCAGCAGATCCGCCATCGCTGATCCAGGCCTGCAGCTGATGGCGCAGGCTGGCACCATCGTCAATTCGTCCATGGCAGTGTTCAATCTCCTGCCATTCGCGCCCTTCGATGGCGCGCACGTGGCGCGCTGGATATTGCGGCGCCCGGCGCCGGCGGTGCTGCGCGCATGAAAAACCTGCCGCATCTGTCGCAGCGCCTGTTCAATGTGCCGCTGGCCATCACCCCCGGCAAGGCCGAAGTGGTCATGGCCGCCCTGGCGGACCGTTTCGGCATCGCCAGGCTGTTCAAGGCCAACGGCGAAGTGGTCATGCTGGATTCGTTCCAGGTCGAAAGCGGTCCGGCCCGCGAACGCTGTTACAACGTCGTCGCCGGCGTCGCCATCATCCCGATCGAGGGAACCCTGGTGCAGAAGCTCGGCACCATGCATCCCTATAGCGGCATGACAGGGTATGACGGCATCCGCGCGAACCTGTCGATGGCACTGGAAGACGAAGACGTCCGCGCCGTGATGCTGGACATTGACTCACCTGGCGGTGAAGTCGCCGGCTGTTTCGACCTGGTTGACGCGATCCATGCCGCCCGCGGCGACAAGCCGATCTGGGCGATCCTGACCGAGAGCGCCTATTCGGCAGCCTATGCAATCGGCAGCGCCGCCGACCGCATCCTGGTACCCCGCACCGGGGGCACCGGCAGCGTTGGCACCATCTGCCTGCATGTCGATTTCTCCAAGGCGCTGAGCAAGGAAGGGATCGACGTCACGATCTTCCAATACGGCGAGTACAAGGACGACGCCAACCAGATGCGCCCCCTGCAGAAGGGCGCCGCCGAGCGCATCCAACGCGATATCGATTTCATGGGCGAGCTGTTCGTCGACACCGTCGCCCGCAACCGCAAGCTCAAGGCCTCCGCCGTTCGCAGCACCAAGGCCGCCACCTTCCTCGGCGCCGCCGGCGTCGAGATCGGCTTCGCCGACGCTGTCATGGCGCCCGATGCCGCTTTCCGGTCCCTGCTCTCAGAGCTGGGCTGAACCACAACCGCTGAGGATTTCATCTCATGACCGTCGCCACCCGTTTGATGAACGCACTGTCGTTCTCCCACCTCGCTGGCATTCGCCCTGCTGCCGGCAAAACCAAGGCCGAGGAGGAGGACAAGGACAAAGACAAGCAGCGCGAAGGCGAGTCCGATGCGGACTACGCCAAGCGCATGGAGGAGGAAGACGAAGACAAGGACCAGGACCGCTCCAACGGCGATTCCAAGAAGGGCAAGAATGCCGAAGGCGACGATCTCGACGAGGAAGGCGACAAGAAGGACGAAAAAGACCCCAAGAGCAAGAAGGGGAAGGCCAAGAAGGCCGACGATTCCGGGGAATCGGAAGACGAGGAGATGGAAGACGACGATGACGAGGCGGAAATGCACGGCCGCTCTCCCGTGGCGTCCGCCCGTCGCCGCGAGCGCGCCCGCTGCGGAGCCATCTTCGCCGATCGCGCCGCCGCCCGGAATCCGGAGCTGGCCGCCCAGCTCGCCTTCAACACTTCGCTCAGCCGCAAGGAGGCGCTGGCGGTGCTGCAGGGCACCAAGGCAGCGCCGAGCGGCAACTCGCAGCAGCGAGCCGACCGCAATCCACGCCTCGGCCCCGGCGGCGAAGCCAGTCAGTCCAGCGCCCAGGCCGTCGAAGCGAGCTGGGGCACCGCAATGCAGAAGGTCCGCCCGGACCTGAAGAAGTAAGGCCGCAAGGCTTTCCACCGTCACGCCGGGCCTCCGGCTCCATTCAAAAGAGGATTTATACATGGCACCGCAGACCCCCCTCACCGAGAACTGGCACGACGGTGGATTCATCGTCTCGCAGTCCGCCGGGCATCGCTTCATCGATCAGGCTGTGCTCACTGGCGCCGCCCGGGTATTGGCCGGCACCGTGCTCGGTCGCAAGACCACCGGCGCCAGCGCCGTGGCCGCGGCGCTGGGCACCAATACCGGCAACGGCACCTTCGGCGCCATCACGCCGGTGTCGGTGCCCACGCAGATTGGTGTTTATGCCCTCGCTTTCACCGACGCCACGCACTTTACCGCCACCGCGCCGAACGCCCAGACGGCCACCGGCACCACCGGCGTCGCCTTCAGCGCGCTGGGTATCGGCTTCACCATCACGGCCGGCGGCACTGCCTTCGTCGCCGGTGACACCTTCGCCATCACCACCACGGATGCGCCCGACAAGCCCACCGCGGCGGCCGTGGCGGGCGGCGGCAATACCGGCAATGGCACCAGCAGTGCGGTGACCACCACCGGCCACGCCCCCAAGCTCGGCGTCTATACCGTCGAGTTCGACGATGCGACGCATTACGTCGTCACCGATCCGACCGGCGCCGAAGTCGGCCATGGCGTGACCGGCGCCGCCTTCAGCGGCGGCGGCCTCAACTTCACCATCACGGCCGGCGGGACCGCGTTCGTCCCGGGCGACAGCTTCGGCATCACGGTCAGCGCAGGCAACGGCAAGTGGATCACATCGGTATCGACCGCAGTGGATGGCAGCCAGACCCCGGCCGGCATCCTCTACGGCACGCGCGATGCGACCCTGGGCGACGTGCCCTGCGGCGTCGTCGACCGGGATTGCGAGGTCAATGCCTCCGAGCTGATCTGGGATCCCAGCTATTCCGCCGGGCAGATCACCGCAGGTCTGGCCACCCTGGTGAACTTAGGCATCGTCCCCCGCTGATCCACCCGCCTCACGCGCCGCGCCCGCCCGGGCGCTGCGTTGCTGCATTGCAATTCACCGAACCCCGCCCCGCCCAGCGGGGTTTTTCTTTTAAGAGGACGCAACCATGAGCTCCAAGCTGTTCCCTCGCACCCACTGGTCCGCCCTGGCGCTGGTCGCCCTGGTGGCCGGTTGCCTGTTAGCACTGACAGGCGTCACCCCGGCCGAGGCGGCGGCGCTTCCGGCGCCGCACCTGGGCGATACCGGAATGCTGCTAGTGGCCTTCGCCGGCATCAGCATGGACGTGTTCCACCAGGACCCGTTCACCACCATCCAGCTCACTTCGGCAGTCGAAAAGGCGCCCTACCAGCCTACCGGCATCGGCTCCCTGAACGTATTCGAGCCCTTCCCGATCCGCACCAAGATCCTCACGATCGAACAGCGGCAGGGCAAGCTGGTCCTGATCCAGACCTCGCCGCGCGGCACCGAAGGTACGCAGCGCACCACCGAGAAGCGCTCGGCGCGCTTCTTCGAGTGCCCGCGCCTGATGACCTCGGACACCATCAAGGCGGATGAGCTGCAGAGCATTCGCCAGTTCGGCACCGAGACCGAGCTGATGCAGCTGCAGACCGAAGTGGCGCGCCGCCTCAATGGTCCCACCGGGCTGACTTCCTACATCGAGTACACCTGGGAGTATCACCGCCTGGCCGCCCTGCAGGGCAAGCTGCTCGACGCCGACGGTACGGTGCTCTACGACTTCTTCGGCGAATTCGGCATCACCCCGCCGGCGGAGGTCGCCTTCAATCTGGCCGCCGGCACGCCCAACAGCCTGCGCCCGATCATCAACGGCATCGTCCGCAACATGGCCCGCAAGGCCCAGGGCGCGTTCATGCCGACGACCGAGGTCTATGCGCTGTGCGGTGACGTGTTCTACGACCAGTTCACCAATCACCCGGACGTGATCCGTACCTTCATCAACTGGTCCGATGCACGCGACATCCGCAACGGCGGCCAGGGCGCGGCCTTCAGCTCGTTCGAGTTCGGCGGCGTCAACTGGATCAACTACCGCGGCTCGGACGACAACACCACCATCAAGATCCCGGACGACAAGTGCAAGTTCTTCCCGGTCGGCGCCCCCGGCGTCTTCCAGGTGGCCTATGCGCCCGGCGAGAGCTTCGAGTGGGTCAACACCCCCGGCAAGCCGGTTTACATCATCCCGATCATCGATCGCGACCGCAACGCCTGGTGGAAGGCGGAAGCCTATTCGTACCCCTTGCACATTTGCACAAGGCCCGAAATCCTGCAGACGGGTCACTCCGAAGCGTAAGCAGGCAGAAACGCGCGCCTCCCGGCGCGCGTTTCCCATGGGAAACGGCAGGGCGCCATCATGATCGACTGGGATTCCCTGGTGTTGGCGCCTCTGCAGCAGATTTTCGGGGATGCACCGCCGGCTTCCGGCCAGGGCGCATTCATCTATACCTCGAAGGGCGGCCCTCGCACCTTTGGCATCGGCGGCATTTTCGACGAAGCCTACCGCGAGGTCGACCTTGTCAGCGGCACGGCGGCAACCACCGTCATGCCGGTGCTGGGCGTGCGCCTGGTGGAGTTTCCGACGCCTCCCCTGCAGGACGACACGCTGGTGCGCGTATTGACCGGCGAATCGTACATCGTCAAGGAAGTGCGGCCGGATAGTCACGGCTGGGCCAAGCTGATGCTCAACCAGGTGCCGCTGCCGTGAGCGAGGACGTCGATCCCACAGCGCAGCCGATGTCCGCCCGGCGGCAGGTTCGCCTGGCGGTGATGGTGGCCCTGGAAACGATCCCGGGCATCAATACGCTCGAATCCCCGGGCCAATGGCCCACGCCGGAGGAGAAGCTCCCCGCCATCCTGATGCGGGCGCCGCGGTCGTCGAAGGAGTCGAAGGCCAGGGCGCAGCCGCAGTTCGATACCACGGTGACCGTCGATATCGAGGCGCGGCTGAAGGGCAAGTCGCAGGAAGACGCCCAGGACCAGATCGAGGCGCTCGAGGACGCGATCGAGAACGCGCTGTTGAAGAGCTACTGGCTGGTCAAGATTGTCCAGCAAGTGTCCTCGATCGAATCCGAAACCGAGATCAACGTCGACGGCAAGCCCTACCTGGCCGGCCTGAAGATGTCGCTGTCCTTCGAGTGCTACGAGGTATTCGATCCGGCGGCCGATGCACCGACCGCCTCGGCATGGCCGCCGCCGGCGCCGGTGATCGTGGCGCTGCAGGAGATCGGCATCCATGCCGACCTGATCAACGTGTTCGATGCCTACGGCACGTATTCGGATGCCGAGTTCCCCTATCTGCCGGCGCCGCGGCCCTATGGCCCGGATGGGCGCGACGAAGCTTATGTGCAGCTGTTCAACCTCGACTGGCTCGGCCCTGGCGGCCTTGACGAGGATTTCATGCTCGATGTTTCCACACTGGAGTGACCGTATGTACGTCAAACCTGCACCGGGCCTGAAGGTCAGGGATCCGGACCTGATGGATTTCCTGCCGGAAGGTGGCCGCGAAGTGCTGGCCTCGCTCTTTTGGCACCGCCGGGTGCGCGATCGCGACGTAACCCTCGGCACGCCCGCTGCCGTCGCCGCAATCCCGCCGGCCGACGCCGCTCCCGCACCCACCGAACAGGCGGACTGATCATGCC
>FTAG01001510.1_pt1 | contig 11613 bp, 11 predicted proteins | sample 1638911 | NCBI WGS metagenome assembly FTAG01 (sample SAMEA3914813, study PRJEB12502) | metagenome | biome: forest; material: soil | place: Canada | collected 2011-07-07 | depth 0.3 m
GAGGCGTTTTGCGCTGTCTTTTTCAATTGATGAAGGCCTTTCTGCCGTTACCATTGAGACCGCCGGAGCAGCGTGCAGCGGCGCAGCCACCGACAGCACCGGCGGCCGCCGCCGGCACCATCGATTTCGATTTTCACGGCGAGATGGATCGCGTCGACAAGGCGCGCAGCGATGTGTTCGGCAACGGCGGACAGCAGCCGGTCTGAGCGAGGCAGCGGCTATCGCCGCTGAACGCTAAGAAAATCTCAGTGCTTCGCCGCCGGCCCCGACGTCTGTATTGACGCCTGCTGTGTATAGACATCGCCGCCGAAGCCGGATTGCGTTTTCGCCGCGGCGTATCCCAGGTAAGGCAGGCCGAAAATATCCTCGACGCTGCGCAGCAGCGAATAGTGGTTGTAGGGATTCGCCGAGACCGTGCCGGGTTTGATGAAAGGCGACAGCAGCACCGCGCCGATGCGCCCGCCGCCGCGGCCGGTGACGCCGGGGGAGTGTGCGTTCGGTGCCGACAGTTCACCGCAGCAGGCGGAGGAGTCGGTTTGCGGGCCGTTGGACTCGTCGAAAGTCACGATCAACAGTCCGTCCTGTTTGAACGCCGCCGAGTCCAGGATCTGCGGCACCCATTGCTGCAGAAAGGCATCGGCCGAAACCAGACCGCCAGGCTCGCCGTTGACGCAGGGCGAATCATGACCATCGTGGCACAGGCCGGGCGTGATGAAGACGAAGTTTGGCGTGGTGTCGGCACTGGTCAGATCGGCGGTCAGTTGCTTCAGGTTCACCACATGCCGGTCGCAACGCGCGGCGTCGTCGATGATGCGGTGAAAGTAGACGAAGGGATTGTGCTTGGTGGCGTACTGGTCGCCGACAGCCGCTTTGCGCGCCGGGTCCGCTTTGCCGATCTGCGGCCGTCCGCACGTAGCGGCCTCGCGTTGCGGATCGTTGCCCATGTCTTCCATGTAGCCGCGCCAGCTCAGACCGGCCTGCTCCAGCTGATCCGGCAGGCTCGACACATCGGCGGGATAAATGCAGCCGCGGCCGATCGCCTGTCCGTCGGCGTCCGGCGTTGCGGTCGGCCTGAACTCGACATAGTCGTGGCAATCCGCCTGGGTGTCCGCGTTCGGACCCTGGCCGCTGATCAGGGCGATGTAGTTACCCTGGCTGTAGTGGGCGGTGCCGTAGTAGTTGGACAGCAGCGCGCCGCGTGCCGGCAGGGTTTTCGCCAGGTAGGCGGCGGGCGAATCCGCGCCGAAGGAGTTCTCGTAATCCTCGTTTTCCAGCAACAGCAGGAAGACATGGCCGATGCGCGGTACCGATGGCGCGGCCGGTGCCGATACCGGGACGGTGGCGGCGGGCTCGACGCCGCGCGAGCCGCTGCCGCAGGCGGCGAGCAGTGCCAGCATGGCGAAGCTGCAGGCGAAGGCGATGCGCTGACGGAAGGTTTGCATGGGTATGGAATCCGATGCCTGATGCGGCGTGTAGCGAAAGGGTGGAATGCGGGCAGTGTAGAGCCTGAGGGCACTGCCGTGGCAGTCCCGGGTGGGGCGGCCGATGCTGAGTAGGGCGGACGAAACGTGCAAAATGGGGCATGGCCGGTGTTCGGCCCCGCGTTTCCTCTCACCTCAATACAAGCTCATGTCCAAGTACAAGCTCGCCGGCCTGGTTTTCGTGTTCCTCTGGTTTTTCGGAGGCGGCCTCGGCCATTTCGTCGCGACCGGTTTCTTTGTCGGGATCGTTCCGCCGTATATTCCATGGCCGCTCGCGGCGGTCTATGTCAGCGGCGTATTCGAGCTGCTCGGCGCACTCGGTCTGATTTCCGTGGCGACGCGACCCTGGGCGGGCGTGGGCCTGCTGCTGCTGATCGTCTGCGTATCGCCGGCCAATATCTACATGTGGCAGCACCCGGAGCTGTTCCCCAAGTTTCCGCCAGCGCTGCTGGGTGTGCGCCTGGTGATCCAGGTGCTGCTGATAATGCTGGTGTGGTGGAGCACGCGCCCGCAGCGTACAGCGCTGCCGGCAGCCGCGCAGCGGGCCTGAGCCCGGCGCAAGACATCCGGATTATTTGCGCAGGCCCAGCGTGCTGGTGGTGCCGGAGCGGCCGATCTCCTCCACCGCCGGCGCGGTGCCGAAGAAGCGGTCGCCGCTGCCCATCGAAACGCCCCACCAGTAGTTCTCGTTGCGGAAGTGGTGATAGCGGTGTTCGCGCACGCGCCGCTGGTAGTGGGCGATGTCCGGACACCAGGGAATGTGCGCGAGATAGTGCACCCATTCGTAGTGCAGGCCGAGCAGCAGGTAGGTCACCTCGCCGGTGAGCACCAACTCCTTCCAGGGCCACAGGGCCCAGAGCAGCAGGGCCACGGCGGGCAGGGTCAGCACATGCACATGCCGTGGAATGAACACCCACTTCAGGTTCCAGGGGTCGGCATGGTGGCGACGATGCGTCAGCGGCAGGTAGAAGTCGATGGTGCGGCCGAACAGGCGCCGCGGCCGGTAGTGCAGCATATAGACATGGATCAGCCACTCGTTGAACGGGAAGTAGGCGAGTACCGCGAGCGCCACCAGTCCGTCCTTCCAGGCGAAGGGCGCCATCGATCCGCGCCACAGGCCGAAGCCGAGAGCAAAGGCGGCGATCAGCAGGGGGCTGGGATGGGTCCAGAACAGTCTGAGCGCGCTGCGCCGATCGCGCGGCAGGGTGTCCGGCGGACGCATCGGATTGCGTCTGGCGGTTTCCTCCGCTCCGATCACGGCCCGGTCGTCGCCGCGCTCCGTTTCACCATTCATCTCATCCACCTTCTGCTGTGCTTGCATCAAGCGCGCGCTCCAGCGCGCGCCGGCCGAGTTCCACATGACGGCGGCCGGCAGTGCGCGCGGCCTCGGCATCGCCCGCAGCCACGGCGCGAGCGATGCGACCCAAGCCTGTCAGGTCGCGGAATTCCGCTTCCATCACCCGGGTCAGCAAGCCCCACACCTGGCGGTAGGTTTTCTGCATCGAGTTGAAGGACAGGCGAAAGGCAATGTTGCCGCTCGCCACCACCAGTGCCTTCCAGAACTCGAAGCAGTGGTTTTGCAGTGCGGCAACATCGTCGCCGGCGGCGCGCATCTGCTCCAGCAACGCCTGCAGCTCCCTGGCCAGCTCGCCACCGCCGTGCTCGGCGGCGGCGGCGGCAATGTCCGGCGCCAGCGCCGAGCGCATGGCCATGACTGCGCGCACCGTCGCGCTGCTCATGCGTCCGCGCTTGTCCAGCAGCAGGCTGGGCAGCAATTCCAGCCCGGCCTCGTCCAGATAATCCAGCACCACGTGATTGCCACCCTGGCGCACGGTCAGCAGTTGCGCCTGCTGCAGGCGCTTGACCGCCTCGCGCACGGCGCCGCGATTGACGCCCAGCATTTCCGACAGCTCGCGCTCCGAAGGCAGGGCGCTGCCGGCAGCCAGCTCGCGCCGCACGATGCGGTCCTTGAGTTGCAGATACACCGATTCCGACAACGACTGCCGGGAGACGGGGCGAAAGGAGGTCATGGTGGGCATGCCATCATCTTATCATACCAGTTGATGGATCATGCCCACGGCGTGTTGAAAGCCGCTGCAACGGCCGGCGACAGGCCGGAAATTCCAGGATGGTTGCTGCGGTACCGGCGGGTAGGGAACCGGCTGGTACTTCTCCATAATCGCGCATGAACTACGTGGGCAAGCGCAGAACCGGTGCAGAAACAGGCAGTTGATGCAGTGCAAAAAAGATCGAATGCTCCGCCGGTGGGCATGTTGCGCTGCGATTTGTTTGCGTATCGGAAATCCGGATTGCGGCTGCTCTCAAACAGTGCAAATGCGTGTCTGCCCGGGCCTTCACGACGCCATAGAATTTTTCGATTGCGAAAGGTGAATGGCCCTTCACAAGCGGTGGTGCAATCGACTAAAGTCAGTCCACGATCAGGGACGATCTGCCCCGCAACGGGCGCGCAAGTAAAATCAAAAAGGGATTGACGCAAGCTTCCATTGTGTCCGGCAACCCACGGTTGGATTGATTGGCGCTCAAGCGGCAGGCGCCGGATATCCACGCGTTTCATCCGTCCGTCTGCCGAGACTTCCATCGCCCGCCCAGCGGCATGCGGCAGCGTACGGGCGGTGAGGCAAGGAAGCAGGGTCTGCTGTGAAATGGGGCACAGAAAAAACGCGCCGGACTTTCCGCCGCGAATTATGGGATACCAGGGAGGTAGCCTATGAAAGTAGTAAAGCCCATCCGGGGTTTGCACTTCGGAGATGAACTGGTGCGAGAAGATTACGTCGAGTTGAATCAGATCTGGCCCGGCACGGTGAATCAGAACTTCACCGCGGACCTTCTGGATGCCGCGCGCTCCTTTGCTTACTTGACGGTTTCGATACCGCTGTACCTGCTGGCCAGCATCGGCCTGGCCATCGCCCTGTATATCCGCTGCGCCGGCCTGTTGCTGCTGGCCGATTAGGTTGGCCGTGCGGGTGTGATGGCCCGGGGGATGCGAGGCCATCACACCTGACACCGTCCCAACAGTCGCTGCGCCGATCCGCATGAGTTCGGCTTTACCGCGACGTCGCGATGTCACGATACCCATCTGCCACACGGTCCATGTGCCATGACGCAATCCAGGTGCATTGTCACATTGCGTCGAAAATCCTTTCGCAGCGTCATGACGATAGCCCGCCGGCCTCGGTCTGGTGCAGCAGACGCTATCCACAGCGCCTGTCGATAACTTTTGTACAACTCTCTGTTGCCCATGCCGCGATGCCCGTCATTGCGAGCTTTTTACCGGTTGTGACGAAATTCTGACCAGGCCGTGAAGGCTGTGGATCAAGTGCTTTTCGCTGCACTGCAAAAAAGCGCGGCGATCAGCAGCGGGGCGTTGTAATAATTATTTGGGGCATGCCGTCCCGCGGTCTCAGCGTTCTAGTTCGTCGATGCTCTTGGGCCAGTTGCTCTTCAGCAGGCGCGACAGGGCGCGGTCTGCCAGCAGGCGGCCTTCGGTCTGGCAGCGCGCGCAATAGTTGGCCTCATTGTCGGCGTAGACGATGCGTTGCACCGGCGTGCCGCACACCGGGCAGGGCTGCTTGTAGCGGCCGTGCACCGCCATCTCCGGGCGGAAGGCAGTGACCTTTTCCGGCCAGCCCTGGCCGGCTTCGCGGCGCAGCCGTTCGGTCCATTCGCCGAGCACGGCGCGCGCGGCGTCGAACAGCCGCCGCTGCTCCTGCGTATCGAGCGCGCGCGTCTGCTTGAAAGGGGATAGCTGCGCGCGATGCAGGATTTCGTCGGAGTAGGCGTTGCCGATGGCGCTGAGTACCCTGGGGTCGGTCAGTGCGCGCTTCAGCGTGTGGTTTTCGCGTTCCAGCGCGGCGACGAATGCGGCGAGGCTGGCGTCCAGTACTTCCAGGCCGCCACGGTCGAAGCTTTGCAGATGGTCGCGGCCGGCCAGCAAGTGCAGTGCGGCGCGGCGTTTGCTGCCGTGTTCCAGCAGCAGCAGCGTGCCGTGCTCGAAATCGAAGGCGGCCAGGCCGGAGCTTTTCGGAATCGCCACGCCCGGCTTTTTCCAGTGCAGCCGGCCCAGGATCATCAGATGGATGACGGCGAAGTATTCACCCTCGAATTCAAACACCAGCCGCTTGCCGATGCGCGCAGTGCCTTTCAGGCGGCGCCCCTCGAACGCCGCGGGCGGCGGCTCCACCGTACGCAGCACGAAGGGGTTGCCGATGCGCAGGCGCAACAGCGGCGCATCCAGGGCTATCGCCTCGATACGTTCCAGATAGACCGTCAGATCCGGCAGTTCGGGCATGGTCAACAGATCCTAGTCCCCGGCAGTGTAGCCCGGACGGTGCGGCCATGGCCGCGCAGGAGCATCGCGTGTCAGCGGATGCCGTTGACGCGGCGGCTGCGCTCGGCGTCGAACTGCCAGGCCATGCCGTAGTCGGGCGCACTGTAGACCAGGAACTGCGGGAAGCGTGGATCGTCATGCTGACGGCTGGTGACCAGTACGTTGCGTTCGATATCGACGTGACCGAAAGCGTAGGGAACATCCGGCAGGTTCAGGCCGTCGCCGCGCGCGGCATCGGCATCCCGCTGCCGCAGATAGTTGCGCAGGAAGAATGCGGCGGCGCCGAAGGGCAGCGTCGTCACCCCATACCAGTAAGGGCCATGTGGCCGCTGCCAGCGCTGGAACACGTATTGATCGAGCACGATCACGCAGCGCTCGCCGCTGCGCAGCAGCAGCGGCCGGTTCACGCCACGGGTGCCGGCAGCAGCGATCTCGCCCATGCATTCGCAGGGTGCCACCGCGCTGTTCTGGAAATACAACCGGCGTCGGTATTCCGCTCGACGCCGGCCACCGGGTACGGCGTTACGCCAGGATTCGTCGATCAGCCATTCGCCGGTGGCGAAGCGCAGGCACTCGCTGCTGCGCTGAATCGGATCGGCGACGCTGACGCTGCCTGTGGCGGCAACTTGCGGCATGGGCTTGACCGAAGCGGGGTGCAGGTTCTGCGCGGACGACATGGCGCCACTCGATGCGGCGGGCCGGGATTGGCCCGCAATCGATAGTAGTGATGGCGTGTGCCGGCCCGGTGCGGGACTTGTGCAGAAAGTGTGAAATCGCTTGCTCGGCTAGGGCGCAGACAGGAACGTTAGCAGCGCCTGGTTGAAGGCCGGCGCGTTCCACAGGTTCATCGCGTGCGATGCGTTGGCGATGGTGGCGCGCCGCGCATCGGGCAGCAGTGCCGCGAGTGCATCCAATACCGCCGGATAGGGTTGCGGGCTTTGTGCGCCGCCGATCAGCAGCAGGGGCTGGCGCAACGCCAGCGCCGTTGCGGCGGTGACGGTTTCGTAGGACTCGGCGACCTGTCCGAACAGGGTGTTGGCATTGTCGCGCATCATGCGCTTGAGCCAGGGCACCATGCGCGCCCAGGTTCCTGCGCCGCTGACCGTGTCGATGAACAACTCCAGTCCGGCATCGGCGTCCCCGGCCTGGAGCAGGGTCAGCGCACGCTGGCGGAAGCCGCTGCGGTCCATGTCGGTCGCATGCTCGCCCTTCATTGCGTCGACGCCGAGTCCGGGTTCGGCCAGGGTCAGCGAGCGCAACAGCTGTGGCTGTTGCCGGGCGAGCAGCCAGGCCACGCTGCCGCCGCGCGAGTGTCCGACCAGATCCACCGGCCCTGCGCCAAGTGTCGTGATGAACCCGGCAAGATCGTCGGCGTGCTGCTGCACCGAGAAGCCGTCGCCCTTGCCGTCCCAGTTTTCGGGCCAATAGTGGCGCAAGCTGATTGCGATGACGCGGTGCTGCGTTGCCAGCGGTTCCATCTGCGGGCGCCAGAAGCGGTAATCGCAGAGGCTGCCATGGACCAGCAGCAGGGGCGCCCCGCTGCCCGCCTCGACATAGCTCATGTCGTAGCCGTTGATGCGGAGTGTGGCGGGGGCGGAGGTGGTCTGCACGGGCGGGTTCTTTGAAGGTGATGCGCAGTGGTTGCGGGCGGTGATTTTCCGCTGGTTTGCTGAAGCCAATTCCGGCGGCTTTCCTAGCCGGCCCTCCAGACCACCCTGCCGATCACACTGAGGCGTTCGATCTGGTCGGCGGCGATCAGCTCCATCGCATATTGCGGCGAGGGATTGTCGCTGTGCATTTCCACGCTGCCGTCGGCTCGTTGCACCAGGCGCTTGACGCGCAACTCGTCGTCGACGGCGATGGCATAGACCTCGCCATTCCTGATGGTGTGGTCCGCCACGTGTACCAGCACCACATCGCCGCTACGCAGGAAGGGCGACATCGATTCTCCCTCGACACTGACGATGCGGCAGTCCTTTGCCGCCAGTCCCTTGCGCTGCAGCCAGTCGCGGCGGAAGGCGTGCGAACTGTCGATTTCCTCGTGCTCCCAGCTGGCCCGCCCCCCGCCGGCCGAAAGCAGGGCGCCGTGGACGCGGGTGACGAAGGTATAGCGGTCGGCGGCCTCGTCGGTACCCGCTTCGGCTGCGGCCGCCACCAGGAGGTGCCGGATGCCCTTGCCCGAGTTGAGCCATTTGGGGTTGACGCCGAGCAACTCGGCCAGCAGCAACAGGTTGTCGTCCCTGAGGGATTCGATCTGTCCCGATTCCCACATGGTGACGGTGGCGCGGGTGACGCCCACCCGGCGCGCCAGCTCGGCCTTGCTGATGTCGAGCGCCTCGCGCGCTTCGATGATGCGGCTGGCCAAGGTGTTCATGACCCGGCACTATACGTTTGTTAATTACACTTAACAATATCCGGGACCGATTGTCCGGCGTAACTTGGGAGGCGTATGTCAGGAGGCGTATGTTCGGATTGAGCCCTGAATCCGGAATGCCGTTTCGCTGCATCCAATAGCCGACACTGAAGCGGCGCCATCGAGGCGCCGCATACTACGGAGCTGCGAGCTTGCCATGAACCACGCCACCGCCAGATTTGTGATCCTGTTGCTGGCCATATCGTTTTCGGCCTGCGGGCATGCCGCCTCGAGCCACCATGGCTACATGGTTTTCGACAACGGTTCGGTTTCGCTGAAGAACGGCACCGTGGTGATCAAGGTCAAGGGGCATGACCAGGCGCGGGTCACCGGCGACGGCAAGCTGAGCATCGGCGGCACCGATGTAACGGTTTCGCCGCAGGCGCAGCTGGCGCTGGCCAAGTACAACGCCGACGCCCTGGTGTTCACCGACCAGGCGAAGGACCTGGGGCTGGAGAGCGCGAACTTCGCCCTGCATACCGTCGGCCAGGTGTTCAAGGGCATCCTCCACGGCACCGTCGATCAGGCCGGCGACGAAGCCGATCGCGGCAGCAAGGTGATCGAGGCAAAGGCCCAACTGCTGTGCCAGCGCATGAATGAATGGCGCGTGGTGCAGGATGCCGCGGCGCAGGTGGTGCCCGAATTCAAGCCTTACGCGGTCATCGGCGTCGACGACGCCAAGGATTGCTTCGTCGATTCGAAGGAGCCGCCGGAAAAATCCGACGGCAATCCCCAGATTCCGAGCTAGTCCCGGCCAGGGCCTGCCGGAGTTGATTGAACTGTCAGCAGGGGGCGCGGTCAATGAAAAGGACGGGCGGTGCAATCCGCCGTAAACCGGTGACTGTGTGTCGCTGGTCCGCCCGGCCGAATTTCATCTGTGCCGTTCCACTTCACGGAGGAAGACATGAACATGCTGAAGAACGTCGCGCTCGCCATCGGTATCGTCGCTGTAGGCGCTGGTCTGGGTGCGTGCAACAAGAATGAGGCGCCGCCGGCGAGTAGTGCCGCGTCGCCTGCAACAACTCCGTCCGCTCCGGCAAATAGTATGTCGTCTTCGTCCAGCAGCTCTTCAGGCGGCGCTGCAACCGGCGGTTCTTCGGGCGCCGGCAGCAACTGACGCAGTTCGCGGCAACTCAGCACAGGGTGGATCGCCTAGCGATCCACCCTTTTTTATGACGATGTGCCGGGCAGCTTCGGCATGCCATCGTCGCTGCGCCGATCAGACGCCCTGACGGACGATGTCCGATGAGTTCAGGATTGGCAGCTGGATGGTGCCGGATAGATCCACCGCCGGCACGAACACATCGCGCGACCAGGTGATCGGGTACTGGGTGTGGAAGGCGTATACCAGCAGACCCAGCTGATCGCCCTGTTTGAGGCGGATGCCGATGCCGTTCATGTCGGCGACGTGGTCGCCGAAGCTGCGGATCGGGGTGAGCTGGGCATCGACCAGCTTCCAGTCCTGCGAGCCCTTGGCCAGGTAGCCGACACCGATGAACAGGATCGGATCGCAGCCGCCGATATTGAGCGGGTTGGTGCAATCGGTGGGGCTGGCGCCGGCGACATTCTTCATATTCATCGAAAGGGTCGGGATACCGGCAACCAGCACATCGTCGGTCGCCGCGGTGTAGAGCGGCTGCACCGACAGCAGCGCCTTGCGCACGTCACCGCCGAGCAACGAGCCGACCACGCCGAGCAGGCTGTTGAGCTGCGGCGTAGTGGCCTTGAGCTGGAATTCCTGGCCGCCGTATTTAATGTCGTGAACCTGGATGGCGTCGCCGTCGGCGATGCTCATGCAGAAATCGGTACCGGTGGTCAGCACCTTGTCGAGTGCGCCGCCGATGCCCTGCAGCTTCTCCTGGAACCAGGCGAAATCGGCATCGCTGACCTTGATGCTGCCGCAGGCCGAGGCGCCGCTCGGCCCCTGGAACTCGGGCGGATTGATCAGAGCGTAGAACGGGTCCAGCGCATCCTGCAGATTGCTGCCCGGCGGCAGCGGCACGCTGGCGAGCGACACCGGCAGGATATGGCCGGACTGGTGCGAGATCAGACGCACGTCGCCGCCGCCCTTCTTCAGGCACTGCCAGTTGACATAGCCGTTGTTGAAGTTGAACAGCGTATCCGGCATGCCCTGCGACAGCAGCACATCGGCCTTGGGAAACGGCGTCGGCTGCACCAGGAAGGTATCCGGCACCGAAATCGGCAGCAGGAATTTCTGCGGCCCCGGTTGCTCGCCGTCGCAGAAATAAGCGACGCTGTGATACTTGAAATAGTTCAGGCCGGTCTGCGAGAACTCATTGGTCAAGCCGGCGGTGATCAGGGTCTCGTAGACGGTCGGGTCCTGCCGCGTCGGCAACTCGCCCGAGGCCAATCGCGTCAGCAACTCCGGCAATACCAACGCCGGCGTGCCGGCAAGTTCGCCGGCTTCGCCGCCCGCTACCAGCGCCAGGCCCCAACCGGACTTGACCACATTGCCTTCATTCAAGGCAAAGGTCAGGTCATGCGGCGTGATGTCCGGCGCCAGCACATGCAGGCGATGCTTGGGATCGGCGCCCATCAGCAGGAACTGGTACATGCCGCCGTAGGAGCCGCCATAGCTGCCCACCACCATGCTGCCGTCGCCATGGCGGCGCAGGCCCTCGAGCTTCTCCGCCCAATCGAGCACCGCCACCAGGTCCTGGCCTTCGTAGTCCGGGTCCATCACGCGGACAGTGCCGCTGGACTGGCCGTCACCGCGCTCGTCGATGGAAATGACGTAGTAGCCGTTGTCCAGCAGCTGCTGGATGAAGGCATCCGCCTTGGTGGCGCGGGTGCCGCCATAGCCGTGGCTGTTCAACACCAGCGGATAGGTCTGGCCGACCTTGACGTGGGTCGGCTCGAACACCTGGAACCACACCGTGTCGCCGATCGGCGAGGTGATGCTCTGGGCGTAGATGGTGCCGTCGCGGTCTTTCGCCACCGGCGAGGTGGTGTTGTTGTCGCCGCTGCCGGCGGGCGTACTGCTGCCGCCGCAGGCCTGCAACAGCAAGGCAGACAGGAACAGCGGAAACAGCCGTTTGAAATGGCGCATGGTTCTCCCCTGGGCTGCCGCATCCGCGGCATCTATTTATTCAAGTTCCGGGCAGCTTGGCGCCGCCTCGTACTTGATCGAATTGTATACCCTCGCGCGGCCGGTGGATTCGCCCTGCGGCCGCGTACCTTGTCCGCAAAGCCAGCCCCCGACACCTTACACTGGCCCGGCGAAAACTGGAGAAGACATGAAATACAACACACTCGACTGGTCGGTCGCCGACCGCGTACTCACCCTCACCCTGAACCGCCCGGAACAGCTCAACTCCTTCACCGTGGAGATGGCCAATGAACTGGTGCAC
>FTAG01002107.1_pt1 | contig 11590 bp, 13 predicted proteins | sample 1638911 | NCBI WGS metagenome assembly FTAG01 (sample SAMEA3914813, study PRJEB12502) | metagenome | biome: forest; material: soil | place: Canada | collected 2011-07-07 | depth 0.3 m
GATCCGCGAGGCCGACAACCGCTGCATCGGGACTGGCCGCCGCGGTCCGGTCACCGAGAAGCTGCAGAAGGCCTACGCCGCCCAGGTCAAGGGTGAGCGGACCGAGTATCCGGAGTGGCTGACCGATGTGTAGGCAGTTGTCCGCCGGCGATCCGCGCGGCCAGAATCCAGCCGGGAGGGAAGGGAATTGAAAGCACTGGTCAAGAGCCGGTCCGAGCCGGGGCTGTGGCGGGCGGATGTGGCGAAGCCCGTCGTCGGCATCAACGACGTGCTGATCCGGGTGCATCTCACCGGCATCTGCGGCACCGACCTGCACATCTACAACTGGGATGCCTGGGCCCAGGCCACCATCCCGGTGCCCCTGGTCATCGGCCACGAGTTCGTCGGCGAAATCGTCGAGGTCGGTGCCAACGTCAATGACTTCCGCCCCGGCGAGATCGTCAGCGGCGAGGGTCACGTGGTCTGCGGCCGCTGCCGCAACTGCCTGGCCGGGCGGCGCCACCTCTGCGCCCACACCGAGGGCGTCGGCGTCAATCGCCCCGGCGCCTTCGCCGAGTACGTGGTCCTGCCGATGAGCAACATCTGGCGCCACAGTCCCCACGTCAAGGAAGAGATCGCCTCGATCTTCGATCCCTTCGGCAACGCCGTGCATACCGCGCTGTCGTTTCCGGTGCTCGGCGAGGACGTGCTGATCACCGGCGCCGGACCGATCGGCATCATGGCGGCGGCGGTGGTGCGCCACGCCGGCGCCCGCAACGTCGTCATCACTGACCTCAATCCCGCGCGCCTGGCCCTGGCGAAAAAGGTCGGAGCGACGGCGGTCGATCCGCGCGCGGAGTCGCTGGGTCAGGTGCAGCAACGCCTCGGCATGAAGGAGGGCTTCGACGTCGGCCTGGAGATGTCGGGCAATACGGCGGCCTTGCGCCAGATGCTCGACAACATGGCCCACGGCGGCAAGATCGCCATGCTGGGAATTCCATCCGAGGAAATGGCGATCGACTGGAAGAAGGTGATCTTCAACATGATCACCATCAAGGGCATCTACGGGCGCGAGATGTACGAGACCTGGTACATGATGACGGTGATGCTGGAATCCGGGCTGGACATCTCCCCGGTGATCACCCATCGCCTGCCCTGGCATGAATACGAGCAGGGCTTTGCCGCCATGCGCAGCGGCGAGGCCGGCAAGGTCGTGCTCGACTGGCGCGTTTGAAGCAATATCGATGCTTGGCTTGTCACAGGTACTGACTATGTACGGTCCCATCAGGAACTCGCTCACCGAAACGCTGCAAGGCATCCGCAGCGCCGGCCTCTACAAGTCCGAGCGGCGCATCGGCTCCTCGCAGCAGGCGCTGATCGGCGTGGAGCAGGGCCAGGTGCTCAACTTCTGCGCCAACAACTACCTCGGCCTGGCCAATCATCCGCAGGTGCTGGCGGCCGCGCACGAGGCGCTGGACCGCTGGGGTTACGGCATGGCCTCGGTGCGCTTCATCTGCGGCACCCAGTCCATCCACCAGGAACTGGAGGCGCGGCTGTCGGCGTTTCTGGGCACCGAGGACACCATCCTCTACAACTCCTGCTTCGACGCCAACGGCGGCCTGTTCGAAACCCTGCTCGACGAGCACGACAGCGTCATTTCCGACGAGCTGAATCATGCCTCGATCATCGACGGCATCCGCCTGTGCAAGGCCCGGCGCCTGCGCTACCGCAACGGCGACATGGCGGACCTGGAAGCGCAGCTGGTGCTGGCAACGCGCGACAGCCGCAATGTGATGATCGCCACCGACGGCGTGTTTTCGATGGACGGCTATATCGCCAGGCTGGACCGGATCTGCGACCTGGCCGAGCGTTACGGTGCCCTGGTGATGGTCGACGACTCCCATGCCGTCGGCATCCTCGGCGGCAATGGCCGCGGCAGTCACGAGCATCATCAGGTGATGGAGCGGGTCGACATCATCACCGGCACCCTGGGCAAGGCGCTGGGCGGCGCCTGCGGCGGCTATACCTCGACGCGCAAGGAGATCGTGCAACTGCTGCGGCAGCGCTCGCGCCCCTACCTGTTCTCCAATTCGCTGCCGCCGCCCATCGTCGGCGCCACGCTCAAGGTGCTGGACCTGCTGGGGCAGTCCGCGCAGCTGCGCCAGCGGCTGTGGGACAACACCCGCTGGTTCCGCGCCAGCATGCAGGAACAGGGCTTCGACATCCTGCCGGGCGAACACCCCATCGTCCCGGTGATGATCGGGGACGCAGCCAGGGCGGCGCGCCTGGCCGAGCTGCTGCTGGCCAAGGGCATTTACGTCGTCGCGTTTTCCTACCCGGTGGTGCCGAGGGACCGAGCCCGCATCAGGGTGCAGATTTCCGCCGCCCATAGCCATTCCGATCTGGAATCGGCGGTCAGGAAATTCGCCGAGGCACGCGCGGAACTGGGCCTGTAGCCGTGCGCGCAGGGCGGTCCGCCCGCTATTGCCCTTGACGCAACTGCCGCAGGTGCCGGAAGCCGACCAGCTTCCGGCTGTGCTCGTCCCATAGCCGGAAGTTCACCGTTTTGAGGCTGGGAAACAAGGTGATGGGCTTGACCTGCTGGAACAGCGGGTCGGCCTCGTGGCAGCGCTGCAGGTTGTAGTTGGGGATGCGCGGGTTGAGGTGGTGGATGTGGTGGAAGCCGATGTTGCCGGAGAACCATTGCAGGATGCGCGGCAGCTTGTAGAACGAGCTGCCCTGCAAGGCCGCGGCGGTGTAGTCCCAGTCCTTGCCGCGCTCCCAGTACACGTCCTCGAACTGGTGCTGCACGTAGAACATCCAGATGCCCGCGCTGCCCGCGACCATGGTCACCACCAGCTGGATCAGCAGATAGGCGCCGAGGCCGAAGATCCAGCTCAGTCCGACCGCCATGCACAGGATCGCCAGGTTCATCCACCACACCGAAATACGCTCGCGCGGATTCGCCCCCGGTGCCGGGAAGCGCTGCATTACCAGGAACACGAACAGCGGCGCCAGCACGAACAGCACGAAGGGATTGCGCGCCAGGCGGTAGGCGAAGCGGTTCCAGCGCGAGGCCTCCAGGTATTCCTGCACCGTCATGGTCCAGATGTCGCCGGTGCCGCGGCGGTCGAGGTCGCCGACGGTGCCGTGGTGGATCGCGTGCTCCCAGCGCCAATGATGGTAAGGCGTAAAGCTCAGTACGCCGGCGACGAAGCCGACCAGGGCGTTGGCCCGCCGCGACTTGAAATACGAGCCGTGGCCGCAGTCATGGAAGATGATGAAGATGCGCACCAGGAAGGCCCCGGCCAGTACCGCCAGCGGCATGGTCAGCCACCACGACACCGCCATGCTCAGGTACATCAGGTACCAGAGCAGCGCATACGGCACGAAGGTGTTCGCGATCTGCCACAGCGCGCGCCCGGTGGAGGGCATCTGGAATTTCGCAACGATGTCGCGCCAGGCGGTCTTGCCGGCCGTGGCGGCGTTTGCAACCGGAGTCTTCTGAATGGTCATGCCTGGAGCAGCGGTGATGCCTCGTGGGCGCTCCTTGGGCGTTCACTGCATTACCGCAATGCCCGTGCAATCGGCGTTGAATCCGGTCTGGATTATGCTCCGCGCCCGGCCCGGTGAACAGCCGTCTGCACGGGGCGGCGGTGGCCAGAGACCGTTTCCCGCCGTTAAACAGCCGCTTGTCAGAAATATGCCCGGCCGATGCCGCGCGCAACTACTGGTGCGTCACCCGCGTCGGCAGGTCCGCCACCGCCATGCGATGGCCGGAGACATTGGCGCCGGCATCGGGCCTCAGGCGGCGGAAGCTGAACAGCGCCGCCAGCGAGATCAGGCCCACGGTGCAGAACGCCGCGGTGAAGTCGATCGGCGCCAGGCTGGCGCCGTGGCGCATCGCCAGGCTCAGGTTCAGCAGCTGCGAGCCGATGCCGATGCCCATGCTCAGGGCCAGCTGCTGCGCCGTGCTGGAGAAGCTGCTGGCCTGGCTCATGTCGCGCTCGTCGACGTCGGCGAAGGCCAGGGTGTTGACGCAGGTGAACTCCAGCGAGCGGAAGAAGCCGCTCAACAGCAGGAAGGCGATGATCAGCAGGTGCGGAGTGGCGGCGCTGAAGAAGCCGCAGACGATCAGCGCGCCGCCGCAGATCAGCGTGTTCCAGATCAGCAGGCGGCGGAAGCCGTAGCGCTGCGTCAGCTTCTGCGCCTGGGTCTTCATCAGCAGCGCGCCCACAGCGCTGGCGAAGGTGGTCATGCCCGAGCCCAGCGCGCTCATGCCGAAGCCCAGCTGCAGCATCATCGGCATCAGCAGCGAGAAGCTGCCGATGCCGATGCGGAACAGCGAGCCGCCGGTCACCGAGACGCGGAACGTCGGCAGCCGCAGCAGCGACAGGCGCAGGATCGGCGCCAGGTCGCTGCGTGCATGGCGCACGTACAGCGCCAGCAGGCCGATGCCGGCGACGATCAGGAACGGCGGGATCTCCGCCGGCAGCACATGCTTGCCCAGGTTCTCGAAGCCCAGCACCAGCCCCGCCAGGCCGCCGCCCACCAGCATCCAGCCGGCGAGGTCGAAAGCCTGCGACACCATGCCGGCGCTGTCCTTGATGTAGCGGCTGACCAGGGCGTAGCCGAGAATGCCGATCGGCACATTGATCAGGAAGATCCAGCGCCAGGACTCGTAGGTCACGATCAGGCCGCCCAGCGGCGGCCCGAAGATCGGCGCCATCAGCGCCGGCACGGTGAGATAAGCCATCGCCGCGACCAGCTGGCTCTTCGGTACCTGGCGCAGCAGCACCAGCCGCCCCACCGGCACCATCATGGCGCCGCCGATGCCCTGGGCCACGCGGGCCAGCAGCAGCTCGCCGATGTTCTGCGCCGCGGCGCAGGCCATCGAGCCGAGCACGAACACCACGATGGCGTTGCGGAACACTCGCCGCGCGCCGTAGCGGTCCGCCATCCAGCCGCTGACCGGGATGAACACGCTCAGGCTCAGCAGGTAAGAGGAGATCGCCAGGCTCAGGTGCAGCGGATCCTCGCCGAGCGAGCGGGCGATGGCCGGTAGCGCGGTGGCGATGATGGTCGAGTCCAGGTTCTCCATGAACAGCGCCGAGGCCACGATCAGCGGGATCAGGCGCATCGGGTTGCCGCCGTCAGGCGTGGCCGGCTCCGGCGGCGGGGAATCGGCGAGCATCGGGGCGATCGTCGGGGCGGTCGGCGGTGCTGTCGGCGGGGCGTGCGGGTGGCTCATGTCGGCTTGCGGCGGCGGCTGCGCAGTATAGCGGGGCGCCCGGCGCGGGAACTTCGCCCCCTTGGCGCCGACTAAATAGTATGCGGACAGCCACGGAGGCTGCAGCCATGCCACGAGGCGAAAAGACCAGGTACAGCGCCAGGCAGGAGCGCGCCGAGCGCCCCCACTTCCGGCGCGGTCGCGGGCGCAGCCCGACGGCATGGCATGACCCGGCCCGCAGCGTCGGCGGCTTGGCGATCGGCTTGGTGGCGGCGGGCCTGGGCGTGCTGGGCGAATGGATCGGCGCCACCACCCGGGGCGTGCGCCGGCTCGGCGGGCGTCGCCACAGCCGCGTGGATGCCCGCCGTGGTCGGAAATCTTAGAGTCGTCAGGGTCCGTGCCGGCGAAGCGCCGCGCTTCGAGCAGTTGTTCGCCGGCCTGCGCGAGGAATTGCGGCAGCACGAGCCGGGTTGCCTGATCTATTCGCTGCTGCGCTCGCGCCTGCACCCCGGTTCCTACGTCATCCACGAGCAGTACGCCGATGCCGAGACGCTGGCGCTGCACCAGCGCTCCCCCGCCGTGGCGGGTTACATGGAGCGGATGCGCGCGCTGCTGGAAACGGTCGAAGTGGAATATTTCGATCCAATGTCCGAATAGCGGCCGGCTGACCGGCGCCGGCGGATGACCGGCCCCGATCCATCGTAGGATAGCGCCATGCCCGACCTGCCGATTCCCGCCGACCGATGACGCTGGCTGTTCGCACCGAGGGCGTGATCGCCTGGCAGGGCCGCATGCTGGTCTATCACCGCGAGCCGGCTGGCGGCTGGAGCCTGCGCTTCCTCGGCGACGACGACCAGGTACCGCCGAGTCCCGAACTGCTCCAGGCGGTGCAGGCCGACATCCATCACCAGGATCGCAAGCAGCGCCTGGCCGAGTGACAGGCCGGGGCGCCGTGCCGGCCCAGTACCCTTGTGACGAACCGTTGCAACCTCTCCTGAGCCCGCGGCATCCAAACCGCTAACATCGAATATCCGGCGCCGCGCGCCGCTACCAGAATCCCGGAGAGCGTCATGAAGATCGTCCGCACCCTGCTCGCGGCCAGCCTCTGCGCCGCCAGCGCCGCCGTGCTCGCCGCTGAACCCGCAGCCGCGGGCGGCGACGCCGCCACGCCGCCCGGCTTCTGGCAGAACCCGGCCATTGCCGGTTACGGCGAGGTCCACCCGCTGCCCAAGGCGGCCTACCAGCCGCAGCCGGGCGAGACCTACAAGGTGGTGTTCTCGGTCAGCAAGGCGGCGGAGAAGCCGGCCGACACCAGCCCCGCGCTGGAAGCGGTGGCGCGCGCCGTGAACCTCTACGTCTCCGCCGGCGTGCCGCTGGATCACCTCAAGTTCGTGGTCATCCTCTCCGGCGCCATGACCGACTCGGCGCTGGACGACGAGCATTACAAGCAGAAGCTCGGCGCCGACAGGAACCCCAACCTCGACCTGATCCGCAAGCTGCGCACGGCCGGCGTGGACGTCGCCGTCTGCGGCCAGGCCGTGCTCGGCCGCAAGGAGCAGTACGAATGGGTCGTCCCCGAAGTGAACGTAGCCTTGTCCGCGCTCACCACCATCACCATGTTGCAGCATGAGGGCTATGCGCTGATGTCGTTGTAAGCCGGTCCGGGGAGGATGGGGGAGATGAACAGCAAGCAGTGGGTCATTGCGCTCGCCTTGTGCAGCGCGGGTGCCGCCGCGCATGCCGACGCGGACGGCGCCGCGCTGGCCAACAAGGGCAATGTGCACGGCGCCATCGCCTGCGCCAGCTGCCATGGCGCGCAGGGCGAGGGCACTGCGGCGGCGGGTTTCCCGCGCCTCGCCGGGTTACCGGCGGCCTACCTTGCTGCGCAGCTCGACAGCTTCGCCGCCAAAACGCGTGACAATGCCTCGATGCGATCCATTGCCAATGCGCTCAACGCGGCTGAGCGCCAGGCCGTATCTCACTACTACGCTACCCTGCCGGCGCCGACTCCTCTGTTTGTACCGAACGGTCCAAACGCGGCCGGCGAGATGCTGGTCCAGCGCGGCCGCTGGCCGCAGAACCTGCCGGCCTGCGCGCAATGCCATGCCGCGGACGGCGTCGGCGTCGGCGCGGAGTTCCCGCCGCTGGCCGGGCAGCCGGCGAGCTATATCGCCGCCCAGCTCCACGCCTGGCAGAAGAACCGCCGCGCGCCGGGGCCGCTGGGTCTGATGCCGGCGGTGGCCGGCAAGCTGAGCGATGCCGACATCCAGGCCGTCGCCGCCTACTATGCGGCCCTGCCGGAGCCGGCAGCGGCGGCGAACGGGAGCCCGCCATGAAGCGCCTGCGCGCAACGCTCGCCGCTCTGGCCTTGCTGTCGTCGCTGGCCTGCGCTATGGCGCAGGCCGATCCGCCGCCCGCGCCGGACTTCCAGCCTCCGGCGCGCGGCAGCGAGCCGGACGACGACTACGGCAAGATCATCAGGTTCGGCGAGCAGGTGTTCAATCATACGGATCAGTACGCAGCCGCCTACGTCGGCAACCACCTGCGCTGCGCCAGCTGTCATCTCGACGCCGGCCGCCAGCCCGACTCGGCGCCACTGTGGGGCGCTTACGTGCTCTACCCCGCGTATCGGGCCAAGAACCACCACGTCAACACCTACGCCGAGCGCCTGCAAGGTTGCTTCGAGTACAGCATGAACGGCAAGGCGCCGCCGCTGGGCGATCCGGTGCTGGTGGCGCTGGAGACCTACTCCTACTGGCTGGCCCAGGGCGCGCCCACCGGCGTGAAGCTCAAGGGGCAGGGCTATGCCAAGCCGCCCAAGCCGGCGCAGGCGCCGGACTATGTACGCGGGCAGAGGGTCTACGAGGCGCGCTGCGCGCTGTGCCATGGAGCGGACGGCGCCGGCCAGCGCAGCGCCAGCGGCGAGACCGTCTTCCCCGCGTTGTGGGGCCCGGACTCCTTCAACTGGGGCGCCGGCATCGGCTCGGTCAACAACGCCGCCGCCTTCATCAAGTCCAACATGCCCCTGGGTCTGGGCGGCAGCCTCGGCGACCAGGACGCCTGGGACGTGGCGCAGTTTGTAGACAGCCACGAGCGCCCGCAGGATCCGCGTTACACCGGCGACGTCGCCGACACCCGCGCGAAATTCCACGACACGCCGGATTCGCTGTATGGCCTGAGCGTCAACGGCCACGTACTCGGCAGCGATTCCGTAGCGCCTGGCGGCGGTACGCGCAGCGCCGCGACACAGTAAGGCGGCGATACCCTGCCTTAGTCCCCGCCGTTCTGTCCTGCGAACATTCCGCACCAGCACGTGGCTGCGCGCTTTTTGCGCAGGCCGCTAACCTAGAATCCCCACCCGGTCAAGGCGCGGATGAGCGAAGCCGCCTTGGCGCCGCAGGCATACAAAGGGACAAAAGCGGGGAGCGGGTATAAGCATGAACAAGCTTCGGGGAAGCGGGCGGGTACGGTTGAGCCTGTGGCTGGCGGCGTGCCTGCTGCTGCAGGGCTGCGGCTCGTCCAGCGCGGTCGGCGGGCAGGCGGGTTCCAGCGGTGGCGGCACCGGCGCCAGCCGGCCCAATATACTGGTGATCCTGGTCGATGACCTGGGCTATGCCGACTTGAGCTCCTTCGGCAGCGAGATCAACACGCCGAGCATCGACCAGCTGGCCCAGGAAGGCCGCATTCTCACCAACTTCCACGCCACGCCGCTGTGCGCCACCTCGCGCGCCGAGTTGCTCACCGGCGCGGATCATCACCTGGTCGGCGTCGGCACCCTGCCGGAGAGCAGCAGCTTCTATCCGCCCAACGACGAGACCTACAAGGGCGAGCTGGACGGCAAGGCCCGCACCGTGGCGCAGCTGTTGCACGACGCCGGCTACCACACCTACATGGCCGGCAAGTGGCATCTGGGCGGCGGCGGCCCGGTGAAGTGGGGCTTCGAGCAGTCCTTTTCCATGGACTACACCTCCGCCTTCGGCAACAACTACGCCGCCACCGCGGCCCGCTCCGAGTCCGCCGCCCGCGCCTATTACGAGAACGGCGTGCAGGCCCGGATTCCCGATACGTTCTTCTCCAGCGACTACTACGTCGACAAGCTCAAGAGCTACATCGGCGCCGGCCATGGCGACGGCAAGCCTTTCTTCGCCTATCTCGCGTTCCAGGCCGTACACTTCCCGCTACAGGTGCCGGACGCCTACATCGATCTGTACAAGGGCAAGTACGACGCCGGCTACCAGGCGATCCGCGACGCGCGCATCGCCAGACAGAAGGCGCTCGGCATCGTGCCGCCGGACCTCAATCCCAATCCGGGCGACGAGGCGCTGATGCTGCGCTTCGGCCAGCCCGGCGTGCTCACCAACACCGCCTGGGACCAGCTCTCCGCATCCGACCAGCAGAGCGAGGCGCGTATCATGGAAGTGTTCGCCGGCATGCTGACCAACCTGGACGACAACGTCGGCAGGCTCTTCGCCTACCTCAAGCAGATCGGCGAGTACGACAACACCCTGATCGTGTTCGTCTCCGACAACGGCGCCGACGGCATGGGCTACGGCTTCATCCCCTATGTGGATGGCGCCGGCAACACCGACATCGACAACAGCCTTGCCAACTACGGCCGCCCCGGCTCCTTCATCTTCCGCAGCACCCGCTGGGCCGAGGCCGGCAATGCGCCGTTGCGCCTGTTCAAGGCCTTCACCGCCGAGGGCGGCATCTCGGTGCCGGCGATCGTGCGCCTGCCGCGGCAGGGCTCCGGCCAGCAGCCGAGCGCGGCGCTGGCCTCGCTGCTGGACGTTGTGCCCACCGTGCTCGCCGCCGCCGGCATCCCGGACCCGGGCGCGCAGTACCAGGGCCACGCCGTGGCCCCGCTGGAAGGTCTTTCCTTATTGCCGGTGCTGAACGGGCAGCGCAGCCAGGTCTACGGCCAGGACGACGTCATCGTTGACGAGGTCAACGACATCCGTTACGTGCGCAAGGGCCCCTGGAAAATGACGCGGGTGGTGAACTACCTGCTGCCCTCGGCCGCCTTGCTGATCAACCACGACTGGCAGCTCTACAACATGGACACCGATCGCGGCGAAACCACGGACGTGGCCGCGCAAAACCCGACCCTGGTGGCCGAGCTCACTGCGGATTGGGTGGCTTATGTGAACCGGGTGGGCGTGGAGCAGCCGATCCTGCCGCCGCTGCTGACGCCGATCGACCAGTAGGTGAGCGGCGGTCGCTCCGCCATCGTGAGCTTTACAGGACGTGCGCTGCGATGATGCCCAGCATGGTGCCGGCCACGAACGACCATACCGCCCAGGTGTAGCGGCGCTTGACGCGTTCACGTCCCAGCCGGTGATCGTAATAGGTCATCATGGTCCGACATCCTTCAATAAGTAGAGTGTGAATCTGCGTCTGCCAGGAAGGGTAACAAACGCCGCTCTACGATAAATGACGCCATGGGTAATTTTTTGGCGCAGGGATTTTGCCGGAATCCAGGCGGCACCGGGATATCTTTCCAGATCAAATGCTTGCGTATGACTCCAGGGGAACCGGCCGGCCGCAATAGGAGATATTTACGACAGCCGGCATGCATCCGGATTTACGTCCGCATTACGAACTGCCGGCTTTCGCGCAAACCGGTACCGGTCAGGCGAATTTCAGCAGCAGCCCAACGGCAAAACCCAGCAGAAACGCCCATAGCGCCCACTGGAAATCGGGATTGATGACACGCGCCGCGGCGCGCGGTTTATTGGCTGACTGCATGCTGACTTCCCCTGAACTGCTTCCCTGCGGGGCTCCGGCAAGCCTGGCGGCCGGCCGGAGTGAATACCCGTTCGTATGATTCTTGCGGCTAGGTTAAGCCAACAGATGCAGCCGAGGCTAGCCCCGGCCTGGAGCCGGGCCGTTTTTGCCCTTACCGCTTGCGGCTCGCCGCGAACGCCTTCAGCACCTCCGGCGGCGCATGCATGCCCAGCTCCATCTTGCCGATCTGGGCGCGGTGCACCTCGTCCGGGCCGTCCGCCAGGCGCAGGGTGCGCGCCATGGCGTAGGCGTAGCTGAGACCGAAGTCATCCGTCACGCCGCCGCCGCCGTGCGCCTGGATCGCCCAGTCGATCACCTGGCAGGCCATGTTCGGCGCCGCCACCTTGATCATCGCGATCTCCTTCGCCGCGATCTTGTTGCCGACGGTATCCATCATGTACGCCGCCTTGAGGGTCAGCAGACGTGACGAGTCGATCAGGATGCGCGCCTCGGCGATGCGCTCCAGGGTCACCCCCTGTGCCGCCACCGGCTTGCCGAACGCTACGCGGCTCATGGTGCGCAGGCACATCTTCTCCAGCGCCCGCTCCGCCAGGCCGATCAGGCGCATGCAGTGGTGGATGCGCCCTGGGCCGA
>FTAG01001966.1_pt1 | contig 11588 bp, 13 predicted proteins | sample 1638911 | NCBI WGS metagenome assembly FTAG01 (sample SAMEA3914813, study PRJEB12502) | metagenome | biome: forest; material: soil | place: Canada | collected 2011-07-07 | depth 0.3 m
GAAGCTGGTCGAAACCCGCCTGGGCAAGCCCGACGCCAAGGGCCGCCGCCAGCCGGAAGTGGTGCCGGGTTCCGAGGAAGTCATCCCCGCCGACCGCGTCCTCATCGCCTTCGGCTTCCGCCCCAGTCCGGCTGCCTGGATCACCGAGCACGGCGTCGAACTGCACCGGGACGGCCGCATCAATACTTCTGAGCAGCGGAAGTTCCAGACGACCAACTCCAAGATCTTCGCGGGCGGCGACATGGTGCGCGGCTCCGATCTGGTGGTCACCGCGGTATTCGAGGGGCGTCAGGCGGCCGAGGGCATCCTCGATTACCTGGGGGTTTAAGCTTCGTTAGATGTAAAAAGGCCCGCGATGCGGGCCTTTTTACATGGACGTTGCCACTTTTTGGCGTTGCTGTAATGCAGCGACCTACGGCTCAAAGAACGCTGGTCACGAGCATCCCCAGTACCGCCACGGCCATGCTCGCTGTTGCGATCCATCCCATGGTTTTCAGCCTGGTGGAAGCCACGCAATCGCCCATCACATCGCTGCGGGACGATAGAAAGACCAGTACTGCCATGATCGGCACTGCCACGATGCCGTTGATGATGGCGCTGCCGATCAGCGCCTTGATCGGATCGAGCGAGGTGAAGTTCATGCCGATGCCCAGGACCATGCCGACCCCGAGCACGCTGTAAAAGCCTGGCGCCTTGGCCAGTGTTTTTCCCAGGCCGACCTTCCAGCCGAACGCCTCGGCGGCAGAATAAGCCGAAGCCGCCGCCAGCACCGGCACCGCCAGCATGCCGGTGCCGACGATGCCGAGCGCAAACAGGAAGAACGCCGCTGCCCCGGCCAGCGGCCGCAGCGCTTCGGCAGCCTGGGCCGAGGTTTGAATATCAGTCATGCCGTGGCGATGCAGCGTGGCGGCCGCCGTCACCATGATGAAAAAGGCCACCAGGTTCGAAAACGCCATGCCGATCTGTGTGTCGATCTTGATCCGGCGCAGGTGGCGATGGGCCTGGGCGGGAGCATCCTTCAGCGGCATGTCCCCCACCACCGCGTGCATTTCCTCCACTTCCTGCGCCGCCTGCCAGAAGAACAGGTAGGGGCTGATGGTGGTGCCGAACACCGCCACGATCAGTGCCAGGGATTTTGCGTCGGGATGGAAGTGCGGGATCAGGGTGTGCCACAGCACTTCCCACCAATCCACCCGGATCAGGAAGGCAGTGACGACATAGGCAAACAGGGCCAGTGTCAGGAATTTGAGTGCCCGCGCATATTTCTCGAAGCCGACGTAAATCTGCAGCGCCAGCGACAGCAGCCCGAGCAGGACCGCATAAAGCGCCGCCGGTCCGCCGATCATCAGCTTCAACGCCGCACCCATCGCCGCAATATCCGCTGCGATGTTCACGGTATTGGCCAGGAACAGCAGCAGCACGATGCCCAGCAGCAGCCACCTGGGGCAATGGCTGGCGATGTTGGCGGCGAGGCCCTTGCCGGTGACGCGTCCGATGCGTGCGCTGATCACCTGGATACTGACCATCAGCGGAAAGGTCAGCAGCAGCGTCCACAGAATCCCGTATCCCAGCGCCGCACCCGCCTGGGAATAAGTGGCGATGCCGCTGGGATCGTCGTCCGCCGCGCCCGTCACGAAGCCGGGCCCGAGACGGCGCCATAGCGATGCCGGTCTGCTGTGTGCTGTCTCGTCGCTTCGCGCTTTCTTCGCCATGAGGCCGTCGCTGATTGGGTTCGATCGCTTGCGCCGCCTCCGCTGCGGCAATCCGCAAGCGGCCGGCTAGCTCGCCGTCACATCGGGCAGCAGGCGGTCGAATTCGCGTTTGACCACCGAATAACATTCACAGGCTTCCCGCTCCAGTCTCGGGCGGTCGAGCACGGTCATGGTGCCGTGCTTGTAGCTGATCAGTCCCGCCGCCTGCAGCGCGCCTGCCGCATCGGTGACGCCCTCGCGGCGCACACCGAGCATATTGGCGATCAGCCCCTGGGTCATCATCAGTTTATTGTCCGGCAACCGGTCCAGGCCGAGCAGCAGCCAGCGGCACAGCTGCTGCGGCACCGTGTGATGCTTGTTGCACGCGGCCGTCTGCGTGGTCTGGGTGAGCAGCGCCTGCGTGTATCGCAGCAGCAGATGCTGCATGGCGCCCGCGCGATTGAACTCCTCCAGCAGAACAGCGCTCTTCAGCCGGAAGGCATGGCCGTCGCTCTGCACCACCGCCCGCCCCGTCGTGGCCTCGCCGCCCATGAACAGGGAGATGCCGACCACGCCCTCGTTTCCCACCATCGCCGTTTCGGCCGAATCGCCGTCGCGCATCACGTACAGCAGCGAGACGATGCAGTCGACGGGAAAATAGGCATAGTGCAAGGTGATGCCGGCCTCGTACACCACCTGGCCGAGCTTCATCGGCACCAGTTCGAGGTGGGGCGACAGGCGCGCATGGTCCGCATCCGGCAGGCAGGCCAGCAGACGGTTCTTCTGCGCTCGAGTGGACAATTCCGCGGGCTCCTCAGTCGTGGCGCTGCCCCGACTGACTGGAAGTGTGGCTGCGGTGACTGGGGCGGTCTGTACGGCGCGCCGCATATTCCCGATATTCACCGCCTGTGCCGTGCGAGCGCCGTTGCGCTTCAGCGCGCCGAAGCCGATCGGTAGCGGGATCCCTGCTGCGTCATCCGGGCGATGACCGCATCCAGCGAGGTGCGTGCGATCTCCGCATTCAGTTGCGTGCGGTAGTTGAGTTCCAGTGAGATCCCGTCGACGTCGAGGTCGCAGATCTTCCAGTCGCCGTCGGCCAGCTGCATCGAGAAGCCGACTTCATTTTGCGTGCCGCTCTCGCTGGTCAGCACGCTGTGTACCGTGGCCCGATCCGCTCCGGCCTCGGCGTGCACCGGCTTCCAGCTGACTTCCATGACGGTATGGCTTCCCAGCATGAAGTCGGCGTAGGAGTGCAGCAGGTTCAGCGTCAGCAGATCGGCAAATTGCTTGCGTTGATCCGCAGTGGCGGTACGTGCGTGCCTGCCCAGGGCGAACCAGGCGATTCTCGGCGCATCGAGGCGTGGCGCCACCACCTCGTCGACCATCGCATAGTAGGAGGCCTTGTCCTGGCGGTATTCCGCCGCATGCAGTTTGAGATTTCCCAGGAACTGCTCGACCGTACTCTTCAGCGCGGCATCCGGCGCTTTCGGCTCATCGGCCAGTAGCGGAGCGGCGATGCAAAGAAGCAGCGCAAGAAATAGCAGCGGAAATCTGAGCACGGGATGGATGCCTGGGTGAGCCATACCCTGGCAAAGCTAGTCCCGCATGGCGCCGCAGTCTGTGCGTAAACGCTCGTAGCGGAGAGTTTCCCGCCGGAGACGCGCAATGAGCGCCTTTGGTGAACTGCATCGACAGCGAAGAATCAAAAGGAAAATCAAAAGGGTCAGACACGATTGATTAATGATTCCCAGCTGCAATTTGAATTTTTCACCCCCGATTCTCTTCTTTCGGCAGTCTGCCCGCACCTTTCCTTTTGCCACCGCGCGGCAACGGCTGCCCCCGCTCCTGGCCGACTGCTTCCAATCGGGCCAGAAATCGCTTGCTGCCCAGAGCCCAGTCTTTGATTCATTGATTTCAAATCACGCCGAAAAGGCAGCGTCACCACCCTGTCGCAAATGCGCCGCGCGCCGTATTGGGCGCTTATGGCCGTTATAGACGCTTCCGGGCCATTCTGGACCTGCGAAATTGCCTGCTCGCCGTATGCGCGCCATCAACAAACGCTGGCGCACATGGCGCGCATGGAGTGGCACCTGAATGGAAATCGACGAAGTTCCGCCGGTCGGGAACCGGATTCCGGGGCACCTGCCGTCCAGGACCAAATACCAAGGTCCTGGCACTTCCCGGCCCTTGGTTTGCCGCTGCCATTGCACTCCGCGCGCCAAGCTGCAGCGCCTTATACACCGCGCGGCCGCACCGCCTGTCGGCCTTGCACTCCCGGCGGGTGAGACTCGTGCGAGCCTGCTGAAAACCCGAAGGCGCAATTGAAAGTCGCTCCTGTCGGAAGGAGGAATCATGAAAAAGCTTTCGATGTTGACGATGCTGTTGTCCGGGATTCTGGCGAACCTTGCCATGGCGGACGCACGCCCCGCTGTTTCCAGGCCGGTGTCAGTGCCGGCGCCGGCGAATCGCGTGGCAACGTCCGAGGTGGCCAAGCCCACCAAGTTGAGCTGCGATGACTTTCTGACGTTCGACCAGGTCGTGAGACCGCAAATGGTTTATTTTTCGGAAGGGCGGGTTCGATGCGTCATGCGGCGCAATACGGCGCAGTAATCGCTGACAGCGGCAAAGCCGAAGCGGACGAAGTCCTCATTCGGCCCGGATGACTCGGTTGCGATGACTGCGGGCTGTCCCGAAGCTTCGGGTGGTCAACACCTGCCTCAGTGATCGAGCCGCACCACGCGGTCCGGCGCTGGCGCGGCATTGGGCGAGCGCCGTTGCAGGTAGGCGGTGAATGCGTCGATGTCGAGTCCGGATTCCACGCGCGCGCTCCCTTTGGTCAGCGCGGTATAACCATCCCCGCCCGAAGCCAGGAAGTCGACAACCGTGATGCGGTAGCGCGCGTGGGTGCGGACCGGTTTGCCGTCGATTTTCAGACTCCCCGGAACCACTTTGCCGCCGTCCTCCGCACGGCTGTCGTCCCAGACGTAGCGGAATCCCTTCGATACCTGGAGCATGTGCAGTTTTCCATTGTTGCCCCACTGCTCGGCCAGCAGCACGTAAAGCTGGGCACCGCTGAGCGTCATGGTGACCAGGTGATCGCCGAAGGGCAGCACCCGGTAGGCCTCGCCGTAAGTGATCTCGCCCGGCTTCTCGCCGGCGCTGATCTGGTCGGCGAGCAGATCAGCACGCACGCCGCCGGAGTTGATGATGGCGGCAACGGCGCCCCGGCTGCGCGTTGCGGCCAGTTCCGAATCGGCGACTAGTTCGCCCAGCGCGGACTCGCCGGTCTCGCGCCCTGAGCCTGGATCGGTCAGCGCTGCCCGTGTGATGTCCCCCGCCAGGCTGCCCACCACGCGTCCGGCGATCGGTGCCGACAGCGCATCGTAGCGCGCCACCAGCGCCGCCACCCCGGCGTCGGCGGAAAACGCCGGATGGGTGTCGGACAGTGCGGCGCCCTGCTCGTCGTCGAGCACCGCGATGTTATCGGCGCTGGCCTCGACGATGCTGTCGTCCCGAGCGCTCAGCCGCAGATCGATCGCCGTCAGGAAGCGCCCGTAAGAGCCGGCGCTGGTGAGCAGGCGGCCCGCGTAGCGGCAGTTGTAGGCCTGGTGCGTATGCCCGCTGACGATGACCCGGAACGCCGGGTCAAGGCGATCGATGATCGGCAGGATATCGCCGCGCAAACCGGGACAGGTCTTGTCGTTGTAGGCGCCATCGGTGCTGCCGCCCTGATGGATCAGGACCACCACGGCGTTCACGCCCCGGGCGCGGAGTTGCGGCAGCAGCGCATTTGCGGCAGTGGCTTCGTCGGTGAAGCCGAGCCCGGTGACTCCGACGGGCTCGACCATGCCCGGCGTGTTCTTCAGCACCAGGCCGATGAAGGCGATGGACAGCTTGCGGCCGTCGCCTCCATCCAGCGTCCTGATCGCATAGGGCGGAAACAGCGTGCGGCCGCTGGCGGTATCGATCACGTTGGCGGCGAGGTAGCGGAACGCGGCGCCGCTGAATCCGCCATCGACGCAGGTATCGCGTCCGGGTACGCCCGCCGCATAGCAGCCGCCGTTCTGCTTGCGCCGCAGTTCGATGCGTCCCCGGTCGAACTCATGGTTCCCGACCGAGCTGAACTCCAGCCCCATCCGGTTCAGCGCCTCGATGGCCGGCTCATCGTGAAACAGGCCCGAATTCAGGGGACTGGCGCCGACCAGATCCCCGGCGGCGACCACCACGTTGCGTGGATGCCCCTGCTTCAGCGCCGCGATCGCGCCCGCCAGCCAGGCCGCGCCGCCCACCGGCAGCGATACGGTGCCGCCATCGCGTCCCGGCACCTTGACCTGATCGCCGGGCGGATCGATGTAGCCGTGGAAGTCGTTGAACGCGATCAGGCGCACATCGACGCCTGCTAGGGGTTCCGGCGCAGTCGGCGTGTCCTGGACCGCGGCGGCGGCGCATGCGGCCAGCGTCAGCAACAGGCACGCCGCGCGCAGCAGGGGGCTGTTCCATTTCCGGTATGGCCGCTTCATGCTCCCGCTCCAGATTGTGCGGAAGACCGCCGCCGGTTCCCGCGGCGACTATCTTAAATGCGGAACGCCTTCCACTGAAACCACTCGGGATACTAGTTAAAGCTGTTGGCTGCAACGCTGTGCCGGCGTTGCAGATGCCGCAGCCGCAGCGCCCGCCCCAGGACCACGCCGCTCAACGCCCCAAAGATCGCACTCGCCGTCAGCACGAACAGCCCGACTCCGCGCAGTTTTTCATGCAGTGCCAGCTGCAGCCCGACGCTGTACTTCATGGCGCTTCCCTTCGGCGATTGGATGAGCGGTCGGTTTAGCGTGATGCGCCGGTGATGGCGGCAGCCGCTGCAGGCCGTGTCCGCGATGCGAAGCGGCGGCGATGCCGCAGGTTGAGCCAGATGCCGGCGCCCAGCGAGACACCGAGCGGGCCGAACCAGGCGATGTTCAGGTGCTGCACCTGCACTGCCAGATCGTGCGGCAACACACGCAGCAGGCCGATGCTGAGGAAGGCCACATGGGTGGCGACGCCGTTGCCGATCATCGCGGTGAAATGCTCGCGCAGCCACCAGCCCGGCGGCGGTGCGCGCAGGCGCTGCAGCCGCAGCATGCGCACCGACAGCGCGGCGCCGAGCAGGCCGAACACGCCCAGCAGGGGCTGCTGCGCCCACAGGCCGATGCCGGCCGTGATGGTGCCGGCCCCCAGCTGCGCCCCGCTTAGCAGCCGGTACAGGCCGCCGCGAAACGCGTCGAAATCCTGCTTGTAGCGGATCGCCCTGGGCGCCACCACCACACTGGTGCCGACCAGCACCAGCAGGTCGAGGAAGAACACGCCGCTGACCGCATTGCCGTTGCGGAAGATCGACAGCACCAGCGGCACCGCGCTGAGCAGGATCGCCGCCATCGCCCACAGGTAGACGCGCCCCGCCAGCCGGTGCGGCCGGCTGCCCTTGCGCGCCAGCGCCGCAATCCAGAAGCCGAGCAGCGCCACTGCGCCGACCGCCGTGTGCAAAGCCAGAACGATTCCGTGCATGAGGTCGCTCCCGTTTGAGGTGCGGTCATTGTTGCGGCGGCGGCCCCGGTCGGGCAGGTGACAGATGGCATGGGCCGGGGGTGACAAAACTCACCTCCGGCGCGATGGCCGCGTCTCCTATACTGCGGCGATGGAACAAGCCCCGCCCACGTTGCGCGCCGGCCACTGGAACGGACCATTCGCGCCGCTGAGCCTGGCCGTCTACATCACCTGGATCGCCGTCGCGCTGCAGCCCTGGGTCGACTGGAGCCGCGGGCACCTGCACTGGTCCGGCCTCACCCTGGCCGGACTGCTGGGCATGGTCGCTGTGCCGGTGCTCTACATCCTGCGCTCGCTCTGCAAGAGCTTCGGCGCCAACGACCTGCTGCGCATGCGCCTGCTGGGGGTGTTGCAGCTGCCCGCGGCCTTGCTGGCCTGTTGGGCTTTCGGCAGCGGCTCCATGCCGGTGCTGCTGATCATCGTCGCCGGCCAGCTCGCCGTGCTGTATCCGCCGCGGCTCACGGTGCTGCTGATGCTGCTGGCCAATCTGCCGCTGCTGCTGATCCTGCAGCAGCGCTGGGGCTGGACCGATGCGGCGCTGAGCATGTTGTCCTACGTCGGTTTCCAGACCTTCGCCGGGCTGATCACCGCCTACGCCAGGAGCGCCGAGGAATCGCGCGACGCGGCGGTGAGCATCAACAGCGAACTGCTGGCCACGCGCCGCCTGCTGCTGGAGAGCACGCGCAGCGAGGAGCGCCTGCGCCTGTCGCGCGAACTGCACGACGTGGTAGGCCACAAGCTCACCGCGCTCAAGCTGCAGTTGCGCCTGCAGGCGCGCCAGGGCGGGCAGGATTCGGCGCAGACCATCGCCGAGTGCGAACGGCTCGCCGACGAGTTGCTCACTGACGTGCGCGGCGTGGTCAGCACCCTGCGCGAGCATGACGGCGTCGATCTGCAGCAGGCGCTGGCTGCCCTGGTGCCGGCGTTGCCGCACCCGCAGGTGCGGCTGGAGCTGGCAGCGGAAGCGCGCGCCGCCGGGCTGGAGCAGGCACAGGCGCTGCTGCGCTGTGCCCAGGAAGGGTTGACCAATGCCTTGCGCCACAGCGGCGCGGCCACCATCACCATCCGTCTTGCCGTCGATGCCGACGGCATTGCTCTTGGCGTGGAAGACGATGGCCGCGCGCAACAGCCACCACAGCCGGGCAACGGCCTGCGCGGCATGCGCGAACGGGTAGAAGTGCTTGGTGGCCGCCTCGAGATCGGCGTGGCCACGGGCGGCGGGCTGCGACTGCGCGCCTGGTTGCCGCAATCACTACCGGCGCCGGCATGAGCGGCGTATTGCGGCTCGCCTTGGCCGACGACCAGGCCCTGGTGCGGCGCGGCCTGCGCGCCCTGCTGGAAGGGCTGGGCGGTCTGGAAGTGGCGATCGAAGCTGCGGACGGCGCCGAGCTGCTGGCCGCCCTGCAGCAGACCCGCGTCGACGTGCTGGTCAGCGACGTGCGCATGCCGCGCCATTCCGGCATCGAAGTGGTGCGCGCCCTGCGTGCCCGCGGCGATTACACGCCGGCGATCCTGCTCACCACCTTCGACGACGCCGCCCTGCTGCAGGGCGCGGTGCAGGCCGGCGCCCAGGGCTTCCTGCTCAAGGATGCGGCGCCGGAAGAACTGAAAGCCGCGATCCTGCGCGTGGCAGCCGGCGAAACCCTGCTGTCGCCGCAAAGCCTGCAGGCGGCACGCCAGGGGGCCCCTGCCGACCAGGGTACCCCGGCGCATCTGACCGAACGTGAACTGGCAGTGCTGCGGCTGGTCGCCGGCGGCTACTCCAACAAGGAGATCGGCCGCGCGCTGGGCATTTCCGACGGCACCGTCAAGAACCATCTCACCGAAATTCTCTATAAGCTGGAGGCGCGCGACCGCACCCACGCCGTGCTCAAGGCGATCGGTGCGCGTCTTTTGTAAGACTGGCCGTGTATAAGGTCCCTTCATGAACGTCCTGCCCATTCACGGCCTGGCGCTGCTGCCCTTCGCCGCCCTGATCCTGTACAGCCTGTACCGGCGCTACCGCAGCCATGTCGGGCCGCAGGAAGTGAAGCCGCTGCGCATGAGCCTGCGGGTGCTGCTGCTCGGTGGCCTGGCCGTGTTCCTGCTGGTCACGCCGCTCGGCCTGTCGCCCCACCTCGAACTGCTCGGCGGCATCGCCGCGGGCCTGGCCCTGGGCCTGCTCAGTTTGAACCACACCCGCTTTGAAACGCGCGCGGGCAAGCACTATTACATCCCCAATATCTACATCGGCCTGGCGGTGTCGGCCCTGTTCATGGTCCGCATCGTCTACCGCTTCGCGGTCCAGTATCCGCAGATGCAGGCCGGCGGCGCCGCGTTGCCGACGCTCAATCCGGCCGATCCGCTGGCCATGCTGGGCGGCTCGCACAACTTCCTGACGCTGCTGCTGCTGGGGACGGTGATCGGCTACTACGCCCTGTATTACGCCGGCGTGCTGATGCTCAGCCGCAGGGTCATGGCGGCACTGCCGGAGCCGGCCGTGGAGACCGACGGCGCCGCTTGACGGTCTGCCCACGCGCGGCATTGAATGCGCATGATGATGCGCATATCATATGCGCACCACGTTGTGGAGCGGATCGATGGACGGCAGCGAAGCCAAATCTCCCGGCAAAACATCCAAAGGCCGCGTCAATCTCAGCGTGCGCGAAGACCTGTTGCAGGAAGCGCGCAAGCTCAAGTTGAACCTGTCGCAGTTGGCGGAAGAGGCGATCGACGCAGCCTTGCGCAAGCTTCGGGCCGACCGCTGGAAGGAAGACAACCGCGAAGCGATCGAAAGCTACAACGCCTACATTCGCGAGCATGGAGTGTGGAGCAAAGGCATGCGCCGCTTCTGATGGCTCAGTTCGACGTCTACCGCAACACCGGCGCATCCGCCGAAGAAACCCCTTATCTCGTCGATCTCCAGTCGGGCGCTGTCGATGTGCTGGAAACGCGACTGGTAGCACCGCTGCGCCCGCGCAAATCGATCAACTGGCTGATCCGCGCCCTCCATCCCGAAGTGAAACTGGGTTCCAGGGCATTCGTCGTTTCCACCGGCGAGCTCTCGGCGGTAGCGATTACTGAATTGGGCCCTGCGGTCGGCAACCTTTCCTCGCAGCGCGGCGATTTCATCGCCGCACTCGATCTTCTATTCACAGGAATTTGATGGAAATCTGAAGTGAATCAGGCACACAAAATCGCAATCCCCGCGCAGGACCGCCTCATCGTCGCCCTCGACTTGCCGCAGGCAGACGCTGCCCGGGCCCTGGTCGAACGCATCGGCGACGCCGCCGTCTTCTACAAGATCGGCATGGAGCTGTGCATGGCGCCCGGCTTCTTCGAGCTGCTGGAGTGGCTGCGCAGCCGCGGCAACAAGGTCTTCGTCGACCTCAAGTTCTTCGACATCCCGGAAACCGTGGCGCGCGCAGTCAGCGCCCTGTCCGAGCGCGGCGCCCAGTTCTGCACCATCCACGGCAACCAGGCCATCATGGAAGCCGCCGCCAAAGCCAAGAGCAATGGCCTCAAGGTGCTGGCGGTAACCGCCCTCACCAGCCTCGACCGCGGCGACCTCGACGACCTTGGCTTTCAATGCGACGTCGAGACCCTGGTGCTGTCGCGCGCCCGCCGCGCACTCGCCGCCGGCTGCGACGGCGTGGTCTCCTCCGGCCTGGAAGTGACCAGGCTGCGCGCCGAAGCGCCGCGCGAACTGATCGTCGTCACCCCCGGCATCCGCCCGGTGGACAACCGCGCCGACTCCGACCAGAAGCGCGTGATGACCCCGGCACGCGCGTTGCAGGCCGGAGCCGACTACCTGGTGGTGGGCCGGCCGATCCGCGACGCCGCCGATCCGCGTGCCGCCGCCCAGGCGATCCAGGCCGAAGTTGCCGCCGCCCTCGCATAACCGACACCAAGCATATGACTCCCCCGAACCCGCTGAAAAACGATCTGTTCCTGCGCGCGCTGCGGCGTGAGCCGGTGGAGCGCACCCCGGTCTGGCTGATGCGCCAGGCCGGGCGCTACCTGGCCGAGTACCGCGCCACCCGCGCCAAGGCCGGCGACTTCCTGGCCCTGTGCAAGAACCCGGAGCTGGCCTGCGAAGTGACGATGCAGCCGATCGAGCGCTTCGGCTTCGACGCCGCCATCCTGTTCTCCGACATCCTCACCGTGCCCGACGCCATGGGCCTGGGCCTGCATTTTGTTGACAACGAAGGCCCAGCTTTCCACCATCCGCTGCGCAGCGAAGAGGCGATCCTCAAACTGCGCGTGCCCGATCCGGAAGCCGAGCTGGGCTATGTGATGGACGCGGTGCGCACCATCAAGACGGCCCTGGCCGGCCGC
>FTAG01000463.1_pt1 | contig 11547 bp, 10 predicted proteins | sample 1638911 | NCBI WGS metagenome assembly FTAG01 (sample SAMEA3914813, study PRJEB12502) | metagenome | biome: forest; material: soil | place: Canada | collected 2011-07-07 | depth 0.3 m
CCAGGCGCTGCGCGAGCAACTGGCCAGCATCGGCCGCGTCGGCGAATGCGACATGCTCGCCGCCACCGACGGCAGCAACGCGCACCGCGGCGCCATCTGGGTCATCGGCCTGCTGCTGGCCGCGCGCGCTATCGCAGGTGCCAGTGCTTCGGCGCAGCAAGTCGCCGCGCTGGCGGCGCGCATCGCACGCTTCGAGGATCGCTTTGCGCCGCCGCTGGATTCGAACGGCCTGCGCGTGTGCGAGCGCTACGGCGTGCCGGGCGCACGCGGCGAAGCCTATGCCGGCTTTCCGCACGTAGTGGAGATCGGCCTGCCTGCGCTATGGGCGGCGCGCGAACGCGGCGCCGACGAGACCTGCGCACGGCTCGACGCCCTGATGGCGATCATGAGCAGCCTCGACGACACCTGCCTGCTGCATCGCGGCGGTTGGCCGGCGCTGCACGCCGCCAAATCCGGCGCCCGCGCCGTGCTGGCCGCGGGCGGCAGTTCCAGCGCCCCAGGCTGGCGCGCGCTACTGAGTCTCGATGCGGAACTGCTGGCGCTCAACGCCTCGCCCGGCGGCTGTGCCGACCTGCTCGCCGCCTGCCTGTTTCTCGATGGCGCGCAGCCGCTGGCCGCCGCGCGCCTCTCCCATCTTTCACCGAGGTGATCCGCATGGAAAAGATCGAACTCGATTATCCCGCCCGGCACATCGTGCCGCGCCGCGTGCATGTCGGCGTGGTCGGCTCGGGCGATCTCGAAGTATTGCTGGAGCCTTCGCCGGACCAGAGTGCGCATGTGCTGGTCAATACCAGCGTCGACGGCTTCGGCGTGGTCTGGAAAAGCGTGCTGGACCGTTTCTTCGAGCGCTTCGAAGGCGCGGCCTCGATCGAGATCAACGATTTCGGCGCCACTCCCGGCACCGTGATGCTGCGGCTGGAGCAGGCGGCGGAAGCGGTGCGCGCATGAGCGCCGCCGCAGCCGTGCGCGACCACCGGCGCTTCCTGGAGCGCACCAGTTTCATCGAGATGGGTGCGCGTGAGCGCGCCCGCGCCATCCTCGATGCAGGCAGTTTCCGCGAACTGCTCGGCCCGTTCGACCGTCTCAAGTCCCCCTGGCTGCCCCTGCAGGGCATCGTGGCGCAGGCCGACGACGGCGTGGTGCTGGCGCGCGGCACGCTCGACGGCAAGCCGGCGCTGGTGGCGGCGATCGAAAGCATCTACCAGGGCGGCAGCATGGGCGAGGTCTCCGGCGCCAAGATCGCCGGCGCGCTGGAACTGGCGCTGCGCGACTGCGAGCAAGGCAAGCCGGTGCTGCCGGTGCTGCTGCTGGAAACCGGCGGCGTGCGCCTGCAGGAAGCCAATCTCGGCCTCGCCGTCATCGCCGAAATCCATGCCGCTATCATTGCCCTGCGCCGGCATGTGCCGGTAATCGGCGTCATCGCCGGCATGGTCGGCTGCTTCGGCGGCATGTCGCTGGCGGCGGCGCTGTGCAGCCGCCTGATCGTCACGCGCCAGGCGCGGCTGGGCATGAACGGCCCGGAAGTGATCGAGCAGGAAGCCGGCATCGCCGAGCTGGATGCTTCCGACCGCGCCCTGATCTGGAGCCTGATCGGCGGCGCGCAGCGCTATGCGACGGGACTGGCCGACGACTTGCAGGAAGACGATGCGGCCGCCATCGCCGCGGCGGTGCGTGCCGCTTTTGCGCAGGGCCTGCCGCAGCGCGAGCGCAGCGCACAGGTCGAGCTTTATCTCGGGCGACTTGCCGCAATCGATCCGCAGCGGCCGCCGGATGCCTTGGCGCTGAGAGCCCTGTGGAACGGAGCGGCACAAGCATGAACACATCAAACAATTCGCCGGGCCGCGGCCTCATCTGGCTGCAGGCGCTCACCGCCCAGGATGGTTTGATTGCGGGCGCCCCGGCCACGGTGCGCGTGGCCGAAGCTGCGCTGGGCGATGCGCCTGCCAGCTTCATCGCGGTAGTGCCCGATCCACACAACCGTTTCCCACGTGCGCGCAATGGTGAAGTCGGCCTTGAAGAAGGCTGGACGCTGGCGCAGCAGCTGCGCCGCATCATCGCCGCCGACAGCGACGGTGCGCGCCGCCCGGTCATCGCCCTGGTCGACGTCAGCAGCCAGGCTTATGGACGACGCGAGGAACTGCTGGGCGTTCACCTGGCCTGTGCCGCCGCGGCTGACGCCTATGCCTCGGCGCGCCTCGCCGGCCATGCGGTGATTGCTCTGCTGGTCGGCAAGGCCATGTCCGGCGCCTTTCTCGCACACGGTTACCAGGCTAATCGCCTGCTGGCCCTCGATTCACCCGAGGTGATGGTGCACGCCATGGGCAAGCAGGCGGCCGCGCGCGTGACCCGCCGCTCGGTGGCGGAGCTGGAGAAGCTGGGTGAGCGCATCGCACCCATGGCCTACGACATCCGCGCCTACGCCAAGCTCGGCCTGCTGCATCAGCTGATCGAAGGCGTCGACGCCGATGCGCCGGGTCCGGCCGATGTGCAGCGGGTGCGCCAGGCCCTGGTGGCGGCGATTGCCGATACGCGCACCGGCACGCGTGATCTTTCGTCGCGGCTGGCTTCGCCGGCGGCGCAACAGACGCGCGCGGCTTCGATCGAAGTGCGCCGGCGCCTGGCGGAGCAGTGGGATGCCGCTTGAGCCGCGGCCGGCAGTGCACACCTTGCTGCGCCTGCGCAGCATCGGTGAACTGATCTGGGAGGAAGGCCAGCCCGACTGGGCGGTCGCCGCGCTGCAGCTCGCGCCCTGGGTGGTGGTGCGCCGTGCGGAACCGCGTCCACGGTTATGGCCGGTCGGCATCCGCGGCGGCCTGCGCCTGCAGCGTTGTGCGGCCTGGCTGCCGGACGCGGCGGTGGAGGATTTCCTGACTCCGGAAATGTTGGTAGCGACGCACTCCTGGCGGCAGCGTCCCTGCGCCGACGCGATTCCGGCCCTGGCCCTGCTCGATGAGGCTGAGGCGACTCTGCATGCACACGGCTATGCCGGCCGCTGGGGCCCGGGCGGCAGCGTCGGTTTCGAGCTGGCCAGCACCTTGCCCTGCGTCTCGCCCAACAGCGATCTTGACCTGGTAGTGAAGGCGCCCGAGCCGATTGCGGTGCGCGAAGCAGCCGCGCTGTGGACGGCGTTGTCGAAACTGCCGGTGCGTATCGATGTCCTGCTGGAAACGCCTGCCGGCGCTGTGGCGCTTGCCGAGTACGCCAGGGGCAAGAGCGTGGTTCTGCTGCGCACGCCACAGGGCTCGCGGCTGGTGGCCGACCCCTGGCTGGCCGTCGCCACCCGCGCCGTGAGCGCGTGAGCATCGCCCTGCTGTTCCCCGGCCAAGGCGCACAGAGCCCCGGCTTCCTGCATCGCCTGCCTGAACACGCGACAGTGCGCGCCACGCTGGATCAGGCCAGCGCGATACTGGGCGAGGACGTTCTCGCCCTGGATAGCGCCGAAGCCCTGTCCTCCACCGTCGCGGTGCAGCTGACCACCTTGGTCGCCGGTGTCGCCGCCTGGCGCGCACTGGGCGAGGAGGGCGTGAGCGCCGCTGCCGTTGCCGGGCTGTCGGTCGGCGCGTTTGCCGCCGCTGTCGCCTGCGGCACGCTCTCCTTCGCCGATGCCTTGCCGTTGGTGAAGCTGCGCGCCGAGGGCATGGAACGCGCCTATCCGCGAGGCTACGGCATGGCCGCCATCATCGGTCTGAACGAACGCCGGGTCATGGAACTGGTCGAGCAGGCCGGCGGCGCAGACGTGCAGCTCTACCTCGCCAACATCAACGCGCCGCTGCAGATGGTACTGTCCGGTCCTGAAGCTGCCCTCGATAGTGTCATCGCATCTGCGCGGCAGGCCGGAGCGCGCAAGGCGAAGCGCCTGGCGGTGAGCGTGCCCTCGCACTGTCCGTTGCTGGATGAGGTGTCCCGCCAGCTGGCGCAGGCCATGACGAAGATTCAGCTCAAGCCTCCGCAGATTCCCTACGTCAGCAATGGCCGCGCACGGGTGGTGCACGATGCGGCGGGGGTGGCGGAGGATCTGATCAATAACGTCGCCACTACCGTGCGCTGGCACGACGCTTCGACGGTCCTGTACGAGCTCGGCGCGCGGCTGTTCATCGAGCCGCCGCCAGGGCAGGTGCTGAGCCGTCTGGCGCGGGATGCATTCGATGATGCCCGCAGCGTGGCGATGGAAGAGGTGCGGCTGGATTCCGTCGTGTTGCTGGCACGGCGCGAGCAGGCCCAAGCCTGATGAGTAGTGGAGGGTGCATCCACGCCGTAGTTCCCATTCGACCAAGCTTGCGTACAGCCGCGCTTGCGCCGGCCGATCCGGCGAGCGCAGACTAGCCGCACAAAAAGCCGGTACCAGGGGGAGTACGTTCTCATGGCGAAGATTTCGCGTAGATCGTTTCTCAAGGCAGCGGGTTCGGCCTCGGTCTTGCCCGGCATGGTCGGCGCTGGCGGCCTCGCCGTCATGGCCGAAGCCGAGGCGGCGAAGAAGCCCAAAAAGGGCAAGCCCTCGAAGTCCGGCTACCTGTTCTTCACCGCCGCCGAAATGGCCTTCATCCAGCCCGCCTGCGAGCGCCTGATCCCGCTCGACGAGCTTGGCCCGGGTGCGGTCGAAGCCGGCGTCCCCAACTACCTCGACCAGCAGCTGGGCGGCGCCTGGGGCGCGGGCGAGCGCCTGTACCGCAGCGGACCCTGGCAGCCGGGCACGCCGAGCCAGGGCTACCAGCTGCCCTTCACCCCGGCGGAACTGTTTCGCAATGCGTTGCGCGGGGTCGCCGCCGATCTGAAGACGCAGGGCAAGGATTTCGCCACGCTGTCGGGCGACGATCAGGATGCCTACCTGAAAACGCTGGAAGCGGGCGGCAAGGATCTCAACGGCGTGCCCTCCGAAGTGTTCTTCCAGACCCTGCTGAGCGTGACCGTGGAAGGCTATTTCAGCGATCCCGCCTACGGCGGCAACAAGGACATGGCGGCATGGAAGATGATCGGCTTCCCCGGCGCCTACGCTAGCTATTACGACCTGGTGGACAAGCACGGCGTCAAGATCACGCGCGCGCCGATGAGCATCGCCGATGCGCCGCCGATGGAACATATGCACCAGGGGCCGGACATTCCCGCGAAGCTGTAGAACGCTATAGCCGTTCATCGTAATCGGCAAAGGGAGACAGCGTCATGGCACAGCGACTCAAGGAAGTGGATGTAGTGGTGCTCGGCGTCGGCTTTGTCGGTTCCATCATCGCCAAGGAACTCGCCGCTAGCGGGCTCAAGGTGGTGGGCCTGGAGCGCGGCGATCCGCGCGACACGGTGCCGGATTTCCAGGGCCCCTACATGCACGACGAGCTGCGCTTCGCCGTGCGCAAGGGCCTGATGCAGGACAACACCAAGGAAGCGGTGACCTTCCGCAACAGCGCCAGCCAGACCGCGCTGCCGGTGCGGCGCTGGGAATCGTTCCTGCCGGGCACCGGCGTCGGCGGCGCCGGCGTGCACTGGAACGGCCAGACCTATCGCTTCCAGGCGGCCGACTTCATCATGCGCTCGCATGTCGAGGAGCGTTACGGCAAGGGCTTCGCCGATCCGGAGCTGACCATCCAGGACTGGGGCGTGACCTACGCCGAGCTGGAGCCGCACTTCGACCGTTTCGAGTACCTGCTCGGCACCAGCGGCAAGGCCGGCAACGTCAACGGCAAGCTGCTCGAAGGCGGCGATCCGTTCGAGTCGCCGCGTGCGCGCGAATACCCCACGCCGCCGATGAAAGAGCATTACGCCGGTGCGATCTTCCGCAAGGCGGCGACCGGGCTGGGCTACCATCCCTACCCGCAGCCCTCGTCCAACCTGAGCCAGCCTTATACCAACCCGGAAGGACTGTCGCTCAACACCTGCGTGTTCTGCGGCTTCTGCGAGCGCTTCGCCTGCGAGCATTACGCCAAGTCCAGCCCGCAGACGGTGATCCTGCCGGTGCTGCTGAAGAATCCCAACTTCGAGCTGCGCACCGGCTGCCAGGTACAGCGCATCAACCTCGACCCGAGCGGCAAGAAAGCCACCGGCGTCACCTACATCGACGCCGCCGGCCGCGAGTTCGAGCAGCCGGCGAGCCTGGTCATCACCGCGCTGTTCGCCATCAACAATGTGCGCATGCTGCTGCTGTCCGGCATCGGCAAGCCCTTCGATCCGGCGACCAACAGCGGCGTGGTCGGGCGCAACTATGCCTACCAGACCATGAGCAGCGCGCTCGCCTTCTTCGACGAGGACGTCAACATCAATCCCTTCATGGCCTCCGGCGCCTCGGGGACGATGATGAACGACTTCGCCGGCGACAGCTTCGACCATTCGCCGCACGGCTTCATCGGCGGCGCCTACATCGGCGCCATCAACACCAACGGCCGCCCCATCGAGTACCACCCGGTGCCGCCGGGCACGCCGAAGTGGGGCAAGGGCTGGAAGCAGGCGGTGGCGAAGCACTACAACCACACCGTCAACCTCAACATCCACGGCAGCTCGATGCCGCGCCGCGCCAACTACCTCGATCTCGATCCCACCTACAAGGACGCCTGGGGCCAGCCGCTGCTGCGCATGACCTTCGACTTCCCGCAGAACGACCTGAAGATGGCGCAGTTCGTCACCAACAAGGCAGTGGAGATCGGCAACGCCATGGGCGCCAAGGTGGTGGCCGGCAGCCCGCGCAAGGGGCCGTATACCGTGACCCAGTACCAGACCACCCACAACACCGGCGGCACCGTGATGGGCAACGATCCGCAGACCAGCGTGGTCAACCGCTATCTGCAGTGCTGGGACGTGCCCAATGTGTTCGTGGTCGGTGCATCCAACTTCGCCCACAATGCCAGCTGGAATCCCACCGGCACCATCGGTGCGCTGGTCTACTGGGCCATCGACGCCCTGAAGAACAAATACCTCAAGGCCCCCGGCGCCCTGGTGCAGCCATGAATGCAATCGTAAGTACGGTCATGCGCCGCGGCTTTTTCCCCATGACCCTGATCGGCCTTGCTGCGGCAGCGCTGTGGCAGCCTCCCGTTGCGGCCGATAACGCTGCCGCAGCGGCGGGCAATGCCGCGCATGGCGCGCAGCTGGTGAGCACCTGTTCCGGCTGCCATGGTCAGCAGGGCGAGGGCATGGCAGTGAGCGGCTTCCCGCGTCTTGCCGGGCAGTCCGCACCTTATCTGGCCAAGCAGCTGGGCGACTATGCCTCCGGCGCACGCGACAACGCGGTGATGGCGAGTTTCGCCAAGGCGCTGTCGGCGCAGGATGTAGCGGACATCGCCGCCTACTATGCGGGGCTGAGTGCGCCTGCGGCCAAGCCGGACAAGGTGGAGGCCAAGCTGCTCGGCGCGGGCCGCGACCTGGCCAACCTCGGCAACGCCGCCAGCGGCGTACAGGGCTGCGGCAACTGCCACGGACCCGCCGGCCGCGGCGAGCCACCGACGCTGCCTTATCTCGCCGGCCAGCATGCGGACTACATCAGCGCGCAGCTCGGCGCCTGGCAGCAAGGTACGCGCCGCAACGACAGCGGCGGGCAGATGGCGACACTGTCGAAGAAGCTGAGCGCAGCGGACATTGCCGCCGTCGCGGCCTACTTCGCGCAACAGCCGCCGCCAAAGCCGTAAGCGGTCGCTTGTCCCCTCTTCCGCTTGCAGGAGAGGGAACCAAATACGGCTAAACAAAAAGAGCGCCGGGGGGGCTGATTAAATCGTCACCCCGGCGAAAGCCGGGGTCCAGTGCTTCAATTGCCCTGGATTTCGCCTGCGACACGGTGCCGCGCCAGCGTGGGTGCGGGAGCAGGCGAAGCAGCCCCGAAATGATCCCTCAAACCGCAGGCGAAGCAACCCCTCCCGCACCCACCGTTCCGGGCACCGTGTCGTGGTTGCCTTTCGCCAGAATGACGATTCTTGAATTTCTCAGAGCATCCCTAGTGCAAGCGCCCAGCTACGGCAGGCCGCTTGCGCCTAGAAACTATACGCTGTATAGTTTCGACTATACAGCGTATAGCTCATGAAGAAACCAGCCCAACTAACTACCGTCGAGAGGATTTCCGAAGTCGCCCTGGGCCTGATCGAGCAGGGCGGGCCGGAGGCGGTGACGATGCGTGTGGTGGCGCAGGCGGTCGGCATCACGCCGATGGCGATCTACCACCATTTCCCCAACCGCGAGGCGCTGCTGCAGGCGGTGACCGACCGCGAGTTCGAGCGCCTCGCCGCGTTCCAGCAGGGGCGCCTGAAGAAGCTGCCGCCGCGGGTGCGTCCGCGCACGGTGATGTTCGAGCTGATGCACGGCTACATCGACTACGCCATGGCGCGGCCGCTGCTGTTCGACTACGTGTTTTCCCGCGAGCGCCCCGGCGCGCGCCGTTTCCCTGAGGATTTCCGCGCCCGCCGCTCGCCGACGGCGACGCCGCTGGCCGACGCCATCGAGGCCGGCATGGCCGCCGGCTGGCTGCGCAAGGACGACGCCTGGGAAGTGACGATGCTGATGGCCGGCTCGCTGCACGGCTGGCTGGTGCTGTACCGCGGCAAGCGCTTCAGTTACAGCGAGGCCGAATTCCGCGCCTTCTGCGACCGCGGCATGGACCGGCTGCTCGCCGGCCTGCGCAACAAGGAGATCTCATGAGCAAGCTCATCGCGCCGCTCGCGGCGCTGGCCGCCGCCACTGCGATGCTGTGGTTCGGCACCGGCCTGCATCCGCTGTGGGCGCTCACCTGGCTGGCGCCGCTGCCGGTGTTGTGGGCCGCGGCGCGCCTGCCGCTGCTGCCGGCGCTGGGCCTCGCCGCCGCGGCCTGGCTGATCGGCGCCTGCAACGAGTGGAGTTTTGTGCACGGCCGCATAGGCATGCCGCTGACTATGGTGCTGAGCTTGGTCGTTCCGCCGACCCTGGTGTTCTGCCTCGCCGTCGGCGCCTGGCGCTACGCCCTACAGCGCGGCGCGCCGCTGCGCGCGGCGCTGGCCTATGCCGGCGTGCTGACCGTCGCCGGCTTCGCCACGCAGCGGCTGTCGCCGCATTCCACCTGGGGCAGCCTGGCTTACAGCCAGATGGACTGCCTGCCGGTGCTGCAGGCCGCGGCGCTCGGCGGCGTCGCCGCCGTGACTTTCCTGGTCGGCTTCGCGCCGGCGGCGCTGGCCGCGGCGGCCCTCGGCCCGGCTGCACCGCGCCGCCGCCTGTTCCTGGCCGGCGGCACGCTGGCGCTGCTCGCGGCGGTGACGGCCTTGGGCGCCTGGCGCCTGCAGCAGCCGGCCGGTCCGGAAGTGAAGGTCGGCCTGATCGCCAGCGATCTGGAGCGCAACTTGTTTGTGAAGGACGCCGCCGGACGCCAGGCCCTGTTCGCCGGCTACAGCGCCAAGGCGGCCGAACTGATCGGGCAGGGCGCGCAGCTGGTCGTCATCCCAGAGAAGATCGCGCGCATGCAAGACGACACGATCGCCGAGATCGACGCGCCGTTCAGCCTGGCGGCGGCGCAGGGTGCGGTGATCGCCGTCGGCGTGGAGCGCTGGAGCGGCGCGGACAAGCTCAACGAGTCGCGCATCTACGGCCCGCAGGGCCTGTGGAGTACCTACGAGAAGCACCACATGATCCCGCTGTTCGAGAGCGAGCTGAAGGTCGGCACCGGCCGCACCCTGCTGCCGCACGCCTCCGGCCTGTGGGGCGTGCAGATCTGCAAGGATCTGGACTTCCCCGAGCTGAGCCGCGAATACGGCAACGACGGCATCGGCCTGCTGCTGGTGCCGGCCTGGGACTTCATCGACGACGGCTGGTTGCACGACCGCATGGCGGTGATGCGCGGCGTGGAGAGCGGCTTCAGCATCGCCCGCGCCCCCAAGCAGGGCCTGCTGACCCTGAGCGACAGCCGCGGCCGCGTGCTGGCGCAGGCGCCCACCGACGGCGCCGAGTTCGCCAGCGTGCTCGGCAGTGTGCCGGTGCGGCACGAGCCCACGCTATACGCCGCCTGGGGCGACTGGTTCTCCTGGCTGATGCTGGGCCTGCTGATCCTGAGCCTGCTCAGCGTGCTCGGCCGTCCGCGTTAGCGGCGCTCGCCCACCATGACGCCGCTGGCGGATTGCGTCGCAGAGGGCATGGAGTCGGGCTGGCTGAAAAAGGATGACGTGTGGGAGGTGACCGTGCAGCTGTCGGGGCTGCTGCTCGGCCAAGCTGGGCCTGCTGAGCCTCAGCGACGACCGCGGCCGTATCCTGGCGCAGGCACGGGCACAGACGGGTACGGACGAGGGCGAGTTCTACACTTTGATCGGCGAAGTGCCGGTGCACCACGACGCCACTCTCTATGCGCGCTGGGGTGACTGGTTTTCCTGGCTGGTACTGGTCGGTCTGGCGCCGATCCTGCTGAACGCCCTGCGCAGCGGGACACCAGCAAAAAAACAGCAGCTTCAAGCCCCCGGCCATACTCTTTCCGCATATGGCGGAGGTATCGTCCGCATGGACGACGCCGCACTCCTCCCGCGCGGGTTCCAATAAGGCATATAAAACCCTTGCGTCCAAAGAGGGGTCCGCGCCCGGCCTTGCAAGGCCGCCGCGAACATCGATCACCGTGGGAGGAGAGGAAATGATGCGGATCAGGAATACGTCGGCGATCCTGTCGCTGGCAGGGGCAATATCGGTCATCGCGGCGGCTCCGGCGCAGGCGGACGATCCGGCACAAGCGCCGGCCGCTACGCCGCCAGCCGAGGTGCCTGCCGCCACGGCTCCCGCCAGACCGAAAGACCAGGGCACGACGGAAACCCTGGGGCAGGTTGTCGTCACGGCGCAGAAGCGCGAGCAGAAACTGCAGGACGTCCCCATCGCCGTCACCGCCATTACCGCCAAGGAGCTGGAGTCCCGCGGCATCCAGGACATCGCCGACCTGAGTGCCCTGTCACCGGGCCTGCAGGTGGAGAAATCGCCGGCCAATGGCTCCATCTCCCAGGTCGCCATCCGCGGCAACGTGCAGATCAATCCGGCGATCTACTGGGATACCGCGGTCGGCGTCTACATGGACGGCGTCTACCTGGGCAAGTCGCAGGGCTCGGTGTTCGATGTGGTCGACCTCAACCGCGTCGAGGTGCTGCGCGGCCCGCAGGGCACCCTGTACGGCCGCAACACCATCGGCGGCGCCATCAACCTGGTGACGCGCAAGCCTACCGGCGTGTTCGGCGGCGATGCCAGCGTATCGGCCGGCAACTATGGTTCGCATGTCGAGAAGCTGTCGCTGGACCTGCCCAAGGTCAGCATCGCCAGCATCTCGCTTGGCGTCATTTCCGACCGCCGCGACGGCTGGGTCAATACCACGCCTGGCAGTTCCACCGACAATCTCAACAACCGCGGCAATACCGGCCTGCGCCTGGCGGCGAATTTCGCCCTGACCCGCGACCTGCAGGCCGATTACCGCTTCGACAAAACCAATATCGACGAGAACGGCGAATTCGGCCAGCTCTACAACATCGCCCCCAGTTTCCCGCTCTACGCGGCCCTGGCACCTTACGCCTCGAAAGACCGGCAAACCACCGCCAGCGTCGATGCACCGTCGTTCGAGCATGTGCATACCGAGGGCCATTCGCTGACGCTCAC
>FTAG01001846.1_pt1 | contig 11526 bp, 9 predicted proteins | sample 1638911 | NCBI WGS metagenome assembly FTAG01 (sample SAMEA3914813, study PRJEB12502) | metagenome | biome: forest; material: soil | place: Canada | collected 2011-07-07 | depth 0.3 m
CCCAGGAACCCACGATGAAGCCCACCCCCGCCAAAACCGGCTACGCCCCCATCAACGGCCTCAAGCTGTATTACGAGGTCTACGGCGCTGGTGAGCCGCTGGTGCTGCTGCATGGCGGCGTCGGCTCCATCGAAATGCTCGCGCCGCTGCTCCCGGCCCTGGCCCAGGTACGTCAGGTCATTGCGGTGGACTTGCAGGCCCACGGGCGCACCGCTGACATCGACCGCCCGCTGCGTTACGAGTCGATGGCGGACGACATCGCCGGTTTGTTGAAAGAGCTGCACATCGAGCAGGCCGATGTGATGGGCTACTCCCTCGGCGGCGGCACTGCCTTGCAGACCGCCATCCGCCACCCGCAGCGGGTGCGCAGCCTGGTGTTGGTCTCCACGCCCTACGCCCGCACCGGCTGGTTTCCGGAAATCCGCGCCGCCATGGCCCAGATGGGCCCGGGCAGCGCCGAGGCAATGAAGCAGAGCCCGCTGTACGAGAACTACCGCGCGCTGGCGCCGCGGCTGGAAGACTGGCCGGTACTGCATGGCAAGCTGCAGAACCTGTTGACGCAGGACTACGACTGGTCCGCTGCCGTGGCGGCGCTGAAGGCGCGCACCCTGCTGGTGGTCGGCGATGCCGACGCAATCTCCATTGCGCACACCGCGGCCTTCTTCGAGCTGCTCGGCGGCGGCAAAAAGGACGCCGACTGGGACGGCTCCGGCATGGGCAAGGCGCGGCTGGCCGTCCTGCCGGGCGTGACGCACTACAACTCTTTCGCCTCCCCACTGCTGGCGACAGTAGCGGTGTCCTTCCTGAACGGCAGCATGCCCGGCCCAAAGTAATCCGAAAAGGTTGCACCGATGCCCTTGCGGACTTTTCGCGCTCGGTGCCGCACACCACACTGTCGCGAATCAGGAGAAAATCCGGACAGCATTAGCCGATTGATCGTATCCACAGGCCTTGCCGGGCCGTGCGTGGCGGGTGAACAACCAGGGAGTGCGCGGGCGCCTGTTCGGCGTTGCGGCGGACTCCCTGATTGTCCCCCTATTCACTCATGAGTCACTGGATTATCGGCAGGCCCCGCGGCCTGCGGGGCCAGGGCGGATGGACGTGAACCAGGCGCCGCCGAGCGGTGGCCCGGGCGGGGTATCGCAGTGCAGCAATGCTCAGCCCGGATGCCAGCCCAGGCGATGTAACAGCTGAATCACCAGCCGATGCACGTCGCCGTTGAACAGGAACAGCAGCACCAGGGCGAGGATCACCAGCAGGAAATCATAGGAGCGCGGCTTGCTCCAGGAGCGGTAGCGCCGGCGCGGCATGATCGGCAGCGGCGGCGCCCGCGCGGCCTCGTTGTAGGCCTGTCGGCGCTCCCTGGCCACCGTGTCCATCAGTTTGGCGGAGCGCCAGCGCATGTAAAGGGCGCGGGCCTTGTTCTCCTCCCCCTCCGCCTCGGCATAAGCCTTGGCCATCAAGGGCTCGTCGCGCACGCCGTTGCGCAGCTCCGCCAGCACCGCCGCATAGGCGGCTTCTTCATTGTTTGAGCTGGAGGCAGGCGGCATGAGACGAGGGAGGGTTGCAGTGGCGAACGGTCTGCTACGCAGCTTACCCGCCCCAACCTGCCGTAGGCCATCCCTTCCGAACCCGCAGAACCCGTAGGATGGGCTGAGCGCAGCGAAGCCCATCGTTTACCGCGAAGTCACCACCCAACTGAAACGCTGCCCCCGGATCAAATCCAGGGGCAGCGTATCCCGCGGTAGCCGCTCGATATCAAGCCGCTTCCGCACTGTCCAACCGCGTATTGCCAATCGCCGGATCGCTGAAACTATGCGCCCCGGTTTCGACATGCCCGGAAAGCCGTTGCAGGAAACCGCTCTCGGCATTGCTGCGCACGATCAGGTCGTACCAGCCGAAGCTGCCCTGCAAATTCCAGTGATGCTCGATGCGCTCCCCCGGCGCCAGCACCTGCTTGAACGACTCGCCGCTATAGGTGTTCTCCACCGTCACCTGGCAAGGGCTGCCGCTGCGGTTGGCCAGGATCAGCTCGAAGTTGCCGCGCGCATGGTCGTAGCGGCTGCTGACGCGCAGCTGTGCCCTCGGCGCAGCCATGTCGCCTTTGAAGCGGCGCAGGAAGCCGTTGGCGCCATACACCGAGAGATCGTAGGCGCCCGGCGCCTGCCAGGAATCGGCCAGCGATTTGCCGGACTCCACGGTGTAGCTCCACGGCCCGCTGAGGGCATCGGCGGAGCGCACATGGAAGCAGGCGCCGGCGGCGCCGGTGTTGACGAAGTCGAGCCACAGGCTGCCCTCGTCCGACCAGCCGGTGACATGTAGCTCATACGGCAGGGCGCGGGCCGGGCGCAGACCGGGTTCCTGCTCGGGCAGCGCCTGGTGTGCCGGCGGGATCGCGTCGAGGTCGGGATGGCGCAGGCGGTCGGGCGGAGCGTAGGTGCTGGTGTCGGGCAGCGTCACATTGCGCGCATCCGGCCGCGAGAAATCGAAGGCGGTCAGCAGGTCGCCGCACACCGCGCGGCGCCAGGGCGAGATGTTCGGCTCGTTCAGCGGCGCCTTGGTGGTGCCGAAGCGCTGCTGGATGAAGCGGATGATCGAGGTGTGGTCGAACACCTGCGAGTTGACCCAGCCGCCCTTGCTCCACGGCGATACCACCAGCATTGGCACGCGTGCGCCCAGGCCGTAAGGGCCGGCGGGGTAGCTGCTGTTGCCGGCGAAGATTTCGTTGGTGGTCGCCACCGTCGACTTGCCCTGCGTGGCGGAAGGCGGTGCGTACGGCGGCACCATGTGATCGAAGAAGCCGTCGTTCTCGTCGTAGGTGATGAGGAACACGGTCTTGCTCCACACCTCCGGGTTGCTGGTCAGCGCATCCAGTACCTGCGAGGTGTACCAGGCGCCGTAGTTGGCGGGCCAGTTCGGATGCTCGGTATAGGCTTCCGGCGCCACCACCCAGGAGACCTGCGGCAGCGTGCCGTTGGCCACGTCGCTGCGCAGGATGTCGAACAGCGTGCCGCCGGCGGAGATATTGGTGCCGGTGCGCGCCTTGTCGTACAGCGGGCTGCCCGGCTGCGCGTTCTGGTACTGGTGGAAATACAGCAGCGAATTGTCGCCGTAGTTGCCGATGTAGGCGTCGTCGGTCCAGCCCCAGAAGCCGGCGGCGTCGAGGCCGGTGCCGCTGTCCTGGTAGATCTTCCAGGAGATGCCGGCCTGCTCCAGCACTTCCGGATAGGTCGACCAGCCGTAGCCGGCTTCGGCGTTGTCGATCACCGGACCGCCGCCGCTGCCGTCGTTGCCGACGTAGCCGGTCCACATGTAATAGCGGTTCGGGTCGGTCGGTCCCAGCAGCGAGCAGTGGTAGGCGTCGCAGATGGTGAAGGCGTCGGCCAGCGCGTAGTGGAAGGGGATGTCCTTGCGCGTCAGGTGCGCCATCGTCGCCGCGCCCTTGTTCGGCACCCACTGGTCGTACTTGCCCTGATTCCAGGCGCCGTGCGTGCTGCTCCAGTCGTGCGCCAGGTCCTCGACGAACTGCAGGCCTAGCTTGTCCGCATTGGGGCGGAACGGCAGCACATAGCTGTCGCCGTTCGGCTGGTACCACACCGGCTTGCCCGAGGGCAGGTTCACCGGCCGCGGATCGCCGTAACCGCGCACGCCGCGCAGCGAGCCGAAGTAATGGTCGAACGAGCGGTTTTCCTGCATCAGCACCACGATGTGCTCGACATCCTCGATGGTGCCGGTGCGATGGTTGCCGGGCAGCGACAGCGCCCGGGCGATGCTGGCGGGGAACATGGTGGCAAGCGAGGTGCTGCCGAGCAGCCGCAGAAAATTGCGACGATCCGTCGTAGTCATGATCAGTCCTTTGATTGGGTGTGCCTCAACCGACCAAAGGCTAGGCCGTCAAAATGTCAGCGCCTTGACAACTCTGTGACGGGATTGTGCATGCCGAAACAGCCGGAGAACCCTCCTCCGATGACCCCTGTTTTAGCCCCCGCTTTCCTCTCGCTCACCGCATGCGTGCCAACAAAAACCCATGGCACACATGGCACGCATGGTGTTTTTCGCCCCTTTTCCCATCAACTGTCACATTCGCAGCCCAGAAAGTAGGGTGGGTGGAGCGAAGCGCAACCCACCGCCGCGAGTTGTTTCCCAGCCCCGGAATCAGGTCCCCAGCAGCTCCACCAGCTTGCTGGTCAGCGGCTTCAGGAAATACGACTCCGTCGGCATCAGGTCCACCTTGATGCCCTGCGCGGTCAAGGCCTCCGCCACCACCGGCCCCACCGCGGCGACGCAGATCCGGCCCAGCGCGGCCTTCAGCGCCTCGCCCTGTTCCGCCGCCTCGGCCACGGCGATCAGCCGTTCCACCTGGGCCCGGCTGGTGAAGGCGATGGCATCCACTTCGCCGGCCGCGATGTGCACGATCAGCTCGATCACTTCCGCGTCGTGGGTCTTGTCGGCGTAGACGTAGGGCGCGACGGTATGCGCCGTGGCACCGGCCTGCTGCAGGAACTGCGTCAGCGGCAGGTTCGGCTCGGTGCCGTAGAGCTGCACGCCCACCGCGCGGCCGATCAGGTCGAACTGGCGCAGCGCCGCGATGATGCCCTGCGTGGTCGGCTCCTCGGCCGCGAGATCCGGTTTCAGGCCCAGCTCGCGCAGGGCGCGCGCCGGCTTGGGGCCGCGGGTGATCTTGCGCACGCGGAACAGCTGGGCCAGGAAGGGTGCATGCAGGGTGGGCTCGCGGTGCTCGATGCAGCCAAGCAGTCGCCGCAAGCCCTCGCCGGTGAGCAGGATCAGATCGTCGCAGGCGCCGCTGTTGAACCAGCGCACCCAGGCCAGCACCGGCGCCGGATCGGGTGCATCGAGGATGTCCACCAGCGGGCAGCGCAGCACGCGCGCGCCGCGCCGCTCCAGCATGGAGACGAACACGTCCAGCTCGCGGCTCTCGGCCACGGCGATGGTCCGTCCCTGGAGTGGATGCTCCGTCATCTGCGCAAATCCCCGATTGACTGCGATGAATGCGATTTCAGCCGCGACAAGCCTAGCGTATTCCGCCCGGGACAAAGGCCTGAGGAAGGAAAGGAGGCGGCGCCGGGCAATTGCCGGGCTTTTTCGGCCGCCCAATAAAAATGGCGCCAGCGAACGGGGAATTCACTGGCGCCGCCACTCGGACAGCGTCAAAGGGGGAAAGCCGCTGCCCTGCTGCGGCGACCCAGGGAGGGAAGATGCCGCAGCGAAGATAAGGCAGCCGTTCCGGGCTTAAGTTCGCCGCTTTACGCTTGTTAACGCCAAAGATCGTCCGATTGTGCCGCTTTAGCCGCAACACCCTGTATTCATTGAAATTTAGGAACTCGTCGCGAGTAACGGCGCCATGGCCGGAGGAGCCTCGGCGTTTCAGCGCGCCTCAGGCACCCGCAGCGCATGCACGCTGAACAGCTGCCGCTCATCCGTCCAGCAGGCGGCGGGTACATAGCCGGCATCGGCGGCCAGCGCCTGGAACGACTCGATGCTGTACTTGTACGAGTTCTCGGTGTGGATGCTTTCGCCGGCCTTGAACTCGAACTGCGCCCTGCCGATGCGCACACTCTGCGCGCTACGGCTGATCAGATGCATTTCGACGCGTCCTTCGGTCTCGTTCCAGCGCGCCGCGTGCTCGAACTCGCCGATCCTGAAGTTGCCGCCCAGCTCGCGGTTGATGCGGCGCAGGAGATTCAAATTGAATTCGGCGGTAACGCCGGCAGCGTCGTCATAGGCGGCATTGAGCACGCGCTGTTCCTTCTGCAGATCCACCCCGACGATCATCACCGCGCCGGGCCCGAGGATCTGGCGGGTGCGCGCCAGGAACACGGCCGCTTCCGGATGGGTGAAATTGCCGATGGTGGAGCCGGGGAAGAAGCCGCCGAGCGCGCCGGGCGCATCCGCGGCGGCGGAAGGCAGGGCGAAGCTCTGCGTGTAGTCGGCGCACACCGGCGCGATGCGCAGGCCGGGGAAAGCGCGCGCCACGCCGGCGGCACCGGCCAGCAGGTGCTTGCGCGAGATATCCACCGGCACATAGGAGAAAGGCTGGTCCAGCCGCGACAGGATCAGCCCCACCTTGCTGGCCGAGCCGGCGCCGAACTCGATCAGGCTGGCCTGCGGTCCGAGCAGCGCAGCGATGGCCTCGGCCTGCTCGTCGAGGATGCGCAGTTCGGTGCGGGTCAGGTAATACTCCGGCAGCTTGCAGATGCGGTCGAACAGCACCGAGCCGGCGGCATCGTAGAAGAACTTGCAGGGCAGCGTCTTCTGCGTCTCCGACAGGCCGGCGATTACCGCGGCCTCGAACTCCTCGGTGGTCGGTTCCAGATCCTGCAACTGCTGCACGCCCGCAAGGGCCGTGGCCGGTTGAGCATTCATACATCCTCCGCAAGACGGAAGCCACTGAATTGCCAGCGTGCCGCTGGAGCAAAGAAATTGCGGTAACTCGGGCGCGCATGGCCCGGCGGGGTGGCGCAAGAGCGGCCGCGCAACACCATCTGGTTGATCATGAACTTGCCGTTGTACTCGCCCACCGCGCCCGGTGCGATGCGGAAGCCGGGATAGGGCAGATAGGCGCTGCCGGTCCATTCCCACACATCCTGGTCGAAGCCGTCGGCGAGCGGACGCGGATGCACGCGGATCGCCTGATCCTCCACAACGGCGGTGCCGCCATACGCGCGGCGGGCCACTTCCCACTCCTGTTCCGTCGGCAGGCGCCGGTGCGCCCAGGCGGCATAGGCACTGGCTTCGTAGTAACTGACATGGCACACCGGCTCGTCGAGTCGCAGCTGCGCATCGCCGTGCAGGGTGTAGCCGCTCCACTCGCCGTTCTGCGATGCCCAGTACAGCGGCGCCTGCCAGCCTTCCTGCAACACCGTGGCCCAGCCGTCGGACAGCCAGAACTCGGGGCGGCGGTAGCCGCCGTCCTCGATGAACTCCAGGTACTCGCCGACGCTGACCGGGCGGCTGGCGATGCGCACCGGCTGCAATAAGGCCTGGTGCTGCGGCATCTCGTTGTCGAAGGCGAAACCGGCGCCGTCGTGGCCGATGTCATGAAGGCCGCCGGCGATTTCGAGCCAGCGCAATGCCGGCGCGGATCGCTGCGCTGCCGTTGCGGCCGTTGCCACGTAGGCCGGGTGCAGCGGATTGATGGAAAAGGCGTGCTTGATGTCGGTGAGGATCAGTTCCTGATGCTGCTGCTCATGATTCAGGCCCAGTTCCACCAGCGCGGCAATGGCCGGCGTGCACTGCTCCAGCAGCGCCGACATCGCGGTATCGACATGCGCCCGGTACGCGGTGATTTCGGCGGCGGTCGGGCGCGTCAGCATTCCGCGCGAGGCACGGGCGATGCGCGCACCGACCGCTTCGTAGTAGGAGTTGAACAGGTGGCTGTAGCGCTCGTGAAAAACACGGTAGCCCGCCCGATGCGGCAGCAGCAAAAAGGTCTCGAAGAACCAGCTGGTATGGGCGCGGTGCCACTTGGCGGGACTGGCGTCCGCCATCGACTGCACCTGCTGGTCTTCCGGCGACAGCCCTGCCGTCAGGGCTTCGGTGCGCGCCCGTACTGCGCGATAGCGCGCGCGCAAGTCCGCAGCGGAAACGCCCAAGGCTGGACCCTGTTCGAGCTGACCGGCGGCCATGATGAAATCCCGGCGCTTACTTGACCTTTACGCCCCGCCAGAACGCGATCCTGTCCTTGATCTGCGCGGCGGCATCGGAGGGGGTAGGGTAATACCAGGCAGCGTCCTTGCTCTCGCTGCCGCCGGCGGCGACGGTGTAGTAATGCGCCGTGCCCTTCCAGTGACAGATGGTGGTGGTGGTGCTCGGCTTGAGGTAGTCGGCGTTGACCGATTCCACCGGGAAATAGTGATTGCCCTCGACGACGACGGTGTCGTCGGATTCCGCGATCACAACCCCGTTCCAGACGGCGGTGGTCATAACTCTCTCCTGATACCCGCCGATCCGCGGTAGCCCCTGACTGCGAGCTTTGAGCGGATTGTGGGTTGCTGCTGATGTCAGCAGGATGGCGGTTACCCCGTCAAGCCTGCTCCACCGGAATTATCGGACCGGGCCGCACTGCCGAACTATGACCCGCGGTCCGGCAGATATGTTCAATCGTACGTTGCACCGGTTCTACCACTGGCTTGATGGTGCCGGTATTCCGGATTACAAGGGGGGAGGTAAAACTCGCATACTCGCAGCCCGGGAAGCGCTGGGTGCTTCCCGGGCTATCTGATCTTCCCCGGCTGTTCCTCTTACTCCGGCGCGCTGACCTGAGTCCCGGTCTGGGGCAGTCCCGAGATATGCACCTTGTGCTTGGGCTCGAAGTTCGGGCACGGCCACATGCCGGCGCGCATCTTCTTCAGCTCATCGGTATCGTGGAAATCGCGGTACGGCGTGAGGTCGAGATTGTCCGGCACCCGGGTCAGGTCCTCGTCGCCGATGACCTTGATGTAATCCTGCATGAAAGCGTCGTAGGCCTCCCAGGTGATGCCTTCGGCGCGCACCGCGGCCTGCTCGGCGTGCAGAGCGATCTGGTGGGCGTGCAGGTAATGCATGCCGAGCAGCTGGATCAGCGATTTCTCGACCGCCTCGTGCACGATCAGGAAGCGGTCGGTGAGCACCTTGCGCTTGCGGTAGATGAAGCTCTTCGGCATGTGGCGATCGATGAAGATGGTGTGGCCGTCGATGCTGTAGCCGGCGAGGTAGGGAACATCGTAGCCGCGCTCCAGATGGGCGCGGGCGCGGATCGCCTTTACCGCGTGATCCATCATGGTCTGTCCGATCAGCCACTCGGGCCGGTGGCCCTTGTGCGGTGCCTTCACGGTCGGGTTGAGTGCCTTGAGCATCTGCGGATGTCTGTCTGTGCCGTGCATGACGTGCTCCTCTTATGGTGTGAATCGACGGTCTGAAAAAATCCGGTGTCAGCGTGCGATGGAAACGCCGATGCCGACGCGGGTGATGGAATGGTTGTAATCGATCAGGCTCTCGCCATAACCCTGGAAGAAGGAGAAGGTCCAGAAGAAGACCGGATCGTTGGCGCTGTTGGGAATGGTGTAGAGCAGGCTGGCGGCGCCGTGCCCGGTGACCGGGTTCCAGCGGAACATGGCGTTGGCCAGATGCTTGTTGAACAGCTGTTGCTGATAATGCAGCTCGCTGTAGCCGAAGTAACTGCCGATATCGGGGTTGTCGTCGCGGGTTGGATCGGTGCGCGGCTTGCTCTTGTCCTCCGGCAGCCGCCACCACCATTTCCAATAGATCAGGTGCTCGCCGGCGGCCTGGAACGGGGCGAAGTAGATGCGGTTCCAGCTACGCGAGTCGGGCAGACCCTTGCCGTTGGACTCGTGCTCGATGCCGACGTCCGCGCCGAGGTGGAACCATTTCTCGCGGTCGGCGGGGATATAGCGGTAGAACAGCTCCGGGTTGTAGTCGCTTTCGCGGAACGGCTTGGAATCGGGCGTGTCGTAGATGTCGAAGAAGGACTTCTGGGTATAGGCCACATACAGAGGTATGTTGAACAGGCGCTGCTTCAGGCTGATCTGGAACAGCATCTCGGTCCTGCGGCCGTGGTAGTCCTCGGCATAGGTGACCGGCAGGATGTACATCGGCTTGTGCAGTGACAGGCCCTTGCCGGCGGAGACGATCTGGTAGGGGTCGGTGTCGGGTTGCAGCGCACCACGCTTGTGCTCGGAGGCAAGCACGCCGGGGCTGCCCGGCGCTTCGGCGGTCGGGGCTGTCGGCACCACCGGGGCGGTGTCGGTCAGCCCGGCGCCCGGCTCGGTGACCGGCGCCACGGTGGTGCCGGTCACGGCGACATCCTTGGGAGGGACCGGCGCCAGGCCGTTGCGCATGGTCCCGGCAAAGCCCCAGGGACCGGTGATGGTCGCCCCGCTGCCGGCCGCGGCCACCGGGACGCAGGCCTGCGGCGCTTCGGCTCTTTCCGGCGCTGTGGCGCAAGCCGCAGACAGCAGCGCGCCAACGGCGCAAACTATGTTAAGAAGCGTACGCATCGAGTCCCTTCCTTGAGCGTAACGAGAAGAATCAAGCTGGAAATCGAGCCGGACCTGATTTTTTTGTCGCGGAATCTTTCAACAGTCTCAAGCAGCCTCAATAAAACCAAGCAGCCGCATACCGCCTTAAATCGAACCCAAATTTAACCGATGCTCGCAGACATTGCCCTGCTCCTCCTCGCCGCGGTGATCGCGGTGCCGCTGTTCAAGCGCTTCGGCCTCGGCTCGGTGCTGGGCTATCTTGCGGCCGGCATCGCCATCGGCCCCTGGGGACTGGGCCTGATTTCGCGGGTCGAGGAGATCCTGAATTTCTCCGAGTTCGGCGTGGTGCTGCTGCTGTTCGTGATCGGCCTGGAACTACAGCCCAGCCGTCTGTGGCGCCTGCGCTCGGCTGTATTCGGCCTGGGCGGGGCGCAGGTGCTGCTTACCGCGGCGGTGCTGGCGGGTTGGGCGCTGTGGCGCTATCACCAGTCGGTGCCGGCGGCGATCGTCATCGGCTTCGGCCTGGCCATGTCCTCCACCGCCTTCGTGCTGCAGTTGCTGGGTGAGCGCAAGGAGCTGACCGACCGCCACGGCCGCGCTGCCTTCGCCATCCTGCTGTTCCAGGACCTCGCGGTGATCCCCTTCCTGGCCCTGCTGCCCTTCCTCACCTCCCAGGGGCAGGCGGTGCACGACGGCGCACCGTTCTGGGTCGGCGCCGTCAAGGCCGGCGCCGCGCTGGCCTTCGTGGTGTTCCTCGGCCGCTACCTGCTGCGCCCGGTGCTGCGTATCCTCGCCGCCACCCAGGTGCCGGAGATCTTCACGGCCGCCGCCCTGCTCACCGTCACCGGTACCGCGCTGGGCATGAGCGCGGTGGGCCTGTCCGCCTCGCTCGGCGCCTTCCTCGCCGGCATGCTGCTGGCCGATTCCGAATACCACTACGAGTTGCAGGCGGACATCGAGCCGTTCAAGGGCCTGCTGCTGGGCCTGTTCTTCATGGCGGTGGGCATGTCCGCCAACATCGGCTTCATCGCCCAGGACCCGCTGCGCGTGCTGGAGGGCGTGGCGGTCCTGGTGATCATCAAGATTCTGGTGTTGTATCTGGTCGGCCGCGTATATGGCTTGCCGGCGGGCCCGTCACGGGCCCTGGCGGTGGCGTTGTCGCAGGGCGGCGAATTCGCCTTCGTGCTGTTCGCGCTGGCGCGCAGCGCGGCCATCTTCGACCAGGGCACCGCGGACGCGCTGGTGGTGACGGTGACCCTGTCGATGATCGCCACGCCGCCGCTGTATGCGCTGATGGCACGTTTCGGCGTCCGCGAATCCGCGGAGACCCGTCCGTTCGACGAGATCGACGCGCCGGAGAACGATGTCATCATTGCCGGCTTCGGACCCTTCGGCCAGATCTTCGGCCGCATGCTGCGCCTGAAGAAAATCCCCTACACCGTGCTCGAGCGCAACTGGCAGCATGTGGACTTCGTGCGCCAGTTCGGCAGCACCGTGTTCTACAGCGACGCCGGGCGCATGGAAGTGC
>FTAG01001691.1_pt1 | contig 11523 bp, 7 predicted proteins | sample 1638911 | NCBI WGS metagenome assembly FTAG01 (sample SAMEA3914813, study PRJEB12502) | metagenome | biome: forest; material: soil | place: Canada | collected 2011-07-07 | depth 0.3 m
GCCCTTGCCGGCGACGTCGCTGAAATGGATGGTGCTGTGGCCGAGGTACTTGTCCGCCAGGGTGTCCATGTCGTGGCGGTTGCCGGCGGCGTCGAGCACGTAGCTTTCGAGCATGGTGTCGAACGCCACACCCTTCACGTCGATGCCGTGGCGGAAGAGCACATTGAGATCGTACTTGATGTGCTGGCCGAGCTTGGGCTTGCGCGGGTCTTCCAGGATGGGCTTGAGGCGCGTCAGCACGTCCTGCATCGGCAGCTGCTGGGGCGCGCCGAGATAGTTGTGCGCCACCGGCACGTACCAGCCGTGGCCCGGCTCCACCGCGAAGGCCAGGCCGACCAGGCCGGACTGCATGGCGGAGAGCGCGTCGGTCTCGGTGTCGAGGCAGATCACCTCGGCCGCTTCCAGCTTCTTCAGCATGGCGGCGAATGCGGCTTCGTCGACCACCAGTTCGTCGCGGGTCTTTTTGGATTCCGGCGGCGGCGCGGCAGCCGGAGCTTCGGCAGGGGCTGCTACAGCGGATACTTCACCAGGCGCCGCAATCGGCGCCTCGACGATAGCCCCCGGCGCCGGGGCTTCCACAGCGGCCGGCGGCGGCGCTGGTGATGCTGCACCGGTTTCCAGTTCTTCCAGCAAGCGCCTGAACTCGAAGCGGCGGTACAGGCCGGCGAGCTTGTCGACATCGGGCGGCGCAGGGTGCAGCTGGTCGTAGCGCAGCGGCAGCTCGACGTCGCAGCGGATGGTGGCAAGCCGGCGTGCCATCGGGATCTGGTGCAGCGAGGCGCGCAGGTTTTCGCCGGCCTTGCCCTTGATCTGCTCGGCGTTGTTGACGATGGCGTCGAGCGAGCCGTGCTCGACCAGCCACTTCGCCGCGGTCTTGGGACCGACCAGGGGCACGCCGGGAATGTTGTCGCTGGTATCGCCGACCAGGGTCAGGTAATCGACGATGCGCTCCGGCGGCACGCCGAATTTTTCCACCACGCCGGCCGGGTCCATGCGGCGGTTCTTCATGGTGTCGAGCAGGCTGATGCGCTGGTTGACCAGCTGCGCCAGGTCCTTGTCGCTGGTGACGATCAGCACGTCCTTGCCGGCAGCATCGGCCTGGCTGGCCAGGGTGCCGATGACATCGTCCGCCTCGACGCCGGCGATGGCCAGCAGCGGCAGGCCCATCGCCTGCACCAGCTCGGCGATCATCGGGAACTGGGCGCTGAGATCTTCCGGGGTGGCGTCGCGGTTGGCCTTGTACTCGGCGTAGATCTCGTCGCGGAAGGTCTTGCCCGGGGCGTCGAACACCACGGCGATTTCTTCCGGCGTGTATTCCTTGAGCAGGCGCCGCAGCATATTGGCCATGCCCAGCACGCCGCCGGTGTGCTCGCCGCGCGCGGTGGTCAGCGGCGGCAGCGCGTGATAGGCGCGGAACAGCCAGCCGGAAGCGTCGATCAGGATCAGCGGACGAGGGGCCGAGGGGCTCATTGCAGCAGTTCTTCCCCGCGCATCAGGTCGTCGATGGTTTCACGCGCGCGCGCCAGGTGTACGCGGGCGGCGTCCACCAGCACTTCGGCGGCGCGCGGCCGCGAGTTGTAGTTGGAGCTCATGGTGAAGCCGTAGGCGCCGGTGGTGCGGAAGGCCAGCAGGTCGTCCTCGGCCAGCGCCAGGGTGCGGTCGCGCGCCAGCCAGTCGCCGCTTTCGCAGACCGGGCCGACCAGGTCCCACTGCTGCGGCTGCGCCGCGCTGCCCTCGCGCACCGGCAGCACCTCGTGCCAGGCGTCGTAGAAGGAGGGGCGGATCAGGTCGTTCATGGCCGCGTCGATCACGGCGAAATTCTTGTGCGCGGTCGGCTTGAGCAGCTCGACCCGGGTCAGCAGGATGCCGGCATTGCCGGCGATGGCGCGGCCCGGCTCGGTCATCACGGTGAGGCCGCGGCCCCGCAGCTTGGGAAGCAGGGCCTGCGCCCACTGCGCCGGCTCGGGCGGCGTCTCGTTCTGGTAGCGGACGCCGAGGCCGCCGCCGACATCGATATGCTGCAGGCGGATGCCGCGCCCGGCGAGCCGGTCGATCAGGGCCAGCACCCGGTCCAGCGCGTCGAGGAAGGGCGACAGCTCCAGCAGCTGCGAGCCGATGTGGCAGGCCACGCCGTGTACTTCGATGCCGGGCAGGCCCTGTGCCAGCACGTAGAGCCGCTCGGCCTCGGCGATGTCCACACCGAACTTGTTTTCCTTGAGGCCAGTGGAGATGTAGGGATGGGTGCGCGCGTCGACGTCCGGGTTGACGCGCAAAGCAATGCGAGCCTTCTGGCCGCGCCGCGCCGCGATCTGGCTCAGGCGCAGCAGCTCGGACTCGGACTCGACGTTGAAGCAGAAGATGCCCTTGTGGTGCGGGCCGGCTTCCAGCGCCTGGGTGATCTCGGCGGCGCTCTTGCCGACGCCGGAGAAGACCACCTTGGCTGGATCGCCGCCGGCGCGCAGCACCCGCTCCAGCTCGCCGCCGGAGACGATGTCGAAGCCGGCGCCGAGCCGCGCCAGCACCTGCAATACCGCCAGGGTGGAGTTGGCTTTCACCGCATAGCAGACGCGATGGTCGATGCCGGCCAGGGCCTCGTCGAAGGCCTGGTAGTGACGGCTCAGGGTGGCGCGGGAATAGACATAGGTCGGCGTGCCGTATTTGGCGGCAATGGCCGACAGCGGTACGTCTTCGGCGTGGAGTTCGCCGTTTTTATAGTTGAAGTGATCCATTTACGGTTGTGGCGGCGCGGGGGGCGGGTTTGGCCCGGAATCTGCTGCGGGTACGGCTTCGGACTGGGGCGCGGCGGGCTGTTCGGCGGCGGCAGGCGGCGTTTCCACCGGCGCAGCCGGGGCGGGGTCGGTCTTGCGCTGCTCCTTCTTGTGCGGGCCGGCCTTATGCGGATCCTGACCCGGCAGGTACAGCGGGCCGGAGGAGCCGCAAGCGGCCAGCAGCAACACGGCCAGGCAGAGGATGCAGCGTTTCATCGTCTCGTTCCGGTGGGAGGGTGAAGCGGGGAAAGCCAGGGCCAGAGTTTAACAGCGGTTGCCCTTGGAGCAGCGGCCTCGGCACAATCGGCCCCGACGACTCCCACATGGACGCTATGAAAGTCATCGAATCCGCAGAAGCGGTACAGCTGGACCCGGACGGCCCGGCCAATGCCGCGGTGATCTGGCTGCACGGCCTGGGCGCCGACGGCAAGGACTTCGTGCCGCTGGTGCCGGAACTGCACCTGCCCGCGGCGATCGCAGCGCGTTTCATCTTCCCGCACGCGCCGGTGCGGCCGATCACCATCAACGGCGGCATGCGCATGCGCGGCTGGTACGACATCGTCAGCCTGACCCGCAGCGACCAACAGGACGAGACCGGCATTCGCGCCTCGGCGGCGATCGTGCAGGGCATCATCGACCGCGAAGTGGCGGCCGGCGTGCCGCACCATCGCATCGTGCTGGCCGGTTTTTCGCAGGGCGGCGCCATCGCGCTGCACGCCGGGCTGCGCCAGACCCAGCCGCTGGCCGGCATCCTGGCGCTGTCCACCTACCTGCCGCTGCACACCCACATCTTCGCCGAACTCACCCCCGCCGGCCGCGCCACGCCGATCCTGATGTGCCACGGCCTCTACGACCCGGTGCTGCCGCTGGCCCTGGGCAGCAGCAGCCGCGACGGCCTGCGCCAGCTCGGCTGCCAGGTGGAGTGGCGCGATTACCCGATGCAGCACCAGGTGTGCGCGGAGGAAATCGTGGAGATTTCGACCTGGTTGCGGGCGCGGCTGGCTTGAGCGGAGATAGCCGCACCATTCACGGCCGCTGCCATTGCGGCAGTATCGGCTTCCGCTTCGAGACCCGGCTTACGCCACAGACCCTGCCCTTGCGCCGCTGCGGCTGCAGCTTCTGCCGCAAGCATGGCGCGCGCACCACCTCCGATCCGGCCGGATCGGTGCGCTTCGAGATCAATGATCCGGCGGTCCTGCGCCGCTACCGCTTCGGCCTGCGCAGCGCCGACTTCCTGCTCTGCGCCGAATGCGGCACCTATCTGGCGGCACTGATCGAGGATGGCGGCAAGGCTTACGCGACGCTCAACGCCAACTGCTTCGAGCAAGCTGAATTGCTTACGCAGGATGCGCCGGTGGTGATCTACGAGAGCGAAACCCTGGAGCAGCGCATGGCGCGGCGTGCGGAGCGCTGGACGCCGGTGGTAGGGGCGGTCTGAGAGCAGCGATTACCCCGTAGGGTGGGTGGAAGCAAGTGATTAGTGGCCAGTAAAAGCAGCGACGGCCTCGCGTTGGCCGTTCACTAATCACTGACCACTAATCACTGACCACTTTTTTCATCACTTGCCGCGCTCGAAGGTATAGATCAGATCCCCGCCGCTGGCCACGCCCGACTCCGTCTGCAGCTTGAAGCCGTGGCCGATGTCGTAGAGCAGGCGGAAGGTCTGGCCGGGCTGGAACAGGCTGACACCGTAGCTGATGAACAGCTTCGGCGTGAGGTATTTGCCCAGGGTCAGCTGCGCCGCCTGCGAGGTGTAGGCGGTGCTGGTGCCGGCGTTCTGCGCGGCCTGCGAGCCCTGGATGCTGGTGGCGTCGGCGGCCACGTTGGAGCCGCCGACCGGGCCCTGGCCGACCGAGATCAAGTCCAGGCCGACGGTCTTGCCGATCTTCTGCGCGAAGTAGTCGCCGCCGGACAGGCCCAGCGACAGCGCCGCCTGCGACACGGCGCTGCGGTCGCTGGACGAGCTTTGGTCGAGCGAGCGGCCCAGCACCAGCCAGGAGAGCTGCTGCTCGCGCGGCATGCCCGGCTCGGACTGCAGGGTCAGCAGCGGCTTGTCGAGAGTGCCGCGCACACGCACGCCGACAGTGATGTCGGCCTGTGGATGACGCGTGGCATACAGGTCCACCGCCGGCTTGGTGACGGCACCGCCGTCGAAGATCAGGCGGCCGGTCTCGATGGTCAGGTCCTGGCCGTAGGCCTGGTAGCGACCTTCGACCAGGCGCAGTTCGCCGTTGCCGGTGGCGACGCGCTGCGGCTCCTCGTTCACGGTGACGCCGCCTTCGAGGCGGGTGGTGAGACCGAAGCCCTTGAAGTTCACCGCGTCGCCGAGCGTCATGGTGACCGTGCTGTAGAACTTCAGCGGCTTGTCTTCGGCGGTGGGTTCGTTGCCGACGATGATCTGGTCCTCGCTGATCGCCACCCCGTTGTTGCCCAGGCCCTGCGGCGTGATCTCGGCCTTGGGCACGGTCAGGGTGCCTTCCAGGTGCATGCCGTCGGCATCGCTGAGCAGGTGCAGCGCGGGCGTCACCCAGATGCGTGCATCGGGCGTGGCCATGGCCTGGAAGTTCTGGCCTTCGACCTTGAGGTCGGCGCGCGGCGGCGCCACCGAAGGATCGAGCGTGCCGCTGATGACGAGGTTGCCGCCGCCGGACTGCAGCGAGCCGTCGATGGCCAGCGGGCCCTCGCCCTTGCCGGTCAGGCGCAGCTGCACCTGCTGCAACTCGATGCCGGCGCGCGGCACCTTGGCGTGGCCGTCGGCCAGGGCGATCTGGCCCTGCAGGCGCGGCAGGCCGATGGTGCCGCTGAAATCCAGCGTGCCATTGATGGACCCGGTGACGGCCTGGAGATCGGGCACGAAGGACTGCACGAAGCCGAGGTCCGGAATGGTGGTCTGCACGTGGCCGCTGAGCGGCCGCGCCTGGAAGTCGGCACCGGGCGCGGCGGTGAGGTCGGCGCCGATCGTGCCCTGCAGCATGTGCAGGTCGAGCAGCACATGCAGGGCGCCACCCTGGTCGTCGGCCTTGAGCGTGCTGGCCTGGATCTCCACCGCCGGCGCCTTGGGCGCCTGGATGTGGATGCCGTCGGTGCGCAGGTCCGCGTTCATCGCGGCGACGTCGCCGTGGGCGATCTCGATGTTGGCGCTGCCGTTGATCTCGCCGGAGATGTCGTAGTGCTGCGGCAGCAGCGGCTTGAAGGCGGCGAGCAGCAGCTTGTCGATGTCCAGCGACAGGCGCAGGCCGGCAGCGGTGACGTTCTGCTCCAGCCGCAGGCAGGCGCGGCCGGCGCCGCCGGAGAAGCAGGTCGGCTCCAGGCTCTGCCGCTTCGAGCCGAGCAGCAGGCCGGCGGCCTTCTCCAGTGTCCACGGCGGCAGGTCGGTAGGCGCTAGGCGGCCGGAGCTGATCTGACCGCCCCACTCGATCTTGCGCCGGTCATAACCGCCGTCCACCGCCAGACTGGCATCGCCGCGCTCGCTCACCACGTCGAGCTGGGCATGGTGATAGGTTTCCTGACCGGTGAGGCTGAGCTTGGCGCTGTGGATGAGGATGCCGGCCGTGGCCTCGCCGACATTCACACTGAGGTGCGAGGGCTTGGCCGGATCGACGTCCGCATCCCAGTCCAGCTTGGCGATGCGGTAGGCGAGATAGTGCAGGCTTTGTCCCGTGCCCTTGCTGACCAGGTGCGGGCTGTCCAGCGGGCCCTGCAGGGTGAAGTCGAAGGCGGCATGGCCACCCAGCTGCGGCGCCAGCTCGCCGAGGTCGGGGCTGTCGACCTTGCCCTTCAAGTCGAACGGCGGCGTCGCCTGGCCGCTGGCTTCGACGCGGGTGGAGCCGGAGACCAGGAGCAGTTTCTGCACCGTCACGGTCTCGCCGCTGAGGTTCGCATTGGCATCCACGGTCAGTGGGTGACCACGCAGCTGCGAATGGTCGACGGTCACCGCCAGGGCGATGTCCGGCTTGCCCTTGGTGCCGGTGGTTTGCGTGACGATGCTGCCGTTGATCGAGCCGGAGAAACCGGCGACGAACTGCGCCGGATCGAAGTTGCTCAGCTGGGCCTTGAGGTCGGCACGCAGGGCCGGGGCCCAGCCGACCACGCCGGTGGCGGAGAGGCTGCCCTTGCCGGACTGCAGCAGGAATTGCTTCAGCCGCACGCTGCGCGTGTCGGTATCGCCCTGCGCCGACAGGCTCAGCGGATAACCGCGCAGCTGCGACTTGTCGATGTTCGCCGTGAAGACGATATCGGGCTGGCCATTCTGCACCGTGGTCTGGGTATTGAAGCTGCCGTTGATGGAACCGGTCCAGTCGGCGGCAAACAAGGCAGGATCAATCTGCGAAATGGTGCCTTTCAAATCGGCGCGCAGCAGCGGCGCCCAGGCCAGCTTGCCCTGTACGTGGGCCGAACCCTTGCCGGCACTCAGGCCCAGGTCGGCGATCTGGATTTGTTGCAGGTCACCGTCGCCTTTCGCAGCGAGCTGGACCGGCAGCTTGCGCAGCACCGCGGCCGTGCTCAGTTCGACGTGGTAGCGGTGCAGCGGTCCGCTGAGCTTCGCCTCGCCATTCACCCCGGCCAGCAGGCGGTCGGCGGCATCGCCATCCAGCGGCCAGCGCAGATCCTTCCAGTTCAGCTTGAGGTCGTTGGCGGATTTACCGAAGGCGAAGGTGCCGACTGCGTTGACTTCACCGGGGCCCTTGAGATCGAGCGCGCTGAAGACGATGCGGTCGCCGGACATGCGGGCCTTGGCGCCGAGCAGCAGCGGCCCGGTCTGCGCCAACTCGGCGCTGAGACGCTCGACCGCAATGTCCTCGCCGATCCAGCTGCCCTTGAGCGCGGCACTGGCGATGCGGAACGGTTCGGTCTCGCCTGCCTGGTGCAGCTGGAAATCGCTCAGCGACAGCGCATCGACGACGAGGTCGAACGGCAGGCGGCTGGGCAGGTTCGTCTCGCCGCCCGGCGCGGCTTGCGGTGGCGGCAACGAGACCTGCAGGCCCTGCACCTCGGCCACTTCCAGATGCAGGCGGTACGACGATAGTTCCCGCGGCACCAGGCGCAGATGCAGGCGTTCGATATCGACGCGGGTGCCGTCGGCGCTCTGGAAGTGAATGTCCTTGATGACGAACTCGCCGAGCAGGTGGCCCTGGGTAGTGCCCAGGCGCAGCATGCCGCCGCTGAAACGGTTTGCCAGCGCAACAAGCTGGCGCAGACCGCTGTCACTGCGCAGCATCCACCAGCTGCCGCCGCCAAGCAGAACCAGCAGCGCGAGCAGCGCCGCCACGCTCCACAGCAAAATGCGGCGCTTCACAGTCCCACCCTCACGCCGATATGCAGGCGCACCACTTCGGCGCCGGTGTCGAAGGGATGCGCCAGGTCGATGGCCACGGCGCCGAACGGCAGGCGGTAGCGGAAACCGATGCCGGCGCCGTAGTGCAGCTTCACTTCGGGCACATCGTCGGCGCCGCCGGCATCGCCGAACAGGGCCAGGCCGTAGCTCTTGTAGACGTCCCAGTTGAGCTCGAGGCTGCCGGTGGTGAGGTAGCGGCCGCCGATCAGGTTGCCCTGCGCGTCATGCGGCGCCAGCGAGTGATAGCTGTAGCCGCGCACGCTTTCGTCGCCGCCGGCGAAGAAGCGCTGCGACGGCGGCAGGTTGTCGAAGCCCGACACGAATACCGCGCCTTCCTCGATCCGCCCCAGCAGGCGCACTTTGGGGGCCAGCGGATAAACGCCGCGCAGCCGCACCAGGCCTTCGATGAAGTCGGTGTCGGAGAGCAGCTTGCTGCTGCCGCCATGCAGGTCGAAGAAGGCGAACCAGCCGCGCCGCGGGAAGATCGGATCATTGACCTGGGTGCGGCTGTACGAAACGCCGGGCGTGAGCAGCTTGCTGGTGTTGCCGATCTCGTCCTGCAGGTTGTACTGGTCGTTGGCGTAGACCAGGTAGTAGCGCTTCTGCCAGGCGCCGTCCTGCTCGTTGTAGGCGGTGCCGAGCGACCACAGGTTTTCGTGCACGCCCTGGAAGTCCTGCTTCAGGCCCTGGGTGGTGAAGCTGATGGAATCTCCGGGCGTGTGGCCGAAGGGGATGCGGTACTCGGCGATGGCGGTGCTGATGTTCTGCGAGGGCTGCAGGGTGATGCGCAGCTTGTGGCCTTCCTCGTTGAGGCGACGAAACTCGATGCCGGCCAGCGCGCGCGGGCCGGTGTCGGTGCCGTAGCCGACGCCGAACTTGTAGACCCGCGGCTGCTTGGAAGTGGTATGGATCACCACCGGGATGTGCCGGTCGGCGCCGGCCTTGGATTTCTGCGGCTCCATCTCGACCAGCTTGAAGTAGTCCAGGTCGGTCAGCGCGAACTGGGTGTTCAGCACCTGGGCCGAGTCGAAGGGCTCGCCCGGCACGATCTTGACGTAGCGGCGCAGCAGCTTGTCCTTGAGCCGGCCGTCCTGCTCGATGGTGACCTCGCCGAAGTACCAGCGGGGACCGGTGTCGAGGGTCAGCAGCAGCTCGGCGCTGTTGTTGTCGACGTCGACGCGCAGCTCGCGGCGGCTGAACAGGGCATCGAGATAGCCGCCGCTGTTGGCCGTCTGCATCAGGCGGTTCTTGAGGGTTTCGTAGTCCTCGTGCTTGAGGCGCTCGCCGACTTTCAGGCGCGGCCTGGCGACGATTTTCTGCAGCGGCGCATAGTCCTTGCCGTCACCGGTGATGAGGATCTCGATCTTGGAAATATCGGTTTCCGGCCCGGCGTCGACTTGGTAGGTGACGGTCCAGTCCGGCGATTCGCCCTCCAGCTTCGAGCTGATCACCGGGTTGTACCAGCCGAAGGGCTGCAGCGCCTTGCGGATGTCCTCTTCGCCCTGCTTGGCCAGGCGCTCCACCTCGGCCGGATCGTACTGGGGCTTGTCCGGGCCCTTGCCGGCGTCGATGCCCTTGGCGTAGTCGAGGATGCGGATCTGGGCGTAGGCGTTGTCCTCCTCGTCGGAGCCGAGGCCGTGCACGCGCACGTCGATGCCGGCGAGCGCGGGAGCGCTCACGCACAGGGCGCAGCAGAGCAGGAGCAGGCGGGTGCGGATCATGCACCCGAATGATACGTGAGGGAGATGGGTTACCGATGCAGCGCGGTCTTCACCAGCGGCGGCCGGTTCATCGTCACCAGCTGCGACTCGATGGCGATGTAGGGCAGCACCTTGTAGCCGCGCGCGCGCAGCTGGGTGATGATGCCGTCCGGTCCGACCAGATGGGCCGCGCCGACCACGATCAGCTGCGGCTCGCCGCCATCCAGCAGCCGCTTCAGCTGCGGCATCCAGCTGCGGTTGCGATCGGACAGCAGGCGCTGGTAGACGCCGGGATAGCCGGCCTTGAGCTGCTGGTCGAGCGTTTCGATGGCGCCGACGTCGTTCTCCCTCCAGGCGCGCAGCAACTCGGCCGGATCGTCGCCGGCATCGCCGCCGCTTTCGTCCATGGCCGAAGCCAGGAACTCGCGCGACAGGGCATCGCCCATGCCGGTGAACAGGCCGATATGCGCCGCGGGCGGCTCCAGCCAGCGCACGCCCTTGCCGTCCTGGCGGGCCCAGCCGTAGATCTGCTTGTCGATGCCGTTGTCGCCGTTGAAGCCGGCCTTCCTGTAACTGAACACCTCGATGGTCATGGCGCAGAACCAGGGGCGGAACGGGTCGCAGGCCGACACCGGCATGCCGATCCGCGCGCTGTGCTTGACCAGCTGCGCGTACATCCTGTCGCCGATCTCGGCCTTCAGGCCCTGCTGCGAGCGGGCCGCGGCCAGCATGGCGATCTGTACCTGCGGCTGCCCGATGGCGCCGATATCGGTCTCGAACACCACGCCGTCGGCTGCGTCATAGGCATCCTGGATGCCGGCCGGCAATTCGTCCGCGCTCTCCGGCAGCAGATGCACCGAGCCGAGCAGATAGTGGGTGGCCTTGGGGCCCTGCACCTGCCACAGGAACGGCGCATCGGCGTCCGCAGCGGCGGTGCCGGCAGCGAAGACGGAGCAGACCAGCAGGAACAACAGCTGCAAACCGCGGCGACTCATGGGGGTCTCCGGCTCCCGCGAGGGAACCTGGTAATCAGTGATTATGGCGAGCGCTATTCTAGTCTTCGTGCTTGCTCTGCATCAGCCAGCCGCCGGCCTCGCCGCCGCCGTCGAGCGCGCCGAAGTCGAACAGCTGCGCATCGGCCAACTGCGACGGCGCCACGTTCTGCAGCGCACCGAAGATGTTCTCGATGCGGCCCGGGCTCTGCTTCTCCCACTCGTCCAGCATGCGGCGGATCTGCTTGCGCTGCAGCTGCTCCTGCGAACCGCACAGGTTGCAGGGGATGATGGGGAACTGGCGCATGGCGGCGTAAGCCACGATGTCCTGCTCGCGCACATAGGCCAGCGGGCGGATGACGATGTTGCGGCCGTCGTCGCTGAGCAGCTTGGGCGGCATCGCCTTGAGCTTGGAGCCGTGGAACATGTTGAGGAAAAACGTGGCGACGATGTCGTCGCGGTGATGGCCCAGCGCGATCTTGGTGAAATTATTCTCGGCAGCATAGGTATACAGCGCGCCGCGCCGCAGCCGCGAACACAGGCTGCACATGGTCTTGCCTTCGGGGATGACGCGCTTCACCACCGAGTACGTATCCTGCTCGATGATGTGGTACGGCACGCCGCGCGCCTTCAGGTAATCCGGCAGTACATGCTCGGGGAAGTCCGGCTGCTTCTGGTCCAGGTTCACCGCCACCAGCTCGAACGGCACCGGCGCCGCCTCGCGCAGC
>FTAG01000597.1_pt1 | contig 11518 bp, 9 predicted proteins | sample 1638911 | NCBI WGS metagenome assembly FTAG01 (sample SAMEA3914813, study PRJEB12502) | metagenome | biome: forest; material: soil | place: Canada | collected 2011-07-07 | depth 0.3 m
CAAGGAAGTCGGCGGCCGCGGCTGCGACCTGATCGAGTGGCTGATCTTCGAGGAAGAGTACTGGCGCGCCAGCGCGCCGCTGCGCGTCAACCAGAACGGTATCTTCCTGCTGGCGCCGACATTAATGGAATATGGTACGGCGGAGCAGAAGCAGCGCTTCCTGCCGCGCATGGCCACCGGCGAGGACATCTGGGCCCAGGGCTGGTCCGAGCCGGGCGCCGGCTCCGACATGGCCGCGATCCGCTGCAAAGCGGTGCGCGACAACGGCCACTACATCATCAGCGGCCAGAAGACCTGGTCGACCCGCGCCGTCTGGGCCGACTGGCTGTTCGGCCTGTTCCGCACCGATCCGAACTCGGTGCGCCACCACGGCCTCACCTTCATCCTGCTGCCGCTGAACCTGCCGGGCATCACCATCCGCCCGGTACGCCAGCTCAACGGCCAGACCGGCTTCGCCGAGATCTTCTTCGACGAGGTGCGGGTGCCGGTGAACAACCGCCTCGCCGACGAGGGCGCCGGCTGGCAGGTGGCGATGGCCACCGCCGGCTTCGAGCGCGGCCTGATGCTGCGCTCACCCGGCCGCTTCCAGCAGACCGCGCGGCAGCTGGTGGAGCTGTACCTGCGCCACCAGAAGGAAGTCGACGCCGATCCCTCGGTGCGCGACGCCGTGATGCAAAGCTGGATGGGCGCCGAGGCCTATACCCTGGCCACCTACCGCACCGCCTCGCGCCTGGCCAAGGGCGGCCAGATCGGCGCCGAGGCCAGCACCAACAAGATTTTCTGGTCCGAGCTGGACCTGCTGATGCACGACACCGCCATGCGCATCCTCGGCGCCCGCGCCGAGCTTATGCCGCACGCCCCGGACGCCGGCGACATCGGCCACTGGCTCGACGGTTTCCTGTTCGCCCAGGCCGGGCCGATCTACGCCGGCACCAACGAGATCCAGCGCAACATCATTGCTGAGCGCATGCTCGGTTTGCCGCGCTCCTGAGTACACGCCATGGACTTCACCTTCGAAGAACAACAAGTCGCCTTCCGCGACGCCGTGCGCAAGTTTCTGATGGTCGAGGCGGCCCCCGAGCTGCTGCGCGACATCTGGGAAACCGAGAGCGGCCGCTCCAAGGACCTGCGCGCCAAGCTGGCCGACCAGGGCATCACCGCCCTTTCGGTGCCAGAGGAATTCGGCGGCATCGGCCTCGGCGATCTGGACTGGGTGCTGATCAACCAGGAACTCGGCTACTACGCCATTCCCGATTCCCTGTCGGACACCGCCTATCTCGCCGCCTGGCTGCTGACCCGTCTGCCCAGCGATGTCGCGTTGAAGAAGACCTGGCTGCCGCGCATCGCCAGCGGTACGGCGCGCATTGCACTCGGCCATCCGGTCAATCCCTTCGTCGCCGACGCCCAGCTCGCCGACCTGCTGCTGCTGTGGCACGAGGACGAGGTGCACGCGGTGCCGCGCGACAAGGCGAAGTTCTCGCTCAACCCGAGCATCGAGATGTCGCGCCGCCTGTACAAGGTGGAGTGGACGCCCTCGGACGCGACCCGTGTCGCTCCCGCGCGCATCGGCAAGGACCTGTGGGAGGGCGTGCTCAACCGCGCCGCCCTGGCGATCAGCGCGCAGCAGCTCGGCCTGGCCCAGCGCATGCTCGACCTCGGCATCGACCACAGCGCCCAGCGCAAGCAGTTCGGCAAGCCGATCGGCTCGTTCCAGGCGGTGAAGCACCATCTCGCCGACGTCGCGGTGAAGATCGAGTTCGCCAAGCCGGTGGTGTTCCGCGCCGCCCAGGTTCTGACCACCGGCAAGAGCAGCGCCGGCGTGCACATCTCACACGCCAAGCTGGTGGCGGGCGAGGCGGCCTGGCTGTCGGCGCGCAAGAGCATGCAGGTGCACGGCGCCATGGGCTACACCTGGGAAGCTGATCTTCAAATGTTCATGAAGCGCGCCTGGGCCCTCGATGCCGCCTGGGGCGACCGCGCTTTCCACAAGACCCGCGTGGCCAAGCACATCTTCGAGTCCGGCGCGGCCCTCGGCCCCGGCGAAACCTTCAACTAGTCACTACCGGAAACTCCCATGGCTGAAGCCTATATCGTCGACGCAGTGCGCAGTCCCGTCGGCAAGCGCCGCGGCAAGCTGGCCCATGTCCACGGCGCCGATCTCGGCGCGCATGTGCTCAAGGCGCTGGTCGAGCGCAATCCCTCCATCCCCGCCGCCGACTACGACGACGTCGTGTTCGGCTGCCTCGACGCCATCGGCCCCCTGGCCGGCAATATCGCGCGCTCCTGCTGGCTCGCCGCCGGCCTGCCGCTGACCGTGCCGGGCGTGACGGTGGACCGCCAGTGCGGCTCCTCGCAGCAGGCCCTGCACTTCGCCGCCCAGGCGGTGATGAGCGGCGTCAACGACGTCGTCGTCGCCGGCGGCGTGCAGACCATGAGCCAGATTCCCATCTCCTCGGCCATGGTCGCGGCCAAACCCCTGGGCTTCACCGATCCGTTCTCCGGCAGCAAGGGCTGGACCGCGCGCTTCGGCAATGCGCCGGTGTCGCAGTTCTACGCCGCGCAGAAGATCGCCGACCAGTGGAACATCTCGCGCGAGGACATGGAAGTGTTCTCCCTGGAGAGCCACACCCGCGCCCTCAAGGCCATCGCCGAAGGCCGTTTCAACAAGGAGATCGTGCCGCTCGAAGGCCTGGAGCAGGACGAGACCCCGCGCCAGTCCTCGCTGGAGAAGATGAAGACCCTGGAGCCGCTGGAGCCGGGCGGCAAGCTCACCGCCGCCGTCTCCAGCCAGACCTGCGACGGTTCCTCCGCCGTGCTGGTGGTGTCGGAGCGCGCGCTGAAGCGCTACAACCTCAAGCCGCGCGCCCGCGTCCACCACATGAGCGTGCTCGGCGACGACCCGATCATGATGCTCACCGCGCCGATTCCCGCCACCCGCCATGCCCTGAAGAAGGCCGGCATGAAGCTGGAGGACATTGACCTGGTCGAGATCAACGAGGCCTTCGCCTCGGTGGTGCTGGCCTGGTTCAAGGAGATCGGCTACCCGCACGCCAGGACCAACGTCAACGGCGGCGCCATCGCCCTCGGCCATCCGCTCGGCGCCACCGGCATGAAGCTGATGTGCACCCTGCTCAACGAACTGGAGCGCACCAACAAGCGCTACGGCTTGCAGACCATGTGTGAAGGCGGTGGCGTCGCAAACGTCACCATCATCGAGCGGTTGGGCTGAGCCATGAGTATCTGCCACAAGCGCACCGTCATCGTCACCGGCTCCGGCAGCGGCCTGGGCCGCGAGTACGCCCTGCTGATCGCCGCCGAGGGCGGCAACGTCGTGGTCAACGACATCCGCCTCGAAGCCGCGGCGGCTGTGGTGAAGGAAATCGAGAGCGCTGGCGGCAAGGCCATCGCCTCCGCGGACGACATCACCAGCATGGACGGCGCCCAGCGCATCGTCGACGCCACGGTGGCGAAGTTCGGCGACGTGCAGGCCCTGGTCAACAACGCCGGCATCGTCCGCGACCGCATGTTCGCCAGCCTGAGCGAGGACGACTGGGACCAGGTCATTCGCGTGCATCTCAAGGGCCACTTCTGCCTCGCCAGCATCCTGGTGCGCCGCTGGCGCGACCAGGTCAAGGCCGGCCAGAAAGTCGACGCCCGCATCGTCAACACCAGCTCCGGCGCCGGCCTGCAAGGCTCGGTCGGCCAGAGCAACTACGCCGCCGCCAAGGGCGGCATCGCCTCGCTGACCCTGGTGCAGGCGGCGGAACTCGGCCGCTACGGCATTACCGCCAACGCCCTGGCCCCGGCTGCGCGCACCGGCATGACCGAGAAAGTCTTCGCCGACGTGATGAAGAAGCCGGAAGGCGAGAGCTTCGATCATTTCCATCCCGGCAACGTCGCCCCCCTGGTCGCCTGGCTGTGCAGCCCGCTGTCGGCCGGCGTCACAGGCAGAGTGTTCGAGGTCGAGGGCGGCAAGCTGTCCGTCGCCGGCGGCTGGCGCACTGGCCAGATCCGCGACAAGAAGGCCCGCTGGAAGCCGGCCGAGCTGACCGAAGTGGTGCAGGACCTGATCGCCGAGGCGCCCAAGGCGCAGAAGGTGTACGGGACGTGAAAAAAAGCATTTCTCGCGCAAAGACGCAAAGCCGCAAAGAAAAGCTTTTTTATGAAAAAGCTTTTTCAGCTTTTTGCTGTTCTTTGCGGCTTTGCGTCTTTGCGCGAGACGCTTTTGATTTTTCTCCGTTCAGCGCAACCCCATGAACTTCGCCCTCACCGAAGACCAGGTGATGATCCGCGATGCCGCGCAGAGCTTTCTCGCGGACGAGAGCGGATCGGCCGCGGTGCGCAAGGCCGCGGAGAGCGAGCGCGGCTACGATACGGGCGTGTGGCAGCGCATCGGCTCCGAACTGGGCTGGTGCGGCATCCCGGTGCCGGAGCAGCACGGCGGCCTCGGGCTGGGGCCCGTCGAGCTGGTGCTGGTGCTGGAACAGATGGGCCGCCACCTGCTGTGCGCGCCGTATTTCTCCACCGTCTGTCTCGCCGCCAACCTGCTGACCCAGGCCGGCAGCGAGCCGGCGCGCGAGCGCTTCCTGCCCGGCATTGCCGAAGGCCACCTGCTTGTCACCACGCCGCTGCCCAGCGAAGGGCAGGACTGGAGCGGCGCCGCCGCCAAGGTCCAGGCGCGCCGCGACAACGGCGGCTGGTTGCTGGAAGGGCAGTGCCCGCGCGTACCCGACGGCCTCGCCGCCGAATGGATCCTGGTGTTCGCGCAGGTGCCGGGCGAGTCGACTCCGGGCCTGTTTGCCGTATCGCAGGTCGCTAAAGGCCTGCGCCGCGAAGCACTGCACGGCTGGGATGCGACGCGCCGCTTCGCCTCCCTCACGCTCGAAGGCGTAAAGATCTCGGCGGCCGGCCGCCTCGACGATGCCGACCGCGCGCGCGAAGGCTATCCCCGCGCCGCCGCACTGGCGCGCCTGGCGATCGCCGCCGAGCAGCTTGGCGGCGCCCAGCAATGCCTCGACGTCACCGTGGCCTACACCGCCACGCGCAAGCAGTTCGGCCGCGCCATCGCCTCGTTCCAGGCGGTGAAGCACCGCTGCGCCGAGATGATGGTGCGCATCGAGGCGGCGCGCTCCGCCGTCTACGGCGCCGCCGCCGTCGCCGCCAGCCCGGCCACCACCGACGCCAAGGCCATCGAATGCGCCGTGGCCCGCGCCCTGGCCTCGGATACGTTCTTCTTCTGCGCCCAGGAAGCGATCCAGCTGCACGGCGGCGTCGGCTTTACCTGGGAATACGACCCCCAGCTCTACTTCAAGCGCGCCCAGGCCAGCAGCCACTGGCTCGGCGGCGCCGACGTCCTGCGCGAGCAGATCGCGCAAGCCCTGATGGCCTGAACTGATGAAAAGCATTTCTCGCGCAAAGACGCAAAGACGCAAAGAAAAGCTTTTGCATAGAGAAGCTTTTGAAGCTTCTCGTTGTTCTTTGCGTCTTTGCGTCTTTGCGCGAGACGCTTTTGCTTTGTCTTTCCACACCCGCCCATGAACCTCCAGCCCAGCGAACACGACGAGAAGTTCCGCGCCGAAGTGGCCGACTGGATGCGCCTGCACCTCGGCGGCTGCTACGAGATGCTGCGCCACCGCGGCGGCCCCGGCGACGAGGAAGCCGATCCCGCGCTGCGCAAGCAGTGGGAGCGCGAGCTGGCCGGCGGCGGCTGGACCTGTGTCGGCTGGCCGAAAGAGGCGGGCGGCCGCGGCCTGAGCATCGAGCAGCAGGTCATCTTCCACGAGGAATACGCCCGCGCCGGCGGTCCCGGCCGCATGGGCCACATCGGCGAGGGCCTGATCGGCCCGACCCTGATCGCCTTCGGCAGCGAGGCGCAGAAGCAGCGCTTCCTGCCCGGCATCGTCGCCGGCACCGAGTTCTGGGCCCAGGGCTACTCCGAGCCCGGCGCCGGCTCCGACCTCGCCAACGTCCAGACCAAGTGCTGGCAGGAGCCGGACGGCAGCTGGCGCGTGCAGGGCCAGAAAGTCTGGACCTCGCTGGCGCACGAGTCCGACTGGATCTTCGTGCTGGCGCGCAGCGAGCCCGGCAGCAAGGGGCGCAATGGTCTCAGCTTCCTGCTGCTGCCGCTGCACCAGGACGGCATCCGCATCCAGCCGATCCGCCAGATGGGCGGCGGCGCCGAGTTCAACGAAGTGTTCTTCGACGGCGCGGTGGCGGAAGGCCAGCATCTCGTCGGCAAGCCGGGCGAGGGCTGGAAGGTGGCGATGGGGCTGCTCGAGTTCGAGCGCGGCGTCTCCACACTTGGCCAGCAGATGCACTTCACCTACGAGTTCGACCTGGTAGTGAAAGCGGCCAAGGCCAGCGGCCGCGCCGCCGACCCGCAGATCCGCCAGCGTATCGCCCAGGCCTGGTGCGGCCTGCGTGTGATGCGTTACAACGCCCTGCGCATGCTCGCGGGCGGCGAGGGGCCGGGCCTCAAGCGCGAAGCCCTGATCTACAAGTACTACTGGTCCAACTGGCACCGCGACCTCGGCAAGCTTGCCATGGACGTGCTGGGTCCGCTGGGCGACGTGGTTTCCGAGGACCCGCGCATCCGCCCCTTGCAGCAGCTGTTCTTCTTCTCCCGCGCCGACACCATCTATGCCGGCACCAACGAAATCCAGCTCAACCTGATCGCGGAACGCGGGCTCGACATGCCGCGCGAGCCGCGGCCGGCCGCCTGAGACCCGAGCTCTTACCATGCCCGACTTCATCACCGTCCCGCCCCCGCCTTACGTCCCCGGTCACGGCCTTCTGAAAGGCAAGTCCGTCCTGATCACCGCCGCGGCCGGCGGCGGCATCGGCTTCGCCACCGCCCGACGCTGCCTGGAGGAGGGTTGCCGGGGTCTGGTTGTTTCCGACATCCACCCGCGCCGTTTGGACGAGGCGGTCGCCGCCCTGCGCAAGGATCATGGGGGCCAGGAAATCCACGGCAAGCTCGCCAATGTCGCAGTCGAAGCCGATGTCCAGGCCCTGGTGGAGGAAGCCGAGCTCAAGCTCGGCGGGGTCGACGTGCTGCTCAACAATGCCGGCCTCGGCGGCAGCAGGCGTGTGGTCGACATGTCCGACGAGGAGTGGCACAAGGTGCTGGACATCACCCTTACCGGCACCTTCCGCATGACCCGCGCCATGCTCAGGAAAATGCAGCCGCGCGGCCGTGGCGCCATCGTCAACAACGCCTCGGTGCTGGGCTGGCGCGCGCAGAAGGAGCAGGCCCACTACGCCGCCGCCAAGGCCGGCGTCATGGCCCTGACCCGCTGCAGCGCCCTGGAAGCGGCCGAGTTCGGCGTGCGCATCAACGCCGTCTCGCCCTCCATCGTGTTCCACGACCACCTGCGCAAGAGCGCGCCGCAGGAGCTGCTCGAGGACCTGGCCAGCCGCGAGGCCTTCGGCCGCGGCGCCGAGGCCTGGGAGATCGCCAACATCATGGTGTTCCTGGCCTCCGACTATTCCTCCTACCTGGTGGGCGAGGTCATCTCCGCCTCCAGCCAGCGCGCCTGAGCCTGCCATGAAACCCGTCTTCGACAACGCTGAAGCGATCCTCGTCGCCGTCGGCCAGAAACTCGGCAGCAGCGAATGGGTGACGATCACCCAGGAGCGCGTCAACCTGTTCGCCGACGCCACCGACGACCACCAGTGGATCCACGTCGACCCGGTGCGCGCCAAGGACGGCCCGTTCGGCGCCTGCATCGCCCACGGCTACCTCACCCTGTCCCTGGTCTCGCGCTTCCTGCCGCAGATCGTCGACGTGCGCATGAAGATGGGTGTGAACTACGGCTGCGAGAAGGTGCGCTTCCCCAACGCGGTCAAGGTCGGCGCGCGCGTGCGCGGCAGCGGCGAGCTGATCGCCGCCGAGAAGACCAGGGATGGCGGCGTGCAGGCCACCATCCGCGTCACCGTCGAGATCGAAGGCGAGACGCGCCCCGGCTGCGTCGCCGAAGCCATTTCTAGATATTACTTCTGAGGATTGAAAGTCATGACGCTTATTTGGACAGTCGAGCCAGGGATGGCGAGTGTTTGTGCAGGAGGCACACCATGAATGAAGCGGTCATTGTTTCAGTCGCCCGCACCCCCATCGGCAAGGCCTACCGCGGCGCCTTCAACGACACCGAGGCCCCCGTACTCGGCGGCCATGTGCTGCGCGCGGTAGTGGATCGCGCCGGCATCGAGCCCGGCGCGGTGGAAGACGTGCTGATCGGCGCCGCCGCGCAGCAGGGCACCCAGGGCTACAACCTGGCGCGCCTGTGCACCTACACCGCCGGCATGCCGGACACCGTGCCGGGCATGACCATCGACCGTCAGTGCTCCTCCGGCCTGATGACCATCGCCGCCGTGGCCAAGAGCATCATGGTCGGCGAGATCGACATCGGCATCGGCGGAGGCCTGGAGTCCATCTCCCTGACGCAGAACGCCCACAAGAACAGCTACCGCGCGGTATCCGAGGCGGTGCTGGCCGCGGCGCCCACCGCCTACATCCCGATGATCGAGACCGCCGAGCTGGTGGCCGAACGCTACGGCATCAGCCGCGCCGCGCAGGACGAGTATTCCCTGCAAAGCCAGCAGCGCACCGCCGCCGCGCAGAAGGCCAACCTGTACGCCGACGAGATCGTGCCGCTGACTTCCACCAAGCAGCTCTACGACAAGGAAGGCAAGCCGACCACCAGGGAGCAGGTGACTCTCACCAAGGATGAAGGCAACCGCGCCGACACCACCCTGGAAGGCTTGGCCTCGCTCAAGCCGGTGTTCAAGGACGGCCGCTGGGTCAAGCAGGGCCAGCACATCACCGCCGGCAACGCCTCGCAGCTGTCCGACGGCGCCGCCGCCGCGCTGCTGATGAGCGGCGCCGCGGCCAAGCGCCGCGGCCTCAAGCCGCTGGGCATCTTCCGCGGCTCCGCCGTCGCCGGCTGCAAGCCGGACGAGATGGGCATCGGCCCGGTGTTCGCCGTGCCCAAGCTGCTGGCGAAGCACGGCCTCAAGCTGTCCGACATCGGTCTGTGGGAGCTGAACGAGGCCTTCGCCTGCCAGGTGCTGTACTGCCGCGACAAGCTCGGCATCCCCAACGACCGCCTCAACGTCAACGGCGGCGCCATCGCCATCGGCCACCCCTTCGGCATGTCCGGCGCCCGCATGGTCGGCCACGCCCTGCTGGAAGGGCGGCGCCGCGGCGTGCGCTATGCTGTGGTGACGATGTGCATCGGCGGCGGCATGGGGGCCGCTGCGCTGTTCGAGCTGCCTGCGTGAGAATCAACAGCACGCTGCGCCAGGGCGCACCCGATCGGCGGGTGCCGCCCGGTATGGCCGCGGCGTGCGCGAGTCCTGTTGTAGCGGTGTTGCCAAATACGAGAATCGTCCGTATCCGGTCCGGCTTGTCCGGCGGTGAGCGTGGCGACTGCATAAGTGGAGGAGTGGGCCATGAATCAAACGGTGCCTGTGGCTGAAGCCGGGCAGGGCGAAAAAGCGGGTAACAGCGGCTGGCCGGCGGCGGTCTTCACCGGCATGGTGCTGGGGGCGGCGCTGTTCGCCTTCTCGCCGCGCCCGGCGTCGGTGTTCACGCCCACCCAGGTCTTCCCCGACCGCGTGCTGATCAACGGCCTGGCGCAAAACGGCAAGCGCATCCTGGCGGCCGGCGAGCAGGGCCATATCCTCATCGCCGACGACCCGCACGGCCCCTGGCGCGACGCCACGGTCGAGCCGCAGCGGGGCTCCAGCTTCACCCAGGTCCACTTCATCGGCGACGGCGTCGCGCTGGCGGTGGGCCATGACGACTGGATCGTGCGCAGCGAGGACAACGGCCAGACCTGGAAGGAAGTCTCCTTCAACAAGGACCAGGATCAGGCCGGGCCGCTGTTCGGCGTGGCCGGGCCCTATAACGGCAAGGTCTTCGCGTTCGGCGCCTTCGGCACGCTGATGGCCTCCTCCGACCTCGGCAAGACCTGGGAGCCGCGCAAGTCCGACGCGCTCGGCGACAAGCACCTCTACGGCATGCTCGACGGCGGCAGCGCCCTGCTGCTGGTCGGCGAGCAGGGCCAGATGCTCAAGTCCAGCGACGGCGGCGACAGCTGGCAGGCCCTGCCGCAGGTCTACAAGGGCAGCTTCTTCGGCGCGCTGGAGCTGGCCGACAAGAGCTGGCTGGCCTACGGCATGCGCGGCCACGCCTTCGTCAGCAAGGACTCCGGCGCCAGCTGGAAGGAAAGCGTGACCCCGGCGCCGCTGTCGATGTTCGGCGGCGCGGTGGGGGCGGACGGCAAGGTCTACCTCGCCGGCGCCCAGCGCACGGTGTTGGTGTCCAGCGACAACGGCGCGCATTTCGGCATCTACGCCCAGGGTGAGCGCCAGAGTTTCGCCGCCCTGCTGCCGATCTCCGGCAAGGAACTGCTGGTAGCCGGCGAGCCCGGCATCCGCATCGAGCAGCAGGAGGCGCCCGCCGCGAGCGCGCCGGCCGCAGCCGGAGGCCAGCCATGAAGGACAACAGCCGCATCAACCGCATGGTCGAGGGCATCTCCAACGTCCTCATCGGCCGCCGTCACGTCCTGTCGATCGTGTTCGCCGCCATGACCGCGTTCTTCGGCTGGAGCGCGACCCACGTCAAGCTCGACCCGGGCTTCCTCAAGCTGCTGCCGGTGAAGCATGAATACATGCGCACCATGATGGAGTACATGAAGGACTTCTCCGGCGCCAACACCTTGCTGGTCAACCTGCGCTGGAAAGGCGAGGGCGACATCTACAACAAGGAGTTCATGGACGACCTGCGCAAGGCCACCGACGACGTCTTCTTCATCCCCGGCATCAACCGCACCCACGTCACCTCCCTGTTCACGCCCAACACCTGGTACCTGGAAATCACCGAGGACGGCTTCCGCGGCGAGCCGGTGGTGCCGGCGCGCTTCAGCGCCACCCCGGAGGAGCTGGATCGGGTGCGCCACAACGTCACCCTCTCCGGCCAGATCGGCCTGCTGGTGGCCAACGACCTCAAGGGCGCCCTGATCCGCGCCGACCTGCAGGATGTAGACCCCAACGCCCCGCGCGACCAGATGCGCGTCGACTACTGGGAAGTGCAGAAGAAGCTGGAGGAGATCCGCGGCCGCTTCGAGAACCCCAACAAGTACCTCTACAAGATCAAGCAGGCGCAGGGCCCGTTCAAGACCGGCGACACCGTCGCCGAGGGCTATGTCGACTACGGCTGGACGCTCGGCTACGAGACCTTCCAGGCCATCCCGAAAAACGAGAACGGCGAGGCCGGCGAAGCCGTCCCGGTCAAGGGCAGCGACGTCACCGTCGAGACGGTCAAGAACCCCGAGTACAACCCCAACGTCGAGGTCAACATCATCGGCTTCGCCCGCCTGCTCGGCGATGTCATCAAGGGCCTGCTCGGCGTCTTCAGCTTCTTCGGCCTGGCCTTCGTCATCACCCTGGCCCTGCTGTACTGGTACACGCGCTCGCCGCGCCTGACCCTTACCGCCCTGGTGGTGGCCCTGCTGCC
>FTAG01001350.1_pt1 | contig 11432 bp, 9 predicted proteins | sample 1638911 | NCBI WGS metagenome assembly FTAG01 (sample SAMEA3914813, study PRJEB12502) | metagenome | biome: forest; material: soil | place: Canada | collected 2011-07-07 | depth 0.3 m
GGTCTATGAAAACGTGGCGCAATGCGCTGGCGGCGCGGCCTCGACCACCGGCTGGCGGGATGGTCCGCCTACGGTGAGCGCGGCGGCCCTGGGCGACAGCAACACCGGCATGCACCTGGCCATCGGCATCCTCACCGCCATCATCGGCCGCCAGCAGACCGGCCGCGGCCAGAAAGTGGCGGTGTCGATGCAGGACAGCGTGGTCCATCTGTGCCGCGTCAAGCTGCGTGACCAGCAGCGCCTCGATCGCCTCGGCTTTCTCGAAGAGTATCCCCAGTATCCGCACGGCACTTTCAGCGACGTCGTGCCGCGCGGCGGCAATGCCGGCGGCGGCGGCCAGCCGGGCTGGGTGCTCAAGTGCAAGGGCTGGGAAACCGACCCGAACGCCTACATCTACTTCACCATCCAGGGCCACGCCTGGTCGCCGATCTGCGAAGCGCTGGGCCGGCCGGAGTGGATCAAGGATCCCAACTACAACACCCCGAAGGCACGCCAGCCGCACATCATGGAAATCTTCGGCGTGATCGAGGCCTGGCTGGCGGACAAGACCAAGTTCGAGGCGGTCGACATCCTGCGCAAGTTCGACATCCCCTGCTCGCCGGTGCTGTCGATGAAGGAACTGGCTGCTGATCCTTCGCTGCGCGCCAGCGGCACCATCGCCGAAGTGTCGCACAAGGAGCGAGGCACTTATCTCACCGTTGGCAGCCCGATCAAGTTCTCCGACCTCAAGCCGGAGATCACCGGTTCGCCGCTGCTGGGCGAGCACACCGACGAAGTTCTGGCCCAGCTGGGTTACGGCAAAGAGCAGATCGCAGCGCTGCACAAGGCCGAAGCGGTCTGAGCGGGCTAGACTGAACAGTCCCCGGGGTGCTTCGTTCATGGCGAACGAGGCGCTCCGGGGTTCGTGTGCACGTTCCAGGGAGAATGCCGTGCTTTCCAATCCGGACCTGAAGCAGCTGGTCGAGGGCGCTGCCGACGCGATCGTGGTCTGCGATGCGCAGGGCGCAATCACCTTCTGGAACCGGTCTGCCGAGCGAATTTTCGGCTTCACCGAAGCCGATGCGCTGGGACAATCGCTGGACCTGATCATTCCGCAACGTCAGCGTCAGCGGCATTGGGACGGCTACCAGAAGACCATGGATACCGGGGTGACCAAGTACGGTGCCGACTTGCTGCGCGTGCCGGCGCTGCACAAGGACGGCCGTACGCTGTCGATCGCCTTCACCGTGTCGATGCTGCACCTGGCGGACGGTAAAGTGAGCGGAATCGTGGCGATCGTGCGGGATGAAACCAAGCGTTTCGCCGAGGACCGCGAGCTGCGCAAGCGCCTGGCGGAGCTGGAGTCCCAGGCCGGCGCGGCGACGGCGGCAAGTCACTGAACGAGGATTCGCCCGGCAGATACGCCTTGGCGCTTATCCACGGATAAGCTCCAAGCCTCGAAATCACCACAAGGAAGTGCACGGGTCCGGTGCAGACTGGGCTGGTGGCTTCGTGCGCCCGGCCATGTATGCTCCACGTATGGCTGCGGCAGTGCCTGCGAAAGTGGTTCGCGGATAAGCTCTTGGGGCTTGTCGAAGTTGCTGCGGCAAATCAGAAAATCCCCAAAGGAGGGGTTGCATGAGCAAGGCATTAGACGGCGTCCGCATCCTGGACTTCACCCATGTGCAGTCGGGACCGACCTGCACCCAGTTGCTGGCCTGGTTCGGCGCCGATGTGATCAAGGTGGAGCGCCCGGGGGAGGGCGATGCCACGCGCGCGCAGCTGCGCGACGTGCCTGACGCCGACAGCCTGTATTTCACCATGCTGAACCACAACAAGCGTTCGATCACGCTCGACACCAAGGACCCGATGGGCAAGCAGGTGCTGGAGACGCTGATCCGGCATTGCGATGTGCTGGTCGAGAACTTCGCCCCCGGCGCGCTGGACCGTATGGGCTTTACCTGGCAGCGCATCAACGAGCTCAACCCGCGCATGATCGTCGCCTCGGTCAAGGGCTTCGGACCCGGTCCGTACGAGGACTGCAAGGTTTATGAGAACGTGGCGCAATGCGCCGGCGGTGCGGCTTCCACCACCGGCTTCGACGACGGCCCGCCGATGGTGACGGGTGCGCAGATCGGCGATAGCGGCACCGGCCTGCACCTGGCGCTGGGCATCGTGGCGGCGCTGTACCAGCGCAACACCACCGGGCGCGGCCAGAAGGTGCTGGCGCCGATGCAGGACGCGGTGCTGAACCTGTGCCGCGTCAAGCTGCGCGACCAGCAGCGCCTGGAACGCACCGGGGTGATGAAGGAATACCCGCAGTATCCGGATGGCAGCTTCGGCGATGCGGTGCCGCGCGCCGGCAATGCCTCGGGCGGCGGCCAGCCGGGCTGGATCCTCAAGTGCAAGAACTGGGAGACCGACCCCAACGACTACATCTATTTCATCACCCAGGCGCCGGTGTGGGGGGCGATCTGCAAGGTGATCGGCAAGGAGGAGTGGATCACCGATCCGAACTACGCCACACCGCCGGCGCGGCTGCCGCGGCTGAAGGCGATCTTCGCCACCATCGAAGAGTGGACCATGACCAAGACCAAGTTCGAGGCCATGGACATCCTCAACAAATTCGACATTCCCTGCGGCCCGATCCTGTCGATGAAGGAAATCGCCCACGAGCCTTCATTGCGCGAAACCGGCACCATCGTCGAAGTCGATCATCCGACTCGCGGCAAGTATCTGACGGTGGGGAACCCGATCAAGCTGTCGGACAGTTCGACTGAGGTGACGCGCTCGCCGCTACTGGGAGAGCACACTACCGAAGTGCTGGAGCAGCTGGGTTACAAGGCGGAGCAGATCGAGGCGATGCGCGCGAAGAAGGTCATCTGAGCGTCGTCGCAGCTGATGCTGCTGAACCGCCGAAGCGGTTTCCGGTAATGGCTTGCACAAGCGACGGGCAACAAAAAAGCGCAGGCCTTGGCCTGCGCTTTCAGATATCACCACTGGCGTTCTTTACCTCAATTCAGGGTCCGAACCGGCTCAACTGCGCCTTGCTCGCCCAAACGCCAGAACAGCGTTGGAAATTACAGACCGCGCAGATGCGTCTCGTCGTAATGGTCCATCGAGCGCTCGATGTCCTTGGCCAGCTTCTTCACCTTCTGCCAGACGCCCAGGATCTGCTGCTTGAAACCGGTCTTCAGGCCTTCTTCGGCGGAACCCACCAGCTCATGTGCACTCATCACGCGTTCTCCAGTAACCAATTGAATTCAAGCAGTTTTTGTGTCAAAACTACCCAAATATTACAGGGTTAGAGTACGCGGATTGCTGCATCGCATCAAGCGAGATATTGTCAAGCTATAGTTTAGTAAAACTAAACCGTCCTGAGATGCCGGGGCGACTCGCGCATCGTCCCTGCCACCAAAAAGTGGGGGCGCAGGATATCCATCCAAGCCTCTCATTTCAAGCAGATTTGCAGCAGGGTGGGGTGCTTTCGGCGCTTCAAGGAAATCGGCCTGCCGCGGTGCCCGGGATTGGTCCGCGATTGATCGTGGCATCGGCAAATTCCGCAGCATGGTCTTGGGCGGTGTGAACGGGACTTCTTCCCCGCGGACTGGCCCCGGGGTTCGCCGCGCGATGGACACGGACTTCTCCGTTCCCGATGCCATGCGCCGTGTCCCTCATAAAAATTTGCCGCCATTCCGATAAGAGATCGCGAAGCGGGCATACCCGCTCCATATCGGTGAATCACGAGTGTGTTGGATGCGCACCACTGCACTCGTTACACGACTGAGAGCCGACGCAGTGCCGGTGTTCAGGAGCCTGTCGTCGAGCGTGGATTGCCGTGTTCCACACCCTCGTGCAGACGCATTGCCGCTTTTAATTTTCGAATCTTGACCGCAGTCAAGGCACTCCACCGAAGGGTTTTCGCACAATCCTGCCATCGTTCCGGCTCGCGCCGGATGAGCAGAAAAAACCTCGGAAAAAGCATTTTACGAATGGATGGACAGGAGCGGATTTTGGACCGGCAATTGAATCATCTTCGCGAAAAAGCCGACGTCGCCTCCGGCGCGCCGCGGACGTGTTCGTCGATTGCTCCCGCCTGCATCCCATCGCGCACTCGCGCGCGGCTTCATCGGTAGTTCCTTTAAGGAGAGTTTTCGCATGGCCAAGATGACGGCGGCCGACGCGGCAGTCCGCGTGATGGAAATCGAGGGCGTGGAACACGCCTTCGGCATACCCGGCGCGGCGATCAATCCGCTTTACGCCGCGATGCAGCGCCGTGGCAGCATCGCCCACGTCCTGGCGCGCCACATGGAAGGCGCCTCGCACCTGGCGGAGGGCTACACCCGCAGCAAGGCCGGCAATATCGGCGTCTGTGTCGGCACCTCCGGCCCGGCCGGCACCGACATGATCACCGGCCTGTATTCGGCGCAGGCCGACTCCATTCCCATTCTCTGCATCACCGGCCAGGCGCCGCGTGCGCGCCTGTACAAGGAAGACTTCCAGGCGGTCGACATCGAGTCGATCTCCAAGCCGGTGACCAAGTGGTCGGTCACGGTGCGCGAGCCGGCGCTGGTGCCGCGCGCCTTCCAGCAGGCCTTCCACCTGATGCGCTCGGGCCGTCCCGGCCCGGTGCTGATCGACCTGCCGTTCGACGTGCAGATGGCCGAAATCGAATTCGATCCGGACACCTATCAGCCGCTGCCGCTGTACAAGCCCACGGCGAACCGCAAGCAGATCGACAAGGCGCTGGACATGCTGTTCGCCGCCGAACATCCGCTGATCGTGGCCGGCGGCGGCATCATCAACGCCGACGCCTCGGACCTGCTGGTGGAGTTCGCCGAGCTGACCGGTGTGCCGGTGATTCCGACCCTGATGGGCTGGGGCACCATTCCGGACGATCATCCGTTGATGGCCGGCATGGTCGGTCTGCAGACCCAGCACCGCTACGGCAACGCCAGCATGCTGGCCGCCGACTTCGTGTTGGGCATCGGCAACCGCTGGGCCAACCGTCACACCGGCTCGGTCGAGGTCTATACCCAGGGCCGCAAATTCGTCCACGTCGACATCGAACCCACCCAGATCGGCCGCGTATTCTGCCCCGATCTCGGCATCGTCTCCGACGCCAAGGCCGCGCTCGAACTGTTCGTGCAAGTGGCACGCGAGCGCAAGCAGGACGGCCAGTTGCCGGACTGGAGCGACTGGGCCGCCGACTGCCAGGAGCGCAAGCGCACCATGCTGCGCAAGACCCACTTCGACAACGTGCCGATCAAGCCGCAGCGCGTCTACGAGGAAATGAACAAGGCCTTCGGCAAGGACGTGTGCTACGTCAGCACCATCGGCCTGTCGCAGATCGCCGGCGCGCAGTTCCTGCGCGTCAACAAGCCGCGCCACTGGATCAACTGCGGTCAGGCCGGCCCGCTGGGCTGGACCATTCCCGCGGCGCTGGGCGTATGCGTGGCCGATCCCTCGCGTAAGGTGGTGGCGCTGTCCGGCGACTTCGATTTCCATTTCATGATCGAGGAACTGGCGGTCGGCGCGCAGTTCAAGATTCCCTACATCCACGTGCTGGTCAACAATTCCTACCTGGGCCTGATCCGCCAGGCGCAGCGCAACTTCAAGATGGATTACTGCGTGCAGCTGTCCTTCGACAACATCAACGCACCCGAGTTGAATGGCTACGGCGTCGATCACGTCGCGGTAGTGGAAGGCCTGGGTTGCAAGGCGATCCGCGTGACCCAGCCGGACGATATCCTGCCGGCGTTGAAGCAGGCGCAGCTGTGGTTGAAGGAATTCGCCGTGCCGGTGGTAGTGGAGATCATTCTCGAGCGCGTCACCAACATCTCCATGGGCACCGAGATCAATGCCGTCACCGAATTCGAGGAAATCCTCGACGTCGAATCGGCGGTTCATGCATAAGGCCGGCAGGACCGATACGGCCGCTTACGGCTGATAAGCGCCAGGAGAAATACGGATGCCCAAGTTCGCTGCGAATCTGACCATGCTGTTCAACGAGATCGACTTTCTCGAGCGCTTCGAGGTGGCGGCGAAAGCCGGCTTCAAGGGCGTGGAATACCTGTTCCCGTATGCCTATCCCGCCGAGCAGCTGGCCGCCCTGCTGCAGCAGCACAAGCTGAGCCAGGTGCTGCACAACCTGCCAGCCGGCGACTGGGCCAAGGGCGAGCGCGGCATCGCCTGCCAGCCGGAGCGGGTCGGCGAGTTCCAGGACGGCGTCGGCAAGGCCATCGGTTACGCCAGGACACTCGGCTGCAAGCAGCTCAATTGCCTGGTCGGCATCGCGCCGCAGGGCGTGCCCGCGGACAAGGTGCGCGCCACGGTGCTGGCCAATCTCAAGTTCGCGGCCCAGGCCCTCAAGGAAGCGGGGATCAAGCTGCTGATCGAACCGGTCAACACCTTCGACATCCCCGGCTTCTATCTCAATCGCACCGCGCAGGCGCTCGACTTCATCGCCGAGGTCGGTTCCGACAACCTGTATCTGCAGTACGACATCTATCACATGCAGCGCATGGAGGGTGAGCTCGCCAACAGCATCAAGGCGAACCTGCCGAAGATCGCGCACCTGCAGCTTGCCGACAACCCCGGCCGCAACGAGCCCGGCACCGGCGAGATCAACTACGCGTTTCTGTTCAAGTTCATCGACCAGCTGGGTTACGACGGCTGGATCGGTTGCGAATACAAGCCCAGGACCACCACCACCGACGGCCTGGGCTGGCTCAAGTCCAGCCTCTGAAGCGTCCGCCAGTGACGACGCAGCACCCGGTGCACACAAGGAGATATGAAGATGGCTAAAGTTGGCTTCATCGGATTGGGAATCATGGGCGCGCCCATGGCGGGCCATCTGCGTGCAGGCGGCCACGAACTCTACGTCTACGATCTGAACCCGATTCCCGTGGACCTGCTCGAGAAGGGCGCCATCGCCTGTGCTTCCGGCAAGCAGGTCACGGAGCAGGCGGAAATCATCGTCACCATGGTGCCGGACACCCCCCATGTCGAAGCGGCCCTGTTCGGCAAGGGCGGCGTGGCGGAAGGCCTCAAGCCGGGCAAGATCGTGGTCGACATGAGTTCGATCTCGCCGATCGAGACCAAGAAGTTCGCCGAGATGATCGGCCAGCTCGGCTGCCAGTATCTCGACGCGCCGGTCTCCGGCGGCGAAGTCGGTGCCAAAGCCGCCTCGCTGACCATCATGGTCGGCGGGCCTGAAGCAGCCTTTGCCAAGGTCAAGCCGCTATTCGACCTGATGGGCAAGAACATCACCCTGGTCGGCGGCAACGGCGACGGCCAGACCTGCAAGGTGGCCAACCAGATCATCGTCGCCCTGACCATCGAAGCCGTCGGCGAGGCCCTGCTGTTCGCCTCCAAGGCCGGCGCCGATCCGGGCAAGGTGCGCCAGGCGCTGATGGGCGGTTTTGCCGCCTCGCGCATCCTGGAAGTCCACGGCGAGCGCATGGTCAAGCGCAGCTTCGATCCGGGATTCCGCATCGAGCTGCACCAGAAGGATCTCAATCTCGCCCTGCAGGGCGCCAAGGCGCTCGGCGTCTCGCTGCCCAATACCGCGACCTGCCAGGAGCTGTTCAACTCCTGCGCCGCACACGGCGGCTCGAAGTGGGACCATTCCGCCATGGTGCGGGCGCTGGAGATGATGGCCAACCACGAGATCGGCTCGAAAAAAGCGTAGGCTGAAGGCCGGGAATGTGAACATCACCGCAACCCGGCCGCCTCCGGAAACTCGCCGGCGTTGCGATGCCCCGAGCGCCGCGCACCGCTTGTTCCATTCTTCACGGGACCGACATGCCTGCACCGCATGACCTGCTGCGACAACTGTTCGACGCCGCCATTGCCGCGGCCATGCCGGACAAGTGCATCCCGCAGCATCTGCCGCCGCCGCCGAAGGGCCGCCTGATCGTCATCGGCGCTGGCAAGGCCTCGGCGGCGATGGCGCGGGCGGTGGAGAAGAATTGGCCGGGCAAGCTGTCCGGCCTGGTGGTGACGCGCTACGGCTACGCCGTGCCCTGCGAGCAGATCGAAATCGTCGAGTCCGCCCATCCGGTGCCGGACGCGGCCGGCGAGACTGCTGCGCAGCGCATGCTGCAACTGGTGCAGGGCTTGTCGCCGGACGATCTGGTGCTGTGCCTGATTTCCGGCGGCGGCTCCTCGCTGCTGCCCTTGCCTTTGCCCGGCCTGACGCTGGAAGACAAGCAGTCGGTCAGCCGCGCCCTGCTCAAATCGGGCGCCAGCATCAGCGAGATGAATTGCGTGCGGCGCCACCTGTCCGCAATCAAGGGCGGCCGGTTGGCTGCCGCCTGCCATCCGGCGCAGGTGCTGACGCTGCTGATCTCGGACGTGCCGGGTGACAATCCGATCGACATCGCCTCGGGCCCGACTACGGCCGATCCCACCAGTTGTGCCGACGCCCTGGAGATCATCCGGCGCTACGGCATCGCGGTGCCGTCGGCGGTGCTGCGGATACTCGAAAGCGGGCAAGGCGAAAGCGTCAAGCCCGGCGATGCGCGGCTGGCGCGCGCCAGCACGCGCCTGATCGCCACGCCGCAGATGGCGCTCGAAGCCGCTGCTGATATTGCGCACGCCGCCGGTATTCCGACGCTGCTGCTCGGCGACAGCCTCGAAGGTGAGGCGCGGGATGTCGGCAAGGTAATGGCCGGCATCGCCCGCTCGGTGGTGCAGCACGGCCATCCACATACGGCGCCCTGCCTGCTGCTGTCCGGTGGCGAGACCACGGTGACGGTGCGCGGCAATGGCCGTGGTGGCCGCAACGTTGAATTCCTGCTCGCGCTGGGCATTGCGCTCGACGGCCATCCGGGTATCTGGGCGATTGCCGGCGATACCGACGGCGTCGATGGCGCCGAGGAACGCGCCGGTGCGTTGCTCGCACCGGACAGCCTGGCGCGTGCCCGGGCGCTGGGCATCAATCCGAAGGACAGCCTGGCCAACAACGACGGCCACGGCTTCTTCACCGCCCTGGACGACTCGGTGGTGACCGGGCCGACGCTGACCAATGTCAACGATTTCAGGGCAATCCTGATCACAGCAGAAGCGGCCAGGGGGCCGACAGACCAACATGCGCCGACAACGTAACGCCAAGATCGTCGCCACGCTGGGCCCGGCCAGCGCCACGGTGCCCATCATCCGCTCGCTGTTCGACGCGGGCGTGGACATGTTCCGCCTCAACTTCAGCCACGGCACCCACGAGCAGCACCAGGAGCGGCTCGCCATGATCCGCGAAGTGGAGCGCAGCGTCGGCCGCCCCATCGGCGTGCTGATGGATCTGCAGGGGCCAAAGTTGCGCGTCGGCACCTTCGCCAATGGCCCGGTCACGTTGCTCAGCGGGGCGCGATTCCGCCTCGACCTGGACCGCACGCCGGGCGATACCAGCCGCGTCTGCCTGCCGCATCCGGAAATCTTCGCGGCGCTCAAGGCGGGAACCGATCTGCTGCTCGACGACGGCAAGATCCGGCTCCACGTCACGCAGTGCGGCAGCGACTTCGCGCAAACCGAGGTGGCGGTCGGCGGCCAGCTGTCCGAACGCAAGGGCGTCAACGTGCCGCACGTGGTGCTGCCGCTGTCGGCGCTGACCGAGAAGGATCGCCGCGACCTGGAGTTCGGACTGGAACTTGGGGTGGACTGGCTGGCGCTGTCCTTCGTGCAGCGGCCCGAGGACATCGACGAAGCGCGCGAGCTGACGCGAGGTCGCGCGCAGATCATGGTCAAGCTGGAAAAGCCTGCCGCGGTGCAGCGGCTGGATGAAATCATCGCCAAGTCGGACGCGGTGATGGTGGCGCGCGGCGATCTCGGCGTGGAGCTGCCGGCCGAGCAGGTGCCGGCGATCCAGAAGCGCACCATCCGCAGCTGCCGCGCTGCCGGCAAGCCGGTGATCGTCGCCACCCAGATGCTGGAGTCGATGGTGAACTCGCCGGTGCCGACGCGGGCGGAAGCCTCGGATGTCGCCACCGCGGTTTACGACGGGGCCGATTCCGTCATGTTGTCCGCTGAATCCGCCAGCGGCAAATTCCCGGTGGAAGCGGTGCAGATGATGGATCGCATCATCCAGCAGGTGGAGCGCGACCCGATCTACCGACAGCTGATGGATGCTTCCCACACGCCGCCCGAGAGCACCCAGGCCGACGCCATCTGCTACGCCATGCGCCATGTCACCAGCCTGATGCATCCGGCGGCGATCGTGACCTACACCAGCTCCGGCCACACCAGCCTGCGCGCCGCGCGCGAGCGTCCCGAAGCCCCGATCCTCAGCATGACGCCGGCGATCGGCACGGCGCGGCGCCTGGCATTCGTGTGGGGTGTGCACTCGGTGCAGACCCATGAAGTTGCCGACGTGCCGGAGATGGTGGACTACGCCACCCAGACGGCCTTGAGCGAAGGCTTCGCCAGGAGCAAGGACATCATCGTCATCGTCGCCGGCATGCCCTTCGCCACGGCGGGCACCACCAACCTGCTGCGCATCGCGCAGACCTGAGCTGCCGGCGCGGCCGGCAGTGCCGACAGATTCGGGAGGCAGCCGATGCAACGCATCAGGATTTCCTGGCCCAGGGGCGAACTGATTGCGGTACTGGCGGATACGCCGACCGCGCGCCGGTTGATCGAAGCATTGCCCTGCAATTCCAGGGCGCAGACCTGGGGCGAGGAGGTCTACTTCAGCCTGCCGGTGGAAGCGACGCTGGAGGCGGGCGCCGTCCAGGTGGTCGATCCCGGCACGGTCTGCTTCTGGGTCGAGGGCTCATCCTTGGCCTTGCCCTACGGTCCGACCCCGGCGTCGCGCGGCAGTGAATGCCGGCTGGTCAGCAAGGTCGATGTTCTCGGCAAGCTGGAAGGCGACCCGCGCCAACTGGCCAAGGTGGCGGATGGCGTTACCATGCACCTCAGCCTGCTTTGAACCGAGGGTATCGCCGTGACCTTGCCGAAGAACATGAGAGCCGTGGAAATCGCCGTCCCCGGCGGCCCCGAAGGCCTCAAGCCAACCACGCGGCCGTTGCCCGAGCTGCGCCCGGGCGAGGTGCTGATCCGGGTCGCCGCCGCCGGCGTCAACGGTCCGGACCTGGTGCAAAGGCGTGGCAGCTATCCGCCGCCGCCGGGCGCTTCCGATCTGCCCGGCCTGGAAGTGGCGGGTACCATCGCTGCCGTGGGCGAGGGCGTGACGTCGCTCAAGATCGGCGATGAGGTTTGCGCCCTGCTCACCGGCGGTGGCTATGCCGAATACTGCGCCACGCCTGCCGGTCTGTGCCTGCCGGTACCGAAAGGGCTGGACCTGGTGCAGGCCGCCTCGCTGCCGGAAACCTATTTCACGGTGTGGTCCAACATCATGGATCGCGGCCGCCTCGCGGCGGGTGAAACCTTGCTGGTGCAGGGAGGAGGCTCGGGCATCGGCGTGGCGGCGATCCAGATGGCCAAGGCCTTCGGCAACC
>FTAG01001240.1_pt1 | contig 11421 bp, 10 predicted proteins | sample 1638911 | NCBI WGS metagenome assembly FTAG01 (sample SAMEA3914813, study PRJEB12502) | metagenome | biome: forest; material: soil | place: Canada | collected 2011-07-07 | depth 0.3 m
GGCCGAGGGCGGCCGCGATCGGCGCCGGCCTGCCGATCCACGAGCCGACCGGTTCGATGGTGGTCGACATCGGCGGCGGCACCACCGAGGTGGCCGTGCTGTCGCTGTCCGGCATCGTCTATTCGCGTTCGGTCCGCGTCGGCGGGGACAAGATGGACGAGGCGATCATCTCCTACATGCGCCGCCACCATAACCTCTTGATCGGCGAAACCACCGCCGAGCGGATCAAGAAGGAGATGGGCCCCCCCCGCCCGCCGATGGATGGCGACGGCCTGGCCATCGAGGTCAAGGGCCGCGACCTGATGCAGGGCGTGCCGCGCGAGGTGCGCATCTCCGAGAAGCAGGCCGCTGAAGCCCTCGCCGAGCCCGTCGGCCAGATCGTCGAAGCGGTGAAGGTGGCCCTGGAAGCCACCCCGCCCGAACTCGCCGCCGACATCGCCGACAAGGGCATCATGCTGACCGGCGGCGGCGCCCTGCTGCGCGGCCTCGACAGCGAGATCCGCGACCACACCGGCCTGCCGGTGACCGTGGCCGACGACCCGCTCTCCTGCGTCGCGCTCGGGTGCGGCAAAGTGCTTGAGCATCCGAAATGGATGAAGGGCGTGCTGGACGCCTCGATCGCTTAACCCTTAACTCCGCAAAACCTCGGGCCGGCGGGCCCGATTCCAAGTCCGCCGACGGAGATGACGCGTGGCGTATCGCGACAGCCCGTTCCAGGAGCTGAAGGTCCCGCTGACCTGGACGGCGGGCGTCGCCGCCGTGCTGGCCCTGGCGCTGGCCGTGTTCATGTTCGTCTCCGACCGCAAGGACCAGGCCCGGGTCAATGCCGAGGCGCTGGGCCACGCCAAGGTTAGGGCCGGGTTCGATGGCGTGCTGGCCCCGGTCTCCGGCGTCCTGGCCGCGCCGGTGCGCTGGATCAACGACGGCGCCGCTTCGGTCGGCGACTACTTCTTCGCCGTGTCCGAGAACCGCAAGCTCAAGAAGCAGGTGGCCGAGCTGCAGCAGGTGGCGATCGCCGACGTCGCCCTCAAGAGCCTCAACCGGCGCTATGAAGAGCTGCTGAAGCTGCGCACCGAACCGCCGATCCCGATGGTGACCGGCCGGGTGGTCAGCGACACGCGCGGACCGTTCTCGAACGCCCGCCTGATCGACGTGGGCTCGGACGCCGGGGTCAAGATCGGCAATCCGGCGATGAGCGAGCAGGGGGTGGTGGGCCGGGTGGTCGGGGTCTCGCCGAACGCCAGCCGGCTGCTCCTGCTCACCGACCCCGAGAGCCGCACGCCGGTGCTGGTCGACCGCAGCAATGCGCGCGCCGTGCTGACCGGCGACGGCGGCCCCAATCCGCGGCTGGAGTACCTGCGCGGCAAGGACGCGGTGCACAACGGCGACCGGGTGCTGACCTCCGGCGACGGCGGCCTCTATCCGCGCGGCCTGCCGGTGGGCGTGGCCGAGCAGGACATCCGCGGCGTCTGGCGCATCCGCCTCTACTCCGACAGCGGCGCGATCGATTTCGTGCGGGTGCTGGTGTTCGACGACTTCTCGCAGATGGTCGACCAGGCCAAGCTGGCCGAGCCCGCCATGCCGCCGCTGAGCGCGGCCGACGAGGCCAAGGTCAAGGCCGCCGAGACGCCCGCGCCGGCGCCGCCGTCGGGCCCCGCCGCGCCCGGCGCCGCTGCTCCGACGCTTCCGCCGCAAGCGCCGCCTTCCGCGCCCGTCGCGTCGCCGAGACCTCAGCCGCCCCAGCCCGCCGCCACGGCGTCCCGGCCGGCGGCGCCCGGGACGCTCGCCAAGCCGCCCTCAGCCGCCAGGCCGCCGGCGAAGAAGCCCGCCAAGCTCAGGCCGGGCGAATACCGCCGGGTGCATACGCCCGACGAAAACTTTCCCCAATACGATCCGAACCGCCCCGACGGGAGGGGCTGAGCCGATGGCCCGCACGCCGTCCCGCCCGCTCGAGCCCTGGCGCTGGCTTGGCGTGCCGGCGCTGATCGTCATCGCCGTCACGGTGGCGATCGACGCGCCGATCCGGCTGTTCACCCTGGCCCTCCCCGAGCCGGTGTTCCCGATGGTGCTGGCGTTCGGCTGGGCGATCATCCGCCCGTCGATCCTCGGCCCCTTCCTCCTGGTGCTGGTCGGCCTGTTCCTCGACCTCTACTGCGCCGCGCCCCTGGGCCTTTGGCCGATCAGCCTTTTGGTCGCCTATGGCGTCGCCCTCGTCGGGCGTACGCTGATGGTCGGGCAGGAGACCGAAGTGATGGGACTGTATTACGGCGCCTCGGTTCTGGCGGCCTTCGCCAGCGCCTACGGGCTGGTGGCGATCGCCGGCCACGGAGAGCCCAACCTGATCGCCATCCTGTGGCAATTCGCGGCTACCCTCGCCCTGTTCCCCTTCGTCCTGATGCTGCGTAATCGCTTCCGCGACGCAGACATCCGTTTCCGTTGAGTCCCCCAGTGAGCGTGGAGCTGTGAGCCTCGAACCGTCCATCTTCTTCGACGAGGTGAACGAAAGGCAGGGGGTGTTCCACCGCCGCGCCTTCATCCTGGGCGGGTTCGCCGGCGTGGGTGCGCTGGCCCTGATCGGACGCCTGGCCGACCTGCAGCTGGTGGAGGGCGCGCGCTATCAGCTGCTGTCCAACTCCAACCAGTTCAACTTCCGCATCCGCCCGCCGCCGCGCGGCCGGATCCTCGACCGCAACGGCGTCGAGCTGGCCTCCAACCGGCCGGATTTCCGCGTGCTCTATCGCAAGGGCGAGGCCAAGGAGGACGCCGCCGACACCCTGACCAAGGTGGCCAACCTGATCCCGATCACCGACCAGAAGCAGCAGAGCCTGCTGAAGGAGATCGCCAACACCCCGAAGGCGAGCCCGGTGGCCCTGGCCAACGACCTGTCGTGGGACGACTTCACCCGCATCAACGTGCGGACGCCCGAACTGCCCGGCGTGGCCGCCGATATGACCGACGCGCGGGTTTATCCGTTCGGCGGCGCCTTCGCCCATGTGATCGGTTATGTGGCCAGGGTCTCGGCCGAGGACGTGGACCGCGAGAAGGGCCCCGACGGCAAGCCCGACCGGCTGCTGCTCGACCCGGGCTTCCGCATCGGCAAGCAGGGGGTGGAGAAGTCGCTCGACCTGCAGCTGCGCGGCCATCCGGGCGGACAGAAGGTCGAGGTGGACAGCGTCGGCCGGGTGATCCGCGAAGACCCCGCCGGCGACATCCACGCCATTCCCGGGCGGGATGTGGTGCTGACCCTGGACGCGGATATCCAGAACCGGGCGCTCGAGGTGTTCGGCCCCGACTCCGGCGCGGCGGTCATGATGGATGTGCGCACGGGCGACATCCTGTGCATGCTGTCGGCGCCGTCCTTCGACGCCAACCAGTTCGTCTCGGGCGTGCCCACCGCCGAGTATCGGGCGCTGGCCGAATACGATCGCAAGCCGCTGCTGAACAAGGCGCTTGCGGGTCTCTATCACCCCGGCTCGACCTTCAAGACCATGGTGTCGCTGGCGGCGCTCGAGATCGGCGTCGACCCCAAGCGGACCTATACCTGCAACGGCGCCTTCACCTTCGGCAACCACACCTATCACTGCGACAAGCACCACGGCACACTCGACATGAACGGGGCGATCGTCACCTCGTGCGACGTGTTCTTCTATCAGACGGCGCTGTCGGTCGGGCCTGACAAGATCGCCGAGGTGGCGCGCCGGTTCGGCCTCGGACAGATCTTCGATATCGGCGTCTCGGGCCAGAAGGTCGGCATCATCCCGGACATCGCCTGGAAGAAGGCCTACATGGGCAAGCGCCACCTGGATACGAAATGGTATCCAGGTGAGACCCCGTCGATGGGCATCGGTCAGGGCTATACCGAGGTCAACCCGCTGCAGCTCTGCGTGATGGCCTCGCGCCTCGCCAACGGCAAGAAGGAGCTCAACCCGCGTCTGATCCGCTCGATCGGCGGGGTGGAGCAGCCGCGGGGCTCGGCCGTCGACGACATCCCGTTCAGCCAGGATCATATCAATTTCGTCCGCACCGCGATGGCCTCGGTGGCCAATGACGTTCGGGGCACCGCCTATGCGGCCGCCCAACTCGGCCTTGGTCCCATAAAGATGGCCGGCAAGACCGGTACGGCCCAGACCCGAAACTACAACGGCGGTCACGGCGCGCACGGGGCCGTCGGCGCCTATGAACTGCGCGACAATTCCTGGTTCATCGCCTTCGCCCCGTATGACGACCCGCGGTACGCCTTGGCCGTGCTGGTCGAGCACGGCGGGATGGGCACCCAGTCCGCGGCCCCGAAAGCGCGTGAGATCATGCGCGTGGCCCTGCTGAAGGATCCGGAAGTGCGCGCGCGCATCGAACAGCCGTTGTCGATGCCGCAGATGGATCCCAACGCTATTGCCGGCGACGCCGCCCCGCCGCCGCCGACCGATGTCCCGGGCGCGCCCCAGCAAGGTCCCTCTGGTCCTCAGCTGCAGAACCCCGCCAACCCGGACCCACCCACATGACCTCTTCAGCGCTTACCCGGCCCGGCCAGCGCGAGCGGCTGTCGGAAAAACTCACCGAGATCGACTGGCGGCTCGCCCTGGTGCTGACGGTGATCGCCGGGCTCGGCGGCATGATCCTCTATTCGGCGGCGGGGAATAACTGGGGCCCCTGGGCCGACAAGCACCTGATCCGTTACGGTCTCTGCCTGCTGGTCATGCTGGGCCTGTCGCTGATCGGCCTGCGCATCTGGTTCGCGGCCGCCTACCCGACCTACGCGCTGGCCCTGTTCCTGCTGCTGCTGGTGCCGGTGATCGGCCACACCTCGCTGGGGGCCAAGCGCTGGGTGTTCGGCATCCAGCCGTCTGAGATCATGAAGGTCGGGCTGGTGCTGGCCCTGGCCCGTTACTACCACGGCATGACCTCGCGCGAGGCGGCGATGTCGTGGAAGCTGTTGATCCCCGTCGCCCTGATCGGCGTGCCGGTGCTGCTGGTCGCCCACCAGCCCGACCTCGGCACGGCCATCCTGCTGGCCGTCACCGGCTTCGGCATCATGATGCTGGGCGGGCTGTCGTGGCGGCTGATGACCTCGGCGGTGGTGCTGGGCGGCGCGGCGGTGGCGCCCTTCATCATGTTCGTGCTCAAGCCCTACCAGCGCGACCGGCTGCTCACCTTCCTGCATCCCGAGGATGATCCCTCCGGCCTTGGCTATCACATCACCCAGTCCAAGATCGCCATCGGCTCGGGCGGGCTGATGGGCAAGGGCTTCGGCCTGGGCTCGCAGAGCCAGCTCAACTTCCTGCCCGAAAAGCAGACCGACTTCGTGTTCTCCACCTTCGGCGAGGAGTTCGGCCTGGTGGGCTGTGTGGGCCTGCTGGTGCTCTACGGCCTGACCATCGCCATCGCGCTGCGCATCGCCTCGATCTCACACAGCCATTTCGGCCGGCTGTCGGCGGCAGGGGTGACGATCACCTTCGCCCTCTATGTCCTGGTCAACGCGGCCATGGTTATGGGGCTGGCGCCGGTGGTGGGCGTGCCGATGCCGCTGATGAGCTACGGCGGCACGGTGATGGTGACGGTGATGGTCTGCTTCGGCCTGGTCGAAGCCGTGCGCGTGCACCGCTACGAGGAGATGCCGTCGGGCCGCGGCAGCCTGTTTTGAGGCTGGCCGGCAGGATCCTGGCGGCGGTCCTTCTGGTCGCCGTCGTCGCGCTTGCCGGCGGCTTGCTCCTGGTCCACCACGCCGTGAACGACGATGGCGTTCCTGTCGCCACTTCGACCGATCAGCTATTCGCGCCCGGCGCGCCGCATACGGTGATGGCGGTCTGGGCCCATCCCGACGACGAGGTCACCTCGGCCGGGACCCTGGCGCGGCTGGCGCACGACGGCGCGCGGGTGACGCTGGTCTATTTCACCCACGGCGAAGGAGCGCACTTCACCGGCTTCAACGCCGCCCAACTCTACCGGATGCGGCCCGAGGAGGCCAAGGCGGCCGGACGTGCGCTCGGCGTCCAGGACGTGGTGGTGCTCGACTATGGCGACGGCAAGCTGATCCGGGCCGACGCCGGCCGGGCCAAGGCCGACCTTTCCGCCCTGATCGCCGCGCGGCGGCCCTCCACCGTGATCAGCTTCGACACGCGCGTCGGCTACTATGGCCACCCTGATCACGCCCAGGTCGGCCGCTGGACCGCCGAGGTGGTGCGGGCCGGCATGGCCGCAGACCCGGGCTTTCCGGTGAAGCGGCTCTATCAGGCGACCCTGCCGGCGCCGGCCATCGCGCTCGCCCGCAGATACATCGCCGCCTTCCGCAACCACTATCCCGCCGACCCGGCCAAGGGGTTGCCGGCGCCGACCCTCGCCGTGCCGATCGCCGCCGAGGCCGCCGCCAAGCGGGCGGTGCTGGAGGCCCATCGCAGCCAGGTGAAGGTGATCGACGACGTCCAACCCGGCGGCCGCAAGCTGCCGTCCTGGCTCTACTACCGCCTGTTCGACCGCGAGTACTTCGCCCTGGCGGCGGGCTGAACAGGCTGTTCCCGATTGCCTTGCTTGCCCTGGGTTCCTGCCAAGCAAGGATTTTACCGCAAAGATCGCAGAGCGAGGCGCGGAGCACGCTGAGGAGAGTTGAGTTTCCTGGCCACGCGGCGGATGCCGTCAACCATGGACTCTGCGCGCTCCGCGCATCCCTCCGCGATCTCCGCGGTAATTCCTTCAGCGCACACACTGCTCCCGACGTAGGATCGCGCCGGCGCCGTTCGTCCTTCGCCTGAAAGCGTGCACACTGCGCCGACAGGGAGGAAGCGATCATGCCCGATATCAGTCCCATGCTGTGGTTCGACGACCAGGCGGAGTCCGCCGCCGCCTTCTACGTCTCGGTCTTCCCAAATTCGCGCGTCATCCGCACGGCGCGCCGGCCGGCGGCGGCGCCGGGGACGCCGGGCGACGTCATGGTGGTGGAGTTCGAACTCGACGGTAAGCGCCACACCGCCCTGAACGGCGGCCCGATGTTCAAGTTCAGCGAGGCCATCTCCCTGGTGGTCGAGTGCAAGAGCCAGGCGGAGATCGACCGCTACTGGAGCGCCCTCACTGGCGACGGCGGCCAGGAGAGCCAGTGCGGCTGGCTGAAGGACAAGTTCGGCCTGTCCTGGCAGATCGTGCCCGAACTGATCCCCAAGATAATGTCGGAAGACCCGGTCCGCGCCGGCAAGGCCATGGCCGCGGTGATGACCATGCGCAAGCTCGACCTCGCCGCCATCGAGGCCGCCGCCGCGGCTTGACGCCCAGGCGGGGCGCCTCTAGCCGGGAGCGGGATTTCCAGCCGCGGAGCCGCCATGCCGACCCTCGTCCTCCTCCGCCACGGCCAGAGCCAGTGGAACCTGGAGAACCGCTTCACCGGCTGGGTCGACGTGGACCTCACCGCCGAGGGCGAGGCGCAGGCCCGGCGGGGCGGGGAGCTGATGGCGGCCGAGGGGCTGGCCTTCGACCGCGCCTACGCCTCGGTGCTGACCCGCGCGATCCGCACCGGTTCGATCGCGCTGCAGGCCTGCGACCAGCTCTGGATACCGCTGGTCAAGGACTGGCGGCTGAACGAGCGCCACTACGGCGGCCTCACGGGCGGGAACAAGGCCGAGGCCGCCGCCAGGTTCGGCGGCGACCAGGTGCATGTCTGGCGGCGCTCCTACGACATCCCCCCGCCGCCGCTCGAGGCCGGGTCGGCGTACGATTTCGCCAGCGACCGCCGTTACGCCGGGGCGCCGATCCCCAACACCGAGAGCCTGAAGACCACCCTGGATCGCGTGCTGCCGTACTGGACGGGCGAGATCGCGCCCAAGCTCACGGCCGGCGAGGCCCTGCTGATCGCAGCCCACGGCAATTCATTGCGGGCCATCGTCAAACACCTGTTCCGGGTGGGCGACGACAAGATCACCGGGGTTGAGATCCCCACCGGCAATCCCTTGCTGATCAAGCTGAGTGGCGATTTGCGGCCGATATCGGCACGCTATCTGGACGCGAGTCGGGCCGAACCCCTGCCGCCATTGGGTTAAGCGGCAAGCGGACTTGGCTGTAAGGGCCTCTTAACGCGTGGGATTTACCCTAAACGGGTCAGTAGCTTAGCCGAGCCGCCCGGTCATGGTGCAAACCGCCGTCACATATCGCGCGCTGAGCCAGGCCGAGGCGGACGTGATCTGCGCCCGCCACGACCGGCTGTGGCGCGCCAAGCCCGGCGGCGCCCGCGCCATGTTCGCCTTCGCCGACCTGTCCAACCTCGATCTGTCGCGGCGCAATCTCCAGGACGCCGACTTCAGCGGCGCCGTCCTCTCCGGCGCCAACTTCGAGGGCTCGACCCTCGACAACGCCAACCTGTTCGGCGCCGACCTGCAGAACGCCCGGCTGGTCGAAGCCTCGCTGCGGCGGGCCGACCTCCGCGGCGCCTGCCTGCGCGGCGCCAACCTCACCGGGGCCGACCTGTTCGAGGCCGATCTGCGCGAAGGCTCGATCGCCTCGCTCGACGGCGATCGCGGCCTGCGCATCCACGAGCCGACGCGCAAGGCGTCCGACGCCCAGGGCACCAACCTGCGCGGCGCCAACCTGCAGCGCTCGCGCCTGTCGGGGATCATGGCGGTCCGGGCCGACTTCACCGACGCGGTGATGAGGGACTGCAAGCTGGTGCGGGCCAACCTGAAGCAGGCGACCCTGTGCAGGGCCGACCTCGCCGGCGCCGACCTTTCGGGCGCCGACCTGTCGAGCGCCGACCTGACCGACGCCATCCTGGTCGGGGTCAAGACCACCATGTGGACCATCGACCAGGCCAACATGACGGACGTGCTCACCGACGAGCCTTATGGGGCGCCGTTGAAGAGCCTGCCCTATGCAGAGATGCTGGCCCAGCACGCCCTCTGGTGCGAGACCGGCGGGGCGGCCGGCAAGCCCTCCACCTTCGACGGCGCCGACCTGCGCGAACTCAAGAGCGCGCGGACCCTCAACCTCACCGCCCTGTCGGCCAAGGGCGCGATCTTCTACGGCCTCGACATGGAAGGCGTGCAGCTGCAGGGCGCTCACCTCGAGGGCGCGGACTTTCGCTGCTGCAATCTGCGCGGCGCCGATCTCAGGGGCGCGCGGCTGGCTGGGGCCAAGCTTTCGGGCGCAGACCTGCGCCAGGCGCATCTCGGACCGCTGATGATCCGCCAGGACCATCTGCTGCCGGCCGACCTGAGCCGCGCCACCTTCAGGGGCGCCGACCTCAGCCGCGCCGACCTGCGCCGGGCGGTGATGAAGGACGCCGATTTCGAACGCGCCATCATGACCGGCGCCAACGTCCGGCTGCTCGACCTGGTCGAAGCCCACACCGCCGGCGTTCACGGCCTGCCGCGGGACTGATCTCCAACGCGGTTAACCGGCCGGCCATCTCCCCCTGCTAAGCTTCTGGGTTCTAAGCCATGGAGGCCGTCCTGAACACACCCGCTCCCACCTCCCGCCGCCGGATGACCCAGGGCGAACTCGACTGCACGCTCGACGCGCACGAGAAGCTGATGGACGGCAGGCCCGGTGGACGGCGCGCGGCCCTGAGCTTCGCCAATCTCTCAGGTCTCGACCTTTCGGGCCGCAACCTGACCGAGGCCGAACTTTCAGGCGCCATGCTCGAGGGGGCCAAGGCGGTGAAGACCAATTTCGAGTGTGCGACCCTGTTTGGATGCGATCTTCGCCGCGCCGACCTGCGCGGCGCCAATCTCAGGCGGGCGGACCTGCGCGGCGCCAGCCTGCGGGGCGCCAACCTGTCCCAGGCCGATCTCACCCAGGCCGACTTCCGCATCGGCCGGATCGCGGTGGCCAACCGGGTCAAGGGCCTGGAGACCGTGCGCCATGTGATGCGGCCGGGCGAGCTCGACGACGCCAATTTCGCGGGCGCCACGCTCGACGACTCCCAGCTCGATGGAACCAGCGCCTATCGCACCGACTTCGCCGATTGCTCCATGCGCGGGGCCAAGCTCTCGGGCGCCAACCTCAAGGACGCCAACCTGGCCGGCGCCATGTTGCAGGACGCCGAGGTTTCCGGCGCCAATCTCGAGGGCGCCTGCCTGCGCGGCGCAGTGCTGGTGGGTGTGGACGTCACCCGCGCCAGGACCCATGGCGCGGACCTTTCCGGCTCGCTGCGCGACCCGCCCGGCGATAGCCAGGCGCAGGCCGCAGCCCTGATCGCCAGGGCGATCGAGAACCACAAATGGCTGAAGACCGGCGGCCAGGAAGGCCGGCCGGCGTCGTTCGACGGCGAGGACCTGCGGATCCTCGGCGCCCAGCTCAAGGGCCGCAGCATGCCGGCGCTGTCGGCGCGCCGCGCCTGCATGGTCGGCATGGACCTGTCGGGCGCCCAGCTGCAGGGCGCCAACTTCGAGGGGGCGGACCTCCGGGGCGCCAACCTCAACGGCGCCGACCTCAGGGGCGCACGCTTCCAGGGCGCCAACCTGACCAAGACCTCGATGCGCCAGGCCAACCTCGGCCCCCTGCCGATCGCACAGGACCGCTCGACGCCGGCGAACTTCACTGGCGCACGGATGCGCTATCTGCGCGGCGAAGGCATGAACGCTCCGGGCGCCATCTTCGACGGGGCGGACCTGCATGCGGCGGCGCTGACCGGGGCCAAACTCGAGGGCGCCCGGTTCCAGGACGCGGCGCTGGATGGAGTAGTCGGTCTGATCCAGCAGATCGCCGCTTAGCCGACGCAAAAAAGGGCGGCCCCGACCGGGACCGCCCTCCTTGTGTTCAGCCGTCAGGCGCGCTTACGCGGCCTGCGCTTCGCCTTCGATCAGGGTCGAGGCCGGGGCCTGGCCGATCTCGATCTTGCGCGGCTTCAGGCTCTCCGGCAGTTCGCGCTTCATCGCGATGGACAGCAGGCCGTCCTTCAGGTCGGCCTCGGTGACGATCACATAGTCAGCCAGCTGGAAGCGGCGCTCGAAGTTGCGCTCGGCCAGGCCGCGATGCAGATACTGGCGGCCTTCGTCGTTGGCGGCCTTGCGCCCGGTCACCGTGAGCAGGTTCTCCTTCACCTGGATATCCAGCTCGTCGGCCTTGAAGCCGGCGACGGCGATCTCGATGCGGTAGGCGTTCTCGCCGACGCTTTCGATGTTGTAGGGGGGATAGCCGGTCGGGCCTTCGGTCTTGGCCGCGGCCTCCAACAGGTTGGCCAGCCGGTCGAAGCCGACGACGGAACGATAGAGCGGAGTGAAATCGACGGTACGCATAAGCACCTCCTTCAAAAGCAAGGTTGCGACGCCCCGGCCTGCGTGAGCCGAAGCGCTATGGGTTTGGACCTGGCCACCCCGAAGGCGCGGCGATGGTCCGCCCGGGCCCGATCATCGGCGCCCGTGCAGCGTAAAATTGGGATCGCCGGTCTCGCCCCGCAAGAGGGGTCTTGCTTTCGCCGCGATACCCCATGAGGCTGCGCCCGCCGAA
>FTAG01001795.1_pt1 | contig 11411 bp, 6 predicted proteins | sample 1638911 | NCBI WGS metagenome assembly FTAG01 (sample SAMEA3914813, study PRJEB12502) | metagenome | biome: forest; material: soil | place: Canada | collected 2011-07-07 | depth 0.3 m
ATCGCGCGAGCCGTGGCTGGTCAGATACAGGAACAGGATGTCCTGCTGCGGATTCATCTTCCTGCCGATGGCGCGCAGGCCCTGGTCCAGGTTGGTCGCGCTGGCCAGCGGCAACTCCTGCACCGTGCTGCGGCTGTTGACCAGGGTCAGGCTGCGTTGCGCCGCGCCGAAGCGCTCCGCGAACAGGCGGGGGCTGTACAGCGCCTCCTTGCGGAACACGTCCTGCTCGCCGTCCGGCGCATAGGCCACAAAGTACAGGCTCGGCTTGCCCGGCCGCGTCGGGGCGATATTGGCCAGGGCCTGCCACATCAGCTGCTCCTGCCGCGCAAAGATCTCCTCGGCCACCAGCCGCGGGTGTTCTTCCCGCTCGTATTCGGCGCTGTAGTCCTTGTCCCAGATGGCGCTGTAGGGCATGTAGTAGGACAGCGCCGCCGACAGGGCCGCGACCACCGCCGCGGCCACCCCGCGCCGGACCGCGGAGCCCATCGCACCGAGCAGCGACAGCAGGCGCCAGATCACCGCGAGGTTCCAGCATTGCAGGAAGGCGTAATACACCCAGTACCAACGATCCTTGTGCTGCCCCTGCGGCAGCAGGTGCTGGACCACCAGGCTGCTGATGGTGTCGCTCAGCAGTCCGGCCGCGGCGACCAGTACCGCGAAACGCCATAGCAGCTCGGGCCGCACGGACAGCCGCGCCAGCACCGTGGCAAACAACAACAGCGGCAGGAAGAAGAAGGCCTGCGATTCCAGCCCCCACCAGTCGAACTGCCGCGGCGCCTCCGCCGCCAGCCAGTCCAGACCGCCGGCCAGCAACAGGCTGGTCGCCAGCAACGCCCAGAACAGCCCGGGCCCCAGGCGCAAACCCTCCAGGGACGGCCTGCCCAGCAGCGCCAGCCGCAGTCCGGCCCACAACACAGCGAGAAAATTCTTCCAGGCTGCAGCCCGGGGTGGCAGCGGCGGCGGCGCCCACGGGGACAGCAGGGGCGCCGGGGGCGGCACGGCAGCGGTAGGCGGCTCGCCGTGCGAACCGTCAGCGGAAGGGAAATCGCTCATGCCCCAGTATGCCGCCGCCCCGCCGGGGCCGGAAAGCGCTGAAGCGCCGGGCGGCGTAACTGGCCAGCCGGAGTGCTTCGGCATGCAGCCTTCCTCCCGGCTATATCAAACAAATAAATCAGTATTTACCCGCGGAGCGCTGTTCGGGACATAGTGACTCTTCCAAAAAAGGCCGGGCCGCAGGCAAGCCCAGGCCATGTTGTCATCGGGGATCGCTGTGGCATTGTTCAACCTTTTTTCGGCGCGCGCATCGAAGAGGAGTCAGCTCCTGCTTGCCGCATCGGCCTGTTCCTGCCTGCCCTTGCTGCCATTGCCGGCGCTGGCCGACGAGGCCGTCGCAGCACCGGCCGCGGAGACGCCGGACACGGCGCAATTGCAGACCGTGGTGGTCACCGCGCAGAAGCGCAACGAGGCGATCAACTCGATTCCGATGGCGATCAGCTCCTTCCGCGGCGAGGAACTGCAGGCACTGGGCGTCTACGACACGCGCGACCTCGGCAAGCTGGTGCCCGGCTTCACCGCCGCCGATTCCGGCTTCGACACGCCCACCTACACCCTGCGCGGCGTCGGCTTCGCCGACTCCAGCTTCGCCACCACTTCCACCGTCGGCGTCTACAACGACGAGGTCAGCCTGGCCTACCCGATCATGAGCAAGGGGCCGAACCTGGACCTGCGCCGGGTCGAAGTGCTGCAGGGTCCACAGGGCACGCTGTATGGCCGCAATTCCACCGGCGGCACCGTCAACTACATCGCCAACAAGCCCAGCGCCTCCTTCGCCACCGGCGCCGACCTGTCCTACGGCAATTTCGGCCGGGTCGACGCCGAAGGCTACGTCAGCGGCCCGCTCGGCGATTCGTTCAAGGCGCGCCTCGCCGCCAGCAGCACCACCTCGACCGAAGGCTGGCAGATCAGCAATACCCGCCCCGGCGACAGCCTGGGCAAGCTCAACAAGCAGGCGGCGCGCGGCATCCTCGACTGGCAGGCGCGCGACAACGTGCTGGTGCGCCTGACCCTGTCCGGCTGGACCGACAAGAGCGAGCCGCAGGCGCCGTTCGCCATCGCCCGCCAGGCGCAGTTCAAGCTGCCCCTCGGCACCCAGTTCACCCAGCTGCTGCAGACCCTGACCGGTCTCAACATCAACAACGCCTTCCTCGATTCCTCGCTGCAGAATTACCCGCTCATCCCCAACAACAAGAATCCGCGCATCGCCGACTGGAATCCCAACCCGGAATACAAGTACGGCCTGCACGACAACTTCTGGATGGCCTCGCTGCGGCCGAGCTGGGACATCGGCGACACCGTCAACCTCACCGGCCTGTTCAGCTACCAGCAGATGCGCGCCGACGGCTCCTCCCTGCCGCAGGGCGGCACCAACCTGGAGGACATCGACCAGGTGCTGCACGCCTACATCCGCACCTACCAGGGCGAGCTGCGTCTGTCCGGCAAGTTCGGCGAGCGCGGCGACTGGCTGCTCGGCGTCAACGGCAACTACGACAAGCACCACGAAGTGGACGAGGGCCTCGGCTCCGAGAACAGTCTCAACGTCCTCATCTTCGGCGACACCCCGCCGCTGAACAAGCCGCTGTTCTTCCAGAAAGGCGCCTCGAAAGGCGATGCCCAGGTGCAGGCCGGCAGCGCCTTCGCCGACGGCAATGTGCAGCTGCTCGATGCGCTGAAGCTGACCCTCGGGGTGCGCTACACGCGCGAGAAGCAGAACTACTCCGGCTGCACCTACGTGCTGGCCGACAACAATTCCATCATCCCCTTCCCCTTCTTCACCGCCGCCAGCTTCCTCAAGGGCGGCCACTCGGTGGTGCCGCAGGGCGCCTGCGGCAGCCTCGACGCCAATGCCAACGCCGGCCTGTTCGTCGACAGCCTGAGCGAGCACAACCTGTCCTGGCGCTCGGTGCTGAGCTGGACCCCGTTGCAGGACACCCTGCTCTACGCCTCCTACTCGCGCGGCTACAAGGCCGGCGGCTTTCCCACCGTGTTCTCGGTCGATCAGCAGAGCCTGTCGCCGGTGGTGCAGGAGCGGCTGGACGCCTACGAGATCGGCGCCAAGTTCGCCTCGCCGGGCAAGACCCTGCAGGCCAATTTCTCCGGCTTCTACTACAACTACCGCAACAAGCAGCTGCTGACCTACTTCAAGGACCCGATCTTCGGCGCCCTGCAATACCTGCAGAACGTGCCGAAATCCCTGGATGAGGGCGTGCAGCTTTCGACCACCTATGTACCGCTGAACAAGCTGTTCCTCACCGCTTCCGGTTCGTACATCCGCACCAAGGTGATCGAGTACCAGGGCAAAAACACCCAGGGCGACGACTTCGATTTCGCCGGCCAGCCCTTCAACTACACCCCGCGCCTGCAGGCCAGCCTGCTCGCCAACTACACCTTCGCCCTCAACCGCGACCTCAACCTCACCCCCGGCGCCAGCTTCACCTACACCGGCAGCACCAACGCCACGCTGGAGCACGACCCGCTGTTCGCCATGGACGCCCACCGCGTCTACGACGTGCACCTGGCCCTGACCCCGCCGGACCGCAAGTGGTCCCTCAGCGCCTACGGCCGCAACCTCGGCAACGAGTTCTACCGCAGCTCGGTGATCAAGCTCGGCGACACCGTATTCGCCTACGCCGGCATGACCCGGGTCTACGGCATGACCCTGACCTACGACTTCCGTTAAAGCCCACCCCTTCCAACTGTCATCCCACCACCCACTGTCATCCTGAGCGCAGCGAAGGATCTGGCCCGCCCCTTCGCCGCATTCAGCCTAAGCGTCAGCCCTCCAATATCGCCGTCACCCCCAGCCCACCCGCCGCACAAACCGAAATCAAGGTCCGCCCCGACCGACCGGTCTCGGCCCGGAACTGCGCCAGCTTCTTCGCCGCCGAAGCGACAATGCGCGCCCCGGTCGCCGCAAACGGATGCCCCAACCCGACCGAGCCGCCGTTGACATTGAGCTTGCTGCGGTCGATCGCACCCAGCGGTCCCGCCAACCCCAGCACATCCCGGCAATAGTCCGCGCTCTCCCAGGCCGCCAGCGTGCACAGCACCTGTCCGGAAAACGCCTCATGGATCTCGTAGAAGTCGAAATCCTGCAGGCTCAGCCCATTGCGCGCCAGCATCCGCGGCACCGCATGGGTCGGCGCCATCAGCAGTCCCTCGGGCTGCGGCCCGAAGAAATCGACGGCCGCCGTCTCCGCATCCACCAGCCAGGCCTGCGGCACATGGCCATGCGCCTTGGCCCAGGCCTCGGACGACAGCAACACCGCCGCCGCGCCGTCGGTCAGCGGCGTGGAGTTGCCGGCAGTCAAGGTGCCGTGGCCGGAACTGCGGTCGAATGCCGGCTTGAGCTTGCCCAGCTTCTCCATCGAGGTATCGGCGCGCAGATTGTTGTCGCGCTTGAGGCCGGCGAAAGGCACCAGCAGGTCATCGTAAAAACCCTGGTCGTAGGCACGGGCGCCATTGAGGTGGCTGCCCAGGGCCAGCTGATCCTGCGCCTCGCGGCTGATGTTCCACTGCTTCACCATCAGCTCGCAGTGGTCGCCCATGGTCAGGCCGGTGCGCCGCTCGTTCACATTGGGCACGCTGGGCGTGAACATGGCCGGGCGCAGCTGCGCCAGCAGCCTGAGGCGGTCCTGCCCGGTCTTGCTGCGGTTGAAGCGCAGGATCAGCTTGCGCAGCTTGTCGTTGAGGGAAACCGGCGCATCGGAAGAGGAGTCCACGCCGCCGGCTATGCCCACCTCGATCTGCCCGACGGCGATCTTGTTGCCGACCAGGATCGAGGTCTCCAGCGAAGTGGCGCAAGCCTGCTGCACGTCATAGGCCGGGGTCTGCGGCGACAGCCCGCTCGACAGCACCGCCTCGCGGCTGATGTTGGCATCGCGCGAATGCTTCAGCACCGCGCCCGCCGCCACCTCACCCAGCCGCTCACCCTGCAGACCGAACCGGTCCACCACGCCCTTCAGCGCCGCCGTCATCATGTCGGTATTGCTGGCGTCGACATAAGCCGTGTTCTGCCGGGCGAACGGGATACGCACGCCGCCCAAAACCGCTACCCGCTGGATGGTCTTCATCTGAGCCTCCTTGATAATATGACGATTACAATATTATCAGTCCCGGAGAAAACAAGACCAGCGGAAATCCTGCTTTCCAATCCGGCGTTTCAAGGGGAATTCCGGCTCATCCGGCTCTTCCGGATGCCTCAAGAAGCGCCGATACGCCGCACGCTCACCGCATGCGTGCCAACAAAAACCCATGGCACACATGGCACACATGGTGTTTTTGGGGGTGAAACCGCCATGTAGGCCATGTAGCCCTGGAAGCGCGCAGCGCTACCAGGGGTGGCCATTCACATGGAAATCGCAATTACCGATACTGCGACAGCAAGCCGCCCCCCTGCGTCACCAGCCGCTCCCCCTGTGCCAGCTGCACCCCGGCGGCACAGGAATTCAGCCGCAACGGCGCAAAATGCTCGGGCGAGCGATGCACCCAGGCCACCGCCGTTCCATCCGCTTCCAGGGCACAGGCTCCCGCAGGCAGGGCAACAAGCCCGTCCACGGCCGCCTCCAATCTGATTTCCACCAGCTGCCCCGGCGACAGGGTCGCCGCATCGGCCAGATCGAACAGCAGGCGCCAGCCCGGCGCGCCGGCCAGCGGCTCTTCGCCGCGATAAACCAGCTTCGCTTCGGTTCCCTCATCGAGCCTTGCCGTCGCGGCGCGAACCCGCTCACCGAGTTCGCCATCGAAACTGAGGGCCGCCAGGCGCATCCGCGAGGGATCGGCCAGCTGGAACAGCACCTGTCCCGCCGCCACCACATCGCCCGCGCGCGCCGGCGCGGCCAGCACCCGGCCGGACACCAGGGCGCGCAGCGGCACGCGCTCGTTCAGGCTCTGCGCCACCAGCTCGCGCTCGTGCTGCAGGGCATCGCGCTCCGCCACGGCCTGCTCCAGGTAGATATTGCCGGTGGCCTGTTTCTGATCCTCGTTGACCGCACCCTGCAGGCTCAGGCGATCGACATTGAGATTGGCGATGACCAGCTGCTGATCGAGGTCCGCCACCTGGGCGCGGCGACGGGCCGCATCGCGCTGTGCGATCTGCGGATGCAGCCAGGCCAGCACGTCACCGGCATGCACCAGCCTGCCCGGCAAGGGCCATGCTGCGCCGGCCGACTCCAGCCGGCCGGGCTCCGGCGCGGTGATGGTGACGGCTGCCGCCGGCTGCGCCTGCACTTCGGCCGTCAACGATACCGGTACGGTCGCCGCCGTCGTGGACCAGACCTGCGTACGAATACCCAGCAGCCGCTGCGCCGCTTTCGACAGATACAGCTCGCCGTCGGGCAGGCGCCGCGGCCGCTCCGCCAACGCAGCGGCGGACAAGGGTGCAGCGACCGCCGCCTCATCGCGATGCGCTTCGCCTTCGTGCGCCGCGCTGCTCGCGGCGACCAGCAGGCCCAGTCCAAAACCCAGACCTGAAACGATGCCGGCTCTCACGGCGCTCCCGTCCCCGCCTGCGCCGCAGCTGCATTGAGCGCAGCGACGCCTTCCGTCACCACCCGCTCGCCGCCATGCAGACCATGGCCGATATGCACCTGCTCGCCGCCGTCGGCGGAGGCGACTTCGACCTGCTGCGCCACGAAGTGCTGCGCCTCGGGATGCAGCCACACCCAGTCGTGACCATCGCGCCGGAAAACCGCAGCAGCCGGCAAGGCAATGCCGGCCTTTTCATCCGGCTCGCGCGGCGCATCGAGCAACAGCGGCTGGTTGACGTGAACATCGGCATCCGCATCGGCGAGGGCATAGAGCGCGCGATGCGAGCGCAGTCCGCCGTCGTAGCTGACGCCAAGAAAAACCAGGCTCAATACCTGCCCATCCATGGTGACGGCCTGCCGCACCGCATCGGCGTCGATATCGTCGTCGGCGTATTCGGCCGCCACCGCCAGCGCTCCCGGCGCATTCATTTCGAACAAAGCCTGGCCTGCCGCCACCACACGGCCGGCAGCGGCGGGACTGCGCAGGATGGTGCCGGCGCGCGGCGCCAGCAGCGGCAAGGGTTGTTGCAAGGCGCCCTGCAACTCGGCGCTGCGTGCCAGGGCGGTGCGGTAGTTGGTGAGGATCTCCACCGACGGCGTCGGCAGCTTCACCTCCAGCCGCTCCTTGTCGTTGATGCCGTAACGGTCGATCTGGATGCGTCCGAGCTTCATGTCGCGCTGCGCCGCAGTGAGGTCCACGTCCATGTCGCGCCGGTCGGGCTGGGCCAACACCGGCCGCAGGTAGGCCAGCACCTGCCCGGCCCGCACCTGCTGCCCGGCCAGCGGCAGCGAGGCACCAACCGGCTCGACCACGCCGTCCTGCGGCGCCGCGATGCGCAACTCGCGGCGCGGATCGGCGACCACCTGCGCCGGCAGATGCACCGGCGCGGCAGCGGCTCCAGCACGCAGCGTGCGAATGCCGGCGCGATGCTGCACCGCCTTGTCCAGCACCACTTCCGGTGCAGCCCCGGCCTCGTGCGCCGAAACAACAGCGCAACACAGGGCCATTGCCAGGCCGGAAGCCATCGCGCAGCGATTCACCATCGATGGCCTCCGGCTGTGCCCGCGGCTAGCGCGAGCCGCTGCCGGATGCAGACGCTTTCGCCGCCTGCGGATCGAGCAGCGCGACGATGCCGTCGAGACCCTTGACCTTGGCCGCGCGCAACGGCGTGTAACCGGAAGTGGAAGCGAGGCTGCGGTCGGCACCGCGCTCCAGCAACAGCCGCACCTGTGCCTCGTGCCCGGTGACGCTGGCGAAGTACAGCGGCGTGATGCCGCGGCCGTTGCGCGCATCGATGCTGGCGCCGTGATCGAGCAACTCCTTCAGCACCACCGAACTGCTGGCAAACCAGGCGGCATAGTGCAGCGGCGTCCAGCCGGCGTTGTCGGCCAGATTGACGTCGGCACCATGCGCCAGCAGCAGCTGCACTTCCTCCAGCGAGTTATGGCTGATGGCGGCGAGCAGCGCCGTCTGGTCGAGCGAGTCGCGCCCGTTCACCGGGATGCCTTCGGCCAGGCCCTGCTTCAGCGCATCGATCTCGCCGCTGCGCACGTGGTTGACGAAGAACGAGATGCGGTCCTCCTGCGACAAGCCATCGGCAACGGCAGGTGCAGCATCCGGCTTGGCCGCCTGCTGGGCGCAGCCGGCCAGCAGCAGCACGGCCAGCGCAGGCACTATCAGTGGGGTTTTCATTCAGCGCGCGCTCTTCGCAGTCGAGGCAAGGGTGCCGGGGCCGGTGACCTTGGCGTTGGCGCTGAGTTTGGCGGTGAGATTTTCCAGCTTGAGCTGCGCGGTCTTCTGGCGCAGCGCCTGCTTGGCGTTGTCGTCCAGGGCATCGTAGGCCAGCGGATTTTGCACCGGGCGCGGGCCATCCTCGATCTTGATGACGTGCCAGCCGAAGCGGGTGCGCAGCGGCGTCTTGCTGTACTCGCTCTTCTTCAGGGCCACCACCGCATCGCTGAAGTTATGGTCGACGAAGATATCCGGTCGGAACCAGCCGAGATCCCCGCCGTTGGTCTGGCCGCCCGGGTCCTGGGTGTAACGCTTGGCCAGCTCGCCGAAGTCCTCGCCCTTGTTGAGCTTGTCGATCACCTGGCGCGCTTCCTCGGCGGTGGGTAACAGGATCTGCCGCACCTTGTACTCGACGATCTTGCCGTTGGCGCGGTTCCACTCGTAAGCCGACTTGATGCTGTCGTCGGTGACCGGATTCTTGGCGAAGTAGTCTTCCAGGTAGGCGCGCGACAGGATGGCACGCTCCTGGAAGGCGATCTGATCGGCGACGTCGAGCTTCTTGTCCAACCCTTCCTTGCGCGCCTGCTGCGCCAGCAGCTCCTCGGTGATCAGCTCGGAGCGCGCCGCTGTCTTGGCCTCCGGCCCCGGCACGCCCTTGTCCGGGGTGAAGTTGGTGCTCATCAGGGTGATGTGGTTCTGGCTGATCGCCTGGCCGTTGACGAAGACGTCGGCGGCGAGGCCTGAATTCGACTTGACCACGCTGTCGTCGGCGGCGAATGCAGCCGGCGCGCCGAGCAGGCCGGCCACGATCAGGGCCAGCCTGAATGAAGAAAGCGAGGTGCGTTGCAGGATCTGTTGCGTTTTCATGTTGTGTATCCGGTGATGCATGGAAATTCCTTCAAGACGGGAAAAGCGCCGCCTGCTTGCGCAGGCGGCGCCGTCCCGATCATTGGCTTTTGAGCCTCAGTTCATCTCAGCTGTTGCCGTCGGGATTGAGCGGCGCGGCCGGGTAATAGCCCGGGCCGAACAGCGGCGCCCCGTCGCGCTCGAAGATCGCCGAGTGCGGCTTGGCCGAACCCTTGGCGCCGCGCGCACCCGGCCACAGCCAGGCGTCGCGCGCCGCGCTGTCGAAGTCGAGGCAAGGCGTACCGAGGATTTCGTCGGTGAACGAGGTATCCAGCACGGTGGCGCCGGTGGTGCGATCGACCTTGCCCAGGCAGATGGTGCGGTCGCCGTCCGAGCCGGTGCCGGGCAGCGGCACGTGGTTCAGTTCCACGAAGTACTGGATGAAGGCGAAGCGCTCGGTACCGCTGGCCGCCGGCTTGCCCACCACCGCATCGCGCGGCAGACCCAAGCCCGAGCCGTCGTTGAGCGGCGTCAGATCCAGGTAGCCGCCCTGACCCGTGGTCTGGATCGGCTGGTAGCCGATACGGTCGATCACGGTGAAGTGAGGGCCACCATGGGTGTACAGGTTCTGGATGGTGTTGAGATTGCCGCTGCCCGGGCCGCCGCCGGTGTTGCCGGAGGGCTCGCCGCCGGTCTTGGCCGGAGACAGCAGGATGTTGCCCAGCGTGCCGGACTCGACTTCCTGGATGGTCTGGCCCAGGCGGATGTAACCGGTGCCGGGTTCGCTGGTGTTCGACGACTCCGTGGTGGCCAGGCCGGTGCCGTTCGGTCCGGTCTCGAACTGGCCGATGGCGCCGCGGACACGCGGGCAATCGTCCGCTTCGTTGTTATGACGCAGCACGTTGAACTTGCCGCTGACGCCGCCGGACAGATCGGCGCGGGTAGCGACGAGGCCGAGGGTGGTGTTGGCGGTGCGGTTGGCATCCGGCGGCGGGAAGTCGCACTTGATGGCGGTGGCAGGGGTATCCGCGTGGCCCTTGGACAGCAGCGGACGGATGTCCACGGTCAGCACGCGGCGGCTGTGCTCGCGCGGATAGTCGCGGTCGAACTCCACCGCGCCGTCCGGATCGATCGAGCCGGGGCTTTCGATGCCCGAGATCGGCAGGATCAGGAAGCGGTCGTCGTCGGTGAGGGTGAAGTAGGACACGCCGGTGCAGGGACCGACGTCATACACCGCACGCCAGTACGGACCCTTGCCGCCGAAGGCATTGGTGGTGTTGCCGTCGAGAGTGATGTCGGGGCTGTAGTACAGCACGCCGCCGCACATCGCCGCGGAGAAGGCGCCGTCATGCGGAACGTAGGTGTTGCTGCCCTTGGCGCTGCTGGCGGGAGTGATGGTGGAACTGGCATTGGCCGCGACGCCGGCGCTGGAAACCGCTTTGTCGAAAGTCGGATCGCCGAGGCCGACCCAGCCCTTCTGGTTGAGGACGTGGTGCGACTGGTGCGGCAGACCGAACGCCATCAGGCCTTCGTTCTCTTCGTGGAAGATCACTTCCTCGTGACGCGGACCATCCGGCACGGCACTGACCGAGCGGATGTAGGGGTTGCCGGCGTAGACGCCGGCTTGTGCCAGCGAGTCCTTGGTCTTGCCATTGGTGTAGCTGTTGCTGGTCGGATAGACGCGCACCGAGCTGCCGAAAGAAGAGCCGCAGACGCCGAGTGCGCCGGCGCTGATGCTCTTGCCGCCGGAGATCAGCGATTCCTGGTTGCACAGGCCGCGCAGCGCGCCATTGATGGCGGATGCACCGATGCTGGCCGCCACTGCGTAGTCGGACTGCACCAGATACTTGCCGTCATAGGTCAGGCCCATGCCGTGGGGCAGGCCTTCGATGCCGGCGTCCTTGTTGCCGAAGTAGAACACGCCCTCGTTGAAGGAGCGCGACACGCGGGTGTCCGGATAGCTGGTGTACTCGGTGGGATTGCGCGGCTGGTTTGCCTTCACCACGGCCGAGTACTCGGTGATGCCCTTGTGACCGAGCAGCGGGTTGTCATCGGCCACGTCGACGCCGGCCAGCAGGCTGGGCAGGATGCCGCCCTGGGCAGCGCTCTCGAGCAGCGGCACCACGGCCGGAATCGAGGCCACGCACAGGCCCAGAATGGTCGGCGCCTTGCGGCCCGGATCGATTTCCGTGACCGTGCCGCCGGGGCCGTACACATAGTTGCTCATGTAGGTGTACATGATCTTGTGG
>FTAG01001211.1_pt1 | contig 11391 bp, 9 predicted proteins | sample 1638911 | NCBI WGS metagenome assembly FTAG01 (sample SAMEA3914813, study PRJEB12502) | metagenome | biome: forest; material: soil | place: Canada | collected 2011-07-07 | depth 0.3 m
CTGGCCGGCATCAAGGACGCCCGCACCATCGTCGCCATCAACAAGGATGCCGAGGCGCCGATCTTCGAGGTGGCAGACTTCGGGCTAGTGGCGGATCTGTTTACGGCAGTGCCGGAAATGACCAGCAAGCTGTGATCGCTGGTTTGAACAGTCCGGGCATGGATGCCCGGTGGCTTGGACAGGATGTCCACTGAGTAAAACAAGGCCGGGAAACCGGCCTTGTTTATTTGAACAGTCCGGGCATGGACAAGGACGTCCACAGTGCTCCAGCAACGCAACGCGTCGTCTTCAAATATCCGGACGGCAACGAAGCATGGCCAGTTCTCAACGGCCACCAAGCGCCTCATCGCTACTCTTTCGAGTAAGGATGCAGTGTCCCTTCGATAGCGCTTTGTCCTTCGCATACGAACTTCCTTTCTTTAGTTAGGGCGCGGGACCACTCCAAGCCAGTACAACTACACACATGGGCTGGTCTTCGCCGAGCCCCATAAATCGTTAACCAACCGTTGTGCGGTGAGAGAGGAGAAGGTTCATGCGCATTCGCAAATACGATTTCGACTACGGGCGGCGCATGCTGCTGCAGAAGGCTGCCGTCGGCGCCAGTGCCGGCGTGCTGGCGCCGATGTGGCCGCTGATCGCCAAGGGTGACGTCAGCAAGGCTTACCCGGACGAGCTGTTGTCGATCGAGATGTACACCAAGGGCAAGGTCAAGCCGGGCGATGTCATCACCGCGGCCAACGTCGAGGTGGTCAAGGACCTGCTCGATCCGATCGCCTATCAGCAGGTCAAGACCATGGGGCGGCGCATCAACATCGTTGCATCGACCAAGGATGTGACCAAGCTGTTCCCCAATCAATACCTGCAGGCCACGCTGAAGAACAAGGGCAAGGCCAAGTTCGACGCCAACGGCAACGTGGTCACCGACAGCGGCGAGCCCTGGATCGGCGGCAATCCCTTCCCGGATCCCAAGACCGGGCAGGAGGCCACCGCCAACCTGACTCTGGCCTGGGGCCGCCACGACTATTCGATGTACGCGATCCGCGACTGGGATATCGCGCCGGACGGCAGCTCCAGCTACCAGTACGATTTCGTCTGGGTCGAGATGAACGTCACCGCCCGTACCGACGGCACCGTCTGGAACAACAAGAAGGACTTGCTGCGCCTGCAATCGGTGTTCTTCACCGCGCCGGAGGATGCGGCGGGTACTTCCTACCTAAATACCTGGAGCTACGACCAGCGCAAGTTCCCGGACCTGTCCGGCTACCTGCCGGCGTTCAAGCGGGTGCGCCAGTTCCCCACCAACCAGCGCTTCGAGCCGCTGGTACCCGGCGTGACGTTGTTCCTGTCGGACGCCTGGGCCGCCGGCGACCCGATGCTGACCTGGGGCAACTACAAGATCGTCGGACGCCAGCCCATGCTCGGCTATGTCGGCTCCGCCAACTTCATGGGCGGGCGCGGCGGCAAGATGGACAACTGGGAGCGCCCGGTGCACGGCGGTCCCAAGAACCAGACCTTCTTCGACACCTATGCCGAACTGGTGCCGGAATGCCTAGTGGTCGAGGCCGAGCCCACGGGTTACGGCCGTGCTCCGGTGGGCAAGAAGCGCACCTGGATCGACGTGCGCAACGGCATGTACGTGGCCTATGTCACCTACGACCGCCGCGGCGAGGTGTGGAAGTCGTTCGAGCCCTGCTACGCGCAGTACTCCAACGAAAAGACCACGGTCATGGACAGCGGCCATCCGGCCTGGTCCTGGTGCTTCGTGCACAGCTTCGACGCGCAGGCCAACCGCATGAGCCGCTTCGTCCAGGCTAAGGAAGTGACCGGCGGCTACAAGAGCTCGTACTCGCCCGAAGGTGTCGACGTCTACAACAAGTACCTGACCGTCCAGGCGATCCAGCGACTGGGCCAGGCCTGAGCACCAACACGGTCCGCGCCGCCGCGCCAGCGGCGGCCGTGGACCCGAACGGCAAGGAACCATGAGAAAGCAATTGGCAACACTTGGGTTGGGCCTAGTGCTGGGACTGCTGGGCAGCGCCGTCCTGGCCGCCGATCCGCCGGGCGCGCTGCAGGCCGTCGTCAGCGGCACGCCGCACGAAGCGCTGTTCTCCATCGCTTTCTACGGCGACGTCGGCATTGCCGTCGGCGCCGGTGGAGCGGTGCTGGAGAGCGCCGACGGCGGCAAGACCTGGAAATCGGCGCCGCCGGTCACCGAGGTATCGCTGCTGAGCACCTCGGTCGACCAGGGGGCCGCCTTGGCGGTGGGGCAGCTCGGCGTGATCGTGCGCATGGACGGCGACGGCAAGTGGCAGAAGATGGACAGCGGCACCCAGAGCCGGTTGCTGTCGGTCAAGGTCAACTCGCACGGCAACGCCGTCGCGGTCGGCGCCTTCGGCACCGTGCTCAAATCCGACGACGGCGGCGAACACTGGGCCTCGATCGCGCCGGCCAATTGGACCGATTTCGCCGAGCAGGAGCCGCATCTCTACATCGCGGACATCGACGACAACGGCGTCATCACCATCGGCGGCGAGTACGGCCTGCTGCTGCGTAGCAGCGACAGCGGCGCGCACTGGCAGATCCTGCACAAAGGCGAGGCCTCTCTGTTTTCCATGCAGTTGCGCGCCGACGGCAACGGCTACGCCGTGGGACAGAACGGCACCGTGCTGCACACGGCCGATCACGGCGCCAGCTGGGACGAGGTCAAGGTCGATACCGGCGCCAACCTGCTCGGTGTCTGCGCCGCCGCGGACGGCCACGTCGTGGTCACCGGCATGCACGACATGCTGGTCAGCAGCGACAACGGCAGTACCTGGCGCCACGAGGGCGGCGAAGAGGTGCTGAGCTCCTGGTACGCAGGGACCACTTCGCCGCCGACGGGCAGCGGCATCCTCGCCGTCGGCCATTCCGGCCAGATCGTCCGCATAGCCGACTAACACGTCGCATTCTCTCAACGAGGCCAGCATGTACTCGCTCCGCTTTCGCATCGCGCAATGGGTGTTCCGCAACCGGCGCATCGCCTGGGCCTTCTTCGCGGCTACCACGGCGTTCTTCGCCGTCGGCCTGCGCGACGTTCAGATCAAGACCATCTTCTCCGATTTGCTGCCGAAGACCGATCCCTACGTCCAGGTGTTCAACGACCACCGCAACTTCGGCAACCCCCTGACCATGACCATCATGGTCAAGAGGAAAGATGGCGACATTTATAATCCGGAGACTCTCGCCAAGATCTGGCAGCTGACCCGCGACATCGACCTGACCCCGGGCGTCGACCACGACCAGATCCTGTCGATCGCCAGCGAAAAAGCGCGCTACACCGAGGCCACGCCCAACGGCGTCGACATGAAGCCGCTGATGGGCGACCACGTGCCGAGCACTCCGGAGGAAATCGCCGAGTTCCGCAGTCACGTCGACAAGGCGCCGGCGGCGCGCGCCTTCCTGATCTCGCGCGACGGCAGCGCGGCGCTGGTCAACGCGACCTTCATCGAGCAACGCCTCGACTACGGCGAGGCCTTCAAGTTCGTGCAGGATCTGGTGGTCAAGGCGCGCGACGACCACCACGACGTCTACCTGGCCGGCACACCGGTGATGACCGGCTGGGTCTACCACCTGGAGTCGCAGATGCTCGGCATCTTCGCCGTGACCCTGACCCTGCTGGTGGTGTTCCTGATCATCTACATGCGCAACGTGGTCGGCGTGGTGACGCCGATCCTGACCAGTGCGGTGGCGGCGATCTGGGGCTTCGGCCTGACCGGCTGGCTGCACGTGGAGATCGAGCCGCTGCTGCTGATCGTGCCGCTGCTGCTGGTGGCGCGCTCGTTCTCGCACTGCGTGCAGTTTACCGAGCGCTACTACGAGATCTACGCGCACGTGAAGGACAAGGCCAAGGCTGCCGAGATCACCATGGGGGTGATGATGGCGCCGTCGATCCTCGGTATTTTCACCGACATCGTCGGCATCTTCATCATCGGCATTGCGCCGATTCCGGCGATGCTGCGTTTCGCCCTGTTCTGCGGCTTCTGGGCGATCTGGCTGATTCCCACCGGCGTGTTCCTCATCTCGCTGCTGCTGGCCGCGCTGCCGGCGCCGAAGAACGTCGGCCAGCTGGTCGGGCACGGCGCCGAGCTGACCGGCTTTGAAAAGCACTTCCAGGGTTTGCTGCGCGCCATCGCTTCGCTCAGCTTCGGCAAGCGTGCGCCGGTAACCGCCGCCGTGGTCGCGGTCGCCGCGGTGCTGATCCTGTGGAATGCGCTGCATATCAAGATCGGCAATCCGGTGGAGGGCAGCAACCTGCTGTGGCCGAACTCGGAATTCAACGTGGCGGTGCACCAGATCAACAGCAACTTCCCCGGCGTGAACACTTTGGAGATCGTGCTCGAGGCCAAGGATCCGAAGAATCCCAATCGCGTCGCCAAGCAGGCGGAGACCTTCGTCACCATGCAGAAGCTGCAGTACCTGATGGAACACAGCGCCGCGCCGCCGCGCGCCTCGCTGTCGTTCGCGGACTACCTGAGCGAGGGCAACCGGCTGTTGTCGGGCGGCGATCCGCGCTGGCTGGCGGTGGACCCGGACCGGCGCTCGGTCAACGGCGCGGTCGAGGCGGTGATGCTCGGCACCAGCCCCAAGGCCTACTCCAACGTCATCGACTTCGAGATGGAACATGCCACGGTGTCGCTGTGGTACAAGGACAACAAGCAGGAGACGGTCGACGCGGCGCTGGAGGCGGCGCAACGGGCGGTGGCGATCGTCGGCATCGATCACAAGGACTTCACCGTGCGCCTGGGCACCGGCACCATCGCCTTGCAGGAGGCGGTCAACCGCATGGTGCACCGCTATCACTACATCGTCATCGGCCTGCTCAACCTGGTGATCCTGCTGGGCTGTACCTACGCCTACCGCTCGCTCGTCGCGGGCCTGATCCTGCTGATCCCGGTCAACCTGTCGAACTTCAGCCTGACGGCCACCATGCACGTGCTCGGGATGGGCCTGGATGTCAATGCCCTGATGGTGTCCGCGCTGGGCGTTGGAGTGGGCATCGACTACGGCATCTACCTGCTGTCGCGTATTTGCGAGGAGTACCATGCCCACAACGAGGACTGGGGGCTGGCCATCACCGCCTCGCTGTCGACCACCGGCAAGGCGATCATGTTCACCGCCACCATCATGCTGATCGGCATCATTCCCTGGTACTTCCTGTCGGAGCTCAAGTTCATGGCCGACATGGGGTTGCTGCTGAGCATGGTGATGATCATCAACATGGTCCTGGCCCTGGTGGTGCTGCCGCTGCTGGTCTGGCTGATCAAGCCCAATTTCGTGCAGCGCAAGGACCTGCTGGTGGGCGAGGGCGTCGACCTGTCCCTGTTCACCGACTCGGAAGAGCCGTCCGGGCCTGTACCGGTAGGTGTCTAGCCTTCGCGGCTTGTCCCGACAAGGCGGCGGCGCGGCCCTCCCCGGCCGCGCCGCCGCTTTTTCGCTTATTTGAACAGTCCCGGCAGGGATGCCGGGTAGCTTGGACAGGATGTCCACAACTCCAAAAGTTAGGGTTCCGAAATTCCTTTCTTTGGTTAGGGTAGTCCCGGCCCGCGAATTGGTGAGATATGCAGGTGCCGCGGGATTGCGGCGTCACCCTGAAGCCGGAGCCTGACCATGATCTTAACCGTTGATTTCACTAGTATTCCGCGCCTTCTCAAAGGCGAGTTCCGCCTCCCCACAGGCGACTTCCTGCCGACCACCCCGCTGCGCGCGCGGGGCGAATCCAGCCAGCCGTCGGCCGAGGGCACCCATACTGCTTATTTCCAGCCCAGCTACCGCATGCCGGACTGCGTCACGGCCATGGGGGATGCCTTCCGCCGCCCGCTGACGGGCATGTTCGCCCCGGGGCTGGCGCAGTGAGCCAGGGCTACCGCTTTGCCACCGTGCCGGATTTCGTCGGCAAGGAACTGGGCGTCAGCGACTGGATCGCCGTCGACCAGGCGCGGATCCAGGCTTTCGCCGATTGCACCGGAGACCAGCAGTGGATCCACACCGACGTTGAGCGCTGCCGCTCGGAGAGCCCCTTCGGCGCGCCCATCGCACACGGCTTCCTGCTGCTGTCGTTGCTGGCCAGGCTGCTGATGGACGTCGGCACGGTGCCGCCGGATGCGAGCCGGGTGATGAATCTGGGCATCAAGGACGCGCGCTTCCGCACTCCGGTACGCGCCGGTGCACGGGTGCGGGCTCGCATCAGCCTGGCCGGCGCGGACAAGAAGAGCGAGGGCCGGCTGATTGCGACCGCTTCGGCTGTGCTAGAAGTGGAGAACGAGCAGGATCCCGCCCTGGCGGCGGAAGTGGTCCTGATGCTGATTCCCTGACTGCCGAGGACATATCCAATGAGTGCTTATTCGGACAAGATCGCCGCCGGCAGCGCAGACGCCATGCTGGGGCCGAACCCCATCGTCGGCTTCCGCGCCCGTGATGTGGTGCGCGAGATGGTGCGCGCCGGCAAGCTCGCCGTGTCCCAGCCGAAACTCACCGCCAAGGTCGTGGGCGGCTTTGGCGCGGAGCTGCGCCGCATCCTCGGCGACCAGTCCGAGCTCGCCCCGCAGCCGCGCGACAAGCGCTTCGCCGATGCCGCCTGGAAGGACGATCCGCGCTATCGCAAGTGGCTGCAGTCCTACTTGGCGCTGGAGAAGTCCCTGGGCGGCTGGGTCAACGGCCAAAATCTGCCGGAGCACAGCCGTGCGCGCCTCGAGTTCATGACTTCGCTGTTCACCGATGCGCTGGCGCCCTCCAATTTCCCATGGCAGCCGGAGGCCCTGAAACGCTTTCGCGAAACCCGCGGCCACAGCGCGCTGGACGGCCTGCACCACCTGTGGAGCGATATCCGCCACAACCAAGGCCTGCCGGCGCAAGTGGACAAGGCGTCGTTCAAGGTCGGCGAGAACATCGCCAACACGCCCGGCGCCGTGATCTTCCGCAACGAGCTGGTGGAGCTGATCCAGTACGCGCCGCTGAACGCGCAGGTGCGCGAGGCGCCGGTGCTGTTCATCCCGCCGCAGATCAACAAGTTCTACATCTTCGACCTGGCTCCGGAAAAAAGCGTGGTGCGCAGCGTGCTGGAGGCCGGCTTCCAGGCCTTCATCATCAGCTGGCGCAATCCCGGCGCCGAGCAGGCGGACTGGGGCCTGGCCGAGTACGCCGCGGCGATCGACCAGAGCATTTCGGCGATCTGCGACCTGACCGGCGCGAGCAAGGTCAACCTGATCGGTGCCTGCGCCGGCGGTATCACCGTGGCGGCTTACGTCGCCGCGCGCTCGGCGGCGCGCGATCCGCGGGTGAACTCGCTGGCCCTGGTGGTGAGCGTGCTCGACGTGAAGGCGATCGGCGACACGCCGCTGGGCCTGTTCGCCACACCACGCGCGATCAAGGCGGCGCGGCGCAAATCACAGAAGGCCGGCGTGCTCGACGGCAAGGCCATGGCCGCTGCTTTTTCCTGGCTGCGGCCCAACGACCTGATCTGGAACTACTGGGTCAACAATGTGCTGCTCGGCAACAAGCCGCCGGCCTTCGACCTGCTGTACTGGAACAACGACAGCACCTGCCTGCCGGCGCGCCTGCACGGCGAGTTCATGGACCTGTTCCTGGACAACGCCATGGCCAAGCCCGGCAAGCTGCGCCTGCACGGCGTGCCGGTCGATCTGAGCAAGGTCCGCTGCGACAGCTACCTGCTCGGCGGCACCAACGACCACATCACGCCGTGGAAGGCCTGCTACCGCAATACCCAGCTGCTCGGCGGCAAGCGCACTTTCGTGCTGTCCAACGCCGGACACATGCAGAGCATCCTCAACCCGCCGGGCAACAAAAAATCGGAGTTCTGGACCGGCGGCATCCTGGGCGCCGACCCCGAGGCCTGGCGCAAGAGCGCCGAGCACCACGCCGGCAGCTGGTGGCCGCACTGGCACGCCTGGCTGCACGAGCGCTCCGGCGATCTGAAAGAAGCTCCCGCTGCGCTCGGTAGCGCCGACTACCCCGAACTCAGCCCCGCGCCCGGCACCTACGTGCTCGGCTGACCGCCCAAGTAAAGCCCATGCCATGTATCAGGAACTCGTCAGAAACGCACTGGAACCCTTGTTGCGCCGCGAACAGCAGGTACTCGCGGGCGTGCGCAGCGGCCTGTCCAACCGCCAGATCGGGGAGCAGATTCACGTCTGCGAGGACACGGTCAAGTACCACCTCAAGCGCATCTTCCTCAAGCTCAGCGTGAGCCGCCGTTCCGAAGCCGTCGCGGTCGCCGTGTACAACGGCTTGCTCGACGGCTTCGACCGGGACCGCGTCGCAACCGAACAGAACGGTAGCGAACCGGCGCAGCAAGCGAGCTGTTAAGATTTCCGCAAGCACCGCCGCAAGGCGGAACAAGAAGGAAACATCGTGAAGCTAGGCCGGCGGCTCGAAGAGGCACGCGCCTGGGGATCTGGGCTGGAGCGTGGCCGCAAGGCGCTGGCCTCGGCCCACCTCGATACCGGCCATGCCGAGGTGCGCGGCGTGCGCCTGCGCTACGTGCGCAGCCACGGCGAGGGCCCGCCGCTGCTGTTCTGCAACGGCATTGGCGCCAACCTGGAGATGGCCTTGCCCTTCATCCAGGCCATGGACGGCATCCCCATCGTCGCGTTCGATGTGCCCGGCTGCGGCGGCTCGCCGGCGGCGCGCTTCTGGCCCAGCTTCCCGGTGTACGCAAAGTTCGCGGTGGGCCTGCTCGACCAGCTTGGCCTGGATGGCCGCTTCGATGTCGCCGGCGTGTCCTGGGGCGGGGGCCTCGCACAGACCATCGCGCGCGACTACCCGCAACGGGTCGGTCGCCTGATCCTGATGGCGACCACCGCCGGCGCACCGATGCTCCCCGGGCGGCTATCGGCACTGCTGAAGATGGTGACGCCGCAGCGCTATCTGTCGCGTACGTTCATGGCCAGCAATGCAGCGACCATCTACGGTGGTGAGCTCCGCCACCGCCCCGACCTGGCGATCGAGTTCTCGCGCTTCACCCGCGCGCCGAGCAGGGGCGCCTACCTGCAGCAGCTCGCTGCGATCAGCCAGTTTTCCGGCTGGACCTTCCTGCACCGCGTGCGCTGCCCGGCCCTGGTGCTGAACGGCGACGACGACCCGCTGATCCGCATCGTCAATGCGCGCCTGCTCGCGGCACTGATACCGAACGCAAAGCTGCAGGTGGTGAAGGGTGGGGGGCACCTGTTCATGCTGTTCAGTGCCGAGGAGACGGCGCGCCTGATTCGCGAATTCATCGCGAGTTCGGCTGCGGAAGCCGATGCAGCCATCCGGCAAGCGCAACTGTCGCTGGCTTGGTCGTAGGGGGGGGGCATCCGAGCTCCCTTGGGAAGGATGCCTGGCGTGCCGCACTATATTCCACGCTCTATTGAGAAAAGAAACTAATAGAGTAGTTCCAAAATAAAGATGAATTGACCGCAGGACTGATCAACGACGAACCTGGTATGCCGGCCGCAGTGACCTATTGGAAGCGCTTCCACGGCTTGCTGGAAGTCTATGCTGCGATAGCTTATTCGTTATCTACAGCAAGCCCAATTGCGTCGCTTTCAATGTAGCCGCCGCACGCGTGGAGCACTCCAGTTTGCGGAACACGCTCTCCACATGCGTCCGCACGGTGCTGGGGCTGATGGAAAGTTTCTGCGCCACCACCTTGTTGCTCGCTCCCAGGCTGATCCAGCGAAGCACATCCCGCTCGCGCTCCGTAAGAAGCGTGTTCACCGGCGTAACCGGCAACCTCGTTACCGGCCGCGCCTTGTTCAGGAGCGCGCGGACGATATCGGCGTCGTAGCGTCCCGCTGCGGCGTCGGCCATCAGCAAGGACCCGGCAGCGTCCTGCGCCAAGGCGTCGCGCCACGGACGGGCGCAGCGCAGCGCCGCCAGGGCTGCCGCGGCCGCCAGGATGCGTCCCTCGACGGGAATGGCGGCCGACTGGGCTCCCCGGTAATAACCTGAGCCGTCCGGCCGTTCGTAGGCGTACGAGGCGACTTCCGCCTCGCCCGCGAGGGAACCGATCTGTCGCGCGGCGCGCCCGGTCCAGTAAGGAACCAGCCGCACGCGCTCCCAGGCCGAATGCGGAAGGCTGCCGGGAGCATTCCAGATCATGTTGGGCACCGAGGCGCGTCCCATGCCGTGAATGAGTGCAGCGCGATACACCTTCTGCTGGCAGGTCGCATCCAGGCCAAGCGTGAGCGCCGCGTTCCGCGCCAGTTGCGCCACCTGGCTTGAGTAACCCGTCATCCACGGCAGCTTCAGGTCAATGACATGCGCCAGGATTTCCAGTGAAGTCGTGCGGCCGGCGAAGGCTGCGTCGAGCGAGCAGGGCCCCGACAAGGTGGGGTCGCCTTCCAGCGCCGTCAGCCATGGCGAAGCCTTTGCGATCACCGCTTCGGCAAGATGCGGCGGATACAGCGCACCTGCACGCTGGCCGATGAGCTTGCACGCCTGATTGAGGCCGTAAAGGCGATTGAAGATGTCCAGATCGCCGGCGAGCGACGCCATGTAGACCGTGGCAGGGACGTCCGCTCCGCCCAGGCCATCCGGAGCGCCCGTGCCGTCATGGCTTTCGAACAGGTGCCGCAGCGCGAACTGCGTGGCATCGTCCAGGCCCAGCTGCGCGGCGATATCGCCTGACACCTCGCAATGGATGCGCGACAGCGAAAGGAACGCCGAGCCCTTGCGGGTCGTGCCGGAACGGAACGCGCTGCCGGAGGACTGGGTGGCCAGCAGTGCCTTGCGTCCGCCGACATCGTCGCCGAACAGTTGCGCGAATTCGGGCGCGTTCGCCGTACAGCCCGACCAGCGCAACAACGCGACGGCAGTCGCCTGCCTGCAGATGGCGTCATCGCCACCGATGGCCCGGGCCAGTTGCCCGGCCATCCAGGCGGCGCGCGGCGAGTGATCGGTGGGCTGCCCCATGGCCAGATCGCCGACGAAGGCCAGCGACCGGATCACATCCAGCAGGGCGACAGCGGAAGCATCCACGGAGGGGGCGGATCCTTGTCCAGGGGTGGAAAGTCTAGCGCCGCGCACCATCGCCCGACCCTCGGTCATTCATCCGATGGTGCGCGCACAGGCCGGCGCGCAAGCTGTGCTGCAAGAGTTGATTCGCGAGCATCAACCCTCCCGAAATGCGATGCATGTAACCGACTTGTTCCATCCCATCCTCACCGGAGAACCCATATGAAACTCAAGACCCTGGCCCTCGCTACCGGCGTCGCCATGTCCCTGGCTTCCACCGCCAATGCTGCCGATCCGAAGCAGACTTCGCAAACCGTAAAGAACGTCGTGCTGGTGCACGGCGGCTTTGTCGACGGCTCCGGCTGGCACAAGGTCTACAACATCCTCAAGAAGGATGGC
>FTAG01000586.1_pt1 | contig 11354 bp, 9 predicted proteins | sample 1638911 | NCBI WGS metagenome assembly FTAG01 (sample SAMEA3914813, study PRJEB12502) | metagenome | biome: forest; material: soil | place: Canada | collected 2011-07-07 | depth 0.3 m
CCTCCATGTAGTGCGTGGTCAGCACGATGGTCTTGCCCTGCGCCTTGACGCCCTGCACCAGGTCCCAGAAATTACGCCGCGCCTGCGGATCGAGGCCGGTGGTGGGTTCGTCGAGAAACAGCACTTCCGGCTCGTTGACCAGGGCGATGGCCAGCAGCAGGCGCTGGCGCTGGCCGCCGGACAGCTTGCTGGTGTCGCGGTCGAGGAATTCCTCCAGCCGGCACAGCGCCACCAGTTCCTGCAGCGGCCGGCGCACCGGATACAGTGCGCTGAAGAAGCGCAGGTTCTCGCGCGTGGTGAGATGGTCCTGCAACGCCGTGTTCTGGAACTGGATGCCGACCCGCTCGCGGTAGTGGCCGCCCAGCGGCGCACCGCGGAACAGGATCTGGCCGGAAGTGGGCTTGAGCAGGCCTTCCATCATCTCGATGGTGGTGCTCTTGCCGGCACCGTTCGGACCGAGCAGGCCGAAACAGCTGCCTTCCTGCACCTCGAAACTGAGGCCATCCACTGCGCGGACGTCGCGGGGATAGTGTTTGACGAGATCGCGGACTTCGAGGACGGGCGGCATGGGGGCTTATTCTGCCGGAAGCAGGAGCGTCACGCAGAAGCAATCACAACACCAGGGAACCCTGGCCTATCCGATGACGGCCACTCCACCGACCGGCAGTCTGCCGCCCCCGGCTCCGCTCATCGCGCCAGACGGTAGCTGTGCGGCGGCCGGCCCTTCCAGCGCTTGAAGGCGTGGATGAAGCTGGCGGCCTCGGAATAGCCCAGGCGCTCGGCGATCTGCTCCACCGACAGGTTGGCGGCAGACAGCAGTTCCTCCGCCAGGGTCTCGCGCACCTCATCGGTCAGCGCCTTGTAGCTGGTGCCTTCCTGCAGCAGGCGCCGGCGCAGGGTGCGCGGCGTCAGCAGCAGAGCGCCGGCCACCGTATCCATGTCCGGAATATGCCCCGGCTGATGCAGGATGCGGTCGCGCACGCGCTCGGCCACGCCGCTGCGCACCTTGCGTGCGGCGAGCAGCTTGCGGCACTGCTCCTCCGCCATGCGCCGGCTCGACTCGTTCGCCTGCGGCAGTGGGGAGTTCAGCACTGCGGCATCCAGCGCCACCTCGTTGCGCGCCGCGCCGAATTGCGGCTCCACCCCGAACAACCGGGTGAACTGCTCTGCATAGGCCGGGCGCCGGCAGCGCAGGGACACCCGGCGAGGCACCAGGCTGCTGGAGAACATCTCGCGCTGCAGCGTCAGCGCCGCGGCGGCATCGCGCTCCAGCAGGAACTGCCGCACGTCCTCGGGGATGGCGCTGTCGTCGAACAGCAGCCGCATCTCGCCGTCCGCGTCCTCGGCGGTGATGCGGTTATAGGCATAGGTCAGGTTGAGATAGCGCAGCGCCACGTCCACCGCGCTGCGCAGGTTGGGGCTGCTGATGATGGCGAAGCCGAGGATGCCGTAGGCGGTGAAGTGGTAGCGCGTACCCGCCTCCAGCCCCAGACCGGACACCTGGTCGAGGCCGCGCACCAGGTTGCGCACCAGGGTCAGTTCCTGATGGCCACTGACCACCGCCGCGGGATCCGCCAGCTGTGCCGGCGTCAGGCCGGTTCCTTCCAGGCAGGCGTCCAGGGACAGGCCGTGCTCGACGCCGAGCTGCGCCTGCAGCTGCATGCTGGCGATGCCGCGCTGGAAGTCCCAGTTATGCACCCATTCCTCCTTTTGTGAATTCTATTAGGCCATCCATGGCGCGACTTCAGCACACTTTGAGAGCCCCGCCCGGCCATCCATGGTCGGGCACAAGGCCTTGTCCTCAATTATCAATATTTTGTCCCGGAACGCCATAACCCTGCCAGTTCCGGCCCCCTAAGCTGGGGCCATAAGTTCGACAGTGGTCGGCTGGAGGAAACGATGGACACAGGCGTAAAACAGGTAAAGGGTGCAGGCCCCAGCGTGGTCATCATCGGCAGCGGCTTCGGCGGCCTCAGCATGGGGCATTCGCTGAAGCAGGCCGGCATCGAGTCCTTCACCATCCTGGAAAAAGCCCAGGACGTCGGCGGCGTGTGGCGCGAGAACACTTATCCGGGTGCCGCCTGCGATGTGCCCTCGCACCTGTACTCCTTCTCCTTCGAGCCGCACTACCCCTGGTCCTGCCGCTACGGCAAGCAGGCGGAGATCCTTGACTACCTGCGTCACGTCGCGCGCAAGCACGACCTGCTGTCGCATGTGCGCTTCGGCTGCGAGGTCCAGGGCGCCGACTACGACGAAGCGCGCGGCCTGTGGTGCATCCGTCTCAAGGGCGGCGAAGTGCTGGAAGCGAACATGCTGGTCTCCGCCGTCGGCCAGCTGCACCAGCCGCAGATTCCCCAGCTCAAGGGCCTGGAGAACTTCAAGGGCCGCACCTTCCACTCCGCCCGCTGGGACCACGGCTACGACTTCAAGGGCAAGACGGTGGCGGTGATCGGCACCGGCCCCAGCGCGGTGCAGCTGGTGCCCGAAATTGCGAAAGAGGTGAAGCAGCTGCACCTGTACCAGCGCTCGCCGGGCTGGTGCGTACCGAAATTCGACCGCCCCTATCGCCGCTGGGAACGCAGGCTGATCGAAACCTTCCCGCTGCTGCACGATATCGACCGCACACGCATTTTCTGGACCTTCGAACTGCTCAACTCGGCACTGTTGCGCAAGCCGGTGCTGGGCACCATCGCCAAGACCATCCTGCGCAGCAGCGCCGAGGTGCTGAAACATCTGCAGGTGCGCAACCGCGCCCTGCGCACCAAGCTCACACCGGACTACCCGATGGGCTGCAAGCGCACCCTGCTGTCCAACGAGTGGATGCGCACCCTGGCACAACCGCATGTCGAAGTGGTCAGCGAGGGCATCCGCGAAGTCACCGCCAACGGCATCCGCGACGAGGACGGCAAATTGCGCGAGGTGGACGCCATCGTCTACGGCACCGGCTTCGCCTCCACCGAATTCCTGGCGCCGATGGAAATCCACGGCCTCGGCGGCCGCAGCCTGCGCGAGCGCTGGAAGAACGGCGCCGAAGCCTACCTCGGTATGAGCGTCAGCGGCTTCCCCAACCTGTTCGTGGTCTACGGCCCCAATACCAACCTCGGCGCCGGCTCGATCATCTACATGCTGGAGCAGCAGACGCGCTACATCGCGCAGGCCGCGAGCACGCTGCGCGATCGCAGGCTCGCCTCGCTGGAAGTGCGCATCGACGTGCAGCACGAGTTCAACGCGATGCTGCAGAAGCGCAACAAGCAGACCGTATTCGAAGCCGGCTGCCATAGCTGGTATCTCACCGCCGACGGCCGCAACACCAATACCTGGGTCGGCTACATGAGCGAGTACGGCCGCCTCACCCGCGAGCCGAACCTGGCGCACTACCACCTGGTGCCGGCCAAGGCCTCGGACACACCATTGGCGCGCGCCGCCTGATAGGCTGCTGCGGGACAAACAAAAAATTTGGGGTCGCAATGAAAGTCGTTCTGCGCACCGTGGTCAGGGTGCTGTTCAAGCCCCTGCTCTCGTCCTGGGTGCCGCTCGCGGTACAGCGCCAGGGCTCCAGAGTAGCCAGCCTGCTGTCGAAATATCCGCGCGGCACCGTCTCCACCAAACTCGACATGAACGGCGTGCCGGCCGTGCACCTGCACACGCCTGCCGCCGAGCCGGACAAGGCGGTGCTGTTGCTGCACGGCGGCGCCTACGTACTGGGCGGCCCCTCCAGCCACGCCGGCCTCGCCGCACAGCTGGGCCAGGCCGCCGGCGCCGAAGCCTACGTGGCCGACTACCGCCTGGCGCCGGAGCACCCCTATCCCGCCGCCCTCGACGATGCGCTGGCTGCCTACCGCTGGCTATTGGAGCACTACGAGCCGGGACAGCTGGTCATCGCCGGCGACTCCGCCGGCGGCAACCTGACCCTGGCCACCGCCATCGCCATCCGCGACGCCGGCCTGCCGCTACCGGCCGCGCTGGCGCTGATCTCGCCATGGCTGGATCTCACCCACAGCGGCGAGACCATCCGCACTCGCGCGCGACGCGACCCGATGCTGAACGCTCCCTGGCTCGACATCTGCGCCGCGCGCTACGCCGGCAATATAGCGCCGGGCGATCCGCGCATCTCGCCGCTGTTCGACGAGCTGAAGGGCCTGCCGCCGATGCTGATTCACGTCGGCAGCGAGGAAATCCTGCTCAGCGATTCGGAGCGGCTGACGCAGCGCGCCGAAGCGGCCGGCGTCGATGTCGGCCTGCATCGCTTCGATGGTTTATGGCATGACTTCCAGCTGCACGCCGGGCAGCTGGCCGAAGCGGATGCTTCGATTGCCGAGCTGGGACAGTTCATGCGCAAGCACTGGCGTTCCTAAGCAGCTCAACCCGTAGGTCGGCCTTCAGGCCGACAGCTGGACCTAGGGAATAGCACAGTCGGCCTGAAGGCCAACCCACCGATTCACCGCACCGTGCTCGGCTTCATGTGCAGCAGCTCGATCAGGTCTTCGCGCCGGTAAATCGCCAGCTTCCGGTAAATCCGCGTGGTGTGATTCGCCACCGTCGACACCGCAATGCCGTACTGCCGCGCAATCGACTTCAGCGTCTTGCCGTTGCTCAGCGCCCGCGCAATCTCCTGCTCGCGCGGCGACAGCGCATCCAGCGGCAGCGGCTTGCGCGCATGCAGCAGGTAGAGATTGCCGCAGCGCGCCACGCGCAGGTGCAGGCCTCCCTCCATCAGCTCGCCGCCCTCTTCACCCAGCGCGCTTTCCGGAAGGGTGAACGGCAGTCGCGCCGCATCGCCGGAATGGCCGGTTTCCTCCAGCAGGCCGCGGAAGCGGCCGCTGACGGCATAGACGGCACCTCCCGCATCGACCAGAGCGGCGGAGCCGCGGTTGGCGCGCCCCATGGAATGCAGCCAGTCGTCGCGCCGCACGAACTGCAGCATCGACAGGGCACCGGCGGCACACAGATGCATGCCCGCACGCTCCAGTGACTGCTCGTCGGCGCGCTTGGCGCGGGCGGGATATTGCAGCACCACGGTGTGCAGCAACTCGCTGCCCGCCGGAATATGGACAAAGGCCTGGGCCGTTGGCGAGGCCTCCAGCACCGCCGCCTCGCGACCCTTGGGCAGCGCCAGCTTGGCCAGTGCCGCCGGCGTGGCAAAGGGCTGCGGGTGCTGCGTCAGCTCGCCGTCGTTGCCGCGCGTGCCGCGCGACCACCAGGCTGCGGCGCTGGCTCCGAACTGCTCGCAGAACAGGCCCAGGGCGCGGCCGCGAAACGACTGCCAGTCGCCCTCGGTGGCGGTGCAATACAGCGCATTGATGAGTGCGTCGGTGCCTTCCATTGCTTGCTTCCGGGCGCGATTCAGCGTTTCTGGTTCAAGGTTTTTATGGTCAAGTCCATGCTGCTATTCGCAACATGATATCTATTGTGCCTGTTTTTGAACGGATTTCGCGGCCCGCGGCGATTTACGCTTCTTAACGGCGCCGCCGCTGCCCCGCGTTTTGGCGGGCGCAATACCCGCCGCGCGCTCCAGTTCGGCCAGCGCATCGACCATCAGATCCAGCAGATGCCCGATATCCGGCACCGCATCGAGATAGGCCGTCAGCCCCACATCGAGCTGGTCGCGATAGCTCAGCACCGTGATGTTCAGCGCCAGCCCATGATACGGAATGCTGATGGGATAGTTGGCCAGCAGCGGCGCGCCAGCCAGGTACAGCGTCACCGGCGGCCCCGGCACATTGGAAATGAGCACGTTGACCGGCGGCTTGAGACGGTCGCTGTTGACGAAGTTCTGGTACAGCCTGGCCGCCCGCGCCATCAGTGCCGGCGTCGGCAGCTCCATCCAGTCCATCAGCATCTTGGCCGGTACCGCGCGATGCACCCGCTTCAGCTTGGCGGTGCTGCGGCTGACCGCCGAAACCCGCTGCAGCGCGTCGGGGTACTGCGTCGGTAATTCCACCGTCAGCATGGCCAGGCGGTTGCCGCCTGCCTGGCGGTCTTCGCGGCTGCGTACCGAGATCGGCACCGCCGCCACCAGCGGCCGCTCCGGCAGCTCGTCCTTCTCCAGCAGGTATTCGCGCAGCGCACCGGCGCAGATCGCCAGCACCGCATCGTTGACCGTGATGCTCAGCGCGCGCTTCAGGGCCTTGATGCGCGGCAGCGGCAGGGAACGGAAGGCGTAGCTGCGCCGGGCGTCGATGGCGACGTTGAAACGCGTGCGCGGCGCCGGCTTGAACGAACCGGCGGCAAGCGGCGGCTCCGCAACCTCAGCCGGCGCAGGCTCGACCGCCGCAGCCGCATCGCCCCGCCCCATCAGGGCCTTGCCCAGCTGCCAGGCGACCGGCGCACTGCTGCGCACCAGCCCGACGAACTGGCGATGGCGGCTCCAGGCCTGCTTCGCGGTGAACAGCAGCCGGTCGATCACCAGCGGCAACTCGTCCGGATCCCAATGTGCGACCGGCGGCGGCAGCTGCGGCGAATCGGCGTGCAGATCGAGCAGCTTGCTCAGCAACTCGGCGCCGGAGACGCCGTCGATGCAGGCATGGTGAATGATGGAAATACAGGCAGCGCGTTGGCGCGACAATCCTTCCACATAGTAGAAAGCCCACAGCGGCCGATCGCGCGGCAGCGCGGTCCCCGCCAATTCAGCCACCAGCGCCGCCAGTTGCAGATCGCGCCCCGGCGCCTTCAATTGCAGCTTCTGCACATGCAGGTCGAAGCGGAAATCGGGATCTTCGATCCAGAACGGCGGCACCAGGTTGAGCGGCATGCTCACCAGGCGGCGGCGGAAGCTCGGCAGCAGATGCAGGCGCTCGGCAATACGCTGGCGCACCGTCGCAAAGCCGAAGCCCGGCGGCGCCCGCGCCAGGTCGAGTATGGTGACCCCGCCGATATGCATCGGCGCATCGGCAGTCTCGATATTGAGGAACATCGAGTCCATGCCGCTGAGCTGCTTCATCGCATTCACCTCCTGTGCATGCTGCTTCATTGTGCCCACGAGAAGCGAACACCGCTACTACTCGTACGGGTTGTTTTAGTCCGACAAGTGCAGACCGTGGAGATTCCCCGCAATTCCCGATCCGGCCACCAATCCGACAGTGCAACCGCATACGGCGTGCCGCGGCGACGAATCGATTGCCGCCCTTGCGCTTTGCTCCTAAGCGGATTAATTTATGACTGACCAGTCGGTCATTTATGAATCAGGTCATGACACTGCAATTCCTTGAACCCCTGCAGCTCTCCTACCGCATCGAAGGCCAGGGCCCGACGCTGATCCTGCTGCCGGCCAACCCCGGCGAAAGCCGCGACTTCGACGCCGTCGCGCCACAGCTGGCGCAGCGCTTCCGCCTGATCCGCCTGGACTGGCCCGGTTACGGCAGCAGCCCGGCGCCGCAGCCGCCGTCGCAGGCCGGCGCCAGCTACTTCCTGGAACGCTTCGACGCCTTCATGGACGGCCTCGGCATCGCCGGCGCCCACCTGCTCGGCAACTCGGTCGGCGCCAACGTCGCCGTGCGCTACGCCCTGCGCAAGCCGCAGCGGGTGCAAAGCCTGGTGCTGGTCTCGCCCGGTGGCTTCACTACGCCCAACGCCTTCACCCGCGCTTTCTGCGCCTTGCAGGGCCGGATCTGGTTCAAGCGCCTGCTCGGCGCCGGCTTCACCCGCTGGTACCTGCGCCGGCGCAATCCCTGGACCCAGGCGATGATCGCGCGCGCCGGCGGCGAACAGGCCGGCGCCGATGCACTGCAGGTCAATGCCGCGGTGTGGCGCAGCTTCCTCGAGCCGCAGCACGATCTGCGCATCGCTGCGGGCGCACTGCGCACCCCTGCGCTAGTGATCAGCGGCAAGCACGACCCGGTGCTGCCTGCGGACACCGACGGCCGCAACGCCACCAGTGCCATCCCCGGCGCACGGCAGGTCGTGTTCGACTGCGGCCATGCACCATTCGCCGAGATGCCCGAGCAGTTCCTCGAAGCCGTTAGCGCATTCTGGAGCGCCCATCATGTCGCGTGACGGCGCGCCCACGCGCGAACGCCTGCTCGCCGCCGGCCTGCAACTGGCGCAGACCGGCGCGCTGTCGGCGCTGCGGGTGGACGAAGTGGTCAACGCCGCCGGCGTGGCCAAGGGCACCTTCTACGTCCACTTCTCCACGCGCGAAGATTTTCTGGTGGCGCTGCACCGCCGCTTCCACGACCAGCTGGCACAGCGCATCGACCACGCCGTCGCCGGCCAGGCCCTGGGCATGCCGCGCCTGCTGCGCGGCAGCCTCGCCTACCTCGACGGCTGCTGCGAGCAGCACGGCATCAAGGCCATGCTGCTCGGCGCGCGTGCCGAACCAGCCATCCAGCATGCCGTGTCGACGCAGAACGCCCGCTTCGCCGCACTCGCCACCCAGGAATTCAAGGCCGCCGACTGGCCGGCACCGCAGCAGGCCGCAAGGCTATGGGTCGGCATGGTGGCCGAAGCGGCCATCGCGGAAGCGGAGGCCGGCCGCAAGCTGCCCGTCATGCGCCAGGCCCTGGCGCGATTTCTCACTTAATACAGGTCGCTCCCCGACTACAGCCTTGGGGAATTACAACGCGGTCGAAACAAAAACTCCAGCCCTAATAACGATCCAGGCCCTCGTCGCCATATGAGCAAGGATCGTCCGACGGCTCCAGGTGGGTGAACGCAGTGACGTAAGGTAGCCGCTCCGCCAGCCGCTGCTCCACCCGCTCCACCAGATCGTGCCCCTGCTTCACCGTCCACCCGCCCGGCACCAGCACGTGGAAATTGACGAAGCGCCGCGCCGCGGAACGGCGCGTGCGCACGGCGTGGAAATCGGCACCCTCGGCGCGGAACTCATCGAGCACCGCATGCAGCACCTGCTGCTCGCTTTCCGGCCAGGCCGCATCCATCAGCCCCATCGCCGACTCCTGCACCAGCTTGTAACCCTCCCACAGCACGTTGACCGCTACTGCCAGCGCCACCAGCGAGTCCAGCCACAGCCAACCTGTAAATGCGGCGAGCCCGACGCCGACGATCACACCGACCGTGGTCCACACATCCGCCATCAGGTGGCGCGAGTCGGCCTGCAACGAGATCGAGCGATGCTTCGCCCCGGCACGCGCCAACACCCGCGCCACGCCGAAATTGATCACCGTCGCCACCGCCGCGATGAGCAGGCCGATATCCGGCTGCTGCAACTCGTGCGGCCTCCACAAACCCGGCAGCGCCTGCACCACGATCACCGCAGCGGCCAGGAAAATCAGCATGCCCTCGAAGCCGCTGGAGAAATACTCCGCCTTACTGTGGCCGTAGGCATGCTCCTCGTCCGGCGGCTGCGCCGCCAAGCGCAGCATCAACAGGGCCATCAACGCGCCGCCGAGGTTGGTGCAGGTCTCCAACGCGTCCGACAGCAAGGCCACCGAGCCGGTCAGCTTCCAGGCACCGAGCTTGAGCGCCAGCACGACCAGTGCGGCGAGCACCGATAGCCAGGCATAGCGGGTCAACGAAGATCTGGAACTGGTCACTTGGTCTTTCTATTCCTTGAGCACACCGGCATCGCGCAGAAACGCGGCCTGGTCTTCCAGCAGTCCGCGCTGCGCCGACAAACGCAAACCATCCACCTGCGCCGCCAGGCGACGACCGCCGGCGAAATCGCGGAAGAAGCGCGTCGCCGACAGCGCCACCTCCACCATCACCGCATCGCGCAGATCAGCGCCGGCAAAACTCACTCCTTCCAAGTCCGCGCCGCTGAAATCGCAACCGCGCAGATCGGCTCCCTCGAAATTGCTCAGCGAGAGATTGGCGCCGCGAAAATCGGCGCCGGCCAGCAGTGCCTTGCGGAACGAGCAATATTTTAACTGCAGCCCCGACAGATCGAGCGTAGCCGGCTGCCAGCCGCCCAGCCGCGCCTTCAACAGCACCCGCCCACGAAACGGGGCAAAGCTGGCCGCGGCACGAAAATCCCGCACTTCCTCCGCCGTCGCCACCCGCGTCTCGTCGAAGCGCTGCTCCAGCCGCGGATCGGCCTCGTTGTGATAGGCGCTCTCGCGCTCCCAGTATCCCGGCGCGTCCTGCGCCAGCAACTCGATCCGCGCCAGCCACTTCAGGCTCTTGTAGAAATACCGCCCCGGCGTCACCGTGCGCAGCGGCCCGCCATGCTCGATGGATAACGGTTCACCGTCCATCTCATGCACCAGCCAGGTCTGCGCCAACGCCAGATCCAGCGGCAAGGAGGTATCGTGCGCCCGCACGCTGTGCGCGACGAAGCGCACGTAGCGCGCCGTATCCGCAACGCCGACCTGCTGCAGTACCGCTCCCAGCGGCACCCCGCGCATCGACACCGCCCGCCGCGACCAGCCGGTGACGCAGTGGATATCGATGCTGCGCTCCTGCTGCGGCATTGCCAGCACCTCGGCCAGCGTGAACGAGCGAGCGCGCTGCACCAGCCCGCCGATCTCGACCCGGCAACTGTCCGCGCTCAACCCCGGCGCCGGCACCGTCTCCCCCACCACCGGAAACTTCTCCGTGGCCGCCTGCCCCGGCGGCAGCCAGCCGGCGGAAACGTCCGCACTCACGATGTCTTGCCAGATCCATGCATGGGCGAATTGTAAAGGCGCCGCTCACGGCGTGGCGGCCTGGGAATGACTTCGTTTCGCAGTCGCGTCCGAAGTGCCGTGCTGAGCCGTGCCGGCGCCAGCCAAGCGCCGTCATTTCCGCGCGGGCGGGAATCCGGTTTCGCTGTCATCCTGAGCGCAGCGAAGGATCTGGCCTCGGAGCTCTGAAGCTGCGTAGCATGCGCTTGCGCGCGTGCCGGATCCTCCTGACGCCTGAGCGAAGTTTTTCGCCTGCGGCGACCTACTTCTACTTCTTGTCAACAGCGACAAGAAGTAGGCAAGAAACGCCGCCCCGGAGTCTGCGCCGGACCATCGCAAAAGAAGAAACGCGATGGCCCGGTGCCCTGCGCTCCGCAGCACAGCAATATCAAAAGCAGGCGGCTTCCTCGCTTCTAGTCCCCTCTCCCCTTGGGGGAGAGGGCCAGGGTGAGGGGTCGGTAGCGGAATGCAGCGCTTGGCCCCCTGGATCCCCGCTTTCGCGGGAATGACGATGGTGGAGAAGTGGCGCTTTTGATGTTGCTTTTGCCTCTCCTCCCCGTCTGGCTGCGCCGAGCCTCGCAGGACGAGGTGGAACAGCCGCGCGCAGACGCGGGCGAGGCATGGATGCCGAAGCCGTTTCAGACAGGCCAGGGATGGCCTGTCTGAAACGCCCACCTCGGCCGAGAAGCGCAGGGCACCCTCTCATCGCGCTTCTTCTTTTTGCGATGGGAGGGCGCAGACTCCGGGGCGGCTCTTTTGGTTACTTTTGGAGCTGTTGCCAAAAGTAACTCGCCG
>FTAG01000318.1_pt1 | contig 11353 bp, 7 predicted proteins | sample 1638911 | NCBI WGS metagenome assembly FTAG01 (sample SAMEA3914813, study PRJEB12502) | metagenome | biome: forest; material: soil | place: Canada | collected 2011-07-07 | depth 0.3 m
ACGTCGCCGAGCTGTTCGGCCGCATAGGCGGTGATGCCGACGGTGGCCACGTCGCCGTCGAGCTCGATCCACTCGTGGTCCTTGGTGAAACGCATCTCAAAACTCCGTCGGATTCGGGATTGGGGGATCAGGATTTGCGCACATAGCGATGGGGAACGAAGGGCATGGCGGCCACCTCGGCGGCCTGGGCCTTGCCGCGGACGATGACGTTGAGCCGGGTTCCGACCGCCGCGTGGTCAGGCGGGACGAAGCCCATGGCGATAGCCTGGCCGAGGCTGGGCGAGAACCCGCCGGAAGTGACCACGCCGATTACCCTGCCGGCGCCGTCGGCGATCTCGGCCCCTTCGCGCGCCGGCGCGCCCTCCAGCACCTTCAGCCCGACGCGGACGCGGGAGAGTTTGCCGGCGAACTCGGCCACGAGACGGTCCTGGCCGCGAAGGTCGCCGCGTTCGCGCCGGCTCTTCGGCACGGCGAACTTCAGCCCCGCCTCGATCGGCGACACGGTGGGATCGGCGTCATGGCCGTAGAGCGGAAGACCGGCTTCGAGCCGGAGCGAGTCGCGGGCGCCCAAACCGATCGGCCGCACCCGCTCGTCGGCCAGCAGCCGCTCATAGAAGGCTGGGGCGTGCTCGGCCTTGATCAGGATCTCGTAGCCGTCCTCGCCGGTATAACCGGAGCGCCCCAGCAGGGCCGGGAAGTCGTCCTGATGAAACCGGCGCATGGTCATGAAGCTCATCTCTTCGGCGCCGGGGAAGATCGCCGAGACCACGTCCACGGCTTCGGGCCCCTGCACCGCGATCAGGGCGCGGTCGTCGACGCGCAGGAAACCGGCCGCGGGCAGCACGGTCTTCTCGATCAGGGCGAAATCGTCTTCCTTGGTGGCGCCGTTGACGACGATATAGAGGCCGCCGGCCAGGTCCGGATCGGCGAAGCGCGCGACCATCAGGTCGTCGAGCATGCCGCCGTCTTCGTTGAGCAGGATGGTGTAGCGGATCTGGCCCGGCTTCAGCCCGGCGATATCGCCGGAGATGACCGGTTCGATCGCGGCGGCGATGGCCTTGTGGTCGGCGTCGATATCGCCGGTCGGCTTGGCCAGCCGGATGAAGCTTGGCCCCATGTGCGAGACGTCGAACACCCCGGCGTGGGCGCGCGTCCATTTGTGCTCGGTCAGCACGCCGTCCTTGAACTGCACCGGCATCTCATAGCCGGCGAACGGGACCATACGGGCGCCGAGCGCGCGATGCGCCTCGGTCAGGGGCGTGGTCTTGAGCGGGGCTTCGGACGATGACATCGGGACTCCGGACAGGTGCGCTCAGCAAGCCATAGCGCGGCCCGCCGTCGCCCCCGCTGTCGCCAAGGCCCGATTGGGGCCTCGCCTGAGAGATTCCGGGAGGGCACGCCCTCCCTTGCTCCTTCGGCGAGCGATGGACACGCCACCGCTGCTTTCCAGCGTCTTGGTCCTTCCTGCGGTCCGTGGGCCTGAGCGTTTCCGGGGCGGTTGCGCCTTCGGCGCCATCCCGAAGGATGGACTCTCCCGCAGGGAGCAAGCGGACCCTTAACGGGGTCGCCGGCCGTGTCAACCGCGACAGCGCGATCCGGACCCGCGTGCTGATGTATGCTTGGCGAGTAGGCGCCCTGACATCGTTCCCTCGCCCCTTGTGGGAGAGGGAGGGGCCCGCGTCGCCGAAGGCGGCGTGGGAGGGTGAGGGGTCGCGCCGCCCGGTCAGCCGCGGCGCTCAGCCGCCGCCAATGTTGCGAGACCCCTCATCCTCCCATCGCTGCGCGATGGGCCCCTCCTTCTCCCACAAGTGGAGAAGGAATTCGGTCACGCGTTATCTGTGGCCAACGTCTCTTCGTGGGGCTGGATCGGCGCGTCGTCGCCGGGGGCTCTGGGGGTGACGAAGCGGGAGAACTTCGGGGCCAGCCACTTCTCGAAGTCGTCGAAGATTTCATAGACCACCGGCACCAGCACCAGCGACAGGGCGGTGGACGAGATCAGGCCGCCGATCACGGCGACGGCCATGGGCTGGCGGAACTCCGAGCCCTGGCCGAGGCCCAGCGCGGTCGGCAGCATGCCGGCGGCCATGGCCATGGTGGTCATGATGATCGGGCGGGCGCGTTCGCGGCAGGCGTTGTGCAGCGCCTCGAGCCGGCTCTGCCCGGCCCGTTCGTCCTCGATGGCGAATTCGACCAGCAGGATCGAGTTCTTGGCCGCCAGCCCCATCAGCATCAGGAAGCCGATCATGGAGGGCATGTCGATCTCCATGCCGCCGATCCACAGGCCGAGCACGGCGCCGATCAGCGACAGCGGCAGGGCGGCCAGGATGATGAACGGCTTGAAGAAGCTGCGGAACAACAGGATCAGCACGCCGACGATCAGGCCGATGCCCGAGAACAGGGCCAGGATCATGCCGAAGAACAGCTCCATCATCGCCTCGGCGTCGCCGACCTGGGCCTCGCGGATGCTGGGCGGCAGATTGCGCATCACCGGCAGCTTGTGGATCTCGGTCAGGGCGGTGCCCAGCACCACCCCGTTGAGGTCGGCCAGCACCTGGGCCTCGCGTTCGCGCTGATAGCGGACGATCTTGGCGGGACCGGCGCCGAACTCGACGTCGGCCACGGTCGACAGCGGGGTGAGCTTGCCGCTGACGGTGGGCACCTGCAGCTGGCGGATCACCTCCAGGTTCTCGCGCTGGCCCTCGGGCAGGCGCACGCGGATCGGGATCCGGCGCTTGCCTTCCGAGTACTTGGCCACATTGGCGTCGATGTCGCCGATGGTGGCCACGCGCAGGACCGAAGCCAGGGCCTGGGAGGTGACGCCGAGCCGCGCCGCCTCCTCGATCTTGGGCCGGATCTGCAACTCGGGCCCGGCCGGAGGCGGCGAGGGCCGGACGTTGGAGATCATCGGCAGGGTGCGCATCTCCTTCTCGAGTTCGAGCTGGACCCGCTCAAGGGTGGCGGTGTCCTCGCTGCCGAGGGTCATGTTGACGTCGGCGGCGCCGAACGAGCCCTGGGTGGTGATGCGCACGTCCGGAATCTGCCGCAGGACCGGCCGGATCAGGATCTTGAAGGCGTTGGTGGAATGGGCGCGATGCTCTTTCAGGACCACGGTGATGGTGCCGTCTCTGAGGTCGCTGCCCCCGCCGCCGCCGAAGGCGCCGCCGCCGGAAGACGAGCCGGTCTGGGCGAAAACGGTCTCCACGTCCGGATTGTCGAGCAGCCGGCGCGTCACCTGCTGGACGGCCAGCTCCATACCCTGGCGGGTCACGCCGGGCGGGCCCTCCATCTGCAGGTAGATGTAGCCGGGATCGCCGGTGGGTTGGAAGCCCTTGGGGATGAAGGCGCCGGCGATGAAGATGGCCAGGAAGAACACCAATCCGCCCAGGAAGGAGGAGACCCAGCGATGGTGCAGCGCCCAGTCGAGGCAGGTCTTGTAGAAGCCCCCCAGCGGCCGCGGCGGGGTCGGGTGCGGATTGGCCTTCAGGAAGTAGGCCGCCATCGGCGGGGTGGCGAAGCGCGCCACCAGCAGCGAGAACAGCACGGCCACCGAGACGGTCAGGCCGAACTCCTTGAAGAACTGGCCCGGGATGCCGGGCATGAACGACACCGGCGTGAACACCGCGACGATGGTCGAGGTGGTGGCGACCACCGCCAGGCCGATGGAGTCCGCGCCGATCAGGGCCGCGCGATAGGGCGTCTGTCCGGCCTCCACCCGTTTCTGGATGTTCTCGATCTCGACGATGGCGTCGTCGACCAGGATGCCGATCACCAGGGTCAGGGCCAGCAAGGTCACCACGTTCAGGCTGAAGCCGAGCATCTTCATGACCAGGAAGGTCGGGATCAGCGACAGCGGCATGGCGAAGGCGGTGATCATCGTCGCCCGCCATTCCCTCAGGAACAGCAGCACCACCAGCGCCGCCAGGGCCATGCCTTCGAGCAGCACGTGCTCGGTCGCCTCAAAGCTGTTGCGGGTCTCCTCGACGGTCGAGACCACCTTGGTGATGCTCACTTCGGGATGCGCCTTGGCCAGCCTGGCCACCGCCAGATTGACCCGGTTCTCCACGTCCACGTCCGAGGAGTCCTTGGTCTTGTTGACCTGGAAGGCCACGGTCGGCTGGCCGTTCAGGCGCGCGAAGCCGCGCTGCTCGGCCTCGCCGTCGCCGATCTGGGCCACATCGCCCAGGCGCACGAAATGGCCGCCGGCCGGGATGTTGGTCTCGCGCAGCTGCGCCACGGTCGGGGCCGAGCCCAGCACGCGCAGGGTCTGCTCCTGCGAGCCGATGTCGGTCCGCCCGCCGGGCTCGTCGGTGTTGAATTGGCGCAGGGCGTCGTTGATCTGAGGCGCGGTGACGCCGAAGGCGGCCAGCTTGCCCGGGTCGACGATGACGTTGATCTCGCGGTCGACGCCGCCGACCCGCGACACCTGGGCCACGCCGTGCTCGGCCTGCAGGGCGCGGGCCAGGGTGTCGTCGACGAACCACGACAGGTCGACGCCCGACATGCTCCGGGACGAAACCGCATAGGTGAGGATCGGCGCGGAATCGATGTCGATCCGCTGCACCTGCGGCGGATCGATGGTCGGCGGCAGCTGGGGCCGGGTGGCGTCGATGGCGGTGCGGACATCGTCCGTCGCCTTCTGCAGCTCGGTGCCGAGCTCGAACTCGATCACCGTCACCGACGAGCCCAGGGTGGCCGTGGTCTGGACGTGCTTGACGTTCTGGATGCCGGCGATGGCGTTCTCGACCGGCCGGCTGATCTGGTTCTCGACCTCGGCCGGCGCCGCGCCGTTCTGCGTGACGATGACGGCCACCGCCGGGAAGGCGATGTTGGGGAAGTGCTTGATCAGCAGGCTCGGGTAGGCGACCAGCCCCGCGATGGTCAGGGCGATGAACATCAGCGCCGCCGGTATCGGGTTGCGGATCGCCCAGGCTGAGACGCGGAAGTTCATCAGGGCGCTCCGACCGGCGCGCCGTCAGCGCCCGGCGCCGCCTCGACCGGGCGGACCACGTCGCCGTCGAGCAGGAAGACCCCGCCGCTGAGCGCCACCCGGGACCCCGCCGGCGGTCCGTCGAGGATCTCGACCAGGCCCTGCGAACGGCGGCCGGTCTTCACCGGCGCCGAGTGCACGCGGTTCTGGGCGTCCACCAGCAGCACATGGCCGCCGTTGACGTCGAAGTGGACGGCCGCCTCGGGCACCACCATGCCCTCCGTGGCCTCGCCCTTGAAGATGGCGTTGGCGAACCCGCCCGGGCGCAGGTCCGGCCTGACCGGCAGGGCGATCCGTGCATGGCCGAGCTTGGTCTGGCTGTCGACGCGCGGCGAGATGAACCGCACCGCGCCCTGCACCAGCTCGCCCGAGGGCAGCTTGACCGTGGCGCGGTCGCCGACCTTGACCTGGGCCAGGTCGCTCTCGTCCACTTCCGCGTCCATCTCCACCAGGCCGTCGCGCTCGATACGGTAGAGGGTGGTCCCGGGCGCGGAGGTATCGCCGGGGCGCGCGGTGCGCTCCAGCACCCGCCCCGACACCGGCGCGAGGATGGTCATCCGCGCATCGCGGGTCTTGAGGTCATTCAGGCCGGCCTGGGCCACGGCCACCGCCGCGTCGGCCGATCGGGCCGCCAGGCGCCGCTCGACGATCTGCTCCTGGGAGATCACCCCCTGGTTGTCGAGCCCCTTGACCCGGTCCGCCTCGGCCCGGGCGCGCTCGGCGGCTACCGTCTGCTGCTGCACATTGGCGACCTGCTGGGCGATCTGCGCCTTGAGCAGGGTGTCGTCGAGCCGGGCCAGGGGCTGGCCCTGCTTCACCCAGTCGCCCTCGTCGACCAGCACGGCGGCGACGCGATAGCCGGAAAGCTCGGAGGCCACCCCCGCCTCTTCCCGCGACACCAAGAGGCCCTGGGCCGTCAGGCCGTCGGTCAGGGCGCGCGACTGCACCCGCGTGACGGTCACCGTCAGCGGGGCCGGCGCCGGCTTGGCCTCCGGTTTGGCGCAGGCGCCGAGCGCGAGCGCCAGGAGCGTCGCGGCGGCGGCCAGGCGGGTTGCGTCGGAAGCCGTGGTCATCGGGTGGTTCCATGTCGCCCAGAGACGGGTTGGGCAGAGGCGGGTTGGCCGGAGGCGGATTGGCCAGAGACGGATTGGCCAGAGACGGATTGACCAGAGGCGGGTGGACTGGACGACGGCCAGCCGCCGCCCAGCGCCTTGAAAGTCGATACCGCGTCCACCAGCGCCGAGGTGGTGGCGGCGGTGTAGGTGGAGCGGGTCTGGCGCCACTCCTGTTCGGCCTGCACCAGGGCGGTGGTGTCGGTCAGCCCCAGGTCATAGCCCTTGCGCGCGGCATCGTAGGCGAAGCGCGACTTGTCGGTCGCGGTCTTGAGCAGGCCGACGCGCACCTCGTCCGACTGCAGGGTGACCAGCCCCTTCTCCGCGTCGCCATAGGCGGTCATCACCGCCTTCTCATAGGCGGCCACGGCCTGTTCGCCGCGCGCGCCCTGGGCCCTGACCTCTTCGAGCAGCTTGGGCAGGCTGAGGAAGGGGATGGTCACGCCGATCCCGGCCTGGCTGGTCTGGGTGATGGTGGTGAAGCCCGGCTGCACCTGGCGCAGGTACTGGTAGGACGGCTCCAGGGTGAAGGTCGGCAGGAGGGCCAGCTTGTCGAGCTTCAGCTGACCGGCGGCGACCAGCACCCGCAACTCGGCCTCGCGCACGTCCGGCCGGCGGGCCAGCAGCGCGCCGGGCGCCGTCGCCGGGACGGCCGGCGGCGGGTTGGCCACCGCCTCGATCGGCAGGCTGGCCGAAGGATCGGCGCCGCGGCCGACCAGCACCAGCAGCGAACGGACTGCGCCCTTGAGCAGGGCGTCGGTCTGCGACGCCTGGGCGTCGAGCGCGATGGCGTCGGACTCCAGCCGCGCGGAGTCGGCGGTCGTGCCCAGTCCGGCGGCGGCCTTCTTGTCGGCGACGTCGGCGATCTCGTGCGCGAGCCGGGCGTTGTCCTTGGCGTCGGCCAGCTGGATGGCGAGACCGCGCGCCTGGAACAGGGCGGTGGCGACGCTGGCGGCCAGGCTCATCCGCGTGGCCTCATAGTCGAAGCGCTCGGCGGCGAGGTCGGCTTTGGCCGCCCGGATGGCGGTGAGATCGCGGCCGAACAGGTCCAGCTCCCAGCTGACGTTGACGCCGCCGGAATAGATCTGGTCGTATCCGGCGCCGGAGAAGGCGCCCAGGAACTGGGTGATCTGCGGATTGCTGACGTTCTTGTACTGCGTCCCGACATGCTCGGCGGTGGCCTTGCCGGTCAGGTCGCCCTGGGGCAGCAGGCCGGCGATGGTCTGGCGCATGGTGGCGTCGGCCTCGCGCAGCTTGCCGAGCGCCGACTTGGCGTCGGGACTGGCGACCAGCGCCTGGTCGATCAGGCCGGTCAGCTGCGGGTCGTCGAACTGCAGCCACCACCGGTCCAGGGTATCGGGCTTGCTCGACGCGGGACCGGTCGCCGACCCCGCCTCGTAGGCGGCGGGCAGGCGAACCTCCGGCTTGGGCATGCGGGTGTCCAGCGCGCAGCCGGACATCGCCACGACCGCGGGCGCCAGCATGGCCAGGAGCGCCAGCCTTGACCGTTTCGACTCTGCTGTAGGCAGCATGGATGCCCGTTTCCCCTGAGGCGCGACGTGGGCCGATGCGCGGATTTTTGCAACCCCCGCAATGTTAACGTTGCTTAATCTTTCGCACTTGCGAGATGAAAGTTACGTAAACAGCACAGGCTCGGCGGCGTTCGGCCGCAGACCTGGCTGCAACACCCGAACCTCCGCCGCCTGAACCCCTTCGGCGCCCATGGACCTCGGCGATCAGGGGCGCGATAGAGGCGCCATGAAAGACCAAGACCTTCGCCCGGAGGGCCAAGCGCTTCCAGAAGATTTGGGCAGGGACTTGAGCGAGGATCCTGCGGCCCAGCTGGCGCCCGGCGGCTCGGAGACCACGCCGGTGGAGTCCGCGGTGGCCCCCGCCGCCGATCACGCCCAGCAGGCCGCGCCGGTGCAGGGCGGCCTGTCCAGGCTGGCCCCGGTGGCGATCGCCTCGGCCCTGTTCATGGAGTTCATCGACTCCACCGCCCTGTCGACCGCCCTGCCCACCCTGGCGCGCAGCTTCCACGTGGATCCCGTCCATCTGAAGCTGGCCCTGACCTCCTATCTGCTGGCCCTGGCCGTGATCGCGCCGGCCGGCGGATGGATCGCCGACCGCTATGGCGCGCGGCGGGTGTTCCTGTCGGCCATGGGCGTCTTCCTGCTGGGCTCGATCTGCTGCGGCTTCTCGCACTCGCTCACCGAGCTGGTGGCTTCGCGCATATTGCAGGGCTGCGGCGGGGCGATGATGGTGCCCGTCGGCCGGCTGATCATCGTCGGCTCGACGCCCAAGGCCCGGCTGGTCAGCGCCATGGCCTGGTTCACCACCCCGGCCCTGGTCGGCCCGCTGGTCGGCCCGCCGATCGCCGGCTTCGTGCTGGGCGTCGCCGACTGGCCCTGGATCTTCTTCATCAATGTGCCTGTGGGGCTGCTCGGCATGCTGGCCGTGGCCCGGCTGGCGCCCAACCTGCAGCGCCCCCACCCCGGCCGCTTCGACGGCCTGGGATTCATCCTCGCCGCCGTGGCGATCAGCAGCCTGGTCGTGCTGGCCGAGACCGTCGGCATAGGGCTGTTGCCGCTGCCGGCCGAACTGGCCCTGGCTGTCCTGCTCATCACGTCAGGCGGGCTGTTCCTGCGTCACGTCTCCAGGGTCGATAAGCCGATCCTCGATCTCAGCCTGCTGAAACACCAGACCTATCGCGCCAGCCTCACCGGCGGCACGCTGGTGCGGCTCGGCGTCGGCGCCACCCCCTTCCTCACCCCGCTGCTGTTGCAGGTGGGCCTGGGCTGGACGCCGGTGAAGGCGGCCTTCGTCACCATCTCCATCGGCTTTGGGGCGATGAGCGCCCGGACTGTGACGCGCAAGGTGATCTCGAAGCTGGGCTTTCGCACCGTGCTGCTGATCTCGGGCGTCGGCGCGGCGGTGCTGTCGACCCTGCCGGGGTTCTTCCGCCCGGCGACGCCGATCTGGCTGATGGTGGGGATCATGTATTTCAGCGGCGTCGTGCGCTCGACCCAGTTCATCAGCGCCAACACCATCGCCTACGCCGACATCCCCCCGGGCGAGGTCACCCGCGCCTCGACCCTGGCCTCGGTGACGCAGCAGATCGGGCTGAGCCTCGGGGTCAGTTTCGGGGCCCTGATGCTGACCCTCACCCGCGGCGGCGGCGGCGCCCTGACCCCCGACCGGTTCACCCTCCCCTTCCTGATGATCGGCGCCTCGACCCTCCTGGCCCAGCCGATCTACGCCGCCCTCAACAAGGACGCCGGTTCGGAGATCAGCGGCCGGAGGGTGGGGGCGTAGCTTCGGCAACGCTGGGATCGATCACTGTCCACACCGCAAAACGTCGTCATCCCGGAAAGCGCGTAGCGCTTGTCCGGGACCCAGAACGTCGGCCGGTTAAGCTCGACGCCAAAATCCTCCACCGGACGCGTCTCTGGGTCCCGGACAAGGCCTTCGGCCTTTCCGGGATGACGACAATTTTAAGGGGCGCGTCAGAGGGCGCACCCCTACCGCACCGCGTGCGGCACGTGCGGGGCGCCCGACGGCAGCGGCGCGGACGGATCGCGGATGAAGGCCAGGGCGTCGCCCAGCACCCGTTCGCGGCCGAGGTCGCGGTTCAGCAAGTGCCAGTCGTCGACATAGAAGGCGCTGCGCCCGTTCGGCCCTAGCCTCCGCACCGCGTGGTGCGCCGCGCCGGGCGGGATGATCTGGTCGTGGGCGCCGTACTGGTAGAGCAGCGGGACCTTCACCCGCCCGATCTCGTCCTGGGCGTCCTGCATCAGGCCGACCAGGCCATAGATAGCGTCGACGCGGGTCGCGAAGATCAGGTTCCGGTCGCGCGACATCCTGCGCAGGATCTCGATATTGTCGGTCGCGCGGATCTTGCGGGTCAGCCAGGACGGCGGCTCGAGCTTGCTGGCCGGGGCCAGGTGCGCGGTCAGCCACAGGGCGACGTTCTCGGGGATCGACTGATCGCTCCAGCCCCACACCGCCGGCGACAGCAGCACCAGCCGGTCGGCGTCCGGCGGCCTGCCCGAAGCGAAGGCGGCGATGGCCACCGCCCCGCCCATGCTCTCGCCGGCCACGGCGATGATCGCCTTGGGATGGCGCGCCCGCGCCAGGGCGCAGGCGGTGCGCAGGTCTTCGGCCATCAGCCCCTCCCCGCCCCACACCCCGCGCCCGACCCCACGGCCGAAGCCGCGCTGATCGTAGGCGTAGGTGGTCACGCCCTGGGCCGCCCAGAACGGGCCGGCCAGGGTGAAGGCCTCGGCGTAGTCGTTCATGCCGTGCAGCGCGATCACCACCGCCCACGGCTCGCCGGCCTCAGCCGGCCAGACGGTCATCGGCAGCCTCTGCCCGTCGAAACTGACCAGAGCATCCGGGTCGAGCCGCGGTCCGGAAAAGCCCTGCGGCGGGACCAGGGCCTGCTGGCTGAGCGGCGCGCAGGCGGAAACGCCCAAAAGGCCGGCGAGGAGGAGACGGCGATTCATCCCTCCAGCATGGCCCGGACCCGATGGCGAAGGTAGGGCGTCACCTCGGCCTCGAACCAGGGATTGCGCTTCAGCCAGGCGTGGCCGCTAGTTCATCGGCGCCATTGCACGACTAGGAGCAGGCGGTGGGGCCGACGTAGGTGCGGTTGCCCGCGGCGTCGTAGCAGTAGTGGGTCACCGTACCGTTGTCGGCGGTGACCTGGATCAGCCGGCCGAGCTGGTCATAGGCGTAGGTCTCCGCTTCCGCGGTCGCAGCGGCGCAGAGGCCGAGCGCAAAGGCCGAGGCGGCCAGCAGCCGGACGACCGACCGCGGCGACAACACGGATTTGCGCATCAGGAACTCCCCAGCCGATGCCCTGCATGGTTTACCAGAACGGCGGAGCTGTCCAGCCCGGCCGCGAGATTTGAGGCCGTTCCCGGCTTGACAGCAGCGCAACAACCGAGGGACGATCGGCCGGGTTCTGGGGAGGACGTCATGCGGATCGCACCGGGCTTGCTTCTGATCGCCGCCATGGCGAGCGCGGCGCCCGCGGCCGCACAGACCGCTCAGCCCACCCCAACGGTACAGACGCCCGCCGCCCCGCCCAAGCCGGCGAACCTGTGGGACGTCTCCAAAGGCATGCCGGGGCCTGGGCCGAAGCCGATCACGCCCAATCCGTCGTGGATCCCGAAGACGGCGCAGGAGCACGGCCACGCGGTCGGAGCGCCCAAGCAAATCGCCATGCCCGCGCCGCCGCCGGCTCCAGCGC
>FTAG01000498.1_pt1 | contig 11352 bp, 11 predicted proteins | sample 1638911 | NCBI WGS metagenome assembly FTAG01 (sample SAMEA3914813, study PRJEB12502) | metagenome | biome: forest; material: soil | place: Canada | collected 2011-07-07 | depth 0.3 m
CATGCTTTCGCCGGAATGACGAGATTGAGGGGGCGACGCGCACCCCCTCGATACGCGCTGCTTCGCGGCGCTACTCGGGGCGAACGGGTGGGGTTGATTGAGGGGAAAAGCAAAAGCTGGATTCGCCCGTTTTCATGGGGATGACGGGTCAAATGATTCAAGCGCGCAGCTGGACCGGCTACTTGCGCGGCATCAACGTCGCCGCACGCTCCAGCACCTCGGCCATGGTCCCCGCCTTCAAGGTCTGCATCAACGCCGCGCCGACGAACAACATGTCGATGAAGCGCACCGTCTGCCGCAGGATTTGCGTGCGGCGGGTGGGGTACTCGATGTAGTCCAGCGTCTGGTGGAAGACGTGCGTCACCACCGTGTGTGAGATGTCGCGCAAGGTAGCCTCTTCCAGCGCCGGGCCGATGTTGAGGAATTGCACGTCCTCGACCATCTCCTGGGTGACGTCCGCGATCATGCGCTGCAAGGCCTCGCGCACGGTCGGCATGGCGCCGTGCAGTTCGCGCACGGCGACGATGAAGGCGTCCGGGTTGTGCGCGGCGAAGTCGAACACGTATTCGATGGTGCGCGGCGTGGCCTCGGCCACCGGGCTGCGCACGGTGCGGCGGATGCCGCGCAAGTTGCTGCGCAGGTCGCGGCCCAGTTCATCGATGATGGCCAGGCTCAGCTCTTCCAGGCTGTTGAAGTGCCGGTAGAAGGTGTTGGGGTTGAGGCCGGCCTCGCGGGCCAGCTCGCGCAGACCCAGCGACTGCAGGCTGCGGCGGCTGGCGCCGATGCGCAGGGCGGCTTCCATCAGGCGCTGGCGGCCGCCCGCGACGGGGGCGGCGCCCCCCCCAGTGAAATTCTCAGTGGCTTTCTTGCTGCTCATCGTGGCGTTTCGGCCAATGTTCCCGGCGGGCTTGACAGGGAGTATACACATGTCTACATTGAGTAGACAGTTGTATACCAAAAGACCTCCATCCCGGCTTTGTGCCGGAACAAGCAGGCCAACCAATGACCACGAAGGAGAGTAGTTCGATGCCCAAAAATTCCACCGCCACCCCGGCCGCGCCGAAGTCCCAGACGGTGCGCGTCGCCATCATCGGCACCGGCTTCGCCGGGCTGGGCATGGCGATCCGCCTGAAGCAGTCGGGCATGGAGGATTTCGTCATCCTGGAAAAGGCGGACGAGGTCGGCGGCACCTGGCGCGACAATCACTATCCGGGCTGCGCCTGCGACGTGCAGTCGCACCTCTACTCCTTCTCCTTTGCGCCGAACCCGGAATGGTCGCGCATGTTCTCGCCGCAGCCGGAGATCTGGAGCTACCTGCGCAAGGTCACCGACGAGCACGGCGTGCGCCCGCACATCCGCTTCAACTCGGAAGTGACCGCCGCGAGCTGGGACGAGAAGGCCGGCGTATGGCAGGTCAAGCTCGGCAACGGCAACACCGTCAGCGCCAAGGTGCTGATCTCCGGCATGGGCGGCCTCAGCCGTCCGGCCTATCCGGTCGGGGTGAAGGGCCTGGAGAAGTTCAAGGGCAAGACCTTCCATTCGCAGGACTGGGATCACGACTACGACCTCAAGGGCAAGCGCGTGGCGGTGATCGGCACCGGCGCCTCGGCCATCCAGTTCGTGCCGCAGATCCAGAAGCAGGTGGAGCAGCTCGACCTGTACCAGCGCACGCCGCCCTGGATCCTGCCCAAGCCGGACCGCGATGTGAGCGACTTCGAGCACAAGTTGTTCCGCGCCCTGCCGCTGGCGCAGCGCCTGTTCCGCGGCGCCATCTACGCCATGATGGAGAGCCGCGTGCTCGGCTTCACCGTCAACCCGAAGATCATGAACCTGGTGAAGCGCGTGGCGGTGCGCCACATCAGCCACCAGATCAAGGATCCGGCGCTGCGCGCCAAGGTCACGCCGGACTACATGGTCGGCTGCAAGCGCATCCTGATCTCCAATGACTACTACCCGGCGCTGGCCAGCAAGAACGTCGACGTCATCACCAGCGGCATCCGCGAAGTGCGCGCCAACAGCGTGATCGGCGAGGACGGCAGCGAGCGCAAGGTCGACGCCATTATCTTCGGCACCGGCTTCCATGCCACCGACCCGATGCCCAAGGGCGTGCTGTTCGGCCGCGGCGGCCAGGACATCGTCGACACCTGGAAGGAGGGCCCGGAAGCCTACAAGGGCACCACCGTGGCCGGCTTCCCCAACCTGTTCCTGATCGTCGGCCCGAACACCGGCCTCGGCCACAACTCGATGGTCTACATGATCGAGTCGCAGGTGAACTACGTGATGGACGCACTGCGCCAGATGGACAAGGGTGGCCTGCGCAGCCTCGACGTCAAGCCGGACGTGCAGGCGGCGTTCAACCGCCGCATCCAGAACCAGCTGAGCCAGGCGGTGTGGAGCGCCGGTGGCTGCAAGAGCTGGTACCTGCATCCGAGCGGCAAGAACACCAGCCTGTGGCCGGGCTTCACCTTCGCCTTCCGCCGCCAGCTGCGGCGCTTCGACCTGGCGGCTTACGTCGTCGAGGGCGCGGCGGTGAAGGGCAAGGCCGGGCGTGTGGCAAAGCCGGAACTGGCGGCCGAAACAGCCTGAAGCCCTTGCATTTAGAATTGCCTGACAAGAAGAAGGGGAGAACGCAGTGAAGTCATTCGAGAACAAGGTCGCCGCCATCACCGGCGCCGGCTCCGGCATGGGCCGCACCCTGGCGCTGCGCCTCGCCGGGCAGAAGTGCCACCTGGCGCTGAGCGACGTCAACGAGGCCGGGCTGGCCGAGACGGTGAGGCTGGCCGGGCAGTATGGCGTCAAGGTCACCAGCAAGAAGGTCAACGTGGCGGAGCGCGAGTCGATGTACGCCTGGGCCGAGGAGGTGGTGCGCGACCACGGCAAGGTCAACCTGATCTTCAACAATGCTGGTGTGGCGCTGGGCGCCACCGTCGAGGGCATGAGCTATGAAGACTTCGAGTGGATCGTCGGCATCAACTTCTGGGGCGTGGTCTACGGCACCAAGGCCTTCCTGCCGCATCTGCGGGCTTCGGGCGAAGGCCACATCATCAACACTTCCAGCGTGTTCGGGCTGATGGGCATTCCCAGCCAGAGCGCCTACAACGCCACCAAGTTCGCGGTGCGCGGCTTCACCGAGGCATTGCGCCAGGAACTGGAGCTGGGCAAGAGCGGCGTCAGCGCCACCAGCGTGCACCCGGGCGGCATCAAGACCAACATCGCGCGCGCCGCGCGCATGACCAAGTCGATCCGCGACATCGGCCTGGACGATCAGCGCGGCAGCGAGAAGTTCGAGAAGCTGTTCATCACCACCGCCGACAGCGCGGCCAGGACCATCCTGCGGGCGGTGCGCCGCAACAAGCGCCGCGTGCTGGTGGGGCCGGACGCCCACGTGGTCGACTGGATGGTGCGGCTGTTCCCGTCCTGGTACCAGCGCATCACCATGTACTTCGCGCGGCAGTCGATGAAGTAGGCACGGTTGCGGAATCCCCCGGCGGCGCTAGGCGTTGCCGGGGCCTGATGAGGGAGCGAGCGGGTTGGGCAGGGGTGTTCCCCGCGGCGTCTCCGGGCAGGCCTGGTAACTCCAGGCGACCACCTCGTCGAGCGAGGCGCCGAGGCGTTTGCGCACCGCCTCATCCTCGTCCCGGCGCATCTGCGCCGTGAACAGCTGAGAAGTCTGCTTGGCGTGGCTCTTGAGGATCGGGCCTTCGAGCACCGAGCGCACATGCTCCGGGCCGAGCCCGAGCTCGAAATGCACATCGAGCGCGGCCAGCATGCCACCCGGGTTGTCGAGGAAGGCGTCGCAGTCCAGCGAGACGGCGCGCGCGTCGCCGAGCTCGGCCCAGCTGCGGCGGAATTCGGCAATCTGCCGGTGCCAGACGATCGCCGCCAGCTCCAGGTCCGACAGGGCGAGCAGCTCGGCGCCGGACCAGGTCAGCGGCTGACCGAGATCCATCGCGATGTTGCCGAACAGGCGCCGCACATAGCGGCCCTGCTGCACGCCGCCCTTGGCCACCGACACCAGGAAGCTCGCCAGGTCCGAGTAAAGGAACAGCGCCTTGCCGCCGCTGCGGCGGGCTGCCTGGCGCAGCAGCACGTTGGCGAAGTTGCTGGGCTTCACCGTGATCCGGCAGCCGGGCTCCGGGGCGCGGCCGAGCAGGGTGAATGCGGCGTCGAGCGTCAGCGCCGGCAGGCTGTTGGGGAACAGGCCCGCGCGCAGCGCGTCGGCCAGCGCCACCAGCACTTTCGGCTCGCGCAGGGACAGGCTGCGTCCGGGCCGGTCGAGCGCGCGCGCGACCAGGGTCGAGCAGCAGAACGAGGTGTGCCAGATGAAGTTGAGCATTGGCAGGCTCGCTGGGGGGTTCGCCGGGGGCAGGCTGGCGATCACCGCGTCGAGCGGCAGGCGCAGGCTGCCGTTATCGCTACGCTGCCAGCGCGCGTCGAGGAACACCTGGCGCGACACTTCGTCGCGCGTGGTGCGTGCGAAGACGAACTCGCGGCGCGCGGGATCGAAGTCGTCGAGGAACCAGCCGAAGTCCTCGACCACGGATTGGGGCGATGCCGTCATGGGATGCGGTTCATGGGCGAGGTTGCGGCCTATGCAACAGCCACGAGCGGGAGAAGAAGCCGGCGGGCACGGCCCGCCCTACGGGCTTTCGCGCGGGTCGCAGCGCACCCAGACGCGGACGCGGTTGCGCTGGTCGATGCGCTCGTACTGGATGCGCTCGGCGAAGGAGTCGACCAGCACCACGCCGAGTCCGCCGACCGGGCGCTGCGCAAGCGGCAGTTGCAAGTGCGCCGGGTTGCGGCGGTCGAGCGGGTTCCAGGCCAGCTCGGCATCCTCGTAGGTCAGCTCGATGTCCTCGCCGGCCAGCTCGATGCGGACGCTGACGGTGGGCTGCGGCTCGTCCGCTTCCATGCGGCTGATGCCGTGGCGGAAGGTGTTGGTGAACAGCTCCTCCGCCACCAGCTGCAGGCGCAGGCTGGTGCCGCGCGGCACACCCAGGTTGCAAGAGCGCAGGGCGATGAAATCCATCAGCGCCGGCAGGCTTTCGCTGCTGGCGGCGAAACTCTGGATGGATACGGTTTCCGTCATATGCCCCTGTCGACCCCTTGCTGCGCGGCGCCCTTTGGGGGTGTCATATCCGCCGCTGCGGGATTGATTATAGTGAAAGGCGCAAGGCAGGCCAGCGAGGGGAGTGCCATGAAGCCAGGGGCTTGGGGGCTGGTGTTGCTGCTGGGGGCGTCCGGCATGGCCGGAACGGCCGTTGCGGCCGATACCGCGGGGGTGTTCAAGGTGGTCAGGGGCAGTGTCTTGGTCGAGCGCCAGGGCGCCAGCCTGCCGGCCAGCGTCGGCATGCCGGTGTACCAGTCCGACCGCATCGTCACCGGGGCCGACGGCAGCGCCGGCATCACCTTCGAGGACAACGCCCTGCTGTCCCTGGGGCCATCCAGCAATCTCGCGCTGGACCGCTTTGCCTTCAACTCCACCACCCATGAAGGCGCGTTCGAGACCACCCTCAACAGCGGCAAGCTGGCGGTGGTGTCCGGCAAGATCGCCCATCACCAGCTCGACGCGATGAAGGTGCGCACCCCCAGCACCATCCTCGGCGTGCGCGGCACCAAGTTTCTGGTCGAAGTGAGCGGCTCTTGAACCGCCGGCGCCTGGTGTCGCTGCTCGCTGCGCTGCTGCTGGCGGCCTGCGCTACGCCCGATCACGTGGTGCTGCTGCCGGACGACCAGGGCCGGGTGGGCAAGCTCAATGTCGGCAACCAGGGCGGCGAGACCCTGCTCGATTCCGCCTATGCCACGGCCGACGCCAGGGGCGGCGGCAAGGCGGAGCGCGGCAGCACCACTCCGGCCCAGGTGCGGGAGCGGTTCGGCGCGGTGCTGGATGCGCTGCCGCCGGCGCCGGTGTCCTACATGCTGTTCTTCGTCAGCGATACCGACGACCTCACCCCGGAGTCGCGCGCGCTGGCGCCGACCATCCTCGCCGATATCTCCAAGCGCTCCGCCGCCGAGGTGGTGGTGATCGGCCATACCGATACCCAGGGTTCGGACGAGTACAACGACAAGCTGTCGCTGGAGCGGGCCAGGGCGGTGCAGCAGCAGCTGGTGGCCCTGGGCTTCGACGCGGCACATATCTCCGTAGAGGGGCGCGGCAAGCGCGAGCTGATGGTGCGGACCGGCGACAACGTGGCGGACGCGCACAACCGGCGGGCGGAAATCCTGGTGCGCTAACAGCAAAAGCAGGCTCGCGCAAAGCCGCAAAGAAAAACTTCTGGGATAAAAAGCTTTTGCTGTTCTTTGCGTCTTTGCGCGAGATCGCTTCTGCTTTTTTTACATCCGCGCGGTCTTCGCCTCGATGCTTTGCGGCGGCGGCACCGCCGCGCCGTGCCAGCGCAGGGCCAGGATGGTGATGTCGTCGGCCTGTTCCGCGCCTTCGGAAAACGCCAGGGTGTCGGCGAGCAGGTTCTCCACGATATAGGGCGCGGACTCGCCGTGGCTGAAGCGGGCGATGGCGGCGGCGATGCGCGCCTGGCCGTAGAACTCGCCGGCGCGGTTCTGGGCGTCGCCGAGGCCGTCGGTGAGCAGGCATAGCGCGTCACCCGGCTCGAGCCGCAGGGTTTCGCTGCGGTAGTCGTAGCCGTCCAGCACGCACAGCGGCGGTCCGCCGGCTCCCTGCAGGCGCCGCGGCGGCTCGCCCGACGCGGGCAGCAGCCAGGGCGGCTCGTGGCCGGCGCTGCACCAGTCGAGGCGGCCGCTGTCGAGGTGCAGCACCGCGGCCAGCACGGTGACGAACAGCAGTTCCGGGTTCTCCTCGGCGATGGCGGCGCCGGCGTCGCGCAGGGTGCGGCCGGGATCGGCCTCGCTGCGCAGGGCGGCGCCCTTGGTGAGGGCCTTGGACAGGGCCATGAACAGGCTCGCCGGCAGGCCCTTGCCGGAGACGTCGCCGACGACGATGAACAGGCACGATTCGTCGAGCAGGAAGAAATCGTAGAGGTCGCCGCCGACGCTGCGCGCCGGCAGCATGCGCGCGGCGATCTCGACCCGCGTCTCCTGCTTCAGCACCTGGCGCGGCTCGGGCAGCATGCCCATCTGGATGCGCCGCGCCGCGTCCAGTTCGCCTTCGAGGCGCGCGGTGGCGACGTGGCTTTGCTGCAGCGCCTGGCGCAGGCGGCCGCGCTGGGCCCGCGTCTCGGTCAACGACAGCGCCAGCATGATGGCGAAGACCAGGGTGGCGCCGATGGCGGGATTGGCGACGTCGATCAGCCAACCCTGCCAGCGGAACAGCAGGAGGCCCAGGGCGAACACCGCCGCCAGGGACAGCAGGAAGATGCCGGCGGCGGCGAGCGCCCGCAGCCAGGGCACCAGCACCACCATCAGCAGGGACAGCGCGACCAGGATCGCGGCTTCGGCGGCGCGGCTCCAGCGCGGCCGGCTCAACAGGCGGCCGTCGATGACGTTGTCCATCGCCTCGGCCAGGACCTCGACACCGGCCATGCGGCCGCGCGGCGTGACGATTACGTCCTGCAGGCCGAGAGCGGTGTAGCCGATCAGGACGATGCGGCCGGAGAGCACGCCGGCCGGTATCTTGTCCTGCATCAACTCGGCGACGGAAAAATGCGGCCGCTCGGCCGGATCGGAGAAGTGCAGCCACCATTCGCCGTCGCGCTCGGTATTGATGGTGTGGCCGGCCAGGCGCAGGCTGCGGATGCCGCCGTCATCGGCTGCGACCGGCAGCACCGGCGCGCCCGAGGCCAGGCGCAGGGTCTCCACCGGCAGTGAGGGCAGCAGGTCCGCACCGAGGCGCGCCAGGGTGCTGATGCGGCGCACCACGCCATCCTCGCTGGCGCCGGGCAGCACGCCGTGCCCGGCTGCCGCCGCGTCGATCACCTCGATGCTGCGCAAGGCGGCGGCATAGGGCAGGGCGAACTGCGCCGGGTCGGCACCGCTCTGCAGGATCGGCGTGCGGAACGGCGTGCCGCGGCGCAGCCCGGCGTCCTCGGCCAGGCCGCCGACGCCCAGCACCACCGGTGCGCGGCGCAGCGCGTCGGCGAACTGCTGGTCGTAGTCGGGCAGCTGGTCGAGCACGTTCGCCGCGCCGCTGAAGCCGGCCTTGAGCAGCAGCAGCCCCTGCTGTTTCGGCGAGAGGCGGTCCGGCTCGGCGAAGATCGCGTCGATGGCGATGGCGGCGGGGTGCTGGGCGGCGATGCGGTCGACGATTTCCGCCAGTTTCGAGCGCGGCCAGGGCCACTGTCCCATGGTCTGCAGACTGAGATCGTCGATGGCGATCACGATCACGCCGTCGTTGAGGCGCTCGCGCGGCATCAGGTGCTGATAGAAATCGAAGACCTCGTTGCGGCGGTCGCGCTGCACGCGGCTGTCGAACAGGGTCAGCGCCAGCACCGCCAGTGCCAGCAGTGCCAGGCCGGCGCGGCGTCCGCGCCCCAGGCCGAGGAAGCGCAGCCAGCGCGGGCGCCTTGCGCGTCCGGGTACGCCTTCGCTGCCGCTGTGGCCGCCGGTGCTCAAGCGGCGCCTAGATTTCGATTTCGAGGCCGTCGTAGGCCGCGCAGATATCCAGTTCCGGCGCGTCCTGCCGCGTCAGGCTTTCGAGACGCCGCGTCTCCGCCTCGATCTCGGCGATCTTGGTGTCCTTGAACACCGGCTCATGGTGGAACAGCGCCAGCCGCCGCGCCCCGGCGAGCTGGCACAACTCGACGCCGACCATGTTGGAGGAATGGCCCCAGTCCTCCTTCACCGACACCGCGTCGGCGAGGGAATACATGGCGTCGAAGATCACCAGGTCGGCGCCGAAGAAGAAGCGCACGAAGGATTCGGTCTCCTCGGCGCTGTCGAGCTTGTGCTCGGAGTCGGTGGAGTAGACCACCACCTTGCCGTCGCGCTCGAAGCGGTAGCCATAGGAATCGCCGGCGTGCAGCTGCAGCTTGGGTGTGACGCGCAGCCCGCCGATGTCGTAGCGGTGGCCGGGTTCGAGACGCACGAACTCGATCTTCGCGCCCAGGTAGTCGAAGTTCACCGGGAACGAGGGCGGGTCCTGCTGGCGGCGCAGCGCGGCTTCGAGGCCGGGATGGCAGCTGTAGATGCGGATGTGGTTGCCGGGAATGTAGGCGGGCGTGAAGAAGGGGAAGCCCATGATGTGGTCCCAGTGCAGGTGGGACATGAAGACGTGGAACAGGTTCGGCGTCTTCGGGCCATGGCGCGCCAGCACCGCGTTGCCGAAGGCGCGCACGCCCGAGCCGAGGTCGCACAGGATGTACTCGTGGGCTTCCTTGCCCGGCGCCCGCAGTTCCAGCTCGACGCAGCTGCTGTTGCCGCCGTAGGTCTGGGCGGTGGCGAAGGGCAGGGTGGCGGCGAACGCCTCGGCCTCGGCCTGGTCGCTGAAGTGCCGGCCCTCGGCCAGCAGCAGCGCCTGCGCCACCTTGCGCTTCACCTCGGCGGCGCTGAGCGCCACCGGCAGCGAGCCGCGTGTGCCCCAGAAGCGCACGCGCATAGTCAGGTGCCTGCGGCGCCGGAGAAGGCCGCGAGGCCCTTGCCGACGCTGTCGAATACCGGGAACACCAGGTCGAAGCGGCTGATCTCCAGGATCTCGCGCACCATGGCGCTGGGCGCGGCGACGCCGATGCGTCCGCCGGCGGGAATGGCGCGCTTGGAGGCGAGCATCAGCACGCGCAGCCCGGCGCTGCTGATGTATTCGAGGCCGGAGAGGTCGAACAGCAGGCGCGGACCTTGCTTGTTGCAGGCCTCGACATGCGGCGCCACGGCTTTGCCGAAGGCCTCGGCATTGCTGTGGTCGACCCGGCCCCTGGGCGCCAGCACCACGGCGTTGCCATCGTGCCTCGCATTCAGCTCCATCACCGTTCCTTTGCGGACTTCTTGCTGCCGGTGCCCCATTCTAGCCGCAATATCCGCACCGGCCAGGGGCGTGGCGCACAGTTTCCGGCGGTGTCGGCGCGGGAGCGCAGCCGCTAAAATACGGGCATCCCCCGGCCCTCCGTCCCGGATGGCCCCGCCAGCGAGCCCGCTCCATGACCACGCGCATTCCCGCCACGTTGATTCCCGGAGACGGAATCGGCCCCGAAATCGTCGAGGCCACCCTGGCCGCCCTGGAAGCGCTGGAAGCGCCGTTCCAGTGGGATACCCAGATCGCCGGTCTGGGAGGGGTCAAGAGCGCGGGCGATCCGCTGCCGCAGGCGACGCTGGACAGCATTCGCCGTACCCGCCTTGCCCTGAAGGGGCCGTTGGAGACCCCGTCCGGTGGCGGTTACCGCTCCTCCAACGTGCGCCTGCGCGAGGAATTCAAGCTCTACGCCAACCTGCGCCCGGCCCACACCATCATCCCCGGCGGCCGCTTCGACAAGATCGACCTGGTGGTGGTGCGCGAGAACCTGGAAGGCCTCTACACCGGCTTCGAGCACTACATTCCGATCGACAACGATCCACACGCGGTGGCCTTCGCCACCGGCGTCAATACCCGCGCCGGCAGCCACCGCATCCTGGAGTTCGCCTTCGAGAAAGCGGTGACGCTGGGCCGCAAGAAAGTCAGCATCGTGCACAAGGCCAATATCATGAAGGCCCTCACCGGCATCTTTCTCGATGTCGGCCGCGAGCTTTATGAGCAGAAGTACAAGGGGCGCTTTGAACTGGATGCGGTGATCATCGACGCCTGCGCCATGAAGCTGGTGCTCAACCCCTGGCAATTCGACGTGCTGGTCACTACCAACCTGTTCGGCGACATCTTGTCCGACCTGGTGGCCGGACTGGTCGGTGGCCTGGGCATGGCGCCGGGCGCCAACATCGGCACCGATGCCGCCATCTTCGAAGCGGTGCACGGCTCGGCGCCGGATATCGCGGGCAAGGGCCTGGCCAATCCCATCGCCCTGCTGCTCGCCGCCGCGATGATGCTCGACCACGTCAAGCTCGGCGACAAGGCCGAGCGTCTGCGCAAAGCCATCGACGACACGCTCAACATCGACAAGGTGCGCACCGGCGATCTCGGCGGCAACGCCAGTACCAGCGCCTTCACCCAAGCGCTGGTGAGCCGTATCAAGAACAACGGTTGATTGCCCGGGCAAGCCGATAGCCCAGGGAAATCTTCAACTCGTCATCCCCGCTTTCGCGGGAATGACGATGGCCGTTGGCGCGTCTGCCGCTGCCTGTCATCCTGAGCGCAGCGAAGGATGACAGAGATGTATTGGCGCTACAGCGCCAGCCGTCTCAAATCCTGCAACAGCTTCACCAGCAGCACGATGAAGCGTGCGGCATACGCCCCATCGATGACCCGGTGGTCGTAGGACAACGACAGCGGCACCATCAGCCTGGGCTGGAACGCCTTGC